>Ga0066697_10000642_pt1 | contig 12895 bp, 12 predicted proteins | sample GraSoiAngelo_146_FD_66451 | JGI IMG/M metagenome (GOLD analysis project Ga0066697, IMG submission 66451) | Grasslands soil microbial communities from the Angelo Coastal Reserve, California, USA - 14_1009_05_30cm | ecosystem: Environmental > Terrestrial > Soil > Grasslands | place: USA...
TAGGCCTAGACAAAAATGGTATGGATGCGCTGGCTTGAAGTCAAGAGGGGAGAAACGGGCTTCTCCTCAGCCAGGCACAGATTCTCCAACCACTTGGCACCTGCACGAGGGAACACCAGGGAACACTAAGCCTGGCTTGATGGGCCGGTCGGCTTTTTTGGATGGCACTGACCGTCATGCCAGTAGACTCCACGCAAAATGATCCGTATAGGTTAATACCTAATCGGCATCCAGTATCTGAGGATCTCCATGAACTTCGGATTTGCACCGGAGAGAACCAAGGGCACAGTGGAGCTCGACCCTATGGTTGAGTTTTGGCAAGGCGTCGAGCTGCTCAAGAACGAATGTGCACAAAAGCCCTTGGTCAGATTGCGACGCGCATTCGAATGCGAAAACCATAACCGTTACTACGTCTCGCTTCACGGATTGGCGCTTGCACGTGGCGAAGGGAGCTGGGAGCAAGCCTCGGAGCTTTGCGGAATAGCGGTACAACTAAAACCTACACAGATCCAGTCCTGCCTGAGTCTGGGAGAGTTGTATGCATCCGCAGGGCTGCGCGAGAAGGCTTCGGATAAGCTGGACGGCGCCTTGGAATTATTCGGCGAAGATGCACGACTAATGCAGGTCCGCAGCAAAGTACAGAACCGCCGTACTACTCCAGTGCCTTTCTTCTGGCGCGAGCATTTCTTGAGTCGTGCTCAAGTGACAGCGTTTCAGTTTACAGGGTTCAGCTCAAACTGTTTTTCGGCGAAATGTGGATTGTGAATACCCGTGGCATAACAATGCAGTACCGGTTATCCAGAAATGGTTGCTTTAAAAAAGAGGTGTTCAATGAAAACGCAGAGAAAAGCAGCGGCTACATTGTCTGTTCTGTTGTTAGTCTTGGCAGTGGTGAGTTTTGAGAGCACGTTCGCGGCCAAGCCCGTGTTGCCGGAGAACCAACAAGTCGTGGTTCGTTTCGAATGTGACGCGCTGGCCTCCAGCGTAGGGCTCCTTGACGGTAGTGTGGGAGCTCCCGCGTTGCCGCCCTCTACACCTTGTGCTCAGGTGATAGCAAATTTCCTAGACACGGGCTTCCGGCAGGTGTCAGCAGAGGAGTCTTCTGCAAGCGGGAGTTTTGTGTTTGGCGAAACTTATACATTGATAGCTGAGCGAGTGGTGGCGTCAAAGCCTGAGCATGATGTTCTGCGCTTGGTTTGCCAGGGAAATCTCTTGAGTGTACAAGATGGCAGTGCAGGAGCCCCCTTTATAGCAGCCAGCACTTGTTCTCAAGCGTTGGCAGATGCCCTGAATCAGCATTTCAAGTTATCGTCCACAGAAGGCTTAGTCGTATTACTCCCGTTCTATGCCGCCTACACTCTGGTTCGGTCACACTAGAAGTAGCCACGGAAAAATGAGAGGAGGATGAGGGGCGGGCCAGTGAGATCGGAGACCTCGACACGCTTGAAGAGTGAATTTTCGGCGTGAAAGCCTACTTGACAGCCCCGACCGTAAAGCCGGCAATGAAGCGGTCAAGGAACAGGTTATACAAGAAGGCGATCGGCAGGCTGGCGATCAGGCATGCGGCCATCAGCGCTCCCCAGTAGTACACATCTCCGCGAACCAAAAAGATCGGGATGCCCGTCCCTATCATCTGATTTGATTCGGAAGAGATAAACGTCAATGCATAGACAAACTCCTGGGTCACCAGCGTGAACGTGAAGATCACAACTGTGAGAATCCCCGAAGTGGAAATAGGAATCACCATTTTGGCGAACGCGCCGAAGCGCGTAAGACCGTCGACCATAGCGGCGTCTTCCAATTCCTTGGGGATGGATTTGAAGAAGCCCATGAGCAGCCAGATGGAAAAAGGAACGGTGAAGCTGGGGTAGACCAGAATGAGAGCCCAAAGAGAGTCCTGCAAGCCGAGATAGGCAACGACCCTCGAAAGAGGAATGAAGAGCAAGGTCTGGGGGACGAGGTAGGTAAGAAAGATAGCGATGCCCAGTCGCTCACCCCAGCGTCCGGAGAGACGGGCGAGCGAGTAGGCCGCGGGAACGGCGAGGACCAGGGTGATGGCAACGACCACGATACCGACGAAGGTAGTGTTAGCCAGCCAGCGCACGAAGCGAGTTTCGGTGAAGAGAAACTTCAGATGATCGAGAGTTGGCTTGGCATTAAAGACGAAAGGGTTGTTCTCCATGGTGTAGAGATCGACGTTTTGCTTGAAGCTGGTAATGACCATCCAGTAGAAAGGGAAAGCCAGTAAAACGGTGAAGACGGTGATCACCAGGACGTGAACAACTTTGCCCCAGATGCGTCGAGAGAGCCTCATGCGGATCAGTTGACCTCAGCGCGATGCGCGACGCGCAGCATGAAGTAAGCAATGATGATGAGCAAGGGAACGAGAAAGAGAGAGATGGCCGCGCCCGCGGCAAGGTCACTTCCCTGAATGCCCATGGCGAAGGCGAGCGAGGGGAGCGTTTGCGTGGAGTCGAATGGCCCGCCGGCGGTGAGAATGTAAACGACGGTCATGTCAGTGAAAGTGAATATAAGGCCAAACAGCACGGCCACGCTGAGGATGGGCCGCATCATGGGTATGATGATCTGGAACTGCGTGCGCCAGAAGCCGGCGCCATCGACAGCGGCGGCTTCCGGAATGTCCTTGGGGATCGCGGTGCGCCCAGCGAGCAGGATGACCGTGGAAAAGGGCATGAGACGCCAACTATGCACAAGAAGAACGGAAGCGATGGCCAGATGCGGTTCACCCAGCCACATGGGAGCGTTGAAGGGCTTGTAGAAGTGGAGCGCCACGAGCACCCAGCTGATGACGCTGTAAATGGAGTCCAGAATCCATTTCCATCCGATGGCTCCCAGCGCGATCGGCGCCACCCATGGAAGAAGGATCAAGAAACGGATGAAGCCGCGCCCGCGGAAGGTCTTCTCCAAAGCGATAGCTAGAATATTGGCGCCGACGATGACGACGATTTGAGAGCAGATGGTGAATATAAAGGAATTGCGGATGGCGATGCGGAAGCTGGGACTCTTCAGGATGCTGCGAAAATTCTCCAGGCCAACATAATGCATTTCGGTGTTGCCGATACGGGCGTCACTGAAAGCATAAAAAATGGCCAGGGAAAAAGGTCCGGCAACCAGCAGCAGGATATACAGGACTGCAGGAGTAAACATGGCGGCACCGAGGAGCGGGCTTTGCGCCGCGCCGACGGACTTGATTTTGGCACGCGCTATTGCCACGAAACCACCTTAGGCTCGACGCGTTTCTCGGTGGAGCGATCAAAGAATTTCAGCTCGCGTTGGGGCACCGCAAAGTCGTAGGTTCCGCCGAGCGAAAGGTCTTGCGCTGAATTGAGTCGCGAGAACACTTTCTGGCCACCGAGCTTTCCGCTCGCCGGTGTGCCGGAGACAATCCATTCCGAGCCGAGGTATTCGATGTTTTCCACTTTGAAGCGAAAGGCTACGGCTTCTCCGTTGACAGAGGAAACCGGGCGAAAATGCTCCGGTCGGAAACCAACGATTACGTCGGAGAGTTCGGCGAGGTTCATGGGAGGCGATCCCAGGAAAGTGGCGACGAAGGTGTCCGCAGGGTTATCGTACACCTCGGTAGGCGTGCCCAGTTGGTGGACCACGCCTTTGTTCAAGACCAATACGCGATCGCCCATGGCCATGGCTTCCACCTGGTCGTGCGTGACATAGATGGTAGTGGTGCCCACTCGCCGGTGAAAACGCTCGAGTTCTTCTCGCGCAGAGGCGCGCAGCTTGGCGTCCAGATTGGAGAGGGGTTCATCTAGCAGGAAGACGGCCGGCTCTCGCACGATCGCGCGGGCCAACGCGACGCGCTGTCGCTCACCGCCTGAAAGTTCACGGGGCTTACGGTCGAGGAGCGCGCCGATGCCCAGAAGGGAAGCAGCCCACTCAACCTTCTGTTTGTGAAGGTCCTTCTTGACTTTCTGGGCCTTTAAGGGGAAAGCAATATTCTTGTAAACGGAGAGGTGCGGGTACAGAGCATAGCTCTGGAAAACCATGGCGATGCGGCGATCGCGCGGAGAAAGTTCGTTGACCACGCGACCGCCGATAAGGATTTCACCGGAAGTGGGCGTTTCCAGTCCGGCGATCATGCGCAGGAGTGTCGTCTTTCCTGACCCCGAAGGCCCGAGGAAAACAAGAAACTCGCCTTCGCGAGTCTCCAGGTTCACGCTGTTGACGGCTCCGAGCTCCCCTTCCTTGAATACCTTGGTCAGACTCCGCGTCTCAACAACAGCCATCGGGCCACCGTCCGGCTATTTCCATCTGGCAAAAATACGCTTGTATTCCTCTTCGGCTGCCTTGGCCGCATTCTCCGGAGTTTCATCGCCGCGCGCAACCTTGGCAAACATCGTCGGGATGACCCACGCTTTGAAGGCCTCATCGATAGCCGCACTGCCGTAACCAGGATAGCCAACGTTGGTGGCCCAATCGAGAACGTCACCGAGCACTTTGTACTTGTCCGGAGGCGTGGCCCGGGGATCACTGGCAATTTCCTTCTTGAGATCCGGCACAGTGCTCGGGAAACAGGGGAAATTGTAAAACTGGCCCGCAACAAAGCCATCGTGGAAAGCGTCGATGTAATCGATCAGGAATTGCTGAGCACCTTCCTTGTTTTCCGCGAAGTCCCAGATGATATAGCAGTCCATGACGTGCTCCGCGGCGATGCGCCGAACCGGGCCCCGCAGCGCGCGGGAGACCATGATCTTGCTCTCGATGGGGAGATGCTCCCGTTCGGCCTGGCGCGTGATAGAGATGGCATTGGCGACGAAAGAGACACGGCCGGCGAGCATGGCTTGATTGTTGGATGGCGGAGTCCAGGTAAAGACCTCGGGGGTTTCGGATTCCTGGTAGAGAGCCTTCATATACTTCAGGGCTTCGATGGTTTCCTTGGAGTTGAGCGCGACGTTGCCAGCCTCATCCTGCTCAGCGCCGCCGAAGGACCACAACAGGGCGCGCATGGCCATGCTGGTGTCGAGTTCTTGCGAGAGTCCGAGTCCGCAAGGATGACCACTCTTATCTCGGATTTTCTTTGCGCCGATGCGGAGGTCTTCCCAAGTGTCGGGACCATTCGGGAAACCCGCGTCGGCCCACCAATCCTTGTGCCAGTTGCCAGGATCGGGGACATAGGAATCGGAAAAAGCGAAATAGCGCTTGGTCTTTGGATTGTACGTAGATTTGTGCCCGAGATCGATCTTCTTACCGTGCTTCTTCTCTACTTCCTGATACACGTGGGTCATGTCGATCGTTTGTTTCTCGTAGGCCGCGGGCGGCGAGAGCAGCATGAACAGATCATGGCCCTTTTGCGCGGAGGCCTCAGAGGCAGCCTTTGCCGATAGGTCGACAAGGTTGATGTGATCGATGATGACATTGGTGTTGTTCTTCTGTCCCCACTGCTTGCAGAATGTCCCATCGAACCAAGTGTCGTAAGCGGGGACGAAGTGACTCCACTGGAGAATCTTCAGAGTCTTTTGCTGCGCCGCAGCACGTTCCGGAAACAAGAAAAATGGACCGGACGCGGCGCCCAGAGCAAGAGCACCACTCCCCGTCCACCTGATGAAGTCTCGACGTGACCGGCCTTCCTGCTTTTTCTTTGCCATCTCTCTACCCTCCGAAGAACAGATGGGTCCGGGAAGCTCACTTTGCGAGTGGAAGAAACCTGCCCGAACCGATAATGCTACTGGGCCGGTGCGCGAGTCAATCGGCGGAACTCGGCTGTTTCATGCCCCCGACCTCGTCCCAGATCTTGGTGCCGTGCGTCTCCTTCAGAAGCAGGCTGCCGACGACAAAGGTCATGCCCGCCACGATCATTGGATAGTACAGTCCGGCATAAATATTGCCAGTGGCAGCGCACGACGACAACCCGATCAGTGGCAACAGTCCTCCAAAGACGCCGTTGCCTATGTGATAGGGTAAGGACAGTGATGTGTAGCGTATCTTGGCGGGGAAGGCCTCGACGAGATAGGCCGCGATGGGCCCGTACACCATGCAAACGTAGACCACTTGGATGAGCACCAGAAGCACCAGCATGGGGATGTTCGGACTCGGTGCTTCCTTGGCAGCAACAAAAGCGCCGGTGGCATCGGTGGTTCGAGGCGTCAGGCTGATGGCGCCAGTTACCTTGTTCCTTGCCGACACAACATCTACAACATTATTGCCGGCATAGTGCTCCATTGCTTTGTAGATCGGGATGTAGGTGAGCACGGCGATGAGGCACCCTACCATCATGATGCCCTTGCGTCCAATCCGGTCCGAGAGAGTGCCGAACACGGTGAAGAGTGGCATCCCGAGCAACAACGCGATAGCAATGATGTAGTTTGCTGTGCGTGCATTCACCTTGAGAATCGTCTGCATGTAGAACAGTGCGTAGAACTGTCCTGTATACCAAACCACGCCCTGGCCGGCGGTAGCGCCAAAGAGTGAGATCAGAACGCGCTTGAGGTTTTCCCATTTTCCGAAGGAGTCCTTGAGCGGTTGTATAGATGTGGTGCCGGCGGTCTTGATCGAACTGAAGATGGGAGATTCCTTCATCTTCAAGCGGATATACAGGGAGATGGTGACCAAAATGATGGAGATCAGGAAGGGAATGCGCCATCCCCATGCCGAGAAGGCCTCCTTGCTCATCGAATACTGCGTAGCGAGGATGACGATGAGAGAGACGAATAGACCCAGCGTGGCGGTAATCTGAATGAAACTAGTGTAGAAGCCCCGCTTGCCGTCGGGCACATGCTCGGCTACGTAAACAGCTGCGCCGCCGTATTCGCCACCGAGGGCCAGCCCTTGCAGCACACGAATCAATATCAAGACGATGGGCGCGAACCAACCCGCTGCACTGTATGTGGGCATGAGACCAATCAAAAACGTGGCTCCACCCATGATGGTAAGCGTCACGAGGAAAGCATACTTGCGGCCGACAAGGTCCCCTATCCGTCCAAAAAAGAGTGCGCCAAAGGGACGCACCAGGAAACCAACGGCAAATGTGGCGAGATAGGCGATGTAGGCAAAGGTGTCATTTCCGGGCGGATAGAATTTCAACGAGAGGACCGCGGCAAGGCTGCCGAAAATATAAAAGTCATACCATTCGATCATGGTGCCGACAGAGGAGGCAAGAATTACTCGCCAAATACCATACTCGGCCGTACTACCCATGGGCATTGCATCTGCTCGGCTGGCCATGTGTCCTCCTCTTGAACTACGCTCTCGATGAGCGATTCGTAAAGTCCAGGCGAGCCGAGAGCTTGAGGCCGGTGGCTCGCCTGGAGAGAGTGTTGAGAGTTCAGAACGTGAAGATGGTGCCGCCCTCGGACCCTGGGTCGCGCCAGGTGCGAGACGGAACGCCATTAGACAACGGCAATGCACGAGTCGGTCCCGACACAGGATTGGTCTCGCAGAGCGACTGTTTGAAAGCGTAAGTCACCCAGTTGTTAAGTTTGTAGTACAAGGTACCGACAGACATAGAACTTTTATGCCGTGCACCAGCTGCCATGGTCTTAACCTCCTCCGTATGCGGACCCTCGGTCCGCGCCCCAGTTCAGTCTGTCAACGCCCGATGTGGAGATGTCTTCCTTGCGAGGCCGACGGGCCCTGCATTCGCAAGGGCTCCGCGAACGTTTGGTTCGCTCAGAATGTGAAGATCGTTCCGAACTCGTTGCGCCACGAGTGCGCCTGAGTTGCCGGAATGCCTCGGAAGATCTTCCCGCCGTGGTTGGCAGCGCGAGTGTTAATGTAGCTTGTTTCCTGAACGAAGGTGACCCACTTGTTCAGTCGGTAGGTCAGCGAAGCCGAGTCGAGATCCGTACGGGCGAGACCGTTCGCACCTGAACGGCGGACATCTTGGGCCCTCGCTCGGTCAGTCCCATACGAGAAGTGCAAAACCCATCCGGAGTTGTAGCCCTCTGAACTGAAGTTGAAGATGCGTGAAAGGGGGAAGCTCGCCTCGAGGAATCCGCCCAAGCCCCGAACAGGGCGGAAGCTTTGAGCAACTACGGGATTGCCGTTGCAATTAAATGTGGCTCCGGCCCCTGTCGCGCCCGCGCATCCGAACAAAACAGTGCGACTGTCCAAGGCCGTGACCGCCGCAGCTACGGTGGTGGGAATGGTGACTGCTCCGTTCAAGTCGTTGAAGACGTCATTGAGCTGGCCACCAAACGGGAAGCGCAAATCGCCGCCCTGGTAATACTTTCCAGTGAATGTGACCCACGGTGTCGGCAATTGCGCTTCGGCGGTCCAGATGTTTTGGGGATTGTCGAGTTGGAGGCCCCGAGGGAAAAAGTCCCTGATTGAACAAGTTGCCGTCGCGCAGCCTGCCGCTCCGGGAATCACGGTAGTGGGGAGGTTGCCGAAGGGGATGATTTCGTTGATTTCCGCGTGGTGACCGCTAACGATGACCTGCGCGGGCACGACGCCCTGCCAGCTATGCGAGAGCGGAAACTGGAAGACGATCCGGCTCTCTACTGCTGGCTGGTTGCTTTCTGGGCCAGCCCGGTCACCAAACCGTGCCCGTTGTTCGTCAGTGAGCGCGGCGGTACCCGCTACCGGCAGCACGATTGCAAACTCGGGCTGAACTTTCAGATCCCCAGAGTGAAATTGGACGCCGGTCCGAAACATCGGTGCCCGCTCCCAGAGGGAGCCCATTCCGATTGCCGTTCCCGTGGTTTCGAAGAGGCTTGGCAGCGTCGAAGAATAGAGGGTCCAATCCTGGCCGAACTCCGCGAACCACGGCAGGCTTCCGCCCAGCTTGGTGTCGAGCCGAGCCCACGCCAGTCGCGTTCGGAATTGGCCGTTCCGAGGTGAGCTGATGTTTACGCTGTTCTGGTTTGTGAAGTCGCCTTCGTAATCGGCTTCGACCCTGCCGGTCACCACAATGTTTGAGTTTTTAGGAACCCATTCGAGCTGGCTGCCGATGCGGAAGGACCGTGCTTTGATATGGACTTGAGGATCGCTTGTGGGCCCAGTATCGGCGAGCAGGAGCGGAAGCGGGAAGTCTTGGCTGCCGAACGTGGGGCCGCCACTCGATGCCGTGTCGGAGACTGCGCTAGCTTTGAAGAACCCGTACAACTTCATATTCGCCCCGCTGCCCAGCTTGATGTCGGGAATCAGCCCGCCTTGCTTCGGGACATCAATCGGCAAGACGCGCAGAGGAGCCACTGCTGGGATTACTTGCGGTTCTTGGGGCGGCGGCACGGCGGAAGCGCCACCCACGCCATTGTTGATGGGCACGCGGTAAACAGCAGCAATTGCAGTCGGACTGCTCGTTCCCGCATTGGAAGCGTTTATCATGCCCGGCGTGCCCACAGCCTGGTCGTAATCGGCTTGTGAGATTACGCCCTTCATCAGGAGTAGCTTGGCCAGCCGCTGGTCCGCGTCGTTGGCAGACGACGCTTGGCTGATCTGCGCTACTTCCTCCGCGGTTAAGATTCCCTTTGCCTGCAAGACGCGAACGAGCGGGTTGACAACGGATTTGCCGTCAGCCGACCTCTGCGCCCAGCTGCGATCGCACAAGGCAAGGGTTACAAGCAAACACACCACCACCGATTTCCTTCTCATCTCGAATACCCCCCTGTGACTCAGCATTGCAATGCCGGTCAGGTGTTCAGACGTGAAAGGCCCTAAAACGCCCCGTTCATATACGCCTTGTCTTTGGTTGTCAAGAAATGACTTTGCAAAACGGGGAGTGAGAGAACCAGGCTTTTGGAGTTCTCCGCGCACTATTGCAGAAAAAATGTCGGGCTTTCATTACTCCTTGCTCCTATTCTTTGCCGGAGCTGCTAGGGGAAATAAATGCCGTTGCCGGAGGGCGAAATTTGGCGCCCCATGTGGCTGTTCAATGTCATGCTGCTCGCGTTCGCAAATGCCCGGCAAGCGGGGGGCGTGCTCGGCCTACGAGGTTCTCGACTGGGTCGGCGCAGGACTGAGAAGTCCGCTCGCCTCCCCAGGCCATCTACTTCCACTTCTTCGCGCTCACACTTTAGTTGCGCTGGCCGGGTACGTCGCCAGTAGGCTCTTCCAATTTGAAACAAGAACTCGACAAAGCGAAGGCTTTGTGCAAGATTCCGTCTATTCAGAAGCCGCAAGAGTGGATCGGTTGGGGGACGATGAGCTAGACGATGGGCGGGATCAAGACCGGAGATGAAATGAAAATGAAGTGGTTATCGGCATTAGCATTGGTGGAATTGCTGCTTGCAGGGTTCGGTGCACCGAACGCAACGAGCGATCCTGCGGCGGTGGCTGCCAAAGATATTCCCGTAGGCGTGGTGTTGCCGCTGACCGGACGTGAGGCCAAGCCGGGTCAGTTCCAGAAAGAAGGGATCGAGCTGGCGATCAAGCAGATTAATGAAAAGGGTGGAATATTCGTTCGCGAACTGAACCAGAAACTGCAGCTGCGAGAGGTGTTTTATGACGATGGATCGGACCAGGCAAAGTCCGCTGGACTCGCCGAACGCGCGATGAGCTCGGACGACGTGGTGGCGGTGCTGGGAGGCTACTCCACGGCACTGGGCGAGGCGGAGTCGGTGATGCCGGACCGTTACCAAACTCCGTGGATTACCACCGGAGCTGCGGCGACGAGCATTTTCAACCGGGGATACCAATGGATCTTTGGGACGCTCAGCCCAGTGGATTTGCTGGGGTACACGACCGCAGAATTTCTGGGGACGCTGGTGGACACGGGGAAGCTTCGCAAGGGACTGAAGGTGGCGCTGGCGCTGGAGAACACCGACCACGGCGTGGACTACGGCAATGGAATCAAGAAATGGATTCAGGAGCGCGGCGGATATTTCACGGTAGTCTTCAGTGAATCGTTTGATCTGGGATCGCCGGATTTTTCCGGGCTGCTGCAAAAGGTGAAAAACGCGCATGCGGACATTTTTCTGGCGGATGCGCACCTACAGGACTACATCACGATGCACCGGCAGTACGTGCAGGCGGGCCTGCACCACACGATGATCAGTTACGGGGCGCGTGGGCCGGAGACCGACGCGCGGAAAGCGCTGGGTGATGCAACAGACTATATTTTTGCAGGGATCTGGTGGTCGAAGAACCTGCCCTACCCGCAGGTGAAGAAGTTTGTGGACGATTACAAAGGGTTCACCGGCAGAGAGCCCGATTCCTGGTATGCGGCCACGGCTTATGAGGCGGTGCGGGGACTGGCCGCCGCGATTGAAAAGGGAGGCGCGCTAAAGAAGGCGACGATCCGGGACGAGCTGCGAAAACTCGACCTCCGAGAGTCGCTCCTGCCCGGGCAGGTGCTGCGGTTCGGCAAGGGGGGCCAGGTGGACACGCCATTCGTGATCGTGCAGAACAAGCCCGGCGGGAGAGTGGATCTGGTGTACCCCAAGGACGCCACTAACGGAGAGGCCGTCGTGCCACCAGCGGCCCAAAAATAGTCCCTCATGGATGCAGCCGATTTCGTCAATCTACTGGTGTCAGCCCTGTTGCTTGCGGGCATCTATGCGGCGATGTCGGTGGGCATGACGATCATCTACGGGGTGATGAAAATCGTCAACCTGGCACACGCCGGATTTCTGATGCTGGGCGCTTACTATGTCCTGGAACTTCATGAGCGGTTGAATATCGATCCGCTGGTCGGGTCGGTTCTGGCGTTTCCCGTATTTTTGCTGGCCGGCATGCTGGTCCACTGGACGCTGGTGAAACGAATACCCGTATCCGACCAGCCGACGCTGGCTTCCTTGCTCCTAATGTTCGGCCTGTGGCTGGTGCTGCAGAACATCGGCTACCTCATTTGGGGAAGCAGCGACCGATCCATTCTTACGTCGCGGACCTTGTCCTCGATGCATCTGGGACCCATCACGATCCCCACCGTTCGGGTGATGGTTTTCATACCGGCGGTGTGCTCGCTCGGATTGCTCGAGTTCGTGCTGCGCAAGACGTGGTACGGGCGGGCGGTGCGGGCGCTGATGCAAAACCGCTATGCGGGGCGCCTGGCGGGAATTCCGGTGGAGAAAATGGCGCGGCTGACTTTCGGAGTGGGCATCGGATTTGCGGGGGCGGCCGGGGGACTGCTTGCGCAGCTGTATTCGTTCAGTCCGGACTTCGGGCACGGGTTTTTACTGCGCTCGTTCGTGATCATTGTATTGGGAGGACTTGAGTCTTTCTGGGGCGCGGCTGCGGGGGCGCTGGTGCTAGCACTTGTGGAAACGTTCAGTATTCTCGTGTTGCCGGCAGGATACCAGCCGGCGATTGCCTTCTCACTTCTGGTGCTGGCCCTGGTTTTGCTTCCTGGCGGGATCGCCGGAATCTTTGCGAAGAAACATCGCTGGGCATGAGGGCTGCGAGCACGCAAATGGGTCGCTTTCTGAATTACCGAGTTGCCGGGTGGGGAACGCTTCTCATAGTTTTAGGGATTCTGCCGTGGTTCGGAATCAGCTCGAACCTCACGCGGTTATTGTTCACCGCGCTGGTCTGGATCATCGCGAGCGTAGCATGGAATCTACTTGGGGGGTTTACCGGGCAAGTATCGTTTGGTTTCGCCGTGTTTTACGGACTGGGGGCCTATGCGGCGGCAATGGGGATCAACGGCGGACTGCATCCTCTCGCAGCGTTCACAATTTCCGGGTTGGTGGCCGCGCTCGCGTCGGTATTCATCGGCCTGCCGACGTTTCGTCTGCGGGGGCCGTATTTTGCGATTGCGACCATCGGGGTGAGCGAGGCAGTGCGCGTGGTGATGACGAATCTCTCGTTCACGGGCGGCGCCAGCGGCTACCGCATCGCCGAACATGGCCGCTTCCGGCCACTCGAACATTACTACACCGCGCTAGGATTCTCCGCCGTGGCAGTAGTGATTTCCGCGTGGATCCATGAGTCAAAGTTTGGGCTCTCGCTGCAGGCCGTCCGCGAGGACGAAGAGGCTGCGGCG
>Ga0066697_10000644_pt1 | contig 12889 bp, 10 predicted proteins | sample GraSoiAngelo_146_FD_66451 | JGI IMG/M metagenome (GOLD analysis project Ga0066697, IMG submission 66451) | Grasslands soil microbial communities from the Angelo Coastal Reserve, California, USA - 14_1009_05_30cm | ecosystem: Environmental > Terrestrial > Soil > Grasslands | place: USA...
GGTCATCTGGATTTGGTCGTAAACCGTTCTCCAAAATTCCAAGGGCTCAACTTGCTGGAAGCGAAAGCGATGGCGGATGTGATCGAGAAACTGAAGCCTCACCTTGCATATGTCGATGCCTCGGACACTCGACCCGAGCGATTCAAGAACAACATTCTGGAACGCCTAAGCTTCAAACCCCGACTGGTCTCCGAACATCATGCGGACGAAAAATATCCGCCTGTCTCGGCCGCGAGTATTCTGGCGAAGGTTCGAAGAGATTCTAGAATCGAGGAGTTAAAGAAAGAGTACGGCGAAATTGGGTCAGGGTACGCGCACGATCCCATAACCGTCCGGTTTCTTAGCGAGTACTACTTGGCAAACCGAGATTTTCCACCGATCGTAAGGAGATCGTGGAAAACGCTCAGAAACCTTGTCCGAGAAATCTCCCAGTCAAAACTGCGCTGACCGGGGGACTTGTCTTCGACGGCTCAGGCAAATGCCTTCTCGCTCATCTACTGGTCCGAGTAACTTTGACCAATCATCGCCGTCTGGGCCTATTTCCACCAGACTACGCCTTAAGGCACACGGTGGTTACGGTCAACCTAACTTCCAGAAACCGGGTTGTTTCAAGCCCTGGCGAGGGAGACCGCCAGCAATCCTTTTTTCCGAGTTTTCCAGTTTTCATGTAGGTAACAAAGACTTGAAGCCTCGAACTGGGAGTTGGCGTGTCGCACTAATGCTCAGTACGGCTGTATTGGTGATTCTCGTAGGGGGATCCATCCTAATCTGGTTAGGTCTTGTTAATCCACGGGACTACTGGTGGGTAGTGACAATTGCACTCCCTTTCTTGTTAATTGGATTAGCCTATCTGAACCTCTACAAACTTCCACGGAGGAAAGCATGGAACGACAAGTCCAAGTCTTCAGAAGTAGGATTTCCACTTAGGAAACACCTAAGCCCCATTCTCTTCATTTTTTTCTTCAATGTCCAATCGTGAGAAAAGACGCCGAAACAAGCTCTACGAAGAAAGACTGAATGAGCTTAGGGAAGTTTCAGAAAACAATGCTTGCCGAGGTTCTGAGAGAAGCAGTGGACCAGATTGTTATCATCACAAACCGTTTGCCTCTTACAGCTATCAGGATAGCTGCCAGGGACGAGTTTAGCGACCCTAACAACAGAAGCCGTAGTTTCATCGCCTTCGCCCTTTTCACCTCGTTTCGGTGGTAGGCCGAACGGTTAAGCCTCAAGAAGGTCTAATTCCATTTGGCAAGAATCCCCTCTTTGCTGAAGAGATACTGAGCTGGGTTGGGTGATCAGCGTGCTGGTAGGGCTTTGTATGTGAGGCCGCGTTGTTCCAGTTCTTTTAGTCGTTTTTCCCAGTCTCGAAGCTGTAGGTCTCGTAGTATTGTGTTGAGTACCTGTGCGGTGTAGGTGTGTATTTGTGTCCAGTGATGACGTGCTGCAAGGGCCAATTCTGGGTTGTTCATTTTTTCCTGCGAGGCCCGGAGGCTTTCGCGTAGCTGGTAGACCAGTTCGTGCCGCAGCCTCTCCAAGCTCGGCAGTCACTTATGCTTCTTCCTAACCAGAACTCTCTCGACAAGACCGGTGTTCTCACCATCTTCCTTGTACTCTAGTCCATCGTTCTCCAATCTCTTTCCGACCTCCTTATCCCCGTGCTTACGCGTCATCTCCCGTAGGCTTGTGCCGATGCTACCTGGAAGAACCCTATCCCAGGAGACTCCCGGATCGACAACGCCTCGGTTGACGCCTTTCTCTACAGGACACTGTCATGGCTCGACTCACCTAAACGATGTCGTCCGAGAGGCTCTTTCGTCGACATCGACGTAAATCGTCGGACAAGGACGAAAAAATACACCGACTCAATCGAAACACAACTACATCTCCAAGGCCAGATAGGCACTGGCGCATGCAACAGGTAACGCGTTTTAACGAGCACGTTCGATCCAAAAAGATTCGGTCCACTATAGAAAAACGTCTAACCCTCGAACGCTAACGAGATCAGAAGGACGTTAAACGTCTGACAACCACGAATACATACGTTCCCCAACCAAAAACCAACCGGAACCCAACGACCCCCAGCTAGACTCCCAAAAATCTCGGGACAAAGCCCTGATGCGACCCGAAAATGGCCCGCCGTCATCCGACCGGGGTTTCAAAGGCTCCCGTACTAGCGTATTTTTGGGCCATTTTCACGTAGGCTCGGTAGGATTCTCTTATCATCCGAACATCCTTGTCGGTTGCCCTCCTCATCACCTTGGCAGGTGCACCCACGGCGACTGACCGCGGTGGGATGGCTCTCCCTTCCAGAACTACGGACCCTACTCCAATTATGGAGTGGCTGCCAATTCTCGCGCCATCGAAGATGATCGCTCCAGCTCCAACGAGGCATTCGTCGCCGATTCTGCAGGCATGGACAATCGCGCTGTGAGCCACGGTGACACCATTACCAATCACGGCAGGATTCTGGGATGAGCAGTGAACCACAACATTGTCCTGTAGACTACAATTGGCTCCAACCCTAATCCTCCCATAATCACCGCGGAGCACCGCTCCGGGCCAAATGCTAGTTCGTGAACCAACTACAACATCGCCTATGATGCTCGCATTTGGAGCGATCATTGCGGTCGGGTGGACTTTTGGTTTCTTCGATCCGAGTTGGTAGAGAAGCATTTCTCGTCATCGAGCAATCGCTAACTCTTCTATCTTGGCTTTGAAGGATAATGAGGACGCCGAAGCTTCTTCGCAGCCTCCTCGGATCTCAATGACTTCGCGTTGGGAACCTCTTGATATGGGACTACGAGGATAGTGCCGGAGCGGGCTCTGCCTTCGCCTCAGAGGAAGAAGCGTCCGGCCTTGGTTTCTTGGAAGGTTCAATCACTTCGAAAGCGAAGAGAGCTATTATGAGAATTACGATAACGAGGATGCCCTCGGGTCTTGGAGCTCCCGTGGCGTCATCATACATGAAATTCCGAATACCCAGAATGGTTGACCCCAAGTAGGGGATAGGAATCGTATACTGGTAGGTTCCCACCACGGAGGAATAGGGAACCCCGTTGGGGTAGCCGGGCCAGTTATCTGGGCCAGGGTTAGTGACGTAATTATCGCCTTGGGTCACGAAGAAGTATCCCTTTCCCGTCTGATTTGCAATATTGACCTGTCTAACTCGATGAACCACCAAGAAATCGGGCTGAGAGGGATAAGGTCGAAACACTATTATTGAACCGTTCGGGGGAGGACCCGCGACGATCGTATTCGGGGCTTGACCCCTAATTACGATGAGCGCTCCGACGGGTAACGTGCAGTTGATGGGTGGGCACATGCTTCCCGACGACACAACGAGGACCGGATACTCAGTGTTAAGAGCAAACCGGACTCCACCCCACACGGCCAGGGCGCCAAGTATGACAATGCCTACTAGAACAAGTCCCCTTGCGGTTTCATTTTTCCGTATAAACCCCCAGAACTTGCGGATATAAGTGCTCAAATTCTCAAGTCTAGTCTAGGCGTGCTTTTGTTGGAAAGGTCCTATCTCGGCCTCGTACTGAATCCGCCTCAAAAACTCTTCTGCAGCCCGCGCGCCTGCGGTCAAAAATTCTTCGCCTCTAGGGGTGATTCGATAGACTTTGCGGCCTCGGCCGCCTTCTGCCTCCCAGACAGCTTGGAGGTAGCCTTTCTCCTCCATTGAATGTAGGAGGGGATAGAGCGTTCCGGCGCTCAGGTAGACTTTGAAACGATCTCGGATCTCGAGGTTAACCTCGTATCCCCAGCGCGGCTTGCTCTTGAGGAGGCGGAGAATGATGAGATCAAGGTGGTTCTTCACCATTCTCTCTCTCCACGCCTTATCCAGATCCTTATTCAAGCAGCACCAAGGCTCGGGCCCGTAAAGCCAAACAATTGCCCCTTAACGCTTTCTAGGTTTTTATCGAACGGTCGAGCGTCTGCTCGTCCGGTTGTCTTCGACGGTCTTTGATCTTCTGCCGAAACCCCTAGCGGAAGCTGTCAGGGAAAGAGGATTCGAAAAACCGACGGAGGCACAGGAGAAATCGATTCCGCCGATACTCGAAGGGAAAAATGTCCTACTGATATCGCCCACGGCAAGTGGAAAAACCGAATCCGCGATCCTTCCGGTCTTCACCCGGTTCTTGATGACTGCTGACGGAGGCCCTGGTGTCAAGATTCTCTACATGACCCCGCTTCGTGCGTTGAACAGAGATCTACTAGACCGACTGGAATGGTGGGGGAAAAAAATTGACCTCAGGGTGGCTGTTAGGCATGGGGACACCGAGGTCCGCGAAAGAGTCGCGCATGCTCGGAACCCCCCTGACTTGCTGATAACGACCCCTGAGACCCTCCAAGCTCTATTACCTGGACGTATCATGCGGAGACATCTCCGCGAAGTCAGGTTCCTAATTATTGACGAGGTCCATGAGCTGGCGGAGGACAAGCGGGGCAGCCAGCTATCCATCGCTATCGAACGGCTAAGATGGATCACCCAGAGAGACTTCCAGGTCATCGGCCTCTCTGCAACCATTGGATCGCCGGAGAAGGTTGGAGCATTTCTCGTGGGAACCAAACGACCTGTGGAAATCGTCCGGATTCCTGTCGCCAGAAAAATGCGGTTGGAGACACTCTTTCCCGAACCGTCAGGGCATGACCATCAACTGGCCGGGAAGATATTCACACACCCTGAGGTTGCGGCTAGGCTTCGGATAATGAAGGAGATGATTCAGAACCACAAGTCGGTCATTCTCTTCACCAACACGAGATCGATTGCTGAGATATTGGCGAGCAGGTTCAAGGTCTGGGACCTAGACTTTCCAATCTCAATACACCACGGAAGCCTGGCCAAACCATCTCGAATAACGGCTGAGCGAGGCTTGAAGGGCGGAGAACTCAGAGGCCTAGTAGCCACCTCAAGCCTAGAACTGGGAATCGACGTTGGGAGGATAGACTACGTGATTCAGTACATGAGCCCTCACCAAGTGACGCGGCTAATACAGCGCGTCGGACGATCCGGTCATAGCGTCGGAAAGATGGCCGACGGAGTGATCATTGCGAGCGACTCTGACGATGCCCTCGAGGCGTTCGTCATAGCTAGAGGAGCACTCAGCGAGGACCTGGAGGAAGTGTCGGTCCCGGAGAAACCGCTCGACGCTCTATGCCACCAGCTGGCAGGGCTGTTGATACAGAATAGGAAGTGGTACTACAACGAGCTTGTTGAAATGATTTCGAACGCATTCCCATATCGGAACCTGACAGAAGAAGATGTCGCCTCAGTCGCGAACTATATGCACTCACGATTTCCACGTCTCGCTTGGGTTTCGCAACAAGACAGGATGATCATGAGGCCGTCGAGGGTCAAAGACCTCTATACGTACTACTTCAATAAGCTCTCGATGATCCCAGACGAGAAACAATACCTCGTCATAGAGCAGGAGACAGACGCGGCCGTCGGCGTTCTCGATGAAGCTTTTGTGGCAGAGTACGGCCAGCCAGGTACGAAATTTATCGTTCGGGGCACGCCATGGATGATGCAGAGTATCAGAGGCGACAAGATATTCGTCAAGCCAATCTCCGACCCGACGGGAGCCATACCTAGCTGGGTGGGCGAGGAGATACCCGTCCCTCACAAGGTCGCTAGCGAGGTAGGCCAGATAAGACGGAAAGTAGGAGAGCTTTACGAAGCAGGGAAAAAAATCAAAGAGATAGCTCAAACGCTTAGCGAACAATACCCCGCGGACTCCAAAACATTCGAACGAGCCATCTCTGAGACATACGAGCAGTACGAACAAGGCCTCCCGGTTCCAAATGATCGCCTGCTTACCGTCGAAGAGTGGGACGACTTCATCATCGTCAACTCCCACTTAGGCACACTTGTCAACAGGACCCTAGCCCGGCTCATCGGACACTTGCTGTCCGACGAGTCAGGCGTCAGCGTCGGAATCCAGCAAGATCCCTACAGGATTGTATTCCAAGCCGTAGGAGGAGTAGATGCCAATGACGTCGTGAAAATGGTCCGTCGGCTCTCCGAGATTGAGGTGGACGAGGTGGCGATAACCGCGTCGAAGAGAACTGGACTGTTCAAACGAAGACTTGTCCATGTCGCGCGGAGATTTGGGGCGATCTCGAAGTGGACGGATTTCAGTAGCATAACCCTCCGCCAACTCGCGAAGAGCTTCGAGGGAACAGTCATCATGGACGAGGCCGTTCGCGAGACATTGGAAAGGGACATGGACATACCCCATACCAAGAAAGTTCTGCGAGCTATCGCGAAACGCGAAATTCAAATCAAGGTCGTCAAGACCGTTGCTGGCGAGGCAACGCCAATCGCAAGGATTGGCCTCGAGAGGATCAGCAGAAAGACGGACTTGATCCCGACGGAAAAGCTCAGCCAGATCTTGGTGGGGTCCGCGAAGGCGAGAATCCTCAATGAGGTAAAGACGATTGTCTGCACAAACTGTTGGAAATATGTCGAGATGAAGCGGGTAAAGGACATTCCCGCCACGCTGGAATGCCCTGAATGCGGATCGAAGGCTCTGGCCGCTTTGGCGGTCTCCGACGAGGATATGAAGAAGATACTCTTGAAGAACGGAGCTCACCTCTCGGAGAGAGAGAAGAACGTTCTATCAAGAGCCGGGGAAACTGCGAAACTAGTAAACAAGTATGGCAGAATTGCGGTCTACACCCTCGCGGGGAGAAGAGTGACTCCTGAAGCAGCCGCGGACATTCTCCGAAAGCACCAAAAGCCTACAAACGGTTTCTTCCAAGCGATAATGGAAGCCGAAAGAGAGGCTCTGAAAGAACGTTTCTGGTAAATCCTTCAAACAATCCTTAATTGAACCGCTTCCAACAGGCCCTCCGCACGACTCGCGAAGACGACCTGAAGAGAGCGATGAAGATTGAACATGCTCGACCAACGGTTAAATGACTCACGGAAAGCTCCGCAAGACCAGCCAGGGTTACGGAACGTCATGAATCGCGTCGAAGCAGAAATCACCGTCCAGGTCGATGGGCTTAGACGCGAGTTTGATAGCAAAGAGGGCAAAGTTGTGGCTCTCGACGGTGTCAATCTTCAAGTTCGAAAGGGCGAGATCTTCGGTGTTCTAGGCCCGAACGGGGCGGGGAAAACCACCATGATCAGGATACTATCCACGCTTCTACTGCCGACTGCGGGAAAAGCAGGAGTAATGGGATTCGACGTCGAGAAGGAGCCAGAGAAGATCCGGGCTGTGATCAACATGGCAAGTGGCGCGGAGAGAGCTGGTTACGATTTCATCAGTGCGCGAGGAAACCTCTGGTTCTTCTCGCAGCTCTACGGCATACCCACGGAAGAGGCGCACCGACGAATCAATGCCCTCTCAGACATGCTCGGACTTCAGAGCTATCTCGACAGGAAATTCTACGCACTCTCCACCGGCTACAAGCAGCGAGTCACCTTGGTCAGAGCATTCATCAATGATCCCAAGGTTGTATTTCTTGACGAGCCAACCATTGGACTGGACGTCATGACCGCGCTGAGCATACGCGAATACATCTTGAAACAAGCAAGAGAGCATGGCAGAACGATTCTCCTTGCAACTCACAACATGGCCGAAGTCGACGCGATTTGCAACCGAGTCGCTATCATTGACAAGGGCAAAATACTCGCTTGTGATACACCCGCTGCACTGAAAAGGTCTCTGGGAGCGCCCTCGCTAGTCTTAGAGGTCTCACCTATTCCAGCTCCGGGAAGCCTCGAACCAATAGGAAAACTCGAGGGAGTCAAGGGTTTCACATCGTCAGTCGATGAAGAAAGAGGACTGTCGCGGATTCAAGTGGTCGTTGACGGAGATGGATCCGCCCAATCCGTGGTCGACTCAATTCGAAAGTTAGGAATGACGGTCGTATCAAACTGGAGACAGCAGGCAACACTGGAGGAAGTCTTTGTGGCCCTAGTTGGCAGAGGGTTCAGGGAGAGGGAGCATGAAGCTGCATAGTAACCCATGGCTCAGAACCGCTTATGCCCGGTTGTGGGTCAGGGCTAAGAGCATCTACGGGGAACCCCTCTGGGTGGCGGTTAACATTGGCTTTCCGTTCTTCACGTCTTTCTCCTTAACAATGGTCTACAGAGCTTACGGGCTCAACTCATTCACGGGATTCGCTATCCTCGGTGGAGTAATGATCTCTTTTTGGGGCAACGTCCTGTGGTCAATGGCTAGCCAGTTCAACTGGGACAAGCAAGTCGGACTGTTCGAGATCTACATCACTTCCCCTGCACCTATCTCAGCGATTCTCGTAGGCATGTCCCTTGGCGGGATTCTCGGGACCGCACCCTCCGCAGCCATGGTCGCGATCCTCGGCTGGGTAATCTTCCATCCGCCCATCAACGCCATCTGGCCTGCCGTTATCTCTGTCTTCGCTCTGACTCTTGCGTCGCTCTATGCGATGGGAATGGCCTTGTCCTCGCTTTACTTGGCGTACGGCCGAGAGGCAGATTCTGTAAATGAGGCCCTCCACGAGCCTGTGTCACTTATCTCAGGTGTCTACTTTCCGTCGACAGGAGGATTCTCCCCGTTTCCTCTGGCCGTCCAGGCTGGAGCATCCCTCATTCCTCTCACACTGGGAATGGATGCACTGAGGAGAACTCTGTTTTTCGGCCAAGGATTCGGAGAACTCTACCTTGACCTTGAGTTGCTAGCTCTTGCCGTAATGGGAGCGGTTCTCCTCTTTGCGTCCTCCAAAGCATTGAAGTTCCTTGAGAACAAGGGCAGAAGAACAGGAACAATTGCGGTGAGACAGCGATGAGCATTCGCGCCATGGTCGCATCGATAAGAGTCGGATGGTACAGAGAGTTCAACTGGACCAACCCTCTCACGGGATTTTCCCTCAGGACTGTTGGTCCTCTGGCCAGCGTTATTGCTGCTTCAACAGTCTACTATGTCGGTTCGACCAATAACGTCCCGCCCAGCTTCGACCCAAATCGACTCGCCTACATCCTTATCGGTGCCGCGCTGTATGCCCACGTTGCAGCCTACTCGTGGGTGCCTACACTTGCTATCGCGGAAGGAAAATGGACCTATGTGTTCCCGCAAGTCTACATCTCGCCTCATTCATCGCTACCTTACCTAACTGGGAGGACCCTTGCCTCGTTCGTCACATCAACGATGACTGTTATCGTGTCTCTTGTCTTGTCCTTCTACTTCTTGTCGTCAGTCTTTCACACTAGTATTCCCTTCATGGTGAACCCCTTGTCTGTCAGTCTACTTTTCCTTGCGATGGTGATGAACATTCTCGCCGCCCTTGGCCTGGGACTCCTGCTCAGCGCATACGCACTATTTGCGACGAAATTCGAATGGGCTCTTCCCACATACGTCGCCGGGCTCCTGATGGTTTTTTCGGAAGCGCTCTTCCCAGTCTCCTTCCTACCGTGGCCACTCTCTTCAATAGCAAACATATTGCCATTTACCGAGTTCATGAGAGCCTCACGTCAAGCCATGATTGAAGGAGGAACCGTGTACGCTTACTTCTCCCATCTCGGATTAGCAGCCCTTGGAGGCATCGTCGTCCTTGCAATGGGCTTTCTTGCGTTCAGGTACGCTGAGAACAGGGCGAGACGGTTAGGCGTCATCGACAAGAAGACTGCGTAAGGACCAAGTGTATTTACAAGCCTAGAACTTTAGTTGTTGCCTTGAAGGCATCTTTCCATCCGCCCGCTTTGTAGTCTCGTAAGCATTTCAGAAGTTCTTCCCTATCCACCGGCCCCAGCATCCTGACCATTTTCCTGGCGATGCTGCCCCCGACAAACAGGTACTGAGCTAGAGAGGTAAAATTGCTAGGTCGTCTCATCAAGCTAGCAGATTCAAAATCCAGAATCCGAGGAATGTCGTCGTTCGAGATGATGACATTCTTGTGTGCCCGGCTAAGCTCTCCATGATCGAGCCCGTACGCATCCATTCGCAGACACTGTTCCAGTAGCGGCTTCACTACGCTTCTGACCCGGGTTCTTCGCCCTCTGCCCTTGAGGCTCTCAAGCCATGAGGGCAATGACAGGCCTTCGACCAGCTCCATCGCCAGTACGTCAGCAGTGCCACCCAAGCACACGGGTCCCACATTCTGAGAATTTGCGATTTTGAGAAGTTCAGCCTCCTGAATCAAGCTAGGGCGTCGCGCATCAACGCGTCGGATCTTAACTGCGATACGTCGATTACCCGTCACGCCTATGACAACAATTCCTACGACTCCCTTCCCGAGAATGGAAAGGCGATCGGTTTTCAGGCGCCCTTGAAAATCTAGTCCAGTTATATCCAACTGTTCCAATTGGCGAATCCGAGATTCGACCTCGTCTGGGTCACCGCTAGGGTATGCTACGAGTCGATTGTAGGGCGGGTTTACTAGGTAGGATAGTGGTGCTAATGATGGGGTTTGAGCCAAGCAGGCCTCGCCGCCAAGAACTCTGATAGTGCTTGGTCAAAACCCTCTCGTCCAAGTAGTGAGAGAATTTTCCTGTTCTCCAGAACCCTTGTATTCTGCCGGAAGGACCGGTTCAGCTGCTCTGGGATAGCAAGCCCGAGCCTTGGATCTTTGAGGGCTGCAGATACAAGTTGTTTGGTGGTAAGGATTCGTCGTTTCTTGTCCACGACCCATCGATCGCCTTCGATCCAGGGACCGCGAATAGTATCTTTCGCGTCCAGGTGTCGATCCAAGAATCCCTGACTGTCTTCCTGCTTCGAAACTGGCGGACCCTGACGCAATTGGACTCCTGAGAGAGTCGAACTGTCCAGCTCAACGAGGATCGCACTGGATCGTCGTTCGTCGCTCCAGACTGTCGACCTGATGGGATGGAAGTCCTGTCGCGTCATCAGTTCCGTCAACGATTTCTCCATTTTCAACAGTTGCCCCCATAGAACATCAGGCACTAGCCTGGCATGTTCGAAAAATATTGCTGCAATACTCCTGTTTTGATGATCCAAGATTTTGGAAAATTGTGATCTGGTTTTCGCGACGGGCTTCGGGGGGAAGAAGTACCATGTGCCAGGGTTCTTCTGAAGTTCCCTAGAAGCGGCCACGAATCCCCACAGCTTATCATCCCTGACTGCGGCGGCCAAGTTTCGATTCGGGTCTACCGGGTCGACTACGACCAAAGGAGATCCGAACTCTTGGGCTCTAGAATCTTGTCCTCCAGGGTGCTTTTCGAGGTCGAGAAAGACAACGGGCTTCCATTTCGAGGCTTGTGCGAGTGTCTCTAGAAACGATTGGTAATGTAGGATCAGGGTTTCGACGAGCATTCCGCTGAATCCTCCGACCCTAATCTCGGCACCGTAGGATCGCATTCCTTTAAGGAACTTTTTCAGGAGCCTTGCTTCAAGTCGCATTTCCAGTGTCAGGTGCTCTCTCATGTACTCTGTGTGGTATGGTGTTCTGTCGGTTGCGCTCTTCCACTGGCCTTTTTCCACGGCATAGCAGGGGACTACATTGATCCTGATACCTTCGATATGAAATTCCAAATAGGGATGCTCGGCATAACGATCGATAGTCTTAGCTTCGATTCCATTCCGAACTGCTGGGAGAACCTTCTCAGTCCATTCCCGCCGATCCATTGTTGGAGGAAAGCTCGCGAAGATGTCCAAATCGGCCTCGCCGCTCAGCCAAGTGTCCCGGGCGTAAGACCCTTGGATCGAGACCTTGCCTGCAAATCCAGCCATATCCAGCATGTCCTGAACTTGACCTCTTAGTCTCTCGGCCAATCGCGACATTCGTTCCCTTTCGGCCTGCCTGGGAACAACTCTTTTGGCAATATGGTCCAAGACTGCTTGAATCTGAGTCGACATCGAGAGATTCTCTGCTTTGAATTAGTATTTGAAAGTGGACAGATGACGACTTACTTTGACCGGGTAGGAACTTCTAGTAGCGTCGAGTATTTCGGTCCGGAACTTGAGAGAATGCTCTGTTTTAGCCGGACTTTGTCCACAGTGATCGTCCCGAAACTCTCGTCGCCTAGATGGCGTAGAAAATTTGCGATCTCATCCCTCTTTCTGCCTGACCGCACCCGGGCTATCGTGATGTGAGGACTGAAAGGGCGATTTTCCCTCCTGAATCCGAGAGCGGACAACAACTTCTCCACTTGTTCGTAGATTTGCTCGACCTGGTTCCAGCCCTCGTTTACCCCGACCCAGATTACGTTCATGTGGTTGAGATTCGGGAAGGCGCCCGCTCCTTTGATCTCCGCTGTGAACGATGGAAAAATAAGTTGATGTAGAGAGGACTCGACTTCTCCCAGTCGAGGCACGGGTAAGTTTCCGAGAAATTTCAACGTGAGATGGATGTTCTCGCGTTCGACAGGTTTCAAATCTCCGCCCAGGGCCTGCAGAGATGACAGGATCGATGTTACGTGAGATAGAATCCGTTGATCTTCAACGTCTATCGAGATGAAGCTACGCACTTGGTCCTCTGACAAGTCGCTCCCGTAGAGAATCGTCTCCCATTTTTAAGAGCTATAACGCTCTCTTCGCCAAGGTTCGCCCGGGCTTGCATGGACAAAGCGAAGTCGAAGACGGTCATTGTAGTGGTTGGAATGCCGGGCGCCGGCAAGAGCCTCGCGTCTAGTGTTGCGGCGAAGCGTGGGGTTCCCGTGTTCGTCTCCGGCGATATCATAAGGGCCGAAGCGAAAAGAAAGAAATTATCGCCTAGCAGAGAGAACCTCGGCAGGTTGATGCTGAAGATCAGAGAGGAGGAAGGGATGGGAGCGGTTGCCAAAAGGCTAGCTCCGCTCATAGACAAGATTGACAAGACCCAATTCGTGTATGAGGGTGCTAGGAGTGTAGAGGAGATCGAGGAGCTGAACAAGAAGTATCATGTCTTCACCATCGCCATTCACGCTTCCCCGAAGAGCAGGTTCCGAAGGCTGCAA
>Ga0066697_10000650_pt1 | contig 12863 bp, 10 predicted proteins | sample GraSoiAngelo_146_FD_66451 | JGI IMG/M metagenome (GOLD analysis project Ga0066697, IMG submission 66451) | Grasslands soil microbial communities from the Angelo Coastal Reserve, California, USA - 14_1009_05_30cm | ecosystem: Environmental > Terrestrial > Soil > Grasslands | place: USA...
ATCGACACGCCGCCGTCGCTCGGCCTGCTGACGATCAACGCCCTGGTCGCCGCGCACGGCGTGATCGTGCCGGTCCAGTGCGAGTACCTCTCGCTGCGCGGACTCGTCCAGCTCGAGAACACACTCACGATGATCCGCGAGAACCTCAATCCCGAGGTCGGGATTCAGGGAATCCTGCCGACCATGTACGACAAGCGCACGCTGCACTCGCGCGAGGCGGTCGAGATCCTGGAAGAGAACTTCGGCAGTCTCGTCTTCGGGACGAAGATTCGCAAGACGATCCGCTATGCCGAGGCGCCTGTGAAGGGCAGCTCGGTGCTCAAGTACGACCCCACAGGTAGTGCCGCGGAGGCCTACCGCGAGCTCGCGAAGGAGGTTCTCAATGGCGCGACGCCGCGCGAGCATGCGTGAAGGCCCGCTCGCTGAGCTCTTCCGCGCGACCGAGGCCGCGCAGAAGCAGGCCGAGAAGGGAGAGCCCGAGCCGGAGATCCGGCCCGCGGCCCTCGAGCCGCAGGAGGAGACGGTCGAGCACGTTCCCGAGTTTGCGCAGGCTGCCGAGGAGCCTGCGGTCGCCGCCGTTCCCGAGCCGGAGGCCGAGCCCGAGCCCGAGCCGGAGCCGGAGCCTGTTCGGCTGGAGCCGGTTCCCGAGCCGCCGCCGATGCTGCAGACGCTGCCGGAACAGGCGCCGAGGCTCCATCGCGTACCGCGAGGGGAGACCGCCGCCTACCTTGCCGTGATCAAGGTCGTCGGCGTTGGCGGCGCCGGCCTGAACGCACTCGATCGAATGATCGACGCCGGGCTCGCCCAGGTCGAGTTCGTCGCCGTCAACACCGACATCCAGCAGCTGCGGATGAGTGACGCGCCCGTCAAGATCCACATCGGCCGTGAGCTGACCGAAGGGCTCGGCTCCGGCGCCGATCCGGATCTCGGGCGGAGCGCCGCCGAGGAGGCCTACGACCAGGTCAAGAACGCGCTCCGCGGCTCCGACATGGTCTTCGTCACCGCCGGCGAAGGGGGCGGAACCGGTTCGGGCGCGGCACCCGTGGTCGCGCGGATCGCGCGCGAGCTCGGCGCCTTGACGGTCGGGATCGTGACGACTCCCTTCCGCTTCGAGGGCACACGCCGGCGCGGGACCGCCGAGCAGGGCGTCGAGGAGCTCCGCCGCAACTGCGACACCGTGATCGTGATCCCGAACGAGCGGCTGCTGGAGGTTCTCGACAAGTCGACCTCGATGCTGGATGCCTTCCGAATCGCCGACGACGTGCTGCGCCAGGGCGTCCAGGGCATCTGCGACCTGATCACGCTGCCCGGCCTGATCAACCTCGACTTCGCGGACGTGCGGACGATCATGAAGGAGGCCGGAACGGCGCTGATGGGAATCGGCTTCTCGACGAGCGAGAACCGGGCGCGCGAGGCCGCCGAGCGGGCGCTCCGCTCGCCGCTGATCGACCAGCAGATCCTTGGTGCGAAGGGGATCCTGCTCTCGATCGCCGGCGGGGACGATCTCTCGCTCTACGAGGTGAACGAGGCGGCCGAGGTGATCCGCTCGGCGTCCACGGACGATACGAACATCATCTTTGGCGCCACCGTGGACGAGCGTCTGACCGGTCAGATCTGGGTGACGGTGATCGCGACCGGTTTCGGCATGCAGGCGGCGCGCCAGCGCGTCTTCGGCGAGCGCCCGCTGGCCGAGGACTCCCTCGAGCCCCCTAGCTTCCTGCAGACGTAACACCGTCTCGGCAGCGGCTCCTCCTGCTCTCGTACCTCGAGCCGAAGGACGTGCCGAACCTGCTGGCGGAGGTCCGCACGGTCGTACCCGCCGACGTCGCCGTGTACGTCGGCAGCTACGGTCCGAACGCCGCCGTCGCCGGACAGGTCGCCGAACTCGCGCGCGGCCGCTACGCGCCGATGTTCGCGCTGAACGAGGACTGGTTTCGCCAGCGGCGTCGGCTGCCGCCCGAGTACCAGCCGTTTGTGCCGAAGCGCCTGGCCGGCGCAGTGCCGCCGCTTCGCCGGCTCAGCTCGACCTCGGCCCGCGTCTCCTGGGGCGTCGAGCTTGGGCAGCGCTACCGCGATCTCGTGCGTGCAGCGGTCGACGAAGGCACGACGATCGATGCTTGGCAGTTCGACGAAATCGTGCCGAGCGCCGCGGCGGCCGCGGGCGGGCCGATCCGAGAGTTCATACGGGGCGTCCTCCGAGGGCTGGTCTTTGGACGTCCTGTCCTCGGCGACACCGCGATGCGCGGCTTCGTCTGGGTCGCACGGACGGGGCTCGCGATCGGGCGGCTGCCGATCACGGCCGAACTGACGACCTTCTGGCGAACGCTCAACCGCGCTGCGCTTGCGTATGTCGGCGAGGAGTATCCGCGCTTCGAGGGCGACCCGCGGGCAGCCGCGCGCAGGCACGCATCAGGTCAGCGAGCACTCGCTGAAGGCGGGCCGGTGCGGCGTGCGCTCGAGCGCCGGTACCTGCCCGGACTGACGCCGGGCTACCACTTGGAGGCGGGTCTCGGCGGCAACGTGCACCGGTGGCCAAGAGCGCAGGTCAACGCGTGGCGCGCGGCGTATGTAGAAGAGCGGATCAGGAGCGGCGTCGCCGGCTTCGCCGAGTTCGATTTCCGCTTCGCGAACCGGTCGCCCGCGGTGATGCACGACGTGCTGCGGGCGCTCGCCATCGCGCTCAGCCGGAACAGGTCTGCGGGTTCTCCCCAGCGAACGCCGCAAACGCCCGGCGCGCGTTGACGTGGAAATGGAGCGCGACGTCGCCTGCCGCCGGCACGCGCAGGCGAATCATTCGATCGGCGCCGGGATCGAGGCAACCGCTCGAGGCGCTCCAGTATGGCGAGTACCGGATCGCAAGCCGGTACTCGCCGGCCGCAGCCACGCGCACGGTCACCCGGGTCTGGGTCAGTGCGATGACGCGCGCGGCTGCCGGACCGGTGATCAGGCGACGCGGCGAGGGAACCTCGAAGACGGTCAGGTGGGCCGAGCGCATTGTGGGAATCAACCCGGAGTGGCCGCTGCGCAGCAACTCGGCCTCACGGTGTGAGCTGTAGTCGAGCCGCGAATCCGGCAGGACGACGTAGCGGACGCCGAGCGAGCGGAGCCACGCGAGGTAGGGTCGGCGCCCGAGCGGATCGTCGCCGTAGAGAACCCGGTTTTGCGGAAAATCGTTCTGCCTGAACCAGCCGCGTGCGAGCGGGACGCCGGCCCTCGGGAGGTAGACGGCGTCCCAGTGGCCGACCGTGTCGACGGCTTCGACGCGGTACGAGAGGCTGAGGTGGCGACGCAGGTAGGCGATCGCCGGCTGCCAGTACGACGGGTGCGCCGCCGGGTCGTTCTCGCTCTTGACGAAGCTGAACGCGAGCGGCGTCACGTTCCACGAGACCGCGAGCAGGAGCGCCGGCAGGACGAGGGGGAGCGGCCGCCAGCGGCGAAGCGAGATCGCCAGTACCGCGACAGGTAGCGAGACGAAGCGCAGGCGTGCGACGTTCTCACCGACGGCGGAAGGGATCGCGAAGATGCCGACCGAGCCGACGAGGTAGACGACGAACACCCAGCGCAGCACCCGGCTCGCCTCGACGTTCCAGGTCAGCGCGGCTCCGCCGACGCAGAAGATGCAGATCGGCAGCAGCTCCTGCCATGAGAACGGGTAGCGGCCGCTGTCCGGGAAGAGCCGCCAGAGCGTCGCCTCGCTCGCGACGATTGCGACGACGACGGCGGCCGGAACGACGAACTTGCGCCGGTCGCGCCAGCCCGCCAGACCGACCCCGACGAGCACAACCGTCAAGAGCAGGAACGCGAGCGGGCTGGCGGCGATCGTCAGCAGCGCGAGAGCTCCGAAGCGCCAGCGTGCGCCCGCCTGCAGCGCCCAAAGCGCCAGGAGCGCCAGCGCCGCTCCGAGCGCGAACGGAAACGCGCCGGAAAGCAGTGCGGCGGCCCAGACGACCGAAAAGGTACGGCTCGACCAGCGCGCAGTCGGCCCCCATTCGCGCCCGACGACGATCGAGAAGGCCAGCGCCGCCACGGCCACTGTCGCGACCGCGAGCGGCTTGATCCCGAGCAGGGCCGCGAGCGGGTAGTAGATGAGGCTGTAGGTGATGAAGCTGTAGCGGCCCGCGTACCAGAAGTTGTTCCAGAGGGCGAAGCCGTTGTGGAGGAACGCGGTCCGCTGGTAGGCGTGCGCGGCGAAGTCGGCCCCGGGGGGGCCGAGCCAGACGAGCAGCGACGCGAAAACTGCAGCGGCCGCGGCGCAGAAGACGGCTTCGCGCGCCACCGTGGTGCAGCGGACGGGCACTGGCCTGCACGATAACTGTGACGGCGGCGGAGGCGGAGTCCCCTGTCGCGCCGCACTTTTGCTGTGTGACGTGGGCGTTACGCTTGCGGGATGAGGGGCGCGGTGGCGGCCGGGCACACACTGACCGCCGAGGCGGGTGCCGAGGTGCTGCGCGAGGGAGGCAACGCGGTCGACGCGTGCATCGCCGCAGCGTTCATGTCGTGGGTCACGGAAAGCACGCTCACCAGCCCGGGTGGGGGTGGCTTCCTGCTCGTCCGGGCGGCCTCGACCGGGAAGGTGCGTCTGTACGATTTCTTCGTCGCGATTCCCGGCCACGGAGTCGAGCGTCCCGTCCGCGAGATGGATCTGGTCGACGTCGAGTTCGACCGCGGCACCTCACAGATCTTTCGTGTCGGGGGCGCCTCGTGCGCCGTGCCGGGTGCGATCGCCGGGCTCGAGGCGGCGCATCGGGCGTACGCGAGGCTGCCGTGGCGCCGCCTGCTCGAGCCGGCGATTGCGGTTGCCCGCGACGGGCACGAACTCGTCCCGGCGCAGGCCTACCTGCACGGCATCCTCGATCTGATCCTGCGGCGCACGGAGATCGGTCACGAGATCTTCGGCCCGGGCGGTGTTCCGCTCGTCGCGGGCGACCGGCTCGTGATGCCGGATCTCGCTGCCACGCTCGAGCAGCTCGCCGAAAGCGGGGCGGAGGCGTTCTACGCCGGTGAGCTCGGCCGCCGCGTCTGCGAGCACGTTCGCGAGGAGGGTGGCAGCCTGACCGAGGAGGACCTTGCTGCATATCGGGTCATCACGCGCAAGCCGATTCGAACCTCGTTCGGCGCGCGCGCGTTCGTTTCCAACCCGCCACCGTCGTCGGGCGGAACGCTGATCGCCTACGCGCTCCTGTTGTTCTCCCGCCTCGGGCCCGGAGGGCCGCCGGGGAGCGCCGAGGCGATCGCGCGGCTCGCCGAGGTGATGCGGGAGCAGACGCTCGCGCGTGGCGGCAGCTTTGTCGGCGACCTCTATCGCGGCGGGTTGCCGAAGCGACTCTTTGCCGGCGCCGATGAGGCCGCTGAGCGGATCGTGGCTCGCGATCTCGAATCCGGGTTGGCGTCCACCGAGGAATCGGTCGGCGCTCCGGGGACGACGCACATCTCCGTCGTCGACGCGGCGGGCAACGCGGCCTCGTTGACCGCTTCGAACGGCTCGGGCTCGGGTGTGATCGTCCCCGGGACCGGCATCCACCTGAACAACATGCTTGGCGAGTACGACCTCAACCCGATCGGGCGCGGTAATCAGCGCGCAGCCGTCGGCAGGCGCCTGACGAGCATGATGGCGCCGTCGATCGTGCTCGAGGGGGAGCGGCCGCGGCTCGTCGTCGGCAGCGCGGGCTCGATCCGCCTGCGGGGCGCGATCCTGCAGCTCGTCCTCAACGTCACCGCGCACGGGATGGAGGTCGGCGCCGCGATCGGGCAGCCGCGAGTGCATCTGGAGGGACGGCAGGTCCACTGCGAGGGTGGTTTCGACCCGGCGGAGCTCGATCGGCTCGAGCAGCGCGGGTACGAGCTGGTGCGCTGGCGGCGGCGGAACCTCTACTTCGGAGGCGCTGCGGCGGTCGAGCTGCGAGAGGACGGCACCCTGGACGCGGCCGGCGATCCCCGCCGTGACGGCCACGGAATCGTCGTTTAGTCGCGAAAAATGCTGTGCATTTTCCATCGCGTTCCGCGTCTGGTAACAGCCATCGCTGCGCTCGGGAGAGATGAACACCTACACGATTAGGCGTGCCATACCCGCCGATGCTGCGGCCCTCGTCGAGCTCGGCCGGGCTGTCAGCTCGGAGCCCGAGGCCTGGCTGATCACCGAGGGGGCCTGGCGCAACGCCGGCGAGGAGCGCCGCTACCTACGCGCGGTTCGGCGTTCCCCGCACGCGGCCGTCTTCGTCGTCGAGAACGGGGGCGGCATCGTCGCCCGCTTGTCGCTCGCCCGCGACTCGCATCCCGCGAGCGCCCATGTAGCCGATCTCGGGCTGATGGTGGCGGCGGGCCACCGGCGCCGCGGCATCGGGCGATCGCTGCTCGAGCAAGCGGTCGCGTGGGCACGGGAAAGCGGGGTCGAGAAGCTCGAGTTGCACGTCTTCCCGCACAACGAGCCTGCGATCAAGCTGTACGAGCAGTTCGGCTTCGAGCGCGAGGGCACTCGGCGGAACCACTTTCGTCGCGGCGGCCGCCTCCTTGACGCGGTGCTGATGGCCTACCGCGTGGACTGAGCTGCAGGAAGTCGATCTCTGGGCTTTGTGGCCGACGAACAGGCGGCCCCTAGACTGGGACGATGGCATCGCTGGTCGCCGACTACGGACTGTTCCTGCTCTTCGTGCTCATCGCGATGGAATCCGCCGGTGTCCCTCTGCCGGGGGAGACGGCGCTCGTGACGGCCGGCGTGCTCGCCTCGCGGGGCGACATGGACATCGTGGCGGTGATCGCCGTGGCCGCCACGGCGGCGATCGTGGGCGACAACGTCGGCTACTGGGCCGGCCGCCTCGGCGGGCGGAAGCTGCTGCAGCGGTGGGGGCCGCTGGAGCGTCACGCCTCGCGGGTGCTTCCTTGGTCGGAGCGCTTCTTCGCGCGTCACGGCCCGAAGACGATCTTCCTCGGGCGCTTCATCGCGGTCCTGCGGGTGACCGCAGCCTGGCTGGCGGGCATCAGCAAGATGCATTGGTGGCTCTTCTTCGCCTGGAATGCCGCCGGCGGCATCTGCTGGGCGATCGCGGTCGGGCTCGTCGCCTACTTCGCAGGCCAGGCTGCCGCCGAGGCAATCGGGCGCTACGGCCTCATCGCCGGGGGCGCGATCGTCGTCCTGCTCGTGGTCGGCGCGGTTGTCTTCCGCTTCATCCGGCGGCGGATGCTTGGAGCTGAGTCGGAGGCGTGAGGAAGGGTTCGGGCGAAGCGGCTTGAACTCTGAGAGCCGTGGCGATGCTGGCCGGGCTCTGCGAGGCGATCGATGCGCGTCCCTACATGGAGGGCCACGGCTCGCGCGTCAGCAAGCTGGCGGAGGCGATCGCGCTTCGGCTCGGGTGGGGCCCCGGCCGGATCCGCCGCCTGCGAATCGGGGCGCTCCTGCACGACGTGGGCAAGCTTGCGATCGCCGACACGATTTGGGGCAAGGCCGAGCGGCTGACCGACGGCGAGTTCGCCGCGATTCGCAGCCATCCGGAGGCGGGCGTTCGGATCCTCGCTCGACAGCCGGACTTCCGTTTCGTCATCCCGCACGTGCTCTTTCACCACGAGCACTGGGACGGCAGCGGGTATCCCTGGGGGCGGCGCGGTGACGCGATTCCGCTCGAGGCGCGGGTGCTTGCCGTCGCCGACGCCTTCGACGCGATGACCTCGCCGCGGCCCTACCGGCCGGCGCTGCCGGCAAGCGAGGCGCTCGCCGAGATCGATCGCTGCGCCGGAACCCAGTTCGATCCGGTCGTCGCCGGCGTGTTCGTCGAGCTCGGCCGCGCCGAGGCGCCGCGCCTGCTCGCCGCCGGCGGCTAGAGCCCCTTTCATGATGGGGCCTCGTCGTCGGGGTGCGCTGGTCGGTTTCTGGCAAGGACGCAGGGAGTGCCCGTATTGGTGATACGGGCGCGACTGAGGACGCCGCCAGGGGCCGTCCAGCGCGGCCCGACGGCTCAGTGCTTCATTGTGAAAGGGGCTCTTAGAGGGCCGCCCAGATCTCGAGCTTCTGACGGGTGCGCCGGATCACCTCGTCCGTGTACTCGCTCGTCCCCGCGTGGCCGCCGAGATCGGCGGTGCGGATGCCGTCGGCGACGGCCTCCAGGCAGGCCTCGCGGATCGCCCGGCCGGCCTGCTGAGCCCGCTCGTCCCCGTAACCGAGCAACGCCGCGCCGGCCAGGATCATCGCCATCGGGTTGGCGACGTTCTTGCCCCGAAGCGACGGGGCAGTGCCGTGCGCTGCCTCCGCCATCGCTGTACGCGGGGCCAGGTTGTCGTCGAGCGCGATCAGCATCGACTCGGAGCCGGCGATCGAGCCGAAGAGGGGCAGCACGAGATCGGAGAGGATGTCGCCGTCGCGGTTCAGCGAGGGAATCACGAGCGGGTCGCCGCTCGTCGAGAGCAGCAGCGCAAAGGTCGCGTCGATCAGCTGAGGCTCGTAGCGGACGCCGGGATGGCGCTCGGCTGCCGCGTCCATCTCCTCCTTCAGCATTCCCTCGTAGACCGGGCTGACCGTGAACTTCGGGCCGCCGAAGACCTTCGCGCCCATCCGCTCGGCGAGCTGGAAGCCGAACTCGGCGACGGCGCGGCAGACCGAGCGCTCGATCCGCTCGGTGCGGAACGCCGCCTCGTCGTCGCCCTCGCCCTCCCGCCACTCCTTGGCGCCGTAGGCGTCCCCGACCGCCATGCGGACGACCGAGATCGGCGCGTGGACGCCCCCGAGCGGAGCGATGCCGGGGATCCGCCGGCCCGTTCGGACGATGACGCTGCCGCCGATCTGCTCGCGCAGGATCCGGTTCGGCGAGCCGACGTCATCGGCTCCCTCTGGCGTGATCGTGGCCGCTTTGAGGCCCAGACCCGCCTCCGCGAGCGCGTCGGCCGCCTCGTGGACGACCTCGTTGTTCGTCGCGCGCCGCGACTCGAGCGAGAGGTCGTAGCGCGGGAGCTCCAGCTCGAGCGCGGTGACGTCGGGCGCGAGGACACGCAGCGCCTCCTCGAGCAGCTCCTGCCCGGTCTCGTCCCCTTCCAGCACGACGATTCGCCTCGCGTCCATGGCGCGCGATTGTAGTAGTGGGATTAGGGCGCGCTTCCGAGGGCATCACGGCCACCGTGGCGAGGACAGGAGGGTGGAGGCGGGTCGGCTCGCGCCGTCATTTTCGGTTTGTCGACGCGCGCGGCACGCGCATCAGCGACCCCGAGAAGCTGGAGCGAATCCAGCGGCTCGCGATTCCCCCTGCCTGGAAAGAGGTCTGGATCTCGCCGCGGCCGACCGCGAAGCTCCAGGCCACCGGCCTCGACGCCGCCGGGCGCCGCCAGTACATCTACCACGAGGATTACCGTGCGGCTCAGGAAGAGGCGAAGTTCGACAAGCTCGTGCGGTTCGCAGACGCCCTTCCCGCCTTTCGCGAGGCGATGTCGGAGCACATCGAGCTCGAGCCAATGTCGCCCGAATGGACGTGCGCAGTTGCCGTGCGGCTGATCAATCTGGGCTGGTTTCGCGTCGGAGACGACCGCTACACCAAGGCCCACAAGACGTTCGGGATCACGACGCTGCGCAAGGGACACGTCCGTGTACGCGGCAGCCGGATCGCGTTTCGGTTTCGGGGCAAGCACCGTGTCTGGGTGCGGACGGCGGTTGTTGATTCGGAGCTCGCGGGGGCAATGCGGACGCTCCTGGAGACGCCGGGGCGACGCCTGTTGCGCTACCGGCTGGACGAGGAGACGTACAACCTCAGCGCGCGCAGGCTGAACGATTACATCGCCGCGTTCATGGGCGAGGAATTCACCGCCAAGGATTTCCGGACCTGGGGCGGGACGCTGATTGCCGCGGTGGCGCTTGCCGAACGCGGTCCGGCGGAGACCGAGACCGAGGCGAAGCGAGCGGTGGCAGCGGTGATGAGAACCGTCGGCGAGCGGCTCGGGAATACGCCGGCGGTCGCGCGGGCTTCCTACGTCAGCCCGGCTGTCGTCGAGCAGTATTTCGACGGGCGGACGATCGACGATTTCCGGCCCCGCCATTTGCGCGTGGTCAGGGCGCGGGAGACGGGACTCGAGCTCGAAGAACAGGCGCTGGTCAGTCTCCTGCGTTCGTGGCGAATACGCCGCGCCCGCAAAGCTGCTTAGAATCGCACTTGCGTCTCGACTGGCTTCCCTGCTTCCCTGGCGAAAAAGGAGGACGAATCGTGGCTCGTAAGACTGTGCTCGTCTGTGACAACTGCGGCAATGAAATCGACGAAGGTAAGGGCGCGTCGATGCGGATCAACTATTCCGATGCGCGTCGCGGCTCGAAACAGGCCGATCTCTGCGACAACTGCGCCGGCGGGATGCCCGGCCATGCGGCGGCGCGGCGCGGCCGCCGGCCCAAATCCGTCGCCGCGTAAGACGCGCCCGGCTACCCTCGCTCTAAGCGAGAAAAACCACAAAAATCCCGTCTGACGGCGGGACTAGGATGGGCCGATGGCCCTCACGCTGCTCGCCGGCCCTGCGAATGCGGGCAAGGTGGCGCTCTTGCTCGAGCGCTACCTGTCGGCGCTTGCAGACGAGCCGTTCTTGATCGTGCCGAACCGGTCGGACGTCGACCGAGTCGAGCGCGACCTCCTGGCGTCGAGCGGAGCCTTGCTCGGCGGCGAGATCGGGACGTTCGACGATCTTTTCAGACGGCTCGCGCGAGACCGCGGCGAGCACCGCCCCGTCGCGACCGACGCGCAGCGCGCCCTGATCGTCCGGCGCGCGCTCGGCGAAGCGCGCCTGAACGGCTGGACGCGGTCGGCGCGCTTCGCCGGCTTCGCCGACGCGCTTTCGTCCGCCCTCGGCGAGCTCGAGTCAGGGCTCGTCGACCCGGGCGAGCTCGAGGGAGATCTCGCGGGGCTCTACGCCGGGTACCGCGCGGAACTCGACCGCCTCGGGCTCTGGGATCGCGACCTCGAGCGGCGAGCGGCGGCGGAACGGCTCGCCGGCGAGCTCGGAGCGTGGGAGAGACGCCCCGTGTTCGCATACGGCTTCGAGGATCTGACCGGTGCGCAGTGGGCGCTGCTCGAGGCGCTCGCCGGCCGCGCTGAGGTCACGGTCTCGCTCCCGTACGAGCCGGGACGCCCGGCCTTCGCGTCGCTGGAGCGCACGGCCGCCGACCTGTCCTCGCTTGCGCGGCCGCGGATCGAGGAGCTACCGCCGCGGCCCGAGGTCCGGCCTCCGGCGCTCGCGCACCTCGAGCGGTCGCTCTTCTCGGACGAGCGCGATCCCGACGAGCGCGGCGTCGCGCTGGACGGTGCCCTCCGCTTCTTCGAGGGCGCCGGCCGACGCGGCGTTCTCGAGCGAGTCGCCGAAGAGTTGCTCGCGCTGATCCGCAGCGGGACCCCGCCGGAGGAGATCGCACTCGTCTGTCCCCGCGTCGAGCGCTACCGCGCGCCGCTCGAGACCGCGCTCGGCTCCCTCGGTGTGCCGTATGCGATCGAAGGTCGGATCCGCTTCGATCAGACCGAGTTCGGGCGCGCCCTGCTCTCGCTGCTTCGATTCGCCTGGCAGGGCGGCGGCCGCGGAATGCTGTACGGGTTCCTGCGCTCCCCCTATTCGGGTCTCTCCCGCGCGAGCGTCGATTGGATCGAAGGTCGGCTCCGGGGCCGCGCCGTCGAGACCGGCGAGCGGACGGAAGAGGAGACGATGCGGCTCCGCGACGGACACCCGCTCCCCCCGCTCGAGCTCCTCCGCAAGGCGCAGACGCCGCTCGCGGCGCTGCGCGACCTCTCCCGCTTCATGCTCCGCGCAGCGCACGGGCTCGAGTCCCCGCCGGTCGGCGAAGAATCCCGCCAGGATCTGCGCGCCTTCGAGGCCCTGACCCGGCTCGTCGACGAGCTCGAGGGCTGGCTCGCTCTCGGCGGCTCGCTGACTCCCGACGAGATCGTCGCGGCCGTTGAACGCGTTCCCGTGCGCGCGGCCGGCGCGGGAGAAGCCGGGCGGGTCGACGTCGTCGATCTCCTGCGCGCGCGCACGCGCCGTTACGAGGTCGTCTTCGTGCTCGGCCTCGAGGAGGGAACGCTGCCGCGGCGCGGCGAGACGTCGCCGTTCCTCGATGAGGAGACCGCTCGCGAGCTCGACTCGCGTCTGCGCCGCTCGCGGCTCGCGAAGCCGGACGCCGTGGCGCGCGACCGCTACCTCTTCTACACGGCCTGCACGCGCGCGACGCGGCGGCTGTACCTCGTGCGCGAGGCGGCAAACGACGAGGGCGGGCCGCGCGAGGCAAGCCCGTTCTGGGACGAGGTTCGCGACCTCTTCTGGGAAGACGAGGTGCGCCGCGCGACGACACGGCGGCCGCTCTCCGCGCTCACCTGGCCGGTCGAGCAGGCGCCGACCGAGCGCGAACGACTGCGCGCAGTCGCTTCGCTGGCGGCTCTCGACGAGGGCGCGAGCCGCTCTCTGGCGCGGGCGAACGGCTGGGAGCGGCGGCTCGACCGTGCGTTGCGGGCCTTCGAGCGACCGACCCGCCTGACTCACCCGCTCGTCCTCGAGGAGCTCCGCGCGAAGACGAGCTTCGGCGTCACCGAGCTGGAGACCTTCGCCGACTGCTCTTCGATCTGGTTCGTCGACCGGCTGATCGGGCCGCGCACGATCGACCAGGTCGTCGACCCGCGCCTTCGCGGCCAGGTCGCTCATAGTGCCCTGCACAAGTTCTTCGCCGGTGTCCCGAAGCGGCTCGGCGTCGAGAAGCTCGGGCCCGAACAGCTCGACGACGCGCTCGAGTTCGTGCGCGAGTGCCTCGCCGAGGCGATGGCGGGCGTCCGGATGGAGCTGACCGACCTGCAGCGGCGGGAGCTCGAGCAAGGGTTGCTCCGCGACCTCGAGGCTTTCCTCCGCGACGAGGCCGCCTCGGAGCTGCAGCT
>Ga0066697_10000667_pt1 | contig 12792 bp, 12 predicted proteins | sample GraSoiAngelo_146_FD_66451 | JGI IMG/M metagenome (GOLD analysis project Ga0066697, IMG submission 66451) | Grasslands soil microbial communities from the Angelo Coastal Reserve, California, USA - 14_1009_05_30cm | ecosystem: Environmental > Terrestrial > Soil > Grasslands | place: USA...
GAGCGGTGTGCCGAGGCGGAGTGCGATCGCCGCCGGCCCCAGCGGGATGGGAGCCATCTTGCCGAAGAACGGCATCAGGTATCCCGTACCTGTGATGTCGCGATCGATGGCGGTGATCACCATCTCCTGGTCGCGCAGCGCCTCTATCACCTTGCGGATTCCGCCGTAGTCGAGCGTCAACACGCTGATGCCGAGTCTCGCGCGAGTGTCGCGATACCACTCGAACAACGCCCGCGGCTCGAGCTCCTCCGCGAAGAAGCTCACCGGGGCGAGCGTCGCCGACCAGATCGCCGCCACGACCTCGTAGGAGCCCATGTGACACGACACCGCCAGCACTCCCTTGCCGAGCGAGCGCGCTTCCTCGAGGTACTCCCAACCCGTGACCTTGAGCCTGGGCCGCATCGCCTCGACGCGGGCCCGGGGCAGCTGCATCAGGTCGGCGTAGGCCTTGGCGTGATCGCGAAAGTTCAGCCAGGACAGCCGGCGCAGGAGGGCGCGGTCCGTAGCCAGCTCGGGACAGGCGATCTTCAGGTTGTGCTCGAGCCGCGGTCGCGCGAGGGGCGAAAACCACCACGCGAAGCGCGCCGCCGTCACCGCCAGGGCGTAAGCCCATGGACGCGGAAGGCGCTCGACCAGGGACTGCACGATCTTGAAGGCGCGCCATGTCCACTCGCCCATCCCTCAGCGGCCGAACATGGGCCGGAACGCGTACCACTGGTCAGGTCGCTCCTTGATGAAATCCTCGAATCGGCTGATCACGCGCTGCATCACCTGCTCCCTGGCCTCTCCGGTGGAGATGGAGAGCGCGGGGTCGAGATGGATGCGATACCGGCCGGGCGCCACGGCGTACTGACACGCCGGAATGAGGTCGGCGCCAGTCTTGAGGGCGAACGCGGCCGGGCCACCCGGCACGGTCGCGGTCCGGCCAAAGAAACGCACGCTCACGCCCGGACCCTGCTCCAGGTCGCACAGGAGGGCGACGATACGGTTCGCGTGCAGCGCTTCGGTGATGGCCCGCACCGCCGAGCGGCCAAGCATGATGACGTCCAGGCCGAAGCTCTGGCGCGTCCTGACGACGGCGTCGTTCAGGCTGCCGGGGAAACGCTCCGCCACCGCCGAGATCCCATAACCGAGGGCGCCCGCGTATGAGCCCGCCATGTCCCACGAACCCATGTGGGGCACGGCCATGATCACCCCGCGTCCACGAGCGATCGCGGCGTCGAGGTGCTCGCGCCCTTCGAGTGAAACGCGCGCGATGAGCTCCGCGGGGGAAAGGCTGCCCATGAGGACGAAGTCCATCAGCATGCGGCCGTAGTTCTGGAAGGCGCGCCTCGCGACACGAGCGACCTCGGGGTCGTCGCGCTCCCGTCCGAGTGCCGCGGCGTAGTTGTCGAGCGCCGCGCGTCGCTGGGCACCGCTCAGCCAGAACCACGCCGCGCCACCCGGCGCGGCGGCCGCGTGCCGCCACCCGGTGGGCGTCGCCCGCAGGATGCGCGCGCCCGCCTGGTAGCTAGCGGCGAGCAGCTGCGGCCGGCTTCGTGCGGGTCGTGACGCGGCGGTCACGCGCGTCGCGTCCATTGACTCCCGCTTTATCACCTTCGATGAACTCCTCCACCAATCGACGCGCGTCGTTGTCGCTGTACTGGACCGGCGGCGATTTCATGAAGTAGGAGCTCGGCCCTTCGAGCGATCCGCCGATGCCGCGGTCCAGCGCCAGTTTGGCGCAGCGCACCGCGTCGATGACGATGCCCGCCGAGTTCGGCGAGTCGACCACCTCGAGCTTGAGCTCGACGTTCAGCGGAACATCGCCGAACGAGCGGCCCTCGAGACGGATGTATGCCCATTTGCGGTCGTTCAGCCAGGGCACATAGTCGGACGGCCCGATGTGCACGTTGTCCTTGCCGATGTCGTAGTCGAGCTGCGACGTGACGGAACGCGTCTTGGAGATCTTCTTCGACATCAGCCGCTCGCGCTCGAGCATGTTCAGGAAGTCGGTGTTGCCGCCGAAGTTGAGCTGGTAAGTGCGCTCGAGCTTGACACCACGGTCCCGGAACAGACGGGTCAGCACGCGGTGCACGATGGTCGCGCCGACCTGGGACTTGATGTCGTCGCCGATGATCGGGAGGCCCTTCTCCTCGAAGCGCTTCTGCCAGTACGGCTCCCGCGCGATGAAAACAGGGATGCAGTTGACGAAGCCGATCCCGGCCGTCAGCGCCTGCTCGACGTACCACTTCGTCGCCTCTTCGGAGCCGACCGGGAGGTAGCTGACGAGGACGTCGGCCTTGCTCTTCTTGAGGATGCCAACTACGTCGGAGGTCTCGCCGGGCGCCTTCTGGACGATGTCGGACAGGTACTTGCCGATGCCGTCGTGGGTCATGCCCCGCTGGACCTTGACCCCGGACTTGGGGACGTCCGAGAACTTCACCGTGTTGTTCGGCTTGCTGAAGATGGCATCCGCGAGATCGAGGCCGACCTTGTTCTTGTCGATGTCGAAAGCGGCGACGAACTCGATGTCGCGGATGTGGTACCCGCCGAGGTTCACGTGCATCAGCCCCGGGACCGAATCCTTCGGCGACGCGTCGCGGTAGTAGTGCACGCCCTGGACGAGCGACGACGCGCAGTTGCCGACGCCGACGATCGCGACGCGCACCTTGTGGTCTTTGCCGTTCCGGTGACCGTTCCCCCTGTGATTGGCGCTCATGCCCCCACCTCCTCACGAACTTTCGGTTTTGTGATCTGTGTCATGCCGAGCATCTCGTCCAGGCGCTCGCGGTAGCGCCTGATGTTCTCCACGTCCAGCGAGCAGTAGACCTGCCTGCCTTCGCGGCGCGTCCGGATGACCCCGCCCAGGCGCAGCATCCGCAGGTGCCAGGAGATGCGCGGCTGGCTCATGTGGAGATACTCGGCGAGGTCGTTGACGTTCACGTCGCCGGCCGTCGCCAGGCGCTCGAGGATGCGCAGGCGGGTCGGGTTGGCGAAGGCCAGGAAGTGGTCGGGCAGCTCGTTCCGCGGGCTCTGGAGAAACATAAAGGTTCCTTTATCCAATATAACGCATAAAGGCTGCGTTATGTGTTGGGCGCCCGCGCTAGCCGATCGGGATCGTGAGCGTCGGTGTCTGGTCGAAGCAGTTCAGGCCCGCGCCGCAGAGATTGCCGTCCGTCAGGCGGAGGACGAACTGGAAGGTGCCGTTCGTGGTGGGCGTGCCGGAGATGACGACAAGGCCATTGACCGAGTCGACGGTAGTAGCGAGTCCTGGTGGCAGCGCTCCCTTCACGACCATGACCGTGGGCACGCCCGAACCGCCTGAATACGGGATCCGGACCGTGTACGCGACCCTGACCTGCCCCGCCGGCATCGCCCCGACTTTCATCGAGATGTGTTGGAAGACGCTGAAGTTGCCGGAGACGGCGATGTTGGCACCGAGTGAGTCGGAAATGCCGACCACGAAGCTGTAGCTGCCCACGCCGTTGAACTGCCCGGTCAGCGCGGGCCAACCCAGGGCAGTGCCGGCCGGGATCGTGCCCGAAGCGAGCTTGAAGGCGAAAGGCCCGACGCCACCAGACGGCTTGGCGTAAGTGCCGCAGACGGCGTTGCACAGGTCCTCGACCGAGCAGAGCTTGGCGCAGATGGCGCTGGCGCCCAGGTAGTTGGCGACCGGGATCGTCCCGGACGCGGTGGCGGTTCCGCCCGCGGCGTCGGTCGCCTGGACGGCGAACGAGAAGCTTCCCGCCGCGGTCGGCGTCCCCCCGATGGCGTTGCCGGTCAGGACGACGCCTCCCGGCAGAGCCCCGGAGCTGATGGACCACGAGTACGGCGCCTTGCCACCGGTCGCGGCGAGGGCGACGTCGGCGTAGACGATTTGGAGCTCGCCGGCATGAAACGCCGGTGGTGTGATGACGAGCGGCGCCAGGGTCGGCGAGGACCTCGGAGTAGGAGGCCGGGTCGTGGTCGGCGTGCTTCGAGGCGTGCTGCGCGGCGTCGCCGCGCTGGAGGGCGAGGCCGCGCCCGCCGGGGACTCGTTGGCGACAGGCGAGACCTCGATCGAGGGCGAGGCTTCGGAGCCTGGACTCGGCACGCTCGCGAGCGGGGCTCGGCCGCAGGCGGCGACGAGCAGCAGCAGACCGACCGTTGCCGACGCCCAACCCCTCCTCACGCTGTTGTATGCGCGAGTCTAAAGGCGCCGAACCTTCCCCGAACGAAAATTAGTGCAGCTGCGCTAACAGGTCAGGTCGACGGTCACCTTCGCCGGTCCGGACGTGCAGTACTGGCTCGCGGCGCATGTGCTCTTGTCCACTAGAACGATGCTCACCGCGCCCTTGAAGACGACCGGCGCCGTGTTGGACCCGCAGGTTATCCCCGTCACCACCGTGCCCTGGACCGTGACGCCAAACCCTTTGGGCAAGCCCGTGGCGTTCGCGGTCGCCTGAACCAGGCCCGGCGTGCCGTAGGCATACGTCAGGGGCGTCGCGAAGATGCAGGCCGTCGCGGTGCCCGTGCACGTCGTGGTCGTCGCCCCCGTGAAGGCGATATGCGGAAACACGTGGAACTGGGCGGTCGTCTGGGCGGTGGCGCCGATCGCATCTGTGATCCTCACCGTGAAAATCCAGTCCTTGGCGGCCACGCCGGCGGGCGGCGCCGGAAACGCCCTGGTCAATGACAGGCCGTTGAGGCCCATGCCCGTCGGGAGGACGCCTGAGGTCACGGCGTACTTGAAGGGAGCGATGCCCGAGGTCTGGAACGCGAACGTTCCGCACACGGTCACGCAGCCGGCCTCCACGGCGCAGGGCGACCGCGGGGTGCACGGCGTGCCCGTCACGACGAGGCGCTTGCTGATCGAGATCGAGCTGCTGAAGCTTGCGGTGGCGCCAGACGAATCGGCGACCCTGAGGGTGAAGAGGAAGCTCCCGAGGTTCGCCGGCGTGCCGGTGACCTGGCCGGCCGGGGTCATGCTCAGCCCGGCGGGCAGGGCGCCCTCGCTGATCTCCCACGTGTAAGGCGGAACACCTCCCGCGGCGGTGGGGCTGACCTGCGCGTAGCCGAATGCGATCTCGCCAGGGTGGAACGGCGCTGCGCTGATGGTGAGCGGCGCGACCGGGCTGGGAGACGGAGATGGGGTCGGCGACGCCGCCGGGGAGCTGGTGGCCTGGCTCACGGGCTTCTGGTCAGAGGCGGCGGGCGCCTGGGCGCACGCTGCTGAGAGCAACACAAGGCCGACTGCTGCCACCGTCCAGTTCCGAGACACGGGATTCGCGGGGCGCAGTCTATAGATGGCCGCCCCACGTTGGAGCGTCTAGCTGGAGCGGCGGACCAGCTCGAGAAACTCGGCGCGCGTCCGCGGGTCGCGACGGAACGTGCCGAGCATGCAGGAGGTCAGCATGTGCCCGCCAGGCGTCTCCACGCCCCGCATCTCCATGCACAGGTGCCTGGCCTCGACCACCACGCCAACGCCCCTGGGCGCGAGCGCCGCGTTGAGCGCCTCGGCGATCTCCCGGGTCAGCTGTTCCTGGATCTGCAGCCGGTGGGAGAACACCTGTACCAGGCGCGGGATCTTGCTCAGCCCCACGACCTTGCCCTTAGGCAGGTAGCCGACGTGGACCTGGCCGAAGAACGGCAGCATGTGGTGCTCGCACAGGCTGTAGAAAGGAATGTCTTTGACCACGACCATCTCGTCGTAGTCCTGGTCGAAGACCGCGTCGGCGATGACCTCTTGGGGCTTGACGCCGTAGCCATCGGTCAGCTCACGTAGCGTCCTGGACACGCGCTGTGGCGTGGCTTTCAGCCCCTGTCGCTCGGGATCCTCGCCGAGCTCGGCGAGCAGGGATTCGACCAGCTCCGCGATCGGGTCGCCCGGCTTGGGCTTCGGCGAGGCCACGGCTCTGATCCTCACACAATTGTCCTGGTGGATGCGATCGCCGCCGCGCAGGCGCTGTCCGAGATCGGATACCTCCTCCGGCAACAGGAGAAGGAAAGATTTCGCGCCAAAGCCTTCTCCATGGCGGCGTGGTCGATCGCCCTGCAGCGCCCCGACCTCGACGCCCTCCAACGGACCGGCGCCCTGACCTCGATCGAGGGCGTAGGCGAGGGCATAGCCAAGGTGCTTTCCGAGCTCGTCCAGAACGGCGAGAGCCGCTATCTGAACCGTCTGCGCGAGCAGATGGAGCAGCCCGCGCTCGAAGACGAGGCCAACCTCGACTTCGATTCTTACCGCGGCGACATCCACTCCCACACCAGATGGAGCGACGGGCGGGCGACGATGCTCGAGATGGCAGAGGGCGCCCAGGCGCTCGGCTACGGCTACCTGGGCATCACCGACCACTCGCCGCGCATCACCGTCGTCCACGGGCTCAACGCCGAGCGGCTCGTCGCCCAGTCGCGCGAGATGGCGGAGGTGCAGAAGCAGGTCGACGGCCTGACCCTGCTGCAGGGAATCGAGGTCGACATCCTCGAAGACGGCGCCCTCGACCTGCCCGACGCCGTCCTGGAGATCCTCGACGTCGTCATCGCGTCGCCGCACGTGAAGCTGAGGCAGGAGCCGGCGGCAATGACCGAGCGGATGCTGCGCGCGGTTGCCAACCCGCACGTCGACGTGATCGGGCACCCCACCGGCCGGCGACCCGGGTCGCGAGAGGGAGCCACGTACGACTTCGAGGCGGTGTTCAAGGAGGCCGCCCAACGTGGCGTGGCGCTCGAGATCGACTGCGACCCTGCGCGGATGGACCTCTCGCCCGAGATGGCACGCCGGGCGTGCGAGCTCGGCTGCAACTTCGTCGTCGACGCCGACGCGCATGCGCCGGCCGAGTTCGCCTACGTGCCGATGGCGCTGTGGATGCCGCGGCGGGCCGGCATCCCGAAGGAGCGCATTCTCAACTTTCGCCCTTTCTGGAATTGACACCGATAGCAATGTGATGTCTAATTGGCATCATGCCCCGGGCGACCACGGTTCGGTTCTCGGACGAGATGTTCGCCCGCCTCGACCAGGCCGCGGCCCGAACCGGGATGCCGGTCAACTCCATCGTCATCGCGGCGTGCCTCGAATGGATGCAGCGCCACACACCTCCCCCCGGCACGCTGTCCGTGCCCACGCCGAATCTCTCGATGCTCGCGCCCGCCCCGCGTTGGGCGACGATTCGCCGCGCCGTCGTCGAGTCCGTTGCTCGGCGCGGCCCGGCAGGCGTCTACCCGTTCGAGCGCTTCACCGCGACCGCGCAGAAGTTTCTGATGGCGGCCCAGACGGACGCTCAGGGGAGCGGCTTCTCATACATCGGCACTGAACATCTTCTCCTCGCCGCCTTCGCGGACTCGAGCTCAATCTCGGCAAGGGTGCTGTTGTCGCTTGGCTTGTCCGAGCAGACCATTCGATCGGTGGTGCTCGACAAGACGCTGAGAGTCAAGAAGCCATCCGCCAACCCCAAGATCGTCCCGACGAATCGGGTCAAGAAGGTGATCGAGCTTGCCTTTCAATTGCGGGGCGCAGCCGGAGATTCGCTGGTCAACACCGGGCACATCCTGGTCGCCCTGGTCACCGAGGGTGAAGGAATCGCGGCCCACGTCCTGAAGGACGCCGGCGTGACGCCGGACCGCATCGAGACGGCGATGGACGAGATCACCGAACCCGAAACCTGATTCCACCTACGATCTCGGGGCAATGACCCAGGTCGGGATCATGATCGAGGGCCAGGAAGGCCTCAGCTGGGATCGGTGGCGGCGCATCTGCACCGACGCCGACCGCCTCGGCTTCGCGTCGCTGCGGCGAAGCGATCACCTCATCTCCCTGATGGGCCCCGACACAAGCGAGCGTGACTGCATCGAGTGCTGGGAGTCGCTTGCCGTGGCGGCCGAATGGACGAAGACCATCGAGTTCGGACCGATGGTCAGCCCGATGACCTTCCGCCTGCCTGGCGTCCTGGCGAAGATGGCCGCCTCTGTGGACGCGCTCGCCGGCGGCCGGCTGATCCTTGGCCTCGGCGCGGGCTGGAACGAGAACGAGCACTCGATCTTCGGCGTCCCATTCTTCACCGAGAGGGAGCGGTTCGACCGCCTGGAAGCCGCGATCACCACCATGCGCGAGATCTGGGGCAAGGCAAATCCAAAGCCGGCACGAAATTCGATCCCGCTCTTGATCGGCGGCAAAGGCTCGAAGCGCACTCTGCCGCTGGTCGCGCGCGAGGCCGCGGAGTGGAACTTCTCTCGCCTCGACGTCGACCAGTTCCGGGACCGGCGCGACGCGCTGGATCAATGCTGCCGCGATATCGGGCGCGACCCCGCGACGGTCAAGCGGTCGGTCATGACGAGCTACCTCATCGGGCGCGACCGCTCCGACCTGCTGGAGCGCGCATCAGCGGTGCGGGAGGTCATCCCATCGCTGGGTGCGATGAGCCCCGAAGAGGTGCTCGAGAACAGGAAGGATGCGTGGCTCGTTGGCAAGCCGGAAGAGATAGCGTCGCGGATCCGCGAGCTGAGCCTGCTCGGGGTCGAGCTTTTCATGCTCCAGCACTTCCTGCTCGACGACTCGGACGCGCTGGAGCTGCTCGCGCGAGAAGTCTTGCCGGCGGTGGCATAACCTAGGGCCGTGGACTTCGAGCTGAGCCAGACCGAAAGGGAGTTTCGCGACCAGGTCCGCGCGTGGCTCAAAGCCAACGCCCCGCGCGATGCCGGCGGCGATGGCGACATGAAGACCTTCGTCGAGCGCCGCCGCGCGTGGCAGGGCAAGCTGCACGAGGCCGGTTACGTGGGCATCACCTGGCCCAAGGAGTACGGCGGCCGCGGCGGCAGCTTCATGGACCAGCTGATCTTCAACGACGAGATGATCCAGGCCCATGCGCCGGAGCCGATCAACGTGATCGGGCTCGGGATGGGCGGCCCCGTCGTCATCGCCCATGGCACCGACGAGCAGAAGAAGCGTTACCTGCAGCCGCTGCTGTCGGCGGAGGAGATCTGGTGCCAGGGCTTCAGCGAGCCGAACGCCGGGAGCGATCTGTCCGGGCTGCAGACGCGCGCGGAGGACAGGGGCGACCACTACCTGGTCAATGGGCAGAAGGTGTGGACGACGCTTGCCCATGTCGCGAAGTGGTGCATGCTCCTCGCCCGCGAGCGCAAAGAGGCAAACCCGCGCGACGGCCTCACCTACCTCCTCGTCGACATGGAGAGCCCCGGCGTCGAGGTGCGGCCGCTGGTCCAGATCACCGGCGACGCCGAGTTCAACGAGATCTTCTTCAAGGACGTGAAGGTCCCGAAGTCGCAGATCCTCGGCGAGGCCGGCAGCGGTTGGGCGGTGGCGATGACGACCCTGCTGCACGAGCGCGGCACGCTAGGGCTCGCGCTCGCGACCCGCGCCCAGATCACGGCCGCTGAGCTCGCGGAGCACGCGCGCAAGCTGGGCCGCGGTGACGATCCCCTGGTGCGCCAGAAGATCGCGCAGCACACCATCGAGGCGCGCGCGCTGCAGCTCAACGGCTACCGCGCGGTGACCGCCGTCAAGCGCAGTGGCATCCCCGGGCCCGAAGGCTCGATCCTCAAGCTGATGTGGTCAGAGCTGAACCAACGCATGACCGAGACGGCGATGGACATCGCCGGACCCGCGGCGCAGGTCGGCGACGGCGAGGGTTGGAAGTACCAGTTCCTGCGCTCCCGCGCGAACACCATCGAAGCCGGAACGTCAGAAGTCTTACGCAACATCCTCGCTGAAAGGGTTCTGGGCCTACCGCGTTCTCGGTAGTCTGGAAAGAGTGACTGCTGTCGCCTCGAAGGCGGCCAGCGCAACCGGGAAGAGTGGCGTTGACCGTGGCGTCATGACCGTCTTCGCCGGTCTGATGCTCGGCTCGCTTGTCGCCTCCCTGAACATGACCCTGGTCGCGCCTGCCCTGCCGACGATCGTCGCCGAGCTCGGCGGCCTGGCCGACTACAGCTGGATCCCGATCTCCGCGATGCTCGCGTCGACGATCGTCACGCCGGTCGCGGGCAAGCTGTCCGACATCTACGGCCGCAAGCCGTTGTACATGACAGGCATCGTCGTGTTCGCCATAGGCTCGGCGCTCTCAGGTCTCGCGCCGGGCTTCTGGTTCCTGGTCTTCGCCCGCTTCGTCCAGGGCGCCGGCATGGGCTTCATCATGCCGCTGTCGCAGGCGATCATCGGCGACATCATCTCGCCGCGAGAGCGCGGCAAGTACCAGGGCATGATGGGCGCGTCCTTCGGCGTCGCGTCGATCGTCGGCCCTTTCGCCGGCGGTTTCATCACCGAGCACTTCACGTGGCGCTGGCTCTTCTTCGTCAACCTGCCCATCGCCGTCCTCACGCTGATCGTGATCTGGTTTTTCATGCACGTGCCCAACGAACGTCGCAAGCACGCGATCGACGTCTGGGGCAGCGTGACCCTGTCGCTCGCGATCGCGTGCACGCTGCTGGCCACGGTGTGGGGCGGCGTCCAGTACCCGTGGATCTCCTGGCAGGTCATCGGGCTCTACTCCGTGGCCGCTGTCCTGCTGGCAGCGTTCGTGGGGATCGAGCTGCGCGCCCCCGAACCTGTGTTGCCGCTAAGGCTGTGGAAGAGCAGCCTCTTCACCTTCGCCAACATCGCCAGCGCCGGCGTCGCGATGTCGATGTTCGGCGCGATCTTCTTCCTCCCGGTCTTCGTCCAGGGTGTGGTCGGCAACAGCGTCACCAACTCGGGCGCGATCCTGGTGCCGATGCTCGCGGCGATGATCGTCACGAGCGTGCTCGGCGGGCAGCTGATCTCGCGCACCGGGCGCTACAAGATGCAGCTGCTCCTGGGTCTCGCGGTCATGGGCGCCGGCTACTTCCTGCTGTCCACGTTCGACATCAACACCACCAACCAGGAAGTGATCGTCGCCATGGTGCTGATCGGCCTGGGCCTGGGGACCTCGATGCAGACCTACGTCCTGATCGTGCAGAACTCCGCGAGCCGGCAGGACATGGCGGTGGCCACGTCGGCGACCCAGCTGTCGCGCTCGATCGGCGCCGCCGTCGGGCTCGCCATCCTGGGCACGCTGCTGTCGCAAGGCATGGCGAGCTCGATGGCCAGGTACCTTCCGGCGTCAGTGCTGGCCAAGCTGGAGTCGTCCGGCGGAGGAGCAACCGCCACGGCCGTGTTCGATCCCTCGCAGCTCGCGCACCTGCCGCCGGCGGTGGAGCTGGGCATCCGCCACGGCCTGGCAGACGCCCTCCACCCGGTTTTCCTGGCCGGCGTGCCGATCATCGCCATCTCGTTCCTCGCCACCCTCTTCATCAGGGAGCTGCCCCTCCGCCAGACCGCCCACGTCGCCGCAGGCAGGCAGGCGGGAGCCGCCGCGGGAGCCGAAGACTCGCCTCTGGGCTGATATCGATATCAGCTTGTTTTGCGGCGGCACGAAGGACAGAATTCCGCTCGTGAACCAGGTTTCGGTGCAGGAACGACTCGTCTGGTCCTTCTGGCTGGCGGCCGGCATCGCGTTCGTGGGGGGCCTGTGGCCGCTGATCTTCGGCGGCACCTCGAGCCGGATCGCCAGCGCGATCATCCCCTTCACGATCGGCGCCGCCGCGCTGGCCGCATGCGGTTTCGTTTACCGGCAGGGCCGCACCATCACGGCGGCGCTGTACTTCGTCGCCGGGCTCGCTCTGGTCTACGGATTGCTGGCCATGTTCGCGGTCCCGCTCGAGCTCGCGGTCCTGGGCTCCTGCCCGAACCCGCCGGCGACGTGCCCGCCGGGGTTGGGCCGGCCCCTCACGGTGGGCGAGAACACCGGCATGGGCTTCGCCACGGGCTTCGCTCTGGTGGCCGTGTTCGTCGGCTTCTTCGGCTTGATGGTCGTCTTCCGCAAGCCGCTCCTCCCCACGTCCGCGCCGCCGGCGAGGACCATCCCACCCGTTCGCCAGACCACCACGTCCGCGGCTCCCGCGCAGCCGCACAACGGCTCGACCCCCGCGGCCGAGGAGCCGGAGCTGGAGCTTCCCGCGCACGAGGAGGAAGAGTTCCCCGAGCTGCCACCCCACGAGTCGAGTCCGCCTACGACCTAGAGGCGCGGCCGAGAACCCTCGGCGAGAGATTCGGTGATCCAGGCGGCCCAGATTCGGCTGAAGCGCCGAGCAGCGGAGCGAGCGCATCCCTCATGGGGTCCCCGCGCCGTGGTTGCGCGGGGGTGACGAGCAGCGCAGGGGCTGAAGCCGAAGATGGGCTGCATGGGCGCCGAAGATCCGGCGAGGGCTTCTTCGGCCGGGCCTCTAAACTGCGGCTCCATGGATTTCGCGTTCTCCGAGGAGCAGGAGATGCTGCGCCGGTCGGCGCGCGAGTTCCTCGCCAAGGAGTGCAGCCCCAAAGTCGTGCGCCGGCTCATGGAGGCCGAGGACGGTTACGACCCGGCGTTGTGGAAGAAGCTCGCGGGGCTCGGATGGACCGCGCTTGGGATTCCGGAGCAGTACGGCGGCGTGGGCACGTTCCTCGACCTGGTCGTGGTCCTCGAGGAGGCGGGTCGCGCCCTTTTGCCCGGACCTTTCTTCTCCACCATGGGCCTGGCCGTGCCCGTGCTCATCGAGGCCGGAACCGAGGCCCAGAAGAAAGAGGTGCTGGGCGCCATCGCCGAAGGCGCGGCCCGCTCGACCCTCGCGTTCACCGAACCTTCAGGCCGCTGGGACGCGGACAGCATCCAGCTGGCCGCCAAGCAGAAAGGAGGCGGGTGGCAGCTCGACGGAGTGAAGCTCTTCGTGCCCGACGCCCAGACAGCCGACTCCATGGTGGTGGTCGGTCGCACACGTGGCGAAGGCGAGGACGGGATCACGCTGTTCCTCGTCCAGGGCAGACCG
>Ga0066697_10000668_pt1 | contig 12792 bp, 9 predicted proteins | sample GraSoiAngelo_146_FD_66451 | JGI IMG/M metagenome (GOLD analysis project Ga0066697, IMG submission 66451) | Grasslands soil microbial communities from the Angelo Coastal Reserve, California, USA - 14_1009_05_30cm | ecosystem: Environmental > Terrestrial > Soil > Grasslands | place: USA...
GAGTTCCCGCGCGTGGAGGTCTACGCGAAGGCCGAATGGTTCAACCCCGGCGGCTCGGTCAAGGACCGCGCGGCGCTCTCGATGATCGAGGACGGGGAACGCCGCGGAGCGCTGACGAAGGACAAGACGATCATCGACTCCACCTCCGGCAACACCGGCATCGCCTACGCCCTCATGGGCGCCGCGAAGGGTTACCGCGTGAAGCTCGTGATGCCCGGGAACGTGAGCGCGGAGCGAAAGGCGCTTGTCACCGCGTACGGCGCGGAGATCGTCTACAGCGACGCGGGCGAGGGCTCCGACGGCGCGATCCGCAAAGTCCGCGAGCTGGTCGCCGCGGACCCCGACGCTTACTTCTATCCCGACCAGTACTCGAACCCCGCCAACGCGCGTGCCCACTACGAGGGCACGGCGGCCGAGATCCTGGAGCAGACCGGCGGCCGCATCACGCACTTCGTCGCCGGCCTGGGTACCACCGGCACGTTCGTCGGCACCTCGCGACGGCTGAAGGAGCACGACCCCTCGATCAGGACGATCGCCGTCCAGCCGGAGGATTCCTTCCACGGCCTCGAGGGCCTGAAGCACCTTCCGACCGCGATCGTGCCCAGGATCTGGGACCCATCGCTGGCGGATGAGATGTGGGGTTGTCCCACCGAGCCCGCCTACGACCTCGCGCGCGGGGTGGCTCGCACCGAGGGGCTTCTCATCGGCCACTCGAGCGGCGCCGCGCTTTGGGCTGTGCGCAAGCTGGCGAGCTCGATCCGCGAGGGCGTGGTTGTGACCGTCTTTCCGGACTCTGGCGACCGCTACCTCTCGACCGGCCTTTACGGCCCTCAGCGGCGGTGAAGATCCGCCAGAGGGCCTTCGACTCGATACGCGCCCATGGGGCCAAAGGCTTTCCCCACGAGATCTGCGGCCTCCTCATCGGGGATCCGGCGGAGATGTTGATCACCGAGGCGCGGCCCGTGCGCAACATCGAGACGCAGAACCCGGAGGTCCGCTACCTCATCGACGACAAGGAAGACATGCGCATTCGCAAGTCGCTGTACAAGACCGACCTCGACGTCCTCGGTTACTACCACAGCCATCCGAACCATCCCGCGGCGCCATCGGTATTCGACACCGAGCGCTCGTGGGAGAGCTATGTCTACGTGATCGTTTCCGTGCGCGATGGCAAGCCGGCTGACATGAACGCGTTCGTCGCCCAGAGGGACCGCGGCCCGATGCTGCCGGAGCCCTTGGAGGTCGTGGGATAGCCGAGGCCACCGCGCCTGCTCCCGTCAGGTGGCTGAATCGCAACGTCCTCGGCATCGGCCTCGCCGACCTGGCCGCCGACGCCAACTACGAGATGGTCCTCGCGGTCCTGCCGCTGTTCATCACGGCCGGGCTCGGGGCGCCGGCCCTGGCGGTCGGGCTGGTCGAGGGCGTCGCCGACGGCTCCTCAGCCGCGGTGAAGGTGTGGAGCGGCTGGTACAGCGACCGCATCGCGTGGCGCAAGTCGCTGGCGGCCGGTGGCTACGGTGCGACCGGGTTTGGATTCGCGCTCCTGCTCGCTGTCGCCAGCTGGCCGCAGGTCCTGCTCGCCAGGGCGCTGGCGTGGGTCGGCCGGGGCGTGAGGCAGCCGATCCGGAACGCGATGCTGGCCGGCTCCGTCGCCAAGAAGGATCTCGGCAAAGCATTCGGCTTCCACGAGGCGCTCGACACCGCCGGCGCGCTGATCGGACCCGCGACCGCCTTCGCGCTGCTCGCCACGGGGCACGGCTTTCGGACCGTGTTCGCGGTCGCGATCATCCCGGCCGTGGTTGCTGTCACCGCCTTTGCGGTGCTGACCCGCGACCCGCGGCGTGGCCGGCCGGAGGTGAAGGCGCCGGAGTTCAAGCTGTCCTCCGATTTCTGGCGGCTCATGCTCCCGGTCGGGATCTTCGGCGCCGGTAACTTCGCCACCGCCTTCTTCACCCTGCGCGTGGTCCAGATGCTGCAACCGGAGCTCAGCCAACCCGCGGCCGTGGCGGCGGCGGTCGGCTTCTACCTGGCTCACAACGCTGTCGGGACCCTCGTGTCCTTTCCCGCCGGCTTTGTCGCCGACCGCGTCGGCAAGGCGCCCGTGCTGGGGATCGCGTACCTGCTGTTTGGCCTCGCCTGCGTGGTCGGCGTGTTCGGTCATGGTTGGGTCGCGGTCGGCGCGCTGGCCCTGCTCGTCGGCGCTGAGGCGCCCGTCGTCTCGTCGGTTGAGGGCTCGCTCACCGGATCCCTCGTCGAGGAACCGAAGCTAGGCACCGCGTTCGGCGTGCTCAACGGCGTCAACGGCGCCGGCGACCTCGCGTCCAGCGTGCTCGCGGGCCTGCTGTGGATGGCGAGCCCGGCGACGGCGATGGGCTACGGCGCGCTTCTGAGCCTGGTGGCGACCGCGATCCTGTGGGCGAGGCCGCCCAAACCGTCTAATTGACGGATGGCCCGGCCCATCGTCGCCATCGTCGGCCGACCCAACGTCGGCAAATCGACGCTGTTCAACCGCGTGATCGGTTGGCGGAAGGCGATCGTCGATCCGCAGGCAGGGCTCACTCGCGATCGCCTCTACGGCGTCGCCGACTGGCGCGGCCGCGAGTTCACCGTGGTCGACACCGCCGGCCTCGACCTCGACTCCGCGCGGGATTCGTCACGCGCGGCGATCGAGGCGCAGACCAAGGTGGCGATCGACCAGGCCGACGTCATCGTCCTGCTCCTCGACGTCAGGCAGGGCCTCACGCCCATCGACCGCGACATCGGCCAGATGCTTCGCCGCTCCCGCCGGCGAGTCATCGTCGCGGCCAACAAGGCAGACTCGCCGAACGAGCGGCACCTGGCGCACGAGGTGCTCGAGCTCGGGTTTGACGAACCGGCATTGATCTCAGCCCAGCACGGCCTGGGCGTGGGCGAACTGCTGGATCGCGTTCTCGAGGACCTGCCGCCGCCAGAGGAGTACGCGGCAGCTGACGGCAAGGCGGACCGGCTCGCGATCATGGGCCGGCCGAACGTCGGCAAGTCGTCGCTCCTCAACGCACTCCTCGGTGATGAGCGTGCCCTGGTCAGCCCCACACCGGGCACCACACGCGACCCGGTTGACACGGAGATGACCTTCGACGGGGTGCCCGTGGTCCTCATCGACACAGCCGGCATCCGGCGCAAGTCCTCGAGCCGCGACCGCCTCGAACGCTACAGCCTGCTGCGCGGCATCCACGCCATGGAGCGCGCGGACGCGGTTCTCCTCGTCATCGACGCCGCGGCCGGCGTGCTGGCGCAGGACCAGCACGTCGCCGGCTACGCGCTGGAGGCGGGGAAGGGGCTCGTGATCGTGGTCAACAAGATCGACCTAGTCGAGCCCGCGGCGCGCACGCCGGCCCACTGGCGCAAAGCCCTCGCGTCGGACTTCAAGTTCGCGGCCTTCGCACCGGTGGTGCCGCTTTCGGCGAAGACGAGCGAGGGGATCGGGGCGCTCCTTCCGGTGGCGCTCGAGGTCGTCGGCCAGAGGCGGATCAAGATGCCGCCAAACGAGCTGAACCGTGTCTTGCGCGAGGCTTTTCTCGAACACCCGCCACCGTCCTTCAAGGGTCGCCGGCTGAAGCTGACGTACGCGACGCAGGCGGGCGGGCGCGCGCAGGGCGCACCGTCGCAGGACGAGGCGCCGACCGTGGTCATGTTCGTCAACGACACCGGCCTGTTGCACTTCTCTTACCGGCGCTACCTGGAGAAGAAGGTCCGCGATCGCTTCGGCCTGGTCGGCAACCCTCTCAAGCTCGTCCTCAGGTCGGAAGAGGGGCGCCGGCCGCGGGCCAGGGGGGCAAAATAGCCCGCGGTTACATTTCGCTGACCTTTGTAAGACAGCCGGCTGACGCCGCGGTGATGAATTTGACGCCATGGGAGCCACGATGAACTCGAAGATCCTCGTCGTCGATGACGAGAAGCACATCGTCGAGCTGGCGCGGCTTTACCTGACGCGCGAGGGCTTCGAGGTCGAGGGCGTGGGGGACGGCGCGCAGGCTGTCGCTCGCTTCGGCCAGGTGAAGCCCGACCTCGTGATCCTCGACATCATGCTTCCCGGCACGGATGGGCTGACCATCTGCAAGGAGATCCGCAAGCAGAGCCAGGTCCCGATCATCATGCTCACCGCGCGCGACGAGGTGACCGACAAGGTCGTCGGGCTCGAGGTCGGCGCCGACGACTACCTCACCAAACCATTCCATCCGCAGGAGCTCGTCGCGCGCGCGAAGGCGTTGCTGCGGCGCGCGCGGACCGAACCCGACCAGCCAAAGCTCGTGCGCGCCGGGAAGCTCGAGGTGGACATCGAGAGGCATGAGGTGCGGTTTGGCGCCGAGCGCGTCCAGCTCAGGCCCAAGGAGTTCGACCTGCTTGCCCTCCTGGCGCGGCATCCCGGCCGCGTGTTCCAGCGCAGCGAGCTGCTCGACCTCGTCTGGGGCTACGACTTTCCGGGCTACACGCGCACGGTTGACGTGCACGTGCAGCAGGTCCGCGAGAAGCTCGCCGGCGCCAAGGTCACCGACCCGAGCATCCAGACGGTGTGGGGCGTCGGCTATCGCCTGGAGCTGGCAGGCACCTGACCCTTCGCTTTCGTCTGCTTGCCGCCGCGGCGGGAATCGTCGCCATCAGCCTTCTGCTCGCCGGCGCTCTCACCTGGGTGTTCGTGCGCGACCTCGAGTTTCAGAGCGTCCAGGACCAGCTCGACCGCGAGGCCGTCACGGCGCAGGCGCTTGTCCGGCACCAGGAGTGCGCCAATCCGATAGGTGCTGTGACCAACGCGGGAGCGGCGGGCTGCCCGCAGGCCGACGTGGCGACCTTCGAGGACCGGCTTCGTGCGATCGTGCCCGGGGTCAACGGCAACCGGGTGCTGTTGCTCGACCGGCAGCGCCGGGTGGTGTTCGACAGCGAGAGCGACCAGACGTTGGGCACTGTGATCGTGGTCAACGCGTCGAAACGTGTTGCCAACATCGGCGAGGCACGCGCTTCCCTCGACGGCGAACCGTTCCTCGCGGCCGCGGCTCCCCTCGCCCCGGCGCGCGACCCGCTTCGGGCGGCTTTCGTGGTGGTCGCGCAACCCCAGGCTCTGGCGGCGACGGCGGCCGCCGGCGACCTGGCGACAAAGCTGCTCCAAGCCGGCGGAGCGGCGCTCGTGGTGGCGATGCTCCTCATCCTCCTCGTGAGCCGTTCGGTCACGCGTCCGTTGACTCAGCTTGCGTCCGCGGCCGAGGACATCGCCGCGGGCAACTACTCGCGGCGCGTGAGCATCGGGGGGCAGGACGAGATCGGCATGCTGGGCTCCGCGTTCAACCGCATGGGCGAGGCGGTCGAGCGCGCGCGCAAGGTCCAGCGCGATTTCCTCGCCAACGTTTCCCATGAGCTGAAGACGCCGCTGACGAGCCTGATCGGGTTCAGTCAGGCGCTGGTCGACGGCAGCCTGTTGAGCGAGGAGGAGCGGACCCGGGCGGCGACCATCGTCCACGAGGAGTCGGAGCGCGTGCTGCGGATGGCGCAGGAGCTGCTCGACCTCGCTCGAGTCGAAGCCGGGTCGATCTCGATGCACATCACGTCGGTCGACCTGGGCGGCCAGCTGGAGCAGGAGCTGGAGATCGTCAAGCCGAGGGCCGGTGCTCGCCGTCTGTCGCTCTCGCTCAACGTCCCCGACGATATCCCGCCGGTGGCCGCCGACCCGGAGCGACTGCACCAGATCCTCGACAACCTGCTCGACAACGCCGTGAAGTACGCGCCCGACGGGTCGACGGTGGCCGCCGTGGCTCGACGGAGTGGGGCCGCGGTCGAGGCCGTGGTTTCGAACCCGGCCGGCGCGCACCGGCCGGACCCAGACCGCATGTTCGACCGCTTCTACCGCGCGGACCCCTCGCGCTCAGCCGCCGCGGGCGGTGTGGGGCTGGGGCTCGCGATCTCGCGCGAGCTCGCGGCGGCGATGAGGGGCCGGCTGTGGGCGGACTTCGACGACTCCGGCAACCTGCGCATGCACCTCACGCTGCCGGCATCGCGCGAGGTGAAGCCGACGACCGAACTCGAGGCGGCTCTTCCTAAGGCGAGCTGACTGACATAAGATCCGCTCGCGCCTGGATCCCGTAAGCGAAGGAGGAGCATATGGTCGGCGTCCTGTGGCGGTTGTTAAGGCCTGCGCCGGTGGTGGCGCTGGCAGTGCTGCTGTTGGCGGTGGTCGCCTACGCGGCATCGACCATTGAGGTCAACTCGGGGCGTCTGCTCGCCAAGGGGGTAGAGGTGGACGTCACGGTCACGTACTCCTGTCCGGACGGTTGGTTCGTGGTGCAGGGCAAGGGTGGTGGAGGGATCTTCGTCAACGTGCAGCAAGCGGTGAGCAAAACCGACCAGGCGAGCGGTTCCGCCTCGGGCGGGACGGACCTCACCTGTGATGGGACGGCCCACTCGACCGTCGTCCAGGTCTTCGCCAATGCGCCCGGACCGCCGTTTCGGGTCGGGCCCGCGGTGATCACCGCCGACTTCGGTGCGTGCAGCGACGAGTTTTGCAGCAGCTTCGAATCAGCGAATTCCGGACCAACGATAGTGCGCTTGCGGAAGTAGTCGGCCGGTCGGGCTCCAGGCGCTCCCGACGTCAGCCGCTGCTCAAACGCCGCGCGTTGCCCATGGACGGCCACACGTGGGCGTGCACGTCGGCGTACGCCTGCCGAGTGTGGTTGGCGTCGCGAGCGACTTCGCCCGGCGTCAAGCCTGCGGAATGAGCAAGGTCACCGGGTTTTCGATCAGGCGCTTGACCTCGGCCATGAACTGCGCCGCCGTGGCCCCGTAAAAGACGCGGTGGTCGACGGACAGCGTCATCCGCATGACCTTGCCGGGCAAGATCCTGGAGCCCTCGACCACGGGCACGTCCTTGATCGCTCCGACAGCGAGGATCGCGGCCTCGGGCGGGTTGATGATCGCGGTGAACTCGTCGACGCCGAACATGCCCAGGTTGGAGATCGAGAACGTGGCGCCGCTGAGGTCGCCCTCCGCCGGGCGGCCTGACCGCGCCCGCTCTATAACCTGGCGCGACTCGATCGAGATCTGGATCAGGTCCTTGATGTCCGCGTCGTGCACCACCGGCACCAGGAGTCCCATGCCCTGGCTCGGCGCGACGGCAAGGCCGATGTTGATCGAGCGCTTGCGCTGGAACCTGCCGTCGGCCCACGAGCTGTTGACCTCCGGGAACCTGCGCAGCGCGAGCGCGCACGCTCGGACCAGGAAGTCCGTCATGGTCACCTTCTCCGCGCCGGGGACCGAATCCTTCAGCTGCTGGCGAAGGCTGACCGCCAGGTCGACACGGGCCTCGACGGTCACCTGGAACTCGGGCACCGTGGACTTCGACTCGGCCATCCGGCGCGCGATCGTGGCCTGCATCCGCGTGGGTTCGACGACCTCGACCTCGGGACCGGCCTGACGCTCCGGCGGGGCCGCCGGCCGCCGCCGGTCGGATTTCGGGCGCGGTCCCCCCGCCGCCATCACGTCCTCTTTGACGATGCGGCCTTCCGGCCCGGTGCCCTTGAGGGACGCCAGGTCGACGCCCATCTCGGCTGCGAGCCTCCGGGCCAGCGGCGAGGCCTTGATCCCGTCCTGCTGGCCGTCCTGTCCTCCCCGTTCACGGGGAGGTGGCTGCGCTTCAGCCGGAGGGGCCTCAGCCGGAGCTTGTCGAGGGGGTGCGGACCTCTGGGCGGGCTCGCGCTCCTCACGAGGTGCGCCCTGCGCGCGCCCAGCGGCCTTCGTCGGCGGGGTTTCCGGCTCTTGGGGCTTCGGCTCAGCGGCCGGTTGCTTCTTCGACGGCGCCTGCTTCGGCGCCGGCTCCTGGGCCGGGCCGGCGTCTTCGCCCGCCTCTCCGATTTTCGCGATGGGGGCGCCGATCTTGGCCGGCACGCCCTGCTCGACCAGGATCTGCAGGGTCCCGTCAGCCTCAGCCTCGAGGTCGAAGGTCGCCTTGTCGGACTCGACCTCGGCGAGGACGTCGCCGGTCTTCACCTGGTCGCCGCTCTTCTTCTTCCACTCCACGATCGTGCCCTCTTCCATCGTGTCGGAGAGCTTGGGCATGTTGACCTCAGGCATCTGATTTCTTGCCCAGGGTCGCCCGCACCAGGCGCTTGATGTCTTCGGCGGTGGGTATGGAGGCCTTCTCGAGCGGCAAGCTATAGGGCATCGGCACCTGCGCCCCGCCCATGCGGCGGATCGGCGCGTCGAGGTAGTCGAAGCATCGCTCCTGGACACCTGCCGTGATCTCGGCGCTGACACCGTACGTGGACCAGCCTTCCTCGACGACGATGCAGCGGCTCGTCTTGCGCACCGAGTCGACGATCGGCTGCCAGTCGATGGGGCGGATCGAGCGCAGGTCGATGACCTCGGCGTCGATGTCCTCTTCCTCGAGCTGCTTGGCCGCCTCGTTCGCGAGCACCGCCATCCTCGAGACGCCGACGACTGTCACGTCGGAGCCCTCGCGTCTCAGCGCGGCTTTGCCGAGGGGGGTCGTGTAATCGCCCGCCGGCACCATCCCGCGAACGTTGTACAGGCTCATCGACTCGAGGAACATCACGGGGTTGTCGCCACGGATGGCGGACTTCAGCATGCCCTTGGCGTCCTCGGGTGTGGTCGGTGCGACAGTGAGCAGCCCGGGTATGAGCCCATAGATCACCTCGAGGCTGTGCGAGTGCTGCGCCGAGAGCTGATGGCCCGCGCCGCCGGGCATGCGGATCACCATCGGCACCCTGGCCTCGCCTCCGAACATGTAGCGGATCTTCGCCGCGTTGTTGACGATCTGGTCGTAGGCGACCAGCGAGAAGTTGATCGTCATCAGCTCGACCACCGGACGCAGGCCCAGCATCGCGGAACCGATGGCCGTGCCGACGATCACCTCTTCCGCGATCGGCGCGTCGACGACGCGCTGGGGACCAAATTTGTCGAGCAGTCCTTCGGTGACGCGATACGCGCCGCCGAACTTGCCGATGTCCTCGCCGATCAGATAGACGCTGTCGTCGCGCTCCATCTCCTCCGTGAGCGCCTCGCGCAGCGCGACGCGATAGAGCTTCTCCTCGGCTGCGGGCGGCGCCTTCTGCTGCTGCTGGGTCGCGGTCGCCATCAGACCTTCTCCGCGCGAAGCTCGGGCCGGTTCTCCCACTGCCCCGCGTACACGTACTTGTAGAGGTCGTCAGTCTTGGGGTCCGGGCTCTCGTCCGCGTACTGGATGATGTCCCGCACCTGCGCGTCGACCTCCTGGCGGACCGTCTTGAAGTACTCCTCGTCCGCGAGCCCGCTCTTCTCGAGCTCGTGCTCGAAGGCGACGATGGGGTCGGCCTTGCGCCACCTCTCCTTGTCCTCGGTCGAGCGGTACTTGTCGGGGTCGACGACCGAGTGGCCCTTGAAGCGGTAGCAGAGGGCCTCGACGAAGCGAGGCTGGGAGTCGTTGCGGGTCTTCTCGACCATCTCGCTGGTCCGCAGCATGACCTCGCGCAGGTTCATGCCGTCGACCTGGATCGACTCCATGTCGTAGGCGCACGCCTTCTTGTAGATCTCGGCGACAGCTGATGCCGCCTCGACCGGCGTGCCCATGCCGTAGCGGTTGTTGATGCAGAACCAGACCACGGGCAGGTCGAACACCTTCGACATGTTCAGCGACTCATGGAAGGCGCCGATGTTGGTGGCGCCGTCGCCGAACATGCAGAAGACGACGTCCTTCTGCTTGTGATACCTCACCGCCCATCCGCCGCCAACCGCGAGCGGAAGGTGGCCGCCGACGATGCCGTAGCCACCCATGAAACGGAGCTTGGCGTCGAACATGTGCATCGACCCCCCGCGGCCATGTGACGTCCCCGTCTCCTTGCCGAACAGCTCGGCCATCACTGCTTTCGGGTCTATGCCACGCGCGATCGCGTGGCCGTGCTCTCGGTAGCTGGTGAAGATGTAATCGTTCTTCTTCAGCGCCAGAACGCCGCCGACGACGGTGGCCTCCTCGCCGATGTTGAGGTGGCAGTAGCCGCCGATCTTGGCTTTTGTGTACTGCTCCTGCGCGCGCTCCTCGAAGCGGCGTATGAGCTGCATCTGGCGGTGAAGCGCGAGCATGAAGTCGCGATTTTCCTTGGTCAGCGCGAGCGCCTTGGAGTTGATCGCGCTCGGGGTTGGAGGGGGAGGGGACGGTTTGACCGGGGCAGCCATCTGCTTCTCCTGATTCTGGTGCATGTCCTCCCCACGAAGTGGGGAGGTCACGGCGGGGCCGCCGGAGGGGACGGCGGAGCCGCCGGAGGGGCTGTGCGCAGACCTCCGGTTGGCGAAGTGGATCGCGCGGCCCTGCGCCGCGAGCGCCGCCTCCATCAACGATTCGGGCAAGGTGGGGTGGGCGTGGATGGTGAGGTCGATCTGCTCGAGCGTGAGGCCGTTCTGGACGGCGAGCGTCGCCTCCGCGATCAGGTCGGTGGCGCGCGGCCCGATGATGTGCGCCCCAAGCAGCCTTCCCGACTCAGGGTCGGCCAGGACTTTGACGAAGCCCTCCGTCTGACCGAGCGTCAGGGCACGACCAGACGCAGCGAAGGGGAAGCGGCCGACCTTGACCGCGATCCCCTGCTCCTTCGCCTCCTTCTCGCCGAGGCCGACGTGCGCGATCTCGGGGTCGGTGTAGATGCAGTTCGGCGCGGCGTGATAATCGGGCGTGCGCTGCCCTTGGCCGGCGATGTTCTCCACCGCGCACACGCCTTCATAGGAGGCGACGTGGGCGAGCATGATGCCGCCGATCACGTCGCCGATCGCCCAGATGCCGTCGGCGTCGGTGTGCAGGCGCTCGTCGACGACGATCCGGTAGCGGTCGAGCTTCACGCCCGCCTTCTCGGCGTCGAGCCCGTGGGTGTAAGGCACGCGACCGACGGCGAGCAGAACCTGGTCGGCGTCGACGGCGCCGCCTTCGCCTCCGGCCGAGAACTGGACCTGCAGACCGCCGTCCCGCTTGACGACGCTATCGACCTTGCTGCTGGTGTGGATCTCGCCGCCTAGCCCGGCGAGGTGCTTGGCATAGACGTTGACCAGGTCGGCGTCGACCATGGCCAGCACCTGGGGCAGCATCTCGAGGACGGTGACCTTGCTCCCGAGGGCGGCGAACATGGCCGCGAACTCCATCCCGACGACGCCGCCGCCGATCACGGCCAGGCGCCGCGGCACCTCCTTCAGCTCCAGGATCTGGTCCGAGTCGATCGTCAGCTCGGCGCCGGGCAACGGGATCCGCGCGATTGCCGATCCGGTGGCGATGACGATGTCCTTGGCCTGCAGCTTTTCCCCGGCGACGTCGATCGCGCCGTTTCCGGCCAGGCGCGCAGCGCCCTTCAAGCTGGTGACACCGCCAGCCTTGAGAAGCCCCTCGACCCCCTTGACCAGCTGGTCGACGACGGCCGTCTTGCGCTTCTGGGCGGCGGGCCAGTCAAAACGAACGTTGTCGGCGACCAGGCCGAACGCCTCCCCGGTCTTGGCGAGGGTGTAGAGCTCCGAAGACTGCAGCAGCGCCTTGGTCGGGATGCAGCCCCGGACCAGGCAGGTGCCCCCCATGCGGTCCTTCTCCACGATCGCCGTCCTCGCGCCCAGCTGGGCGGCGCGCAGGGCGGCGACGTAGCCTCCCGGGCCGCCGCCGATCACGACCACGTCAAACGATTCGGCCATAGCTCCTACCTATACGAGATATCGACAGAAATTATGACCCGGAGATCAGCGCGGGCGTCCACCGTTCGGGTTGTAGCGGTTCACGATCGGCATCCGCCGGTCGCGGCCGAAGGCGCGCGGAGTGATCTTCACGCCCGGCGGAGCCTGGCGGCGCTTGTACTCGCTGCGGTCGACCAGCTGGATCACGCGCGCGACCGTTTCCGGCTTGTGGCCGGCGGCCACCAGCTCTTCCGGGCTGAGGTCGTCCTCGATGTAACCGCGGAGGATCGGGTCCAGCTCCTCGTAGGGAGGGAGGCTGTCGGTGTCCTTCTGGCCGGGTTTCAGCTCCGCGGACGGCGCCTTGGTCATGACCCGGTCGGGGATCGCCGGCCCGAGCGAGTTGCGGTAGTGGCACAGCTCGTAAACCGTCGTCTTGGTGATGTCCTTGAGCACCGCGTAGCCGCCCGCGATGTCGCCGTACAGCGTCCCGTAGCCGGTCGCGAGCTCCGATTTATTGCCGGTGCTGAGCACGATGTAGCCGAACTTGTTGGAAAGCGCGTGGAGGATGGTCGAGCGGATGCGCGGCTGTATGTTCTCCTCGGCGACGCCGGGCTTGGTGCCCTTGAAGACCGGGCTGAGGATCTCCTCGAAGCCTCTGTGCGGCGGCTCGATCGAGTAGTCCATGAGCTGCATGCCGAGGTTTTCGACGACCATGGCCGCGTCCTCGAGGCTCTCGGCCGACGTGTGGCGCGAGGGCATGCGCACCCCGATCACGTTCTGCGGACCAAGGGCGTCGCAGGCGATGGCGGCCGCGAGGGCGGAGTCGATCCCGCCCGACATGCCGATCACGACCTTCTCGAATCCCTGCTTGCGCATGTAGTCCTGCGTGCCCAGGACGACGGCGGCGTAAATCTCGGCCGCGCCCTCGAGGGGCTTCGCCACCCGGTTCTCGATCTTCGACGTGTGCTTGGAGCCTGGCCCGCTGACCGTCAGCTCCTCCACCTGCAGCTCGAGCCGTTCCGCGCCCTCGGCCTCGTACCTCAGCTTCTCGGGCGCGTGGTGGATCGGCCTGTCGGTGTCGACGTCGCACACCAGCAGGTCTTCGACCAGCGAGCCGGCGTGCGCCAGGACCTTACC
>Ga0066697_10000714_pt1 | contig 12498 bp, 11 predicted proteins | sample GraSoiAngelo_146_FD_66451 | JGI IMG/M metagenome (GOLD analysis project Ga0066697, IMG submission 66451) | Grasslands soil microbial communities from the Angelo Coastal Reserve, California, USA - 14_1009_05_30cm | ecosystem: Environmental > Terrestrial > Soil > Grasslands | place: USA...
AGGCTCGGCCTGCCGCCGTCCACCCTGGAATCGAAGATCCGCGCGCTGAAGATTAGCAAGGATCAGTACAAGCGACCCTGAGCCAGCATGCCCCGTGCGTCGGGCGCGTGGGCAACCGCTCTCGCGAGCGCCCCCGGCTGGCTTGTGCTGGTTCGCTGCGCCGAGGCGGGCATGGCTCCGAGGGCCCCGTGCGGGCGTGCAGGTCGCGAATGTTCGCGAAGACTCACGAAGAATCGCGACCTCTCATTCCGCGAGATCTTGCGTTTTCAGTAGGTTGGCGATGGCGTGCCCATTGCTTTGCAGCTCGGGTGAATGGGTTTTCTACCGGGTGGTCGGGCAGAGCGAGACGGAACGAGGGGCCCTGCCACGAGCGCTGCGATGTCCCAATGCTGAGGATTCAGAGGTCCGAGCAGGGAGAGGGTGTACGTTTCATGCTGAGTGGCCGCATCGAAGCGGAGTATCTCTCGGAGCTCCGACGCTTAGTCGAGGGCGAGGAACGACGGCGCCCGCTGACGCTCGATCTCGGCGAGGTCAAGCTGGTCGATCGCGACGCGGTGACGTTCCTCGCACAGTGCGAAGCGGCTGGCGCAACGCTGGAAAACTGCCCTGCATACGTCCGCGAGTGGATCGCCAGAGAGCGAGCAGAAGGCAACAACCGGCGGCGCAAGATTTCCACGCGCCGGAATCCAAAGCGCTGACGAGTCATATGCGAGAGGAGACAGGGATGTCATCACCGGATCAACGGAACATCGTCGGCAACAGTATGGCGCTCCGACACGTCCTCCACCAAGTCGAGATCGTGGCGCCTACCGATGCGACCGTTCTCCTCCTGGGCGAGACCGGCACGGGAAAGGAACTGGCTGCCCGCGCCATCCACGATGCCAGCGGGCGCGGCCACCGGCCCTTCATCAAGGTCAACTGCGCCGCCATCCCGTCGGGCCTGCTCGAGAGCGAGCTGTTCGGCCACGAGCGGGGGGCGTTCACCGGCGCGATCGCGCAGAGGATCGGACGGTTCGAGCTGGGAGACGGTGGCACGCTCTTCCTGGACGAGGTGGGCGAGATCCCGCTCGAGCTGCAGCCGAAGCTCCTGCGCGTGCTGCAGGAGCACGAGTTCGAGCGTCTCGGCGGGACACGGACGATCAACGTCGACGTCCGTCTGATCGCCGCCACGAACCGGGACCTCGCCGGGATGGTCGAAAAGCGCTGCTTCCGTGACGATCTGTACTACCGCCTGAACGTCTTCCCGATCGCGATGCCGCCCCTCCGTGAGCGGCCGGAGGACATCGACGCTCTCGTCGATCACTTCGTCGGCGAGTTTGCCCGCCGCATGAATCGCCGCATCGATGTGATCCCGAGCGAGACGCGGGAGGTGCTCCGTCAGCATCCGTGGCCGGGAAACGTCCGCGAGCTGGAGAACGTGATCCAACGCGCCGTGATTCTGTCGCCAGGCGGCCGCCTGACACTCCCCCCGCTTCGGGTCGAGTCCCTGCCTCGAGCCGCCCACAACGAAGGCGAGACGCTCGAAGGCGTCGAGCGGGCGTACGTCGCGCGGGTTCTCGAAGAGACGAACGGGGTGATCGGAGGCCCCCGGGGAGCCGCGGTCCGGCTCGGCCTCAAGCGAACGACATTGCAGTCGATGATGAAGCGGTTCGGGCTGCCGCTACCGCGCGATGCTGCGAAGTCCGCCTTCCATGGGCACGCCAGTCGTCCGCGGCCCGAGGGACTGCACGACGAGAACTGGGCCGCAGCCTGAGGCGACGTCGATCGTCGGGTCCCGGAGTCGTCCGTGCTCGCGGTCGGTGCCTCGGCACACCTCCGCCCCGATACTGGGCTCCACGCTGCACTGGCGGATCGTCGATGCGGCGCGCGGGGTCCTGGAGGAAGGCCACGCGGAGCTGTCCGATCTCGCCAACCGGAAGCCCTGGGACTACGGCGAGCGCTGAGAACGGTGGACGACGCGGTCATCGTCGGCTCGGGTCCCAACGGACTCGCCGCCGCCATCGAGCTCGCGCGGGCGGGCGCCTCCGTCCGCGTCCTCGAGGCCCGCGACCAGATCGGCGGCGGGATCCGAACCGCAGAGCTCACGCTTCCGGGGTTCGCGCACGACGTGTGCTCTGGCTGTCACCCCATGGCGGTCCTGTCGCCATGGTTCCGGAGCCTGCCCCTCGCCGAGCACGGGCTCCGCTGGATCCACCCGCCCGCCTCCGTCGCGCACCCGCTCGACGACGAGCCGGCCGTGCTGCTCCGGCGCTCACTGCACGAGACGGCGAGCGAGCTGGGGGAGGATGCACGCGCCTACGAGAAGCTGTTCACCCCGTTCCTGCGCGCGCCGCACGAGCTCCTCGGCGATCTGCTCGGCCCGCTGCGCATCCCGCGGCATCCGATCCGGCTCGCCCGCTTCGGACTCCCGGGTCTCCTGCCTGCGACGGCCGCCTTCCGCGCCCGCTTCCAGGGACGGCGCGCGCGTGCCGTGCTCGCCGGCTGCGCGACGCACTCGATCCTGCCCCTGGAGCGGCCGCTCACCGCAGCGGTCGGAACGCTCTTTGCCCTCATCGCGCACGTCGAGGACTGGCCGATCGCGCAGGGAGGATCACAGGCGATCGGGCGGGCGCTCGCATCCTATCTGGGGGCGCTCGGCGGCCGCATCGAGACTGGACGGCACGTCCGATCGCTCGCGGACATCCCCACCGCCCGTATCGTCCTCTTCGACACCAGCCCGGCGCAGCTCGCCCACATCGGCGCACCGATCCTGCCCGCGGGCTATGTCCGCCGGCTCCGGCGCTACCGCTACGGCCCCGGCGCCTTCAAGGTCGACTGGGCGCTCGACGGACCGATCCCGTGGCGAGATCCCCGCTGTCTGGAGGCGTCGACCGTCCATCTCGGCGGCACGCTCGACGAGATTGCCGCCAGCGAAGCCGCCGTCTGGCGCGGAGAGCACTCCGAGCGGCCATTCGTGCTCCTCGTCCAGCAGAGCCAGTTCGACGGGTCCCGGGCACCCGCGGGCAAGCACACCGGCTATGCCTATTGCCACGTTCCGCCCGGGTCGGTCGTCGATCGGACGGACGTGATCGAGCGGCAGATCGAGCGCTTCGCTCCCGGATTTCGCGACCGCATTCTCGCGCGCCACACGATGCGCACCGCCGATCTCGAGCGCGACAATCCCAACTACCTCGGGGGTGCGATCAGCGGGGGTGTCGCCGATCTCTGGCAGTTTTTCTCGCGGCCCGTGGCCCGACTCGACCCCTACTCGACGCCGAACCCGCGCCTCTTCATCTGCTCGGCGTCTACCCCGCCCGGAGGCGGAGTCCACGGGATGTGCGGCTACTTCGCCGCCCGGAGCGCGCTGCGGACGCTGCGGCGCGTTCCGGAGAACCTCTCGCCGCTCCGCTGACCGCGCATCCCTTCGCGTTGCCGAACATCCGCCTCGGGAAAGCCGGGCCCACGCCGGCGAGCATAGGCCGCGAGGTAGAGCTGCGCATACTCGCTTGCCGCCCGATCCCAGGAATGATCTTGCGCCATCGCCCGGCGACGCATCACCTCGATGTGCGCCGGGCGGTCGTACCACGTCGAGATGGCCCATCCGATCGTGTCGGCCAGGCTGTCGGGACGGAGGTCGTGGAACGCGAAGCCGGTCCCGGCGCCGGTGGCCTCATCGTAGGTCCTGACGGTGTCGGCGAGGCCCCCGGTGGCCCGCACGATGGGCAGCGTCCCGTACCGCATGGCATAGAGCTGGCTCAGGCCGCACGGCTCGAAGCGCGACGGCATCACGAAGAAGTCCGCGCCCGCCTGGATGCGATGCGCCCGCTCGTCATCGAACGGGAACCAGGCGCAGAACCGGTCGCTGCGCGAACGGGCTCGTGAGGAGAAGAACCGTTCCGCCTCGGGGTCTCCTGACCCCAGCATGATCAGCTGAACGTCCCACCCGAGAATCGTGTCGAGGGCGTGGGCGAAGACGTCCACCCCCTTCTGCGGGACGAGGCGGGCGACCAGCGCGAGGAGGGGAACCTCCGGCCGCACCGGCAGCCCCGCCTCCTGCTGCAGCGCCGCCTTGCAGCGGGCCTTGCCGGCGAGATCGTGCACGTCGAAGTGGGCGGCGAGGTGCGGATCCGTCGCCGGGTTCCACTCCTCCGTGTCGATGCCGTTGAGGATGCCGACGAGGTCACCCCTGCGCTCGACGAGGATGCCGTCGAGGCCGCAGCCGTAGGCGCCGGTCTGGATCTCGTGCGCATACGTCGGACTCACGGTCGTGAGCACGGTGCTGTGATAGAGGGCGGCCTTGGTGAGGTTCATCGTGCCGAAGTGCTCGAACTCGCGAGGGTGATAGTGCTCGGGCCCGAGGCCGGTAACGAACAGCGCCTTGCCGTCGTAGACGCCCTGATAGGCGAGGTTGTGGATCGTGTAGACAGTGGCGCAGCCGTGCAGCGGCTGTGCCCACTCGACGGTGTTGACGTAGACGGGCCCAAGCGCCGTCTGCCAGTCGTGGGCGTGGATCACGTCGGGGATCCAGGCGAGCGCCTTCACGAGCTCGAGTGCGCCCCGCGACAGGAAGGCGAACCGCTCGAGGTTGTCCGGGTACGGCTCGGGTGGCGGGCCGTAGAGGTGCGGACGGTCGAAGTAGCGGTGATGCTCCAGGAAGTAGACGGGCACCTCGCTGGGCGGCAGTCGGCCGAGGCGGACGCGAGCGTGCGCCATTCCGAACCACATGGGCACCGAGAGGATGCCCTCCAAGGGCTCGAACGCCTGCCATGGCATGCCGGCGTAGAGCGGCATGATGACGCGCACATCGAGTCCCTGACGGCAGAGCGCCTTCGGGAGGGACCCGATCACCTCCCCGAGACCGCCGGTCTTGACGAACGGCGCGCATTCGGACGTGACGAAGAGGACTTTCAGCGGGGCGGCCACGGGTCGAGAACCTCCATGGGTTGCAGCGTCACGATGCGTAGATCCGATAGTCGAGATGGGGGAAGACGTTGTCCGTGGCCTCGATGTCCGCCAGCCATGGCTCACTCACCTGACCCGCCGTCAGCTCGTGGTAGAGACGGTTGAAGCGCAGGATGTGTTCGTTCATCCGGCGGGTGGCGTAGGAGACCGTCGTTCCGGTGCGCATGATGAACGTCCAATCGCTCGCCTGCATGAGCATGAGTTCGCGCGCCGCCTGGTTGAGCGCCCGGGCGGCGAGCCCATCGGCCGACGGATGGCGGTGCGCCAGCTCGACCATGCGTTCCGCTGCCACGTGGAGGTGCCGGTAGACCCAGGCGTTCGTCTCGTCGAGCCAGTACTCGTTGTACCCCTTCCATCCCCAGGAGGAAGCGGAGGGAGTCGCGACCTGGTTGGTCGGGTGGCGATCGAGGTAGTCGCCCGGGGTGATCGCCTCGATCGCCTGCTGGTCGAAGTGCAGCTGGCGGAAGAGGTCGCCCAGGAAGATCGGGCCCTCGTACCACCAGTGGCCGAAGAGCTCCGCGTCGTAAGGGCTGACGATGATGGGCGGGCGAGTCATGCCGGCCGCGAGGCTCTCGGCCTGCCGCTGCCGCGCGCTCCGGAAGTGCGCCGCGTGCTCCCCGGCGCGCTGCCGGGCGATGGCGGGATCGTAGACCCACTTATCGTGCAGCCGGTCGTGCGTGATCGCATGGTATTTGATGCCGGTGTACGTCCGGTGCCCCTCGGGGTGAATGTAGGGCCCGATGTAGTCGAGCGGCAGGTCGAACCCGATGTCGCGGTAGAAATCGCGGTAGTGCCGATCGCCGGGGTAGCCCTCACGGGCGCTCCACACCTGCTCGGACGACTCCGGGTCGCGCCCGAACGCCGCCACGCCGGTGCGGCAGTAGAGGGGCGCATGGGGACCGTAGACGGGAGATCGGTCCGCCAGCAGGATGCCGTGGGTGTCCACGAAGAAGTAGCGGATCGCCGCCTCGCGCAGCAGTTCGTCGACGCCCGGGACGTAGCCGCATTCCGCCAGCCACATGCCGCGCGGGCGGCACCCGAAGTGCTGCTCGTAGAGGTCGGCCGCGACGTGCACCTGGGCGCGCAGCCCTGCCCAGTTGCGATCGAGGAGCGGAAAAAAGGCGTGGGTGGCCGTGGAGGTGATGACCTCGAGGCGGCCCGCCTCCTGAAGGCGGCGAAACGCTCGCACCAGGTTCCCTTCGTGACAGCGCCACGTGTGGCGAATCGACTGGAAGCGGTCCCAATACATCTGCGCCAGGCGATGGTAGTGCGGCTCGGGACGCGTGCGGTCGAGCTCCTTTTCGGCAAGCTCGATCAGCCGGTCGAGATAGAGGGCGTAGCGCTCCTTCAGGAGATCGTCGGTGAGCATCGAGATGAGCGGCGCCGAGAGCGAGATCGTGCAGCGGTACGGGACGCCGTCGGCGACCAGACCCTCGAACATCTGCAGGAGCGGCAGGTACGTTCCGGTGATGCCTTCGTAGAGCCACTGCTCCTCCATCACCGTTGGGTCCTCGGGATGCCGGACGAACGGCAGGTGGGCGTGCAGGACGAGCGCGAAGTATCCCGTTGGCATCAGACCTACCGTTTCGGCGGCACTGAGTCGGCGGTGGTTCTCGCGCCGGCCTCGGGATAGCCAAGCCAGCTGTCGGCCGTGTCTGCCGTCTGGCGCTCGCTCGCCCCGAGGCGCGCTCGCTCGCTCGCGCCAGCAGAGGTCCGCTCGCTGGCGCCTGCGAAGCGGCGCTCACTCGCCCCGACGTACAGCCGCTGGCTCGCGCCGACGAAGCGAAGCTCGCTTGCCCCGCCGAGGCGCCACTCGCTTGCCCCGGCGTACACGGTCTCACTCGCCCCGAGATAGCGGAGTTCACTCGCGCCGAGGAGGTAGAGCTCGGAGGCGCCGCCGAGCCGGACCTCGCTCGCCGCGCGCCAGCGACGCTCGCTGGCACCGAGGGCCGCCTCCTCCGAGCCGCCCGGCGTGCGACCCATCCCGGCCGCCGTGTGCATCGCGACGCCCGCGTGCGCAACCCAGGAGCGATGGATCTCCCAGATAGCCACGATCTGCCGCTCGGCTCTCGCGCCGAGCCCCCGGACGACGACCTGCCACGGACCGTAGACGACGTGGGTCCTGCCGTCCACGGAGCGGACGGTCACCGTGCCGCCGTGGCGTTCCTCGACGTAGAGAACCGGCTCGACGGGGTAGGGGAAGGGGCCTGCTTCCCAGCTGGTGCGGACGAGAGGCCCTTCCCATTCGATCCGGTGTTCGGGTGCCAACTCGAATACCGTCCAGTCCGTCCCGAAGCTCTCGTCGCGAATGATCCATTCGCCGTCGGGGCCCGCGTGCGTGCGGCGAATGTCCCAGACGCGCACGGGCTCGACGTGTGCCGTGAGTTCGCCACCAGCCAGGAGGACGGGGGGCGGACGGTTGTCCGCGGACGGCTCGTCGATCTCGCCGGTCGCCGCGCGGACTGTGAGCCATTCCACACCCCCGGGCGGTACCGGCTCCCGGCGTGGGAAGTCCGCCCGGGCGGACCGCGCGATGCGGACGAAGTAGCCCTCGTGCGACTTGAGACCGAGCTCCACGATCGCCGTGCATCCCGGCTTGCCGATGAAGAAAAACCATTGCCGGTCGGATCGCGAGATCGACTGATCGAAGTAGGCGTGGGCGTTGGTCCCGTCGAAGATACGATTCGTGACGTCGTAGACGCGCAGGTTGAGCCAGGCGTCCCGTCCGCCGGGACCGAGGCCGCCCCGCGCGCGCTCGATCGCCTCGTCGGTCACCTCCCAGTAGACGTAGAGCCGCTCGGGATCGACAACCATGGCCGTGGCACGGTCCTGTCCATACGCCCACGGAATGTGCTCTACCTCGCCCGGCGTCTCGGTCGGGCGCCCGAGATCGAACTGGTGCGGACGGTCGGCGGGCTCGTCTGTTTCGGGTGCCCCCGAGCCCATCATTTCCTGCAGGGCCCGCAGAAACCGCGTGGCGAGCGCGTCCTTGGTGAGCCGATGGAGGCCCGTGAGGCCTAGGTACCGGGCACCCTCGAGCAGCTGACGGCGGGTGCGACGCAGCAGCGCTTCCCGCGACGGCATGGGGAACTCGGGGTCTTCGCGCGTCAGGCCGAGCAGCTCCCGGATACGGGAAAGGATGCTTGCGGATGCCGAGCTCACGACTTCGGGATCCACAGCCGAGCGCTCATCATGGCGATCACGCGCTGAACCTCAGGGCGAAGGACGACCCTGGTGGTCGCTCTCGACATGGCTACGGCGACGCAACTTTTGTGCCGCACGGGAAGTGCGCGATCGACTGGATTTTCACCCGGGTGGGTGCGCAGAGAACCAAACCCGCAAGTGCCGAGGGCTCGGCAATGTGCCGAACCCTCGTCACGACGCATTGCCCTGGTGCGAACATTGCCCACGCTCGGCGGTTGCGACCGCCGCTGCGTCAGGCGCGGCCGTTGTTGATGGGTACGCCCCATAACCGGGAGTCCGTTGGCGAAGGGCGGAGGCGAAGTGCGCCCCGTGGGCGCATCGCGGTGCCGGCCGCGAGGCGACCGCTTCGATTCGTGCGAGGAGTCCTCGTCCGGCGGACGGACCGCAAGACTCGGCGGAACGGCCGGACCGTCCTTTAAATTGCATGGTTTCGTCGGCTGGGCGGCCACGCTGCTGCTCCTCTTCTTCGTGAGAGAGGCTGCCGCGCGGCACTCGTGCCGAGCCGTCGGCACGCGCCGGTCTGCGCCTACGGCGCACCTGCGAGCTCGCCCACGTCCGTTCGCGCGTCTGCCCGCCAGCTTGGCCGGTAGAGCAGCGGCACGCCGATTGCTGCGACATCGAGTCATCGTGCGGCTGGCTGCTGAACTGAGACGCGATGGCGTTGCCGGGCTTCGACACCGCGAGCAACCCCGCGCCGGAAAGGGTGAGCAATGGCGTTCCTCGCGCAGGTCACCACGCTCGTCTACACGGCCGTGCTCGCGCCCGACTCGGGATTGACCCCGGACCTCTCGCGGCTCGCCTTCGGCGCGCTGCTGTGGATCGTACTCGTCATCCTGAACCGCGGCACGGCCGGCGCCTCACCCGAGACCCTCCGCCCTCGAGGCCGGAGCCGTGCCGAGCTCGGGGCTGCGGGCGACACGCCGAGCGCCCCCCCTATACACGCGCGCTTGCCTCGTTGCCCACGCACTCACCGTGGCCGGCTGATGCCGCCATGGGTGGCTACCCGCCGACCGTCGATCCCCTTCAACGATCTGCAGCCGGCCCGATCTTACCTTAGTGCCCTGCGGCGGCCGGCGGCCGTAGCTGGCCGCCAGGCGTAGAGGAAGACACCTCATGGCGGCAGGACTGGCGCCGCTCGGCGAGGGCGCGCGGACCGGGTAACGGCGATCCATGACGCAGACGGGCCCGATCGTCCTGGTCCTGGTCGCCGGCGTGGTCCTCTTCGCGCACGCGGTTGCCGGCCGCGCGACAGGTCCCGAGTCGATCACCCCATCCGAGCTCCCGGTCCTCGTCACCGAGACGCCCGAGAGGGTTCGCCTGCGCGTCCTCTTGCCGGAGGACGTTCCGCCTGGATCCGTCGAGGTGCAGCTGGCGGGGCGGAACGTGGTTGTCATCGCGCAGGGCAGTGGCGGCCGGCAACTGCGCTCGCGATCGCTCTGGCTGTCCGAGGCGGCCGTCGAGGACGGTGCGCAGGCGGATTACGAGTCCGACGGATCGCTCACCATCACGCTCCGAAAGGCGCGTCCCGCCGGCCCGTGAGCCTCTCGAGGCCCTTCACGTTCCCCACCATCTGCGACACGCGCCGACGGGGCGGCGGCGTGCCGACAGTTCGGCGCGCGGCGCCGAATGTGACGGCGTACGCGGTGTTGTGTGGGGCCGACCGACGATGATGCCCTCCGGCTGAACGTGACGACGGTGTTCGTCGCCGCCGCCGTCATGTCGGCCAAGTGGTGACCTGCGTTCATTGGCCTCTCACGGCGCGCGAGTGGCGAACGGAATCCCTCCGAGCTCCTGGCAGACGAGCGACGGGATCATGCTGTCAAGCACCCGCGACAGATGCGTGTAGCGGCGAGGGCTCTCCGGCACCTGATGTCCGAGCAGCCGCCCTGCCCGGCTCCAGACAGACCCCACTCGCCCAGGGCTCGGCACCCCCGCCGACAGGTCGACACGAGAATCATCGCGTGCGGCCGCCTTTCCTGAGCCGCGATGGTGTCGAGAACCGGCACGGTGGTTGCTTTCGTCAACCTGCCGCCACGATGGATGCTCGAGTGACGACGGCGACTCTCCTGTCATCGGCGCACGGCTGTAAGAGACCGATGCTGCTGGTGCATGGCTTCCTCGCTACACCGCGCGTCGTCGGCTGGCTGGCGGGTCGACTCAGTCGGTTGGGATACTGCCCTCATGGCGTCGACCTCGGCGGTCTCTTCGGCCGCTTCAACGCACGGCCGGTAGAGGAACTGGCTGGCGTCGTAGCTGACCGGGTCGAACAGCTCGCTCGCGAACACCGGCGCGAGCGTATCGATCTGGTGGGCCATTCGGAGGGTGGACTGATCGGACGGTACTACATCCAGAAGCTGGACGGCGCCCGTCGTGTACGCCATTTCGTCACGTTGGGTACTCCGCACCGCGGCACGCCTTGGGCCTATTCGGGACATCTCGTCAGGCACGTGTTGCCAAGCCTCCGGCAGATGGCCCCTGGATCGCCGCTCCTGCGTGACCTCGCGGACGACAGCTTTCCCGCCAGCGTACGGCTCACGTCGATCTACTCGCAGCGGGATTCCATCTGCCCTCCCGTATCTTGTCGCCTGGAGACTCGCGGGGCACCACACCTCAAGAACGTCGAAGTGATGCGCGGCGGGCATCTCGATCTCCTCTTTGGTGCCGGGATACCTTCGATCATCCATCACGTGCTCCAATCGGTAGAACCGCCGGTTTCCGCGAGACGTCAGCTGACACCGAGGCGGCTCCTTTCGTCAGCCGACGACTATGAACAGCACCCGGCATCTTTCGCGCGCGCTAGTGAGCGTGCGGTCGCATGATCACCCCGCGCCCCGCGATGAGGAGAACGACTTATGGCCGATCCGTCCAACCAATCCTTCTGGGCGCTCGTCCTCGCCGGCGGCGATGGCACTCGATTACAGAGTCTCACCCATTTGATCTCCGGCGCGCCGATCCCGAAGCAGTACTGTCGGATACTGGGACCGCGGTCGCTGCTGGAGACGACCCTGTCGCGGATTGCACCGCTTGTCAGTGCCGAGCGAACGCTCGCGATCGTCAATCGCGATCATCTTGTGATCGCACGTCCCCAGCTGAGAAGTCTCGACGCGCGCAACGTCTTGGTGCAGCCCCGAAACCTCGATACTGGCCCCGGCGTGCTCCTGAGCATGCTCGAGCTTGCGCGCCGCGACCCGGACGCGACGGTGGCCATGTTTCCGAGCGACCACTACGTCCGCGACAGCGGATCCTTTCACCGGAGCATCGAGCGCATGCGTCGTGTTGTTACGGGGCTTCCTCAGAAGATCGCGCTCCTCGGCGCGCGTCCGGAGCACGCCGATAGCGGGTATGGCTATATCACTCGGGGCCGGCCGCTCGGTCCCGGCGCCGACACATTCGCGGTGCTCGCGTTTCACGAAAAGCCCGCTGCCCGCGTCGCCGCGGGCATGGTCCGCCGGGGCGCCCTCTGGAACACGCTCGTGATGGTCGCCTGCGTGCGCCGAGTGCTGGAGCTGCTCCGCGCTCTCCGTCCCGCAGACGTCGCGCTGCTCGAAGAGACGCCGTTCGACCTCGCGGCCCTTGCCACCGTGTACGACCGCCTGCCGCCGTGGAACTTCTCCCATGAGTTTCTCTCGCACATACCCGAGCACTTGGTGGTCACGCGTGCCGACGATCTCGGCTGGAGCGATTGGGGCACCCCCGAAGCGATCGAGCGATCGTTCGCAGCCATGGGCGTGGTTCCACCGTGGCGGGGACCCGTCGAAGCCGCGTGATATGGTGATCGCACCGGGGGCAGGCTCATGAAGGACGTCGCCGTCGTCGCCTATTGCCGGACGGGCAATCGCCGCGCAGATCGATCCGCTTCGGCTTGGGGAGATGCAGCGGGCGATCAGTATCGTGCGCGCGTACGGTGAGCGTCTGGGATCGCCAAACCTCAAGGCGAACACCCTTGATGCCCTCATTCGTGACTACCCCTCCCACCCTCCCACTCCTTCGCTATCAGCATGGAGGAAGCGAAGAACCTCTTTAACGTCGTTCAAGCGTTTGCCGGTCATGAGGCGCGCATGGCAGCCTGCCTCAAGACGTGGGTGCGATCAGCGAGTTCGCCCGAGGTAGTGCTAGACATAGGCGAGACCTTCGTAGTACGAGAGGAGAGTCATGAAGGGGACCAGCACGCGGACGGACGCGATGGCGATTCTCCGAAAGATGCGTCAGGAGAACGGCAAACGTTGGATCGCCTGTCTCGGGGTCGGATGGAGAGGCGCTCCGAGAGTTACCCGGCAACAGCGGCCCGCACTGACAGGCGAAACGCGCAGCCGATGATCTGCGCGTCGCGCTAAGCGCTCCATTCCTTCACGC
>Ga0066697_10000722_pt1 | contig 12467 bp, 9 predicted proteins | sample GraSoiAngelo_146_FD_66451 | JGI IMG/M metagenome (GOLD analysis project Ga0066697, IMG submission 66451) | Grasslands soil microbial communities from the Angelo Coastal Reserve, California, USA - 14_1009_05_30cm | ecosystem: Environmental > Terrestrial > Soil > Grasslands | place: USA...
ACAAACGTCGCGTGGTCCGCTTGCACACTCCGTTGGCCCTCCTTCAGTCTTACCTCTCCCTGCAGATCCATCTGCGACCATCCGCCGCTCGCTAACAGGTGAGCCACTCCGCTATGCGCGGTTGCTGTCTGTAGGGGCTTGCCGGCCGCCGCCCGCTCCGTCAATACGTTGCCGGTCGCCACCAGCTGTCTCGCCTTGCCCTCCTCTCCGAATTCCATTTCGAGTTTATCCGCCTGCAGTTTTGTGCGCGCAGCCTCGCTGCTCGCGGGAGGGCCCGGCGTTCCGGTTTGCCGCTGTGCATCCGTCCATTCGATACTCCCCGTCCCTAGGGTCTCCGCTCGTTTGGGCTTGCTGCCCTGGCCTTTTTTTCCATCGGCGAATTCCACAAGCAATTCGCGCGTTTCGAGCATTCTGGCCTCACCCGACGTGTCTGCTTGCGTGGTCAGCTGCACGCTACCTTTTAAGTTCATTTGTCTCGGCTGGTTTACCTTCGGCCACAGCTCCATCGTGCCGTGCTCCGCGCGGAAGTCATCTACCTCTTTTCCGGTGCGCCGCGAACCGCGCACATCTCCCACTCCCTCGATGATCGTCAGCCACCCCTCGGGGGAAAACTGTGCCGTGATTGTCACTGCGCTCAGATTTGTCGAACCATCTGCTCCCCGAGATTCCAATTCCGGGTTTTTCCCGTCCGGCCCCGGCGTAACCACCAGTTTCTCCGCGCGATACGCCGCGTCTAGCGAGAGAGTCAGCTTGCCCGCACGCAAATGCGCTGTGTGGGTATCCGCTTCCACCGGTCCGTACAATCGCATTACTCGGGAGTCCCGCTCAAAATCGAGGCTCTTCCCGGTCACACGAATAGGTTCTTTCGCATTCGCACGCGCCGTTTTTTTCTCCGCGATGTCATTCCTCGGCGGTGCCAGAGAAAACTGCACATCTCTCAGCAGCCGCACCGTCCCTTCTTCGGAGTGATATTCGACTCCTACGGCTTCCCCATGCCCATTCGGAAAGACGAACTTCACGGGTTGCTCCGTCCGCGCCATCCCACTGGCGTGGCTGAAGACCACGCCGCGGGTCTCCACGTGTACTTTCTGCTGTACCGTTATCCCCCGATTTTTTGCGGCTCGCTCGGCTTCCGCCTTGCTCTCCAGGTCGATCTGCACTTCGCCGCTGCATGCCATGCTTCCCCCCTCTTTTTCGTACTGGCAGCTTTCGGTATGAATGGTGTCGTACCGCTCTCCTTTCTTTCCGAAGATCGTGATCTTTACCTCTTCCAGCAAGCTGGCCTCCTTGCCCTTGAAATCTGTGGCCTTCGAAGCCTCCACCGTGAAGATCTTTTGGTTTCCTTCCATCTTCGAAAAGGTGAGCCCGTTCGAGCTGCGCGTCACACCTTGCGGAGCCGGCGGAGGCGCCTTTTGCTTTTCTCGATGAGCGACCCATTGGCGGTCCAGATACACGCCCACCGTCAGACTTGCCAGTAGCAACGCCGCCACCGCAGACCAGCGCGCATACTTCGCCGCTTCGCTTCGCTTCATGTCTTCAGTTAAACAAAATTTCGGCGGAGTGTATAGAAGATGGAATGTTCGTTCAGAAACAGCGGTGCATTAACCGGCCGACTCGGCGCTCGCCACAGGATTCGGCAAAATCCCCATATTCGCCGCGGCGACGCTGTCGCGCTTCGTATTCTTCACCAGGTACATGGCCTCATCAGCGAGGTGCAGCAATCCTTCCTTGGTTCGCGAATCCACGGGATAGGACGCCACGCCCACGCTGGGCGTCAGCCGGATGTTCAACCCTTCCGGCACAAGCCAGATGGCCTCGCGCACCAATTTATGTAAACGTCGCGCCACGTTCAACGCATTGTCTTTCGATGTCTGCGGCAGTAGGACTACAAACTCGTCCCCGCCATAACGGAACGCGAAATCGATCAAGCGGCAATGCTCCTTCAGCGCATTTCCGATCTCCGCCAGCAGCCGGGAGCCCACCAGGTGCCCGTGCGTATCGTTTACTTGCTTGAAATGGTCCAGGTCGATGAAAACGATCGAGAATTCGTAGTTGTAGCGCTGCGAACGGTAGATCTCCGTCTCCAGAATGAAGCCCATGTGCCGCGCGTTATAAAGCGAAGTGCAGTCGTCGGTGATGGTCAGCTCGTGAATTTTCTTCACGTGCCGGGCGTTCTCCAGGGCAATGGCCGCAAAGTCCGAAAGCGCCTCGAGCAGCTTCAGGTCCCGCGGATCGAATCCCTCCGGACCGATGCAATTGATGAGCTCGATCACTCCCAGGCAAGTGTCGCGAAACCTCACCGGCACCGCGACGATCGACTGCGTCTCGGTCTTGGTCTTCTCGTCGACCTTCGAGAAAAAGCGCGTGTCCTTGGTCGTATCCGGGACCACCACGGTCTCCCCGTGCTTCGCCACCCAGCCCGCAATTCCCTGCCCCATCTTGATCCGTACGTCCTTCAGCGCCTGGGAGGCTTTCCCCACCGCCAGCTCAAAGTACAGTTCCTGCTTGGCCTCATCCAGCAGCAGCAGCGACCAATTGTCCGGGCGCAGAAATTCATCGATCTTCTCCATAATCGTGCGGAGAACTTGATCGAGTTGCAGCGAGGACGTCAGCGCCTTCCCCAACTCCTGGAAGACGGCAACCTCTCCCTTTTCCCGCTGTTCGGACGGCACCGCAGGATTGCGGCGGCGTTCGACGGCCGGAAACTGGTTTACTTCCTCCACTCGCGTTTCTTCCTCTCCCTTGCGATTCCACGCCTGGCAATGCCCGCGCCCGGTCCTGGCAGGCGTATTATCGCCGAGAAACACAAACCCGACCGATTCTCACGAACCGTAGGGAATCTCCGCCAGTATAGGCCCCTCCGAAAAAACCATGCAACCCGCTCGTGGTACAGGCGTGGCTATCTCGCCATCCTCGCCCTGGCTCTCGTAGCGCCGACCTTCAGGCCGGGATTCGCACGCGGCTGCCGGCATGGCGGGTCGACAGGCGCGCTCAAAGGCGGCCATTACACTCCGTGTCCGGCGACTGCCCCGACTTGGTCGGGATGTTCTCTCCTGAACTCGCTGCTAGGTACTTTATCTTCCGACCGAAGGAGCACGCGAACTCGCAACGCGCTACCTAGCTGGCCACTGAAAGCACAGGTTATACCCGTCGGGATCGCTGACGTACAACTGTTTCATGCCATAGTGCGCCACTTCGGGTTCCTTCACAGCCACGCCGCGCGCGCGCAGGTGAGCGTACGCCGCATCCACGTCCGGGCAACCAAAGTAAATCGCCGTATCGTCGTGGGCAGCAATGCGAGCGGGATCAGGAACTGACGGCCGCGCGTGATCTTCGTAAGCCGTGTTTAGCATCAACTCCACGCCATTGAGCTTGAGCAGCGCCCAATCGAAGCGCTCTCCCCTAGGTTTGAAGGTGCTCTCCACGTCGAACCCCAGCACATCCCGGTAAAACCCGATGGATGTTGGCATGTCGAAGACTTGCAGCAGCGGCGCCATTCCGCGAATCTCAATGGCCATGTGATCCCCCTGTCGAATGCTTATGGTTTGGCGCCATGGCGCCGGAGCAGCTCGTCAACTTCCGCGTAACCGGATGGAAAATCGATGCCGCTTACCGACCCTCCCGCATGGAGCAGCATCCGAACAGAGTCGGGCGAACGCCTGTACGTCCAATACGAGTCCACGCAGGCACGTACGGCGAGAGCCAACGGCGTGCGTCCCCGGCCATCCGGAACGTCCACTGGCGCCCCGCGTTCGATGAGGAGTTTCACTGTGGCGTGTTGCGCGCGCCAAGCCGCTACGTGCAGCGCCGTGCTGTTCTTGGCCATATCGAAATAGCCGTCGCCTTCCTTGTACAGCGCGGCGACGCTCAGCCCGAGATCGAGGAGCTGCCGAACCCCGTCAGTATTCCCGACACCCGCGAACTCCGCGAGCAGCTTGCCTTCCTCTGCCACCATTTCGCGAACCAGCTGAGGTTCGCGCCCCGCCATGGAACGAACTCTCGCCGCATCGTTTCTCGCGCATTCAGCCATCAGTCGCTCGACGCCTTGGAGCACAATAGGAATGCCTCGTCGTTCGAATAACTCGAGCACATCACGGCGTCCTCTTCGCGCGGCCATCGCCACGGCGGACTTCCCTGAAGATGCGTGCCGTGAGCGATCTGGGCAGTCTGCAATGAGCGTCGGGTCGGCACCATGGTCCAACAACACTTCGAAGATCTTCAGGTCGTTGTCGCACAACACGGCATTGTGAATTGCCGTCTTCCCCCATGGCGTCCTTCGGTTGGGGTCAACGCCATATTCGAGCAGCCATTTGATTCCTTCATAATCGTGCCAGTCGGTCTTGCGGAGCAGGATCATCCCGAGACTCTCCTCATTGAGCTTTCCGCTCTCCACCAGGGTCTTTAGGGCGGCGTTGTCGTGAGTTTCCGGCGCATGATAGGGCGTTTCCCCATCGTTCGGGTCCGCGCCGCGCTCGAGCAGCAGTCGAGTCAGCTCCGCGTGGTGCGCAACTCCGGCGGCGCCGTAGAGCGCGCTCTCCCACTCCGGACGGGGTTGATGAGACTTCTCCATCCACCCAGTGTTGGCGCTCGCCCCTGCATCCAGCAGCGCCGTCGCCGCCCGTAGGAAGCCGTCCGACCGCGCGCGATCCAGCCGCAGATATCTCGAGAAGCAGAGGTGCGTAAGGGCATCCCAACCGTGGGGGCCGCCCTTCGCCGTGGCGTTCCCCGGATTGAGTGCGAGGAACCGTCGCACGCCGGCTTCGTCGCCAAGAATTGCCGCCGCGTGAATGTCGCTGCTGGCAACCCCTGGGTGCGCGGCCAGGATCGCCTCGGCGCGCTCGAGAGTCCCCGAGGCATGCCCAGAGTCGCGCGGAACACACGCGGCCTCGATGAACGCCGCCCACGGATTGTCCAGGACGACAACGGACCCCTCACGAATCAGCGCTTCGACGTGTTTCGCAAACTTCGGCCAGCTGACGAAGCCGTGCTCCCGGGCGACCACCAATTGCGCGTCCACAAGAGCAAATTTCGCGTTGCGAATGTCCGCGTCCAACAGTTTCGATAGCCGAGGGTGGTGCTTCTTGATTCGCTGAACCGCCTCCGGATCACCTGACTCACCGGTCCGGAAGGCCTTGACGAGCTCCTTGGCTTGTTTCTTGTATTGTTCCAGGCTAGGACGAGCGGGCAGTACTTTTGCATCCATTACGACCTTCCTTTCGTGACTGCGCCTGGAGTCCGCCCGAGTCAGGCTGAAAGAAGGTTCGTAACCTTCGACGTTTTGCTAAGGTGGGCACGGCCCTTTCCGCGGACTGGATGCGCCCTTCGCGCAAGTCGCCAGCCTAAGCATTTCCCATGGCCAAGTCAATCACGCCATAGCTCTGCGGAATCACCTGCGGGCCGTCGTCGGAACGGCTCACTGCCCACCTTACCTTCTTCCCCGTTTGACCCATGGTGAGCGCAAGCCCCGGCCTTCTGGGCGGTCTGGGCGGTGTAAGCGATTGCCTTTCTTTTCGGCATGGTATATATTCTTGGCGTCCAAAAGACCTACGGGCGGATAGCCCGAAAGTTAAGCCTCTTCGTAGTCCTCCGCTGAAGTAAGGCGGTTGTGGGAGGAACCCACCGAAGAGATTCCCGCAAAACCCGCGGGGACTCCGTAGGAATCCCTGCCATTCATGGCGGGGAGGATGCGTCAAAGTATTGGATTCCTCCGCCCATAGTCCGTTCAGGGATCCCACGCCGCCTACCCGATTGCCCTGACCGGGGTCGGGGCGTTGGAGACCGAGGCGCCCGCCGATTCATCAAGGACAGGTTTCAGTTCATGGCCAGGGGAAATTTCGGTGAACGCCTGAAGCGCGAGCGCGAGATACGCGAAGTCTCCCTGGACGAACTCACCAAGGCCACGCGCATCAGTGCCCGTTTTGTTGAGGCGCTTGAGAATGAAGATTGGGCAAAGCTGCCCGGCGGCGTCTTCGGCCACGGTTTTGTGCGCACCATCGCGCGTTATCTGGGCCTCAGTGAAGAAGCACTCCTCGGCGAGTACGATCTTGCCCGCGCCGAACACTCGACTGCGCCTTTCCCCAAACCCGAGGAACGCATTCCATCGCCGCCGAAGTGGCTCCCGGTTCTGGCCGTGTTCATCGCCCTTCTTCTGTTCGCAGGACTTTTCTTTGCCACCCGCTACGGCTGGCACCGCTACACCGCTTATCGCGACACAAGAAAATCCGTGTCTGGTTCCTTGGAGATGCAGCCTCAACCCCGTTCCGCTTCGGAGCGATCCGCAGAACAATCCGCCTCCGCAGCACTTCTCGACCTTTCCATCTCCACCTCCGCGACCACGCGCGTCCGCATCCTCGCCGACGACAAACTTCTTCTCGACTCCGAGTTGCCTGCCGGCGAGACCCGTCACTTTTCAGCTAGTCAGCAATTCCAAGTGACCGCTGGGGACTCCTCCGCGGTATTGCTGAAATTGAACGGCAAGGCCATGCCGCCCCTTGGCGCGCCTGGCGCCTCCGGTACAATGGTGCTTAGTCAGAAGGACTTGAGGCCCTAGTCTGGTGGAAACTCTCAGCCCTGAAATTCTCGAGGATCTGCGCCACGGCCGCGCCACGCGCGAAAGAAAAATCGCCGTTTGCACTGGCGGTGCCCATCTTGCCCCCGCCGAACGCGCGGAGATTCTCGCGGTTCTCGCTGGCGACGCCGACGAAATCGTCGCAAACCGCGCGCAGGATGCGATTCTCTCACAGCCCGTAGAAACCTTCGTCGAAGCCCTGAAGCGGGAGCAGGCTCTGCCTACACTCTTCTCCTATGCGGCAAGGAATCTTGCTGACAAACCCGGTGTCTGCGACGCCATGGTGCAAAACAGAAACTGTCCTGCCGAACATCTCGTTCCTCTTGTTCGCCACCTCTCGGCTCTGGGCATCCAGGCGCTGATGGAAGAACTTGAACGCGTCAGCGAATCTCCGGCGCTGGCCTCCGCTCTCGAACACTCCACGTCACTGACCGCCGATCAAAAAAATCAGCTCCACGAACTACACGGCCCCGGTAATCCTGTCGACGAAGCGGCCCTATCGGAAGCCGCAGCCGCGGTTGAACCCGACGTCCAAAGGCGGCAGACTCTGATTCAGCGCCTGGCGAAAATGACCGTCGCGCAGCGTGTGCAGTTCGCGATGAAAGGCGGCCCGGAAGCGCGCCGCACGCTCATTCGCGACAACAACAAAGTTGTCCAGCGCGCGGTCCTTCAGTCTCCCCGCCTCACCGACCAGGAAGTCGAAGCTTTCGCTGCAATGTCTAGCCTCACCGATGAGATCCTTCGCCTTATCGCCGGCAACCGCAATTTCCGCAAGAACTACACCGTTGTCCGCAACCTCATCAACAATCCCAAGGCACCTCTTGACGTCACCATGCACATGCTTCCCATGCTCAACGCCGTCGATCTCAAGCGCCTCACCACCAACAAGAACGTTCCCGAAACTCTCCGCACCACGGCCGTCAAGCTCCAGCGCACTCGCGCCGATCTCAAGAAATAGAGGGTCATTATCTTTGGATCCACAAGTCCATGCGGTTTGGTATCGGGGCATTCTTCGGCGGACCCTTTTGGCGCCAGCAAGAAGCCGTTTCCAAACTCTTTTCTCTGTTTCAGTCCTTGCCGCCTTGTTCGCTGCTCCCGCGGTGCTCGTCTCCGTTCCAGCGATCCGCGAAGACCAAGAGCGGTCCTCAGATCCGTGGCCGAGCGCTCAAGCCCTGAAGCCCGACGACTTTATACGAGAAATCTCGGACCAGAGTGGGGCTTCTTCCACGGTCATCTGTGTCGGATTCCACACGCTCTTCGCGGGCGGTCATATCCCTGGTGCTTCGTTCCACGGCTCCACTTCCCCCCAGCAAGGGTTCGCGGATTTGAAAAAGTGGGCGGACGGTCTCCCGCGATCCGTGAATCTGGTCATTTACTGCGGCTGCTGTCCATTCGACAAGTGTCCAAATATACGTCCCGCGTACACGGCTTTGAGCAACATGGGATTCAAGAAGTTGCGGGTCCTCGTTCTTCCCACAAATTTCGCCACCGACTGGGTCGACAAGGGCTATCCCATTCAAAAAGGGATGTAGCCCGGCTCAGCCACGGTCCATTCGAATTTGATTAGGACGGGGGCCCGAGCTTCGGGTGTTGCAGATGGAAATCCGTCGCTTCCTGGTAGCCGCGCGCGAACGCGAGTAGTTTTGCCTCGCCGTACAATTTTCCGAGAAAGGTCAAGCTGGTGGGCGTTCCGGGGCCGCCTGCGTTCTGGAAATCGCTCGCTTCTTCGAAGGGCGGCTTCGGCGCGTCCTTTCCGCGCAACCCATTCGGCAAAATCACTGCCGGGTGTCCGGTCAGATTAGTGATCACCAGTTGTTCGCCGTTGGTCGGCGCCACGATTACGTCAAAATCGTTGAACACTTTTGAGACCGCATCCATCGCCATCCTGCGTGCTCTTGCGGCCTGGATGTATTCCACGGCCGGAATGAACCGCGCCGCTCGAAACGTATTCGGCCAGTCATAGTCTTTCTGCGAGGTCAGCAGTTTGTCATTGCCCGTGCGCGTTAGTTCATCGAAGGCCGCCGCAGATTCCGCCGTCAGCATCGTTACCATGGCATCGTAAGGGAATTTCGGCATCTCTACCGGCACGAGATTCACCCCCATTTCTCGCAATTTTGCGAGGGCTGCATCGTTGTACTTTCTGTCGTACTCGGCCCTTGCCTGCCTTGCTTCGCGGCGTTTCTTCTGCTCTTCACGCTTTTTCTGTTCTTCGGGAGTCGCGTCTGGTTCTTCCTTGGCGGATTCTTGCTGCTCATCCGGTTTCCGTTCGAATTCTGTTTTCAAGTAGCCTACTCGCAGTTTTCGCCAATTCAGGTTGGCGTCCCAATTGAAAGCCGCGGGCCGTGTCGTTCGATCCAGGCCATCGGGTCCCTGAATCGCGTCCAAGACGAGTGCGCAATCTTCCACGGTTCGGCAGATGGGCCCCAATTTGTCCATGCTCCAAGAGAGTGCCATCGCACCCGTCCGCGGCACCAGGCCAAACGACGGCCGCAGTCCCGTGCATCCGCAGCGTGTCGATGGTGACGAAATCGAGCCGAGCGTTTCCGACCCGATGCTGAATGCCACGCATCCCGCCGCGGTTGCAGAAGCAGGACCTGCAGAAGAGCCGCTCGATCCCTGATTCGTGTTCCAGGGATTCCGCGTTACGCCGCCGAACCACACATCGCCCAGCGCCAGCGCGCCCAGCGTCAATTTCGCCACCAGCACCGCGCCCGCTTGATCCAAACGTTTTACAACCGTTGCGTCTTCATCGATCCTCTGGCTTTCGAATCCGCCCGCGCCCCACGTTGTTCGATAGCCCTTTGTCGCCAGCAAGTCCTTGGCGCCCCAAGGCAAGCCGTGGAGCGGCCCGCGGTACTTTCCCGCGGCAATTTCCGCGTCTGCCTGTTTGGCCTGCGCGAGCGCGCGTTGTTCCGTCAGCGTCACGGCAAACTTCAGCGCCGGGTCATATTTTCTCAACCGCCCCAGGTACATCTCGGTCAGGGCGAGCGACGAAACTTTTCTCGCTCGAACCAGCTCACCTAATTCGCGCGCGCTCGCGAACGCCAAGTCCTCGAGGTTCTTCGGCGCGCTCGCCGTGAAGGCATTCGCGACTTTGGACATCCGCATGGGCTTTCGCTCGGTTTCGAATCTCATCCCCGGAAGAACGGGATCAAAAATCAGGGCCGGGTCAACCGAATTGGGAATATGCAGCTTGTAAATTTCTTCATAGCCCTTGGCCTGATTATTCAGGCTTTCGAGCATCATCTCTTTGTATTCTTCGGAAATTGGGACGTCCGCGACGACGGCCGCACTTTCAATCATTTCTTTGGTGATCTTCTTCGCCGCGTGCGCCTGTGCTTGTGCCCACAACACCCCTGGAAAAAGTGTTCCTAGCAGACCCATTTCCGAACACGTCTTCATGAAACTTCGCCGATCCAGCATCCCTATCCTCCCCTTGTGCAATCCCGCAGGCGAGCGCGTAAGATACCACACCATTGTCCACACCCACTTCGCATGTCTTGGTCAGCTCCAGCACTTTTTGTTGAAACGTCCACGTAAAACCCGCATCGTCCGAGGAGGCTGCCGCAACCGCTTCATCCGTATCCTTCGGCCGCCAATCGAAATAGCCCTGCAAGTACTTTCCGTGGCCGGTGACGAACCGAAAATAATACGGTGGCATCCGTTGCGTACCCGGATTCCGATCTGGATTCCGTTCGTGTCGCAGTATCCCGCCGACTTCAAACCGACCGCAGCCCCTGATTGTTCTAACGTCCGAAGATCACATTCGCTGGACTAAGAATGGAGCACCATCCGAGACGTGCCTGTGTCACAAACGCGGCCACAAAAAGGCGGCTATCGCGACGAAAATCTTGAAAGCCGTTTTCAAGGGTGTCCCTCCTAATAAACGAAATCGCGTGGTAGCCCTTCATTCGCCGCAAGACGGTGCACACGGCGTCTGACTGTTGATGAAGCATTTGCAAAACTTGCGTTACGGCGGGTTAAACACCCGATGGGTTCCTACTCGCCGCGCCCTGCGCATTTGTTCGTCCTCGGTCGCCGCGCTGTCTTCCGCCGGCCTGCAGCAGCGTTTTTGCGCTGACCCTGGGGAGTGTTATACGATTCCGGCATTCTGAAAGGAGTTTCCATGACGCGTTTTACGAGGTCTTCCGTTTTCCTCGCACTCTTGCTTCTGGGTTTTCCCCTCCGGCATCTCCACGGCTCCAGGGCTGACAATCCCCCCGCTGCCGGCAAAGAGGTGGTCCTCAAGGCCGCTGATATCACTCCGAAAATCTTCCCGGAACGCGTTTTTTTTCGAGGCCAGAGTGCGCCGGTGCAGTTCCGCAACAGTGGCGGCGTTCACTTTGCCGACGACTTTTATGTTCTCGTGGGACTGGTGGACAGCTCCGGCTACTCCTCGGGAATCAAGGAGAAATACCAAGCCTATCTCCTTAACGAGGTCACTCTCGAAATAGCCGGTCAAACTTTGAAGCCCGGCGCCTACGGCATCGGTTTCATCACCGGCGGAAAGTTTGTGGTGATGGACCTAGGCGCAAATGACGTCTTGCAGGTGGGCTCGCAGCACGACGCCGAAATGAAGCGCCCCGTGCCACTGCAGGTGCTTGTCTCCAGCACTGCGGGCGGCTACCGGGTATACATCGGTCGCGATTACGTGGAGTTCCGTCGCGTCCCCTAGTTCAAGCATCCAAACTTAGAAAAGCCCGAGCCGAAAATAAATTCGGCTGGGTCTTTGTTTTTTGCTGGAGATTTGTTTGCGAGAGAAGCGAAGCATCTCTCTTGCTGCTCAGTCCTTGTCGTACTTCAGGCGGAGTTCTAGTTGATGGATCGCTTCCTCGGTGGCGCGGACAGCTTCCCCATGATGACCCCAAAAGCCATGTGCGCCATGTTCCGAATGTTCCTTCGCCCCGCTGAGCGCCGCGGGTGCCTCGCGGATTTGCCGATGCGGTTCCGTCGGATTTGCCCGTCGGCGTGGCCGGAACGTTGGCCTTGCTTGGTGCGGCCGGCGCCGTTGCGAGGACACAAACGCGAGGATCAAGGACGCACCATTCTTGTGCTCATGAACCACTCCTCTCGTCCGAATTTCGGCTCGGACCTGGCTCACTCCATTTTGCTCGACGTGAAAATTCTCAGGGAGCGTGACGAAAAGAACCTCGCTGGCAGCAAACTGTGAAAGACTTCCGCCACCGATTTTCCATTGCATCATACCGAAACGCATCATAGGATGGCGCCCGCAGTTCCCCGCATTGCTGACGGGAGAAAATCATTCATGCACATGCATAGCTTGAATTGGCTGGCGATCCTGGTAGCCGCGATATCCACAATGGTGGTGGGATTCCTGTGGTACTCGCCCCTGCTGTTCGCAAATGCCTGGGTGCGCGAGATGGGCTATGACCCGAACGACAAAGCCCGGATGAACGAAATGAAGAAGAGCGCCGGCCCGGCCTATGCGGGTTCTCTTTTGGCCAGCATTGTGTCGGCCTTCACGCTGGCGCTGATCCTTCACGGGCTTCGCGCGGAAAGCGCACACTTCGGCTTGATGGTTAGCTTCCATGTGTGGCTCGGATTCGTCGCCACCGTGCAATTGACTGGCGCGCTGTTCGCGAAGCAGAGCATGAAGCTCTTCGCCATCAACACGGGCTACCAGCTCGTCTGCTACCTTGTCATGGGAGCGATCCTCACTGTTTGGAGTTAAGGGCGTGCTCAAACAGGAGAAACCGGCTGCGGAATCTTTTCAACAGTTCCCACGCAATGCTGGCAAGATGCCGGCTTGAAAATGAGGTCACGATGAAGTCGGTGCGAAGTACCTGTCTTTCTTTCTTGGCTTTCTTGGCTTTCTTGGCTTTCTTGGCTTGCGGTTCCGCGGTTGCCCAGTCGTCGGGCCCGGATGCGCGCCAAATCA
>Ga0066697_10000731_pt1 | contig 12430 bp, 10 predicted proteins | sample GraSoiAngelo_146_FD_66451 | JGI IMG/M metagenome (GOLD analysis project Ga0066697, IMG submission 66451) | Grasslands soil microbial communities from the Angelo Coastal Reserve, California, USA - 14_1009_05_30cm | ecosystem: Environmental > Terrestrial > Soil > Grasslands | place: USA...
GCCGCCGGTCGCGAGCATCGGGTCGAGGACGAAGAAGTCCCGCGCGTCATCCCCGGACGGAATCTTGAAGTAATAGTCGACCGGCTCGAGCGTGTCATGCTCGCGATAGATGCCGATGTGACCGACCCGCGCGGACGGAATGAGCTGCGCGATTCCCTCCACCATGCCGAGGCCGGCGCGCAGAATCGGCACGAGGGCGAGCTTCTTCACCGCCACGCGGACGCCCCGTATGTGCTCGAGCGGCGTCTCGACTTCCACGGTCTCGAGCGGCAGGTCCTTCGTCACCTCGTACGCCATGAGCATCGCGATCTCGTTCACGAGCTGCTTGAAGTCCCGCGTGCCGGTGTTCTTGTCCCTGAGAATCGTGAGCTTGTGCTGGATCAGCGGGTGATCGAGCACGGTAAGGTTGGGAAACTCGGGATGCGGCATACGGCAGAAGGTATCCCGCGCCGTGGCGGGTCGTCCAGGCGGCTGCGGCTAGAGATCGACCGGCAGGACCAGCTCGCGACAGTAGCGCTCGCCGGGGGGACAGATGCTTGCCCGCAGCGTGCCGTGCTTCAAGTCAGCGCCTCGCGGAGCCACAACGGTCGGGGGCTCGGCGAAATACGCGGAGTCGGGCGTCAGGTGCGGTGAGTCGAAGCGCAGCACGGTTCCGTTCGCAAGCTCCAGGGCGGGCTTGGCGCGGGCGTTGATGCGGGCTCCCGCTTCCGGCTGGAGCGTGAGGCGGATCCCACCCGCGACGGGCTCGGCGCGCACGCGTACCGTCGGTGTCTGCTCCGCGAGGAGCCGCTCGATACGCCGGCTCCAGTCATCGTAGGTCCCGTCCCGCTCGTGAAACTCGCCGGCGCCCGCGTAACGGATCACGCCGCGCCGGTCGATCAACACGAAGCTGGGCCAGAAGCGCATCCCGTACGCGTTCCACGTCCGGCGGTCGTTGTCCTGAGCGACGGGGTAGCGGATGCCGTAGGCCCGCACGGCGCGCCGGACGTTCTCCCGATCGTGCTCGCCCGAGTAGGGAGGAAATTCGGGCGTGTGGATGCCGATGATCGTGAGTCCGCGGTCCCGATAGCGCTCGTCGAAGTCGATGAGCGAGGGGAGGCTCCGCGTACAGTTGCCGCAAGTGAAGACCCAGAAGTTCACGAGCACGACGCGCCCGCGCAGGTCGGCGAGGCGGAGCGGGCGGTCGCCGGTGGTGTTGAGCCAGGACTCGTTCGTGAGCTCGGGGGCGCCGTCCCCCACGTCCGGCAAGGGTGCGGGACGCGTTTCACCGGAGGCGATTGTGAGCATCGCGAGTGCGGTCAAGGCGACGAACGAGGACGCTGTATGCATCGAGGTGTCAAAGATACGCCGCGACGGCGCGCCGCGGATGGACGGTCACGGCCAGGCCGATCCGCTGGGGAGCCGGCAGCGAGTTGTGACGCCCACGCGTAGGAAAGGACATGCGCACGTTGCTTCCAGGGGTGCTCTTTCTTCTCCTCGTCGGGTCCGTCGCGCAGGCACAGGATTCCGCGTCGCGGGCCAGCCGCGGCACCAGGTCGGCGACCCCGGGCACGCCGGACGTCATCATCCCCGGGACGCCAGGGACACCGGCCATCGGTGATCTGCCCGGCACGCCCGGCACACCACCCCTGGCAAGCCGGACGCACCCGGCTATTGGTTCGCCTGCCGCTGATCCGCACGGAGGCTGCGGCGGCACTCCCAACGCTTCCGGCAGCCCGCTAAGTTCTTCGACTGCATAGTCCGGCCAGGTAGCTCAGTTGGTAGAGCAGCGGACTGAAAATCCGCGTGTCGGCAGTTCGATTCTGCCCCTGGCCACTTGCCCCGCAGCGAGTTGACGCAGCGCGGGAGCGCGGGGCGCGGAGGGCGAGCATGTTGGTCATCCCCGAGTGGGCTATCGGCGTAAGCTTCATCGTCGTCGTGATCGCGGTCGCCAACACCATCTTTTTCCGACGCGGACGGACCGCGCGAACGGGAGCGGGCGCCGGAGGACACGACTTGACCGCCGCCGTCGAAGACCTGCAGAAGCGGCTCGACGCCCTGGAAGAAGGGCAGCGCAGAGTCGCCGAGCTAGAGGAGCGACTCGATTTCGCCGAACGGTTGCTCGCCAGGCAGCGAGACGAGCGGCTGGCTCCACCGAAGGGTTGAGCCGTCCGAATAGCGAAGGCGCCGGACTCACGACGCTGCCACCTGCTGGTCTGACACTTCTACGAGCACCTTCAGCACCCCGGCCCGCTGTGCGTGCTCGAACGCCGCCACCGCTCGAGCGAGCGGATAATGCGCGTGGATCAGAGGCTCGACCGCGACGCGTCGCGTCGCCAGGAGCTCGAGTGCCGCAGAGAAGGGGCCGCAGCGCGAGCCAACGAGTGTGAGCTCGTTCACGACCACACCCGAAGCGTCGAGCGTGAGTGCGCCGGCGTAGGTGCTCTTCAAGACGAGGGTACCACGCGGCCGCAGGGCACGTTGGGCGATGCTGAAGCCGTCCGGGTTGCCGGTGCACTCGACGGCCACGTCGAAGGCGCCCTGGTCTGCGTCGCCGTCGCGCGTCGTAGCGATACCACGGGCGGCGAGCAGGCCCAGTTTGGCGTCGTGTCGCCCGACAACGCGTAGACCGCAGCCCGTGAGGGCCAGGGTCTGGGCCACGAGTTGGCCGAGCTTGCCGTCCCCGACCACCAGCACTCGATCGCCCGGCCCGATCGCGATCTGTTGCTGGATTTCGAGCGCGGCGGCGAGCGGCTCGGTGAACACCGCCGCCTCAGTGGAAACTGAGTCGGGGACGAGATGCAGATTCGCGACCGGTAGCGTGAGGTACTCGGCAAACGCGCCGTGCCGGCCTACGATCCCGAGGACGGTGCGGCGCTCGCAATGAGTGCGCCGGCCCGCGGCGCAAGCGCGGCACGTGCCGCATACCGCATTGATCTCACCCACGACCCGTCGGCCGCCGAGGAGCGCGCTCCCCCCTTCGACCACACCGACAAACTCGTGTCCCGGGATCCCCGTGAACGGGTGGTAGCCCCGGGTGAGCTCGACGTCGGTGTTGCAGATCCCGGCCTTCAGGACCCGGACGAGGGCCTCACCCGGAGGAGGGTCGGGCCTCGGTACGTCGTCCCGCAGGTTCAATTGGCGGTCTTCGAGCCACAGGGCGCGCACGGTCCCATTAATATGGAAGAGCGGTGAGCGAGGGGTGGAGGGGCGTGACCCGGAGCCCGTGACACGGGTCTTCATGCGTCCGCGCCACGTTACGCTCGCCTTTTCCTAACTCTGGAGATACCCGTTCGTGTGGTTCCTCGCCGCTCTCCTGGTCGCCGATAGCGCTCCGCCCACGCCCGCTCCGCCCCAATCGTTCATGGTGCCGCTTTCACGGACGGAGTCGCTCTCGGTCGAGACCGTCGGCCGCGGCGATCCCGTTGTGATCATCCCGGGCCTCTTCGGCTCGGTGTACGGGTTCCGGACGCTTGTTCCGCTCCTCGTGGACGCGGGCTACCGGGCGATCGTCATCGAGCCCCTCGGGATCGGATCGTCGGCCAGACCCGAGAAGGCGAACTATTCACTCACGGCCCAGGCCGACCGGATCGCCGCCGTGCTCGACTCACTGCACGTGCGCGCCGCCCTCCTCATCGCCCATTCAATCGGCGGGTCCGAGGCGTTCCGGCTGGCGTATCGACGCCCGGACCTGGTTCGTGGACTCCTGTCGATCGAAGGCGGCCCGACCGAGACGGCCACCACAGCCGCGTTCAAGCGCGCGCTGCGGTTCGCGCCGTGGATCAAGCTGTTCGGCGGGATCCGGCTGATCCGGCGCAAGATCCGCGGGCTGCTCATCGAATCCTCGGGGGACTCGAGCTGGGTGACCGACGCCGTGGTGGAGGGGTATACGGCGGGCGCCGCGCGCGACCTGGATGCGACGCTCAAGGCGTACCTCGCCATGGCGAACTCGAGGGAGCCGGTCAAACTCGCACCCCATCTCGCCGAGGTCCCGTGTCCTGTCCGGCTCGTGGTCGGGGGGGTCCGCCACGACGGGGACGTGAGCGCAACGGAGGTGCAGCTGCTCGAGCGCTCGTTGCACAGCTTCGCGATCGACTCCGTCCCCGGCGCCGGGCACTTCATCTACGAGGAGCAGGCAGGTGCCGTCGTCGCCGCCCTGGCCCGGCTCAAGGCGAGCGTGACCCCTGCCCGCACCAGCGGGTCGGAGTGACGGAGCCGTTCGTCCGTCCATCTACGTTTCACACTGGAGCGCCATGCGGATCGCGCTGGTCGCCGAGGATTACTATCCCCAGCTCGGGGGCGTTCCCGAGCACGTGCACAACCTCGCCCTCCAGCTCAACGCCTGGGGGCATCCCACGACCGTCATCACGTCGCACATGGGCGACCACCCGGATCCCGATTTCGTGCGTCGGGTCGGAACCAGCCGCGTGATCTACGCGAACGGCGGCGTCTCGCGCATTACGACCGGGTGGAAGCTGCGCCGCCGACTGGAGCAGGTGTTCCGGGCTGGCCGCTACGACATCGTGCACGTGCACGGTGGGCTCGCGCCCGTCCTCGGGCTCGCGGCGCCGTTCGCCGCCTGGCGTGCCGGGATCCCGGTCGTCGCGACGTTCCACTCGTGGTTCCCGCGCTCGATCGCGTGCCGCGTATTCCAGCGACCACTGCAACGGATCCTCGACCGCCATTCGGCGACGATTGCGGTGAGCCAACCGGTGGTGGACGCGAACGCGCGCTATTTCCGCGCGAGCTGGGATATCATCCCCAACGGCGTGGACACGACCTTCTTCCGACCGAACGGCCGCCGGCCCGACGCCTTCACCGATGACCCCAGGCTGCTCTTCCTGGGCCGCATCGAGCCACGGAACGGTCTCGGCACGCTGCTCGACGCGATGCCGCGTATCCTGGCGCGCCACCCGGGAGCGGTGCTGACGGTAGCCGGTGACGGGCCGTGGCGCCGGTACTACGAGCGACGCGCGCGCGAGCTGGGTGGGAGCGTGCGGTTCGCGGGACAAGTGTTCCGGGACCGCCCCGCATTCTACGACGCGGCAGACCTCTACCTCTGCCCGACGACCATCGCGTCGTTCGGCGTGACGCTGCTCGAGGCGATGGCGTGCGGTACGCCGATGATCGTCTCCGACAACCTCGGCTTCCGCTCGGTGATCGACGGTGGGGCGGAGGCGGTGATCATCCCGAAGGACGACCCGCAGGTGTGGGCGGACACGACGCTTGCGCTCCTCGCCGACCCCGCGCGGCGGGCGGCAATGGGGCGGGCCGGCGTCGCCAAGGCGGCGTCGTTCGCGTGGCCACGGATCGCGGGCCGCGAGCTCGCGGTTTACGAGCGCGTCTTGACCCGGCGCGGGAAAGCCAACGCGAGGCCCGTCAGCGAGCCGCGATATGTGCGTGCACCGAGGAAGACCTCGGTAATTGCATCGACGAGTCGCTGACCAATCTGTCGAAAGATCCACGCCCGGGCCCGCGGGTGGTCGTACAACAAGCGCGCGAGCCAGCGTCCGACACGGAGATCCGCAAGCATCGGCTGGAGCAGGGCGGCATACGCCGCGCTCACCTGCCGGGGGTCGGGCCCGGTCTCCCATGCTCGGTGAATCGCCTCGGCGGCGAGCCGACCGCTCTGCGCCGCCCGGCTGATTCCTTCTGCGGTCACCGGGTCCGCGAGCCCGGCCGCGTCACCAGTGAGGAGCACACGCCCCCGCGCCAGCAGGCCGGCGCGCGGTCGGACCGGGATCACGAACCCGTGGCGCTGCGTGGATCGTGGGAAGAGCCCGATCCCGCGCAGGTACTCCTCGAGATGGCGATGCAGGTTGATCGCACCGCGGTGCGCCGTCAGCACGCCCACCGAGAGATGGGCGGCCTTTGGAAACACCCAGGCATACCCGTACGGGACGAGCCCGACGTCGAACCGGGGCGCGCCGGCGAAGCAGTCAAACGTGTCGCGGTCGACCTCCACTTCGTATTCGAGCGCGGGGATCAGGTGCCGCCCGTCGCTCCAGCCCGCGAGCCGAGCGACGTCGCTTTGCGCGCCGTCCGCAGCGATGACGAACGACGCAGTGACCGGCTCACGATCCGTGTCGAGGCGGATGCCTGCGCCCTCGGGATGCAGGCCGGTCACGCGGCATGGCGCTCGGAGCTCCGCGCCCGCGGCGACTGCCGCGGTCGCGAGGGTCTGATCCAGACGGTCCCGCATGGTCATGGCGATAAGGGGCGCGGGGCGAGGATGGGGGCGGGGGCGCGCTGCCCGAAAGTGTAGGTCGCGGTCGAGCAGGTGCAGCTCCGCGCCCTCGCAATTCCGCTCGACGACCCCGTGCACTTCTGTCGGCAGCAGCTCGAACGCGCGCGCCACCAGGCCCCCGCCGCACGTCTTGTAGCGCGGGAGCGTTTCCCGCTCGAGCAGCGCGACCCTCAGGCCTCGCCCGGCCAGCGCGCGCGCCGCAGTCGCGCCTGCGGGGCCGCTGCCGACGACCGCGACGTCGAACATGGTGGTCATTAAATTAGCGGCCATGCGGCGGATCCCGCTGTCGGTGGCGCGGTGGCACGAGCACGTGAACTGGTGCCTCCCCAAATGGAGGCAGGCCGATCGTTGGCGCGAGGTCCGTGACGGGAAGCCGGTCTTCGGTCCGAAATCGCCGATCGCGACCGCCGACGACTGCGCGGCGGTGGGAGGCCGGTTCTACCCACGGCTGTTCGGCTGGATGGTTCATGTGATGGCGTTCGAGAGCAACGATCCGCGGGTCATTTGGGGCGGGCACGACCACATGCACTCGTGACCGCACGGCGCTCGTCGGCGCTCCGGCTCGGCCCGCTCGTGGCGGTGATGTTCTTCACCGTCTCGGGTGGGCCGTTCGGCTTGGAAGGGTTGGTGGGCTCCGTCGGCCCCGGCCTCGCGTTGCTCCTGCTCGTAGCGACGCCGCTCCTCTATAGCGTGCCGGAGACGCTCCTCATCGGTGAGCTCGCGTCGATGCTCCCCATGGAGGGCGGCTACTACCAGTGGGTCAAGCGGGCGTTCGGGCGATTTTGGGGCTTCTGGAACGGCTGGCTGTCATGGGTCTACTCGCTCATCGACATGGCGATCTATCCGGTGCTGTGCCTCCAGTACGTCCGGTTCTTTGCACCGGGGCTCGGACGCCTCGACGGTTGGCTCCTGGCGCTCGCTATGATCTGGGGCGCCACATGGCTCAATCTGCGCGGGACGCGCACGGTTGGGACCGCATCGGGCTGGTTCGTGGCGGCGGTCCTGGCGCCCTTCGGCGTGCTCGCGCTCACGGCCCTCGTGCGCTGGCTCGGGCAACCGGCAACGCCGTTCCCGGTAACGCCGTTCCACGCCGCTGGCACGTCGTTCCTCGGTGCCCTCGGTCTCGGCGTGTCCCAGAGCATCTGGAATTACTCGGGCTGGGACAACGCGTCGACGATCGGCGGGGAGATCGAGCAGGCCACGGCGACCTATCCGCGGGCGCTGGCGCGCGCGCTACCGCTCGTCACGGTCGTGTACCTCGTCTCGATCGTGCCGGTCTTGGCACTCACCCCGTGGACGTCCTGGACGGACGGCGCGTGGCCCGATCTCGCGCGGGCGGTGGTGGGTCCATGGCTCGGGCGCTGGGTCGCCGTCGCGGGAGTGGTGAGCGCCTTCGCGCTCTTCAACGCGTTGTTGCTGGCGTACTCGCGGATCCCGCTCGTGCTCGCACAGGACGGCCTCCTCCCGGCGCCCCTGGCCGCGACGGACGCGCGCGGCACTCCCCGCAACGCGGTGCTTGTATCGGCCGTCGTGTATTCGGTGTTCGCGCTCCTGCCGTTCGGCGGCCTACTGGCCGGCGATGTATTGCTCTATACGGCCGCGCTCGCGCTCGAATTCGCGGCGCTCCTCCGGCTGCGTCGTGTCGAGCCGACGCTCCGAGGCGCGTTCTGCGTGCCGGTCGGGATCTCAGTGCTCACGCTGCTCGCGGCCCTCCCCGTCCTGCTGTTGGTCGTTGCCGTTGCGCTCGAAGTCCGGAGCCGTACGATCGGGCTGCCGGGCGTGCTGGTCTCTCTGTGCCTGGCGGCTGCCGGCCCGCTGGCATACGCCGCTCTGTATGGCCGCCGGGCTCGGGTGGCCGCACTCCCACCCTGAAACCTACGGGTTCCCCGTCCCGCCGCGATTTTCCCCCTCCTTGCGGACCTCGGAAATCGCGCGCAACGTAGCCCCCTCGCGGTTTCGCTGGCAGGTCGTCACCACAGGTTGCACTTCAGTAGGGGGGAACCGTGGTACAGCGCATCTCGCTCGTTTCGCTCGCGCTCAGTCTCGCCGTCGGGGTCGTGGCGGCGCAACAGCGTCCGATCACAGGGAAGGTGGTCAGTTCTGCGACGTCCGCGCCGGTTGCGGGCGCCAGCGTCACGGTGGTCGGCACGCCGATCGGTGCCGTCACCAACGATCAGGGAGACTTCACGCTCACGGCGCCGGCCAGCCCGATCGCGCTGCTGATCCGAAGCGTGGGCTATCGGAGTCGGCAGATGCCGGTAGCCGCGGAGGTCTCGACGGTGACCGTGACCCTCGAGCAGGACGTGTTCAACCTCGAGGCGGTGGTAATCACCGGCCAGGCCACGGGCGTGGAGCAGCGCAACCTGGCGAACGCCATCACGACGGTCAGCGCCGAGCAGCTCGGTCGCGGGCCCACGCAGACGATCGAAAGCGCCCTGCAGGGAAAGATCCCCGGTGCGCTCATCCAGATGAACTCGGGGGCGCCAGGCGGCGGCGGGCAGATCAATCTCCGGGGTGTGACGACCATCAACGGCGGCGTCGATCCACTGATTGTGGTCGACGGCCTCGTGATCGCGAACGATGCGATCGCGAGCAATATGAATGCGATCACCGCGGCCGCGGCAGGCGGGAACGCCTCGACCCAGGACAACTCGGTCAATCGGATCGCCGATCTGAATCCGAGCGACATCCAGGAAGTCCAGGTCCTCAAGGGTGCGTCGGCGGCGGCGATCTACGGCTCACAGGCTGCGAACGGCGTCATCATCATCACCACCCGGCGCGGTCGTCCGGGCGCCGCGCGGTTCAGCGTGGCGCAGCGGTTCGGGACGTTTGATCTCTCCAACGAGTTGGGAGCGCGTACCTACGCCGACACGACGGACGCCTTCAGCGTCTGGGCGCCCAAGGTTCCACGCGACACCGCCATCCGGACCTTGATCAGGGGCATCTGCACCTTGCCGGGCGGTCAGTGCCCCGTCTTCAACGATGAGAGCCTGCTCTACGGCTACCATCCCCTGTCAGTCGAAACCGATGCCAGCGTCACCGGGGGAACTGAGCAGACCACGTACTACCTCTCGGGTCTCGTGAAAAAGGACGGGGGCATCGCGCCCAACACGGGCTACCAGAAGCAGTCGTTACGGGCGAACCTGGACCAACTGCTCGGCACCCGGTTCAAGGTCAGCGTGAATCTCAATGCGATCCACGACCTGTCGAACCGCGGCATCTCGAACAATGACAACACCGGTACCAGCACGTACCTGGTGTACCCCTCCACGCCGAGCTTCATCGACCTGCGCCAGCGGAGCGACGGCACTTGGCCCCTCAATCCGTTTGCGCCGTCCAACCCATTGCAGACGTTCGCCGACCTCAAGAACGCGGAGGACGTGTGGCGCATCCTGGGGACCAGCACGGCGAACGTGGATGCGATCACGACCGCGACGCAGCGACTCCGGTTCACGTTGACGGGCGGCCTCGACTTCTTCAGCCAGCGCAACGACATCCTCTCACCCGCGGATCTACAGTTCGAGCCCCAGGACGGGCAGCCGGGCACGGTGGTGCTCGGAAAAGGCTCGGATCTGCGGCTCAACATGGTGGGCACCGCGGTGCACACCTACACGCCGGCTTCGAACGCATTTCAGGCGACGACCTCGGCGGGCTTTCAGTACGAGAAGCGCGACCTGAACGTGACGAACGTGGTGGGGCGCACGATCGCCCTCGGCCTGGGGAATGTCAGCCAAGCGGCGAGCATTACCTCTAGCCAGTCGGAACAGCCAGTCAAGAACGTCGGGCTCTACGCCCAGGAAGAAGTCCTTGCCGCGAACCAGCGCCTCCTCGTCACGGTAGGGGTTCGCGCCGACCGCTCCAGTGTCAACGGCGATCCGAACCACTATTTCGTATTCCCCAAGGCCGCGGCGTCGTATCGGTTCGTGCAGCCCGCCGGAGGTATCGATGAGCTGAAGCTGCGCGGCGCCTGGGGGCAGACCGGTAACCCCCCGCTCTTCGGCGCGCGCTACGTGCTCGACAGCACCAACGCCTTGGGTGGCCAGGTCGGCCAGTTCCGCGCGCTGCGCCTGGGCGACCCGAACATCACCCCGGAGCGTAACACCGAGATCGAAGCGGGATTCGATGCCACGCTCGGCAAGCAGTTCGCTACGCTGGGGGTGACTGTTTACCAGAAGACGATTACAGACATGCTGCTCGAGGGGTCGGTCGCGCCCTCCACGGGCTATCGGACTAGCATCTTCAACGGCGGCGAGCTGCGCAACCGCGGCATCGAGGCGGCGCTCGGCGTCTCACCGGTGCGGTCTCAGGATGTTACCTGGCTACTGCGGTCCACGTTCTACTTGAACCGCAGCAAGATCGTCGAGCTACCGGTCCCCGCGTTCAACACCGGAGGGTTCGGCACGTCGCTCGGCGCATTCCGAATCGAGGAGGGCAAGTCGGCTACCCAAATCGTCGGGACGGAAGGGGTGGTCGGTGATGCGAACCCCGACTTCCAGATGTCGTTCTCGAGCGACTTGAGCTACAAGCGCTTCTCCTTCGGCTTCCTGTGGGATTGGAAGCACGGCGGCGACATAATCAACCTGACGCAGCTCCTGTATGATGCGGTAGGCAACTCGGCCGACCAGGTCCCGGCAGGCAACACCCGCTTCACGACGTGGTTGTCGGGCTGCGGTGGCAACGGGTGCACGCAGCCCTACGTGCAGGACGGCTCATACCTCAAGCTGCGAGAGTTGAACGTCGGCTACGACCTGCCGCCCGACATCCCGCAGCACTTCGGGATGCGGACCGCGCGGATCTCGGTCAGCGGCCGCAACCTGCTGCGCTTCACCCCGTACAAGGGCCTCGACCCCGAGGTGTCGAACTTCGGTAACCAGGCGATCGCACGGAACATAGACGTTGCCCCGTTCCCGCCGAGCCGCAGCTTCTTCTTCTCGATCGACGTGGGGTTCTGACCATGCGTGCTTACTATTCCAAGGCCATCGTCGCCCTCATCATGGCGACCGCGCTGGCGGTCGGGGCCTGCGACTTCAACATCAGCAACCCGAACAGCCCGCCGCCGTGCGGGTCTAACGCGACCGCCGATGAGATCAAGTCGTGCGTGCTGGGGGTGTTGGTAGCGCTGCGGGTGGACGTGCAGCGCATCGTCCTGAACGGTGCGATCCTCGGCCGCGAGGGTTATCGGCTCGACACGGCGGACCCCCGCTTCACGAGCGAAATGCTCGAAGGCCCATTCGATCCCAGCAACGACGCCTTCGGCGGTGGTCAGTGGGCGGCGGAATTCCGGGCGATCCAATCTGGGTACCAGATCCTTAACGTAATCGGCTCGGCGCAGATGAGCGCCGCCGAGCAGGAGGGGGTGCGCGGCTTCCTCCACACGATCCAGGCGCTCGGCTTCTTGATGATCCTTAATTCGCACACCGAGGACTCCATCCCGATCGATGTGAATAGCCAGGGGCTCGCGCCATTCGTGTCGAACGATTCGGCGTACAAACACGTGTCGTTGCTGCTCGATTCCGCAAAGGCGGAGCTCCAGGCGGCGAGTGACTTTCCGTTCGATCCGGGCCCGGGGTTCGGCGTCTTCAACACGCCGGCAACGTTCCTCACCTTCAACCGCGCGCTGGCGGCTCGGGTGCACGCCTATCGAGCGAGCCTCGGCGCTCTTCCTGCTGGCATCTACGGCTCGGCCCACTGGTCGGCGTGCCCGGCGTGCTGGGACTCCGTGCTTACCGACCTCGGCGGGTCGTTTGTGAACCAGGGCGCGTCGCTCGATGTCGGCGCCTACCACGTGTACAGCACCGGCAATCAGGACACACCGAACCCACTGGCGCAGGACCCGGCGTCGACCGTCAACCTGGTCCACCCCTTCGTACGGGACAGTGCCGAGTTCCAGAGTGGCAGCACCACGCTGCGCGATAAGCGCTTCCTCGCGAAGGTCACGACGCGGGGCACCGACTTCTCGCTGAACTGCCTCACGTCGGGGCTGTCCTGGATCCGCTATCCGACCCCGAACTCCGCCATCCCGATCATCCGGAATGAGGAGCTGATCCTGCTCCGCGCGGAGGGGAACTGGTTCAGTGCCACTGGGAGCAAGACACAGGCGATTAGCGACTTGAACTTCATTCGTACAACGTCAGGCGGGCTCGACGCGAACACCACCCTCACGGTGTTGAGCCTGGATACGGCGTTCGTCAATCAGCTCCTCAA
>Ga0066697_10000739_pt1 | contig 12397 bp, 11 predicted proteins | sample GraSoiAngelo_146_FD_66451 | JGI IMG/M metagenome (GOLD analysis project Ga0066697, IMG submission 66451) | Grasslands soil microbial communities from the Angelo Coastal Reserve, California, USA - 14_1009_05_30cm | ecosystem: Environmental > Terrestrial > Soil > Grasslands | place: USA...
GGTCTTTGATCGGTTTGCGGTCGATTTCGAGAATGACATCGCTTCGCTGCAAGCCGGCCTCATCCGCCGCGCTGTCTGGCTTTACAGAGGTCACCACTACACCTCTGGGACGATCCAAACCCAGGCTCTCCGCCAGTTGAGGCGTTACTCTCTGCACGGTAAGCCCTAGACTCTCTTTTTGATTCGCTGACGCTACAACCTCTTGCTCCTTCAACTCTTGGATGGTGACCGTGAAGGATGTCTCTTTTTTATCTCGCAACACCTTGACCGGGACTTTTTCTTGGGGTGCCGTGCGCGCCACAAGAATCGGCAGCTCGTTCGCGTCACTGATCTCTTTGCCGTTATATTCGACAATCAGATCTCCCACTTTCACACCGGCTCGGTCCGCCGGACCGCCTTCAACAACCTGAGAGACCAGGGCGCCTTTTGACTTATCCAGTCCCATAGACTCCGCAATGGCCGGGGTAACCCTTTGAATTGCTACTCCGAGCCATCCCCTCGTCACCTTCCCTTTACTCTTGATCTGCGGCAGGATCTCCTTGACCAGATTAATCGGGATCGCAAAGCCAATACCGATATTGCCGCCGGTCTGACTGAAGATAGCCGTGTTGATGCCAACGATTTCGCCGCTCATGTTGATCAACGGTCCTCCCGAGTTTCCCGGGTTAATGGAGGCATCAGTTTGGATGAAATCTTCATAGGGCCCGTCACCGATATGCCTGCCCTTTGCGCTAACAATTCCTTCAGTGACAGTGCTATCCAAACCGAACGGGTTACCGATCGCCGCGACCCATTCACCCACCTCAAGGCGATCGGAATTCCCTAACCGCGCCACGGGAAGAGAACCTTCGGTGTTGATTTTGAGTAGGGCAACATCCGTCTTTGGATCTTTTCCCACAACCTTTGCCGCAAATTCTCTATCATCCGACAGCTTCACGGTAATCTTCTCGGCGTCATCGACTACATGATTGTTGGTTAAAATAAATCCATCGCTTGCGATAATAACCCCGGACCCCAAGCTTCTTTGACGCGACTGACCTGGGTTCGGGAAAAATCTTTTCCAAAATTCATTGAACGGATCATCCGCACCGAAAGGACTCTGAAAAGGTTGAACTGCACGAACTGTTTGTGTCGTCGACACGTTGACCACTGCAGGTTTGAGTTGCTTTGCTAAAGCGACAAAGTTCGGGAGTCCATGAGAACTTCCGGCAGCCTCGCCTACTGCTGCTTCGGTTTTCGCGGGCCTGGTGCCGATGCCGCCCAGAGCTATGCCGAGCGCAAAACAAACCACGCCGATAACCGCAATTAATTGAATCCTTACCCTCTTCTCTAACGCACTTGCCATATATCGTACCGCCTTCATTCGATCGGAGCGCATCCTCTTGTCTGATCCGAGTGGTCGCAGAAACCGGGTTACGTCCGGAAGAGGATGCTGTGTTCTAGTTACAGTGGAAACGCAATTGACATGCCGTGATCATTGAAGCGGCAAGATGGTGAGAAGCCCAATAGATTGGATGGGAAACCGTCCTTCATTGAGACAGAAATGCGCGGCAGGTGAGGCGTTGTTGCGAGCAACAAAAACTTCATTGTTGGGAATCTCTTATCACAAGAAACAGTAGCCAGCGTTGCTGTGTGCCAGAGTAGACTTCGAATAATTTGGCAACGGTAATTCACGCGTAAAGTCCGCGTCACAGCATGGCGCGGGCGACTCGGCTAATACCAATCATCAATGCCGCTAGCCGCATATCGATTTTTTCCCTAGTCTCCTGGAGCAAACATAATTCTGATTCCGCCTTTGCCGACGAGATGCTGCGGAGCACGGCCCGAAGTCTCGCAGTGCCCCTTCTCTCTAAGCCCTTCTCGACGGACAACTTTTTGGACCTAGTAGAGAAAACTGCCCGTCAGTAGCAGTGATTCATCTTCTTGGAAAAAGACTGCGATTCGTATCTCCGCACCTAATCGAGCTCAATAAGTTTTGCATTTTCTTGAAGAAGGTTGAGTGGCGCCGCCAGCCGCAAGGACGCCACAGCGCGCGCACATCTTTGTCTCGCGGGCAGATGCCCGTCAGAAGCAATCACGTTCTTTTCCGCCATCTCTTTGCTACGCACAAACCACCTTTGCTGATTCCTAATAGTTTTTTCGTGATTACCGACCCACAACATAAATCTGAAGTTTGGTGGCATAGGAATTGCCATTCTGATCGGCAGTTAGTCTCTTTCTACGCAACACGACGACTCTAAAAAATTATTAAACGTTTTCAAAAAAGGAGGAACGATAATGTTCGACAATGGATCGTATCTAGCGAAACAGTTTAAGTTGAGCGGTCTGCACGGCATCTCAGATCAGACAATGGAGATGCACTTCAAGCTCTATGAGGGATACGTGAAGGAAACCAATCGGCTCATGGAGAAGCTTTGGCACTACTCGAAAAACGGGCACGTAGATCCCGGAGAAATGGAAGTCTATTCGGAGCTCACCCGTCGCCTGGGTTTCGAATACAACGGTATGGTGTTGCACGAATATTACTTCGGCAACCTGACACGAATTGGCTTAGGCGACCCGCACCGTCTTTCGTCCTTTTATCGGGCGGCCGAATCGAGCTTTGGCCGCTATGAAACCTGGAAAGCCGACTTCGTAAACAAAGGCAAGATGCGTGGCGTGGGCTGGGTGATTTGTTATCAGGATCCATCCCGTGGACGGCTGACCAATCACTGGATTTCATTGCACGAGATCGGCAACATCGCGGGATTTCGTCCGGTGCTGGTGATGGACGTATGGGAACACGCTTTTTTGCTTGATTACAAACCGGCTGAACGTGGAAAATATATCGATGCCTTCTTCGCCAATATCAATTGGGACGCCGTCGAGGAGCGACTACAGATAAATGCCAGCGCGCCCCAGCAGCTTACGTCTTGAGCGCTTTTTTCCCGTGAATCATCGACGGCGCTAATCGAGGGTTGCGAAGGAAGAAAAAGTCACGACTTCGAGCATCTTCTTTCGTGACTGCAGGGAACACAGACAGTGGTGACAAATGGCCTCTCGGCGACTTGCGGTTGGTGATTGCGTTCGAATTCGGGACGGGCGAATCGGTCGCGTCCGCGCCATCGAGCAGGGGGAATACCGCGTTCGAGTACTCAGGAGGACAAGCCCGACCCATCAATTCCTGGTCCTCAAAGCTGGACAGCTAAAGCATGTCACCTGCCCGAAAGGCTGGCTGAGCCCTGAAGGTTACCGGAGCTATCTCAAGCCGACATTGGCGAAGATGCGGCAGCGCCAGCCTACCAAGAGGCATGCGTAGAGCCCTCGACTCGATCTGCATCAGATCCACTCATATCAACAGGGATGAGCCTTGTCGGCCGGTATTTGATCGGTTTCCGTCTCGTCCCATCACGATCTCCGATTCAGTGGCTTAGCAGCACGATGCAAATGAGAGTAGTCACCTTTCACAATAGGAATTCCATTTTTCATTGATTGTGACGCTCCCGCATCAGATTGATGAGGCTTCCCGCCAGAACCATTTCCACCTGTCGTTCTGTCATCATATGCACCGTGGCGTAGGTTTCTCCTTTCGTTTTGTTGATTACCTTCACTTGGTTTCCGTGACGGACAGCTTCACGGAGGCTGGATAGGATGAGCACATCGTTCTGGTTAATCTTTTCCCAGTCAGCCGGATCGACAAAGGTGAGCGGCAGAATCCCGAAGTTGACGAGATTCTGCCGATGAATGCGGGCGAAGCTTTTGGCGATGACCGCTTTGAGCCCCAGATATCTCGGTGCGATAGCAGCGTGCTCGCGGCTCGATCCCTGGCCGTAATTCCTGCCGCCAACGATGAAAGAGCCGGACCGCGCGCACCGGATAGCGCGGTCGTGATAAGTTTCATCGATCCGTGCAAACACAAACTTGCTGATGGCGGGAATATTGCTCCGATACGGAAGCACCTGCTCGCCAGCAGGCATGATCTCATCAGTGGAAATATTGTCCTCGACTTTTAAAAGGACCGGCCCCTCTATCGAATCGGGGAGCGGATTAAACGGCGGCAGCGGTGCGATATTGGGTCCCTTCTCAAGCGCGACTTTTTCTCCATTCTTTGCAGGCGGGACCAGCATGTCCGTATTGATGATCAGCCTCTCCGGCTGCAGGAACTTGGGGGATTCCATCTTTAGTGTGCGTGGATCCGTGATCACACCGGCGAGCGCCGAAGCCGCAGCAGTTTCCGGACTGCAGAGATAGACCTGATCTTCTCTGGTGCCTGAACGACCTGGGAAGTTGCGCGGTACGGTGCGAAGACTGATCCGACCGGTAGCGGGCGCCTGCCCCATCCCAATGCACCCGTTACAGCCGGCTTGGTGGATTCGCCCTCCGGCTCGAATGAGCTTGCCCAACAACCCCATCTCCGTCACATTTTCCAGAATCTGGCGGGAGGTAGGGTTAATATCGAAAGAAACTCGGTCATGAACTTGCTTTCCATCGACGATCATCGCGGGAATGGCAAAATCCCTCAGTCCGGGATTCGCTGAAGATCCAATCATTGCCTGATAGATCTCGCGGCCCGCCACCTCACGCACCGGCACCACATTTCCCGGACTACTCGGTAAGGCAATGAGCGGCTCAAGCTCAGACAAGTTGATCTCTTCGTGTTCATCATGGTCGGCACCCTCGTCAGCGACGAGTTCCACCCAATCTCCACCGCGTCCCTGAGACTGGAGGAAGAGCTTGACCGCCTCATCCGAAGGAAACACGGAGGTAGTGGCGCCCAGCTCGGCTCCCATGTTGGCAATCACATGACGATCCATGGCGCTCAGGCGGTCCAAGGCTGGGCCGTAATATTCGATGATCTTGCCAATACCCCCATCAACGCCATGCCGGCGTAGCATTTCGAGAATGACATCCTTTGCACTGACCCAATCGGGTAGTTCGCCGGTCAGCTTCACGCCAAGGATTCTTGGCATCTTGACGTAGAACGGCTCGCCGATCATTGCTAGAGCCACCTCCAACCCGCCTGCCCCGATCGCCAGCATGCCCAGCGAGCCGGCCGCGCAGGTGTGACTGTCCGAGCCAAGCAAAGTCATGCCGGGAATGCCGAAGCGCTCCATGTGTACCGGATGGCTGACGCCATTTCCAGGACGGCTATACCAGATGCCAAATTTTTTGCAGGCGCTACGTAGAAAGAGATGGTCGTCGGCGTTTTTGAAATCGGTTTGCAGCAGGTTGTGATCCACGTATTGGGCAGAAAGCTCGGTCTTGACCCGGCGAAGCCCCATAGCTTCGAGCTCCAGCATCACCATGGTTCCAGTGGCGTCCTGAGTGAGAGTCTGGTCAATTTTAAGACCGACTTCCTCACCCGCTTGCATTCGGCCCTCAACCAGATGACTCTCGATCAATTTTTGCGTTACATTTTTTCTCATGGTTTCACCTCCATTACACAGATATCCCGGAGCGTTCGGCGCACCTGTTTAGTCTTCCCTGAATTCTCCGGCTTGACCCTTACCTGAATTAGTCATTCAGCGACTACATCGCTCGCCTGCACGGAAAGTTCTCACCATCCGGAATTTTTCATGTTTTCGCGCTAATCCTCCTATTTTGACCTCGGCAAATGGCCGGAGCGCACCTGACAACCCAAACTGATTGACGACAATCTCCGCCAACCTGAGTGCATCCCGGAATTCCTTCGATCCGTCGCTTGCCCAAAGTATTCTCGTGATCGGCATAAGTTTTTCTCCTCCCTTTTTTGCTTCAACGATACCTGCTAGATCACAAGTCGGGGAGCGTGTAGCGAGCTTCGAGATTATGTGAAAGCGACAGTAACCGGTTGATGGAGTCTCACTTGACCTGTCTTTAGACTGATGTCGAGCAACCCCTCGACCAAAGGGACAAAGACGAGTTATAGAGCATCCAATGTTGCTTGAAAAAGCGCTGGACTAAAGACAATATCAGAACGTGTTGAGCACCAACACGAATCTCAAGTCTCTTGCTGGCTCCGCTTCTTGAATGAAGAGATTTGTATCGCCAGCCAAGCGCCAAACGCAGCAATTAGAATAATCAAGAGAATGGCTAACACTCCAACCATAATCCCCCCGCCCACTACTAAAAACAGGTAAAAAATAATCTCTATAAGGAGTAATAGGCGGTCGAAAAAGTGATGATTTAGGTTTCGCCATGATTTCTTCACCGGTAAGTAAGTTCTGCGCGGCTAACAATGATAATCACCCGCTGCTTCCGGCTGATATAGGATTTCTTTGACTCTAAACCTCTTCAACCCTGCCGGCACTTTCCACTTCACAGTATCTCCAACTCGATATCCCAGCACTGCAGTCCCAACGGGCGCCAGGATTGAAATCTTTCCATTCTTGGAATCGGCCTTGGCAGGAAACACCAACGTATAAACAACCTCTTCTCCACTATCCAAGTGGCTCAGGCGAAACGTTGAATTCATTGTAATAACATCAGTCGGGATCTCCTCAGGCTTGACGATTTCGGCTCGATCGAGCTCGTCGTCTAATTCCTCGAGATACCGTACGACCCGTTTGTCCCAGCGCTCTTCGGCAAACTTGATCAGCCCTTTCAGGCGCTTCATGTCGAATTCACTGATATAGATTTTGTTTTTGATTGACACAGTGTCCTCTACCGTTTTTTGTTTCTTTTTCTTTGCGCTCTAACACGTCGAATAGGTCAATGGCTGTCCCCAGCCTAATTTAAAGCCTTTGTAGAGCCTTCTGACCGACGGCCTGCGCTTCTTATCACGCTAGACGACCGAGAACCGACTTCGATTTCCTTTTCGCTTCTCGGCGCCAGGCTCTGTCCCAAGTCAACTAAAACGTCTTCTTTGTCGACCCGGACTCTGTAGCTCCTAAGATGCTTCCCTTCCGGCTGCGAGAGACACTCGCCGGTGGGGACAAAGAATCTCGCTTTGTCGCCTGGACACTCGATTACACTCCCATTCAAAAATCCATCCGATAGTGAGGCGCCGTCAAAAGGACAAGAATCCTCGATGGTATAAAAGGCTCCATCGGAGTTAAGAACAGCTATAGACAGACCCTCCACAAAAACGACTTTCCCTCTTCCTCTCTTTACCTCGCCTACGTTAGCAACCTCGATAAATCTTTCCACTTTTTCGCTCTCCCAGATTAGTGATGTTTTCACCAATTCGCCTAATGACGGAAAGGCATCCCATTCAGGCCCTTCCTGATGTGTTTTTCCCCGCGACGGACCTCTCTCCCACTACCGCGCAGGTACGTAGAGACCTTCGCCAACCTCCGTTAAGTGCGGAGGAATGGCCAGGACCGGACAGGGAGCGTTTCGAATCACTTGATCCGTCACGCTTCCCAGAAACGTTCGTGATAGACCACCCCTTCCATGAGTGGCCATGATGATTAAATCCACCCCTTCTGTCTTTGCCCGCTCCACGATGTTCTTATCGGGACTGCCAAGCTCTACCCTTTCATTAACCCTGACGAAGCGAAGTAGATCAGAGAAATTTTGCCCGACAAACCGTGCCAGATTAACTCGATAGGTTTCCAGGTGAGTTTCCAGAAGGTTAGAAACCTCGCCTGCGGGGAGCCAGTGCTCCTTAATTCTATCGCTTAGTTTCCGTATCTCATCTACCGTAACCACATGGTAGATAGTTACTTCAGCCGCATGGTCTCTAGCCTTATTGAGCGCGTAGCGAACACCCGCCCGCGAAAGTTCTGATAAATCTGTTGGCGCCAGAATTTTTTTGATCATAATACCTCCCAAATATCACGCGAACGTGCGATTGGATCTCACGAAGCTTTCTGCATAACCTCAGTCTGAGATTTTCTGTTTTTGTAACTAACTTTCAGACTCAAGCTAGCCGCATAGCTTCTTCCAGGTCGGCCTGTGATATCTTCGAGCCCACTCGATAGCGACGAAAAACCTACGTTAGATCCCGGACGATAAGCTTAGACTTTTATTCCGCCCCAGGGCCGATTTACCGTGATTTCAGAACAAATTTACTTCCGGAGTGTGCACACAGCATCTTCCAGAATTGCCGCCATGAGTTTCGTTTCTTACGGCAGGGCGGGCTTGCCGAGGACGTCGGGATACTCTGCGGGAAGAACCACGTCTCGTTGAAGTGCGAAAAGTAACTCTTCTTCTCATTGAGACTGACTTGGTCTTAAACATCACTGGATATTTCCACAGCATTCTGTCTTTCTGGGTGCCGCTTCCTTACACAGCAACTTCCATGCCTGAAAAGGTGATACAGATTCATGACCCGAAGACGCAAAACAGTAAGAAGAAGTGAAAGATTTTTATCTTTTTCAAAGCGCTGCTAAGTGCATCCACTACGATGAACCTAAAAGTGAGACAGAAATGTGTGCGCCATGTGGCATTATCGCCAGGGTTTCTTGGAAAATGCCAATCTCCATGTCCATCCAGTAATTCACCAGTGATTCACTTGCTACGCCAATCAATATGCCGTTGAGGCTACTTACAATCAGTACCCCGGCTGCACAGCAGGAAACAAGGAGACGCATCAGAACACACTTTTAGCCATAATCTCTACACAATCAGATTTGACATTTTTACGGGCTTTCTTATGGTGGCTTGTTTCTAAGTCACAGCTTGAGCATCAAGCGCTTTTTCCTCCTTTTTCTTTGGCACGGACTGTGCGGTAGCTGTGTATGACGAGAGGCAACCTGCGTTGTTCACAACGGTGCTCTGATCTTACGCGACCATCTAGTGGAAGCGACAGGCTGGCCGCCGTCGCGGGAAGCGGAGCTACATCGCAGTGTTCGAAGACGAGCCCGACCATCGAGCAGACGACAGAGGTGAAAGGAGCCATTCATGCCAGAACACGAACAGATCTATCCGCAGGCCACTCGGGAGTTAGTCGAGCAGCGAAACCGTCTGGCACCCGGGCCGGCCGAGGCCTTCCGAGCCTTCAGCAAGAGCGTGTTCGCTGAAGGTGCGATCCCTGCGAAGACGAAGCAGTTGATCGCGGTTGCGGTCGCGCATGTGACGCAGTGCCCATATTGCATCCGCGGCCATACCAGTGCAGCTCTGCGGCATGGGGCAACGGCCGAGGAGATCATGGAAACCATCTGGGTCGCCGCGGAAATGCGCGCGGGGGGCGCTTACGCTCATTCGGCCTTGGCTCTGGATACGATCGCGCACAACCAGGCAAAAAAAGAATCCATAGGTTAAGCCTTAATAGCAGAGGAGCTCATCATGTATCGTTTCCTTTTTTTCATTGCATCTTTGTTTCTGACTCCGGCAGCGTGGGCGCAGCCGGTCACCTTTGGCGCTTCGGTGCAACTCACCGGGCCGGTTGCCAACACCGGGCGCTATTACAAAGACGCCTACGAATTCGCGGTGGAGAAGATCAACGCCGCAGGCGGCATCAAGATCGGTTCGGTGCACCAGAAGATCGCGCTGAAGATTCTCGACAACCAGTCGGACGTTAACCTGAGCGTGCGCCAATATGTGCAACTCCTGGCGCAGGACAAAGTGAACTTCCTGCTGGGACCTTTCGCCAGCAATTTCGTGCTGGCGGATTCGTCGATTGCGGAGAAGAGCCGGGTGCCAATGGTGCAGGGGGGCGGCGCATCGGACCAGATCTACAGCCGCGGTTATCAATACATCTTCGGCACGCTACCGGCGGCAAGCAATTATTTCGGCAGCACGATCGAGGCGATGACGAAGCTCAATCCCAGGCCGCAGACCGTGGCGCTGCTTTATGCCGATGATTCGTTCGACGTGTCGGTGGCGAAGGGCACGCGCGAGTTGCTCAACAAAGCCGGCCTGAAGACGGTGATCGACGAGCGCTACAGCACCAATGCGTCGGACTTCTCCGTGCTGCTCTCGCGCATCAAGAGCGAGAACGCGGATGCCGTGCTGGTCGCGGGCCATGAAACCGAGATCCTGAACTTCATCCGTCAGGCGAAAAGCCTCGACGTGAGCCCGAAGCTGTATTCGTTCACGGTGGGCGTTCCCAGCGCCGACTTCCGCCACGCGCTGGGCAAGGATGCGAATGGCGCGAGCGGGATGACCGCGTGGCTGCCGTCGGCGACGCTCAAGGACCAGTGGTTCGGTGATGCCGAGAAGTTTGCCCGCGCCTGGAAGACCAAATTCGCTTACGAGCCCGACTACCACGCCGCATCCGGAGTGGCAACGGTCGAAGCCCTTGTCAACGCCATCCAGGCTGCGGGCAGCACCGATCCGCAGAAGGTGCGGGATGCGCTGACCAAAGTCAGCTTCGACAGCCTGTATGGCCGGGTCGCTTTTGATGATAAGGGCCAGATCAGCCTGCCGCAGATCATGGTTCAGATCCAGAATGACGACGTGGTTCCGATCTACGCCGGGAAAGACTTCATCAACAAACTCCAGTATCCGCTGGCGCCCTGGAGCAAGCGCTAGGTGGAGCTGCTTTTTCAAGTCCTGGTTAGCGGCCTTCTCCTGGGCGGGCTCTATGCCTTGATGGCGCTGGGGCTCGCCCTAGTCTGGGGGGTGCTCAATATCGTCAACCTGTCGCACGGGGCGCTCATCATGCTGGGCGCCTATGTCACTTATTTCCTGGTGACCGGCGCGTACATCGACCCCTTTGCCGCATTGCCAATTGCGGCGGCAGTGCTGTTCGCCATCGGCTATCTCATCCAGCGCGGCGTTCTCAACCTGGTGATCCGCGGGCCGATGTTCAACACCCTGCTGATCACTTTCGGCATCGAGGTGGTCCTTACCTATCTGACACAGCTCTGGTTCTCGGCGGACTTTCGCACCATCAATCCTGGCTACGCCGGGTCGAACTACACCGTCGGCGGCATCACGATTCCTTACGTGCAGGTTCTCGTCTTCGTGATCGCGATCGGACTCACGGTGGCGATGTGGCTGTTGCTGCTTCACACCCGCACCGGGCGGGGCATCCGCGCCGCCGCGCAGAACCTGGTCGCTGCGCGGCTCTATGGCGTCAGTCCGAAGAGCGTTTACGCACTGACCTTCGGTCTGGGGGCGGCGCTCGCCGGGGTCGCGGGGGGGCTCTATGGAACCGTGTCACAAATCAATCCCTATATCGGCGGGCCGCTTACCGCCAAGTCGTTTGTGATAGCGATCATCGGTGGCCTCGACAATCCGCTGTGGGTGATCGTCGGCGGCCTGTTCTTGGGCATCATTGAATCGCTCACTGCGCTTTACATCGGGTCCACTTACCGGGATGTGGCGAGCTTCGGCATTCTGGTCCTGATCCTGATTGTGCGGCCGAGCGGCCTTCTCGGCAGAACGACATGAAAAGCACTGCCTGGGGGATAGTGCTGGCGGTAATCGTCGCGCTGCTTGCCGCGCTGCCCTGGATCGGCAACACCGTGCTGGTGCAGTTCGGCATCAACGTCCTTCTGCTGGCGACCTTGGCGCAGGGTTGGAACATCATCGGTGGCTATACCGGCTATCCGTCGTTCGGCAATTCGGTGTTCTACGGACTCGGCGCCTACGGCGTGGCCATTGCAATGGTGCAGTACCACCTGCCGTTCTGGGTGGGGATGCTGCTCGGTCTGGGCCTGGGAGTCGTGTTCGCCGGGCTGCTGGGGCTAGCGGTGCTACGGCTCAAGGGCCACTATTTTGCGATTTGCACCCTCGGCCTTGCTCTTGTCATGACCGCGATCGTTTCCAACCTCGAGATCGCAGGCAGCAATATCGGACTGGTTTTGCCGCTCCTCAGAAGCGAGGTGCTGTTCTACGAACTGGCGCTGGGACTCCTGGTACTCGCCACGCTGACCATCTTTTGGCTCTCGCGCAGCCGCTTTGGTCTCGGCCTGATTGCCATTCGCGAGAACGAGGAAGGCGCCGCGGTGATGGGCGTCAATACCACGCTCTACAAGGTTCTGGCGTTCATGCTCTCGGCGGCGTTCACCGCGCTCGCGGGCGGGATTTATGCCTACTACATCACCTTTATCGATCCGGTCGGCGTGTTCGATATCGGTCTAAACGTCAAGATGATCATCATGGCGGTGTTCGGCGGCCCGGGCAGCGTACTCGGTCCGGTGGCGGGGGCGTTTATCCTGTCGGCCATCTCCGAAGTTCTCGCGACCAAGGTCACGAGCATCGCCAGCATGTTCTTCGGCATCGTCATTGTCATTGCGGTGATGTTCATGCCGCGCGGCATCGCCCATCTCGTTCAGCACATCAGACAGATGGGCTGGCGCTACTTCATCGATAACGTCAGGACGCACCGCTTGTAAATGGAAAATATTCTTGAAGTTGGCGGCCTCACCAAGCGCTTCCACGGCCTAGTGGCGGTCAACGACGTCAGCTTCCATCTGAAGCGTGGCGAGATCCTCGGCCTGATCGGGCCGAACGGTGCTGGCAAGACCACGCTCGTCAGCATCGTGAACGGCACGCTCGAGCCGACCGGGGGCGATGTGGTGTTCGAAGGGCAATCGATGCGCGG
>Ga0066697_10000748_pt1 | contig 12348 bp, 11 predicted proteins | sample GraSoiAngelo_146_FD_66451 | JGI IMG/M metagenome (GOLD analysis project Ga0066697, IMG submission 66451) | Grasslands soil microbial communities from the Angelo Coastal Reserve, California, USA - 14_1009_05_30cm | ecosystem: Environmental > Terrestrial > Soil > Grasslands | place: USA...
TATCAAGCGTGTTCGCCGATCATCAGGGAAACTTCACGATTGTGTATTGACTCGCCGGCGGATTCGAACGCCTCATAAAATGCTACGGCTGGTTGCCGACCGTCTTTCGTTTTCCGCAAGCTATAATTATTGGCCCGCCGCGCGATTAATGCCGAAATAGTACAAGTGGAATTCGTCGCGAAAGCTGAATCGGCACATGTTCGGGTTCGGCACTGAGAATGCCAAAGTGTCTCACTCAACGTCATTGTCGCCCTCGAGGTTCTTCGCCTTTTTCGTACTGCGTTAGTACCTCCAAGTAGATATCAGTCTCTGGTCCCTGGTGCCTTTTGAATATTGTAAGAATCGGTTTGTGAGCGAGCAAGAGTGCTCTAAATCCATCATCGGGATTCTCCATGTCGATGGGCACTGACTCGATTTGTCAGTTCCACCACATCTCGTCGCCGACTGTGCCCCTCCGAGCCTTCAGTTTCTTAACGCTCGCATGGGGAACATTGGTCTCGCTGTGGAGCGCACAAATTGTGGCTTCATTGCTGAGGACGCGAAGATATGCTTGGATACGCATTTTCCATTTCCGCCTGTAGTCAATCACAAACATCATAACCTGCGACGTGACATTTTATTGTCTAGAGCGGACCAGGTACCAGGCAGCCGACCCTTGTATTGCATCGTGGGCCATGTTGACAAGGTGCAAAGAGGAGTCACATTTCAAAGTTCTGAATTGAGGTAGGTCCTGATTAACGCGGACACTTCTGACCTTGGCGCTTAAATCCGCCCAGAAAACTCGATACGATTTCTTACCGTTCCCGACTGATTGCATAACAATGTAGGCTCCTTGACCCGAGTAAACTTTGCTTACTTGACGACCGCAGGCTCGGGAGAAAGGAGCCACCATGATGGAAGGGCAGTGCGGTTGCGCACGTAGGAATGGTCAGAACCGTTGGCGGCAATGTCGGGAGGGTATTGGAAGAAGCATGTCGGTGGCACCGCTCGAATTGGAAATCGATGGCTCCTATGCATCACCGTGCGGCAGCATGCACGGATGCCACTGGTCATCCTCGGCGTGGGCATCACAGAACCAGTTCCTACACGTCGTGCAACGCACGGTCGCCGGATAGGTGCAGGCCGCATAGCCGGGTGAGACGCCCTGACACAACCTCTCTAGGTCCGCGCTCTCGTCTTCCTTTTCTCCCATCGACACGACATACCTCGTGCCGCCATTCTACGCGCGTTGGTCAGCTGGTTGGAGAAGTGGTCTCGCCGCTTCTGGGAAGTTCAAGCTCGCAATGGATTGGGGAGTGATCCTGCCAACGAAACGCGTGCTTAGTTGCATTCCCCAAACGCGGCTGGGGAAGGACCTGTCAAAAACACGACGTTGGCGATTCCCGCCAGGCGGATTGCGTCCATCACCACCTCTACAGCGGAGTATCGTGCTCGCGCATCGGCTTTTACGTACACTTTGCGCTCTGCACCGTGCCGCACTGCTTCCTGAATCGCGCGTGGTAGGTCGTTGCACGTCGTCCTGTAATTCCGGAAGTACACCCTCCCGTCGCGAGCAATCGTCACTATAATCGCATCTTCTTTGACCGCGTTCCGAATGGGAACCGCGTGGCGCGCGAAGGCCAGGTCCACCAGGGACCCGTGATGGACCGGCGGGGTGATCATGGAGACGATGAGCACCACGATGCATACTGCCAGAAGCCCCGATAGCTCCATTTGGCTAAAGAGCCAGGCGTTCTTTCTCACTCGGCGCCGTTTTTGTGCACCTTCTTCGAGCTGCAAACAGACACCGCACCGGAGCATTTGGCTCCCCACCATTGGACACCGACGGCGGCCAGAATCGTCAGATTGGCTAACAAACAGGTCAAACAATTACCTTCCCAATTTGGGAATGCTACGTTTCCGCTTTACGTCCAGGTGCCGACCGAGAACGGGCCAAACCGTCCATTCTGGTGTTCTACTTCCTTTAGGCAGATACGGATGTGAGGTAGTGGGAAATGTGGAGGCGGTTGACTCGCCATTGCTGCCCGCCGGGCTCGCGGTGTTGGTAGTGGCAATAGCCTTGTTTGCTAGGCTAGAGGCTACGATTTCTAAAGATCAGAAACCGATATGGGGGGCCGACGTGCCTGCCGGTGCGGGCAAAACCGACCCTTGGTGAGGCCAAGCCAGTTCGATTCCGAGGACCGTCAAGCACGATACTGCCACCAGCTAAGTTCTTAGTCGATTTGGCCGCCTGGAGCCCACAGAACGCCTTGGATGAACCCCTGAGCCAAGTATTCCTGAAGCTCAGGCAGACCAATGGTGAGGTCTATCGTCCATTGAAAGAGAAACTGCGAATCAACTCGGTGAGCTAGTTGCTTGGCGGGCCAACGAGCATGGTACTTTAGCCTCGCCCATTGTGATTCATCCTTTGGACATTGCCGTCGATTCATTCACGGCCTCACCACGCTTCTCGCTTATTCTTATTTTAGCGCATCCTCCTTGAACGACTTCCAGGGAAGGACCACGCCGAGGTCAACGATATGTCGCTGAAAATCATGATTGTCGACGATGAACCGGTGAGCGTGAGACTCGTGAGGTCTTTGGCCGCCCCCCTGAATCATACAGTCCTGGCGCTTCAGGACAGCCAGGAGGCAGGGCAACGGGCGGACAAGCAGCGGTTCGACGTGGTCTTTGTGGGTATGGGCGGACTTGAGCTGACCCGCCGAATCCGGAACTCACAGCCCAACCGTGAGACAACGATTGTGGTGCTCAGCGCAACGGAAGATATTGAGAGCTTGCGGGAGGCCTTTGGCGAGGGTGCTGACCTCGTTCTCACCAAGCCCATTAGCGCGGTTCGCCTCCGTCCGATGCTGGCCGCTATGGATTCCCCCGGTTGGCAAGGGAAAAGGCACGCGGCCCGCTTACCCCTCTTTACGGAGGTCAACTGCACATGGGGTGACCGGCAGTTCCCCTTGCGCAGCATGAACATCAGCCAGAGCGGCATGTTGCTGCAACCGTCACTCGATGCGGAGGTGGGCCAGGAAGTTTCCTTGGACTTCAAGATTACAGAAGTTCGTGCTTCTTTGAGCGTGCGCGCTCGCATCGTCCGTAAAGAGGGAACGCTGCGCGTAGCCATTGAGTTCATCAGCCTCGCGCCTGAAGATCAAAATGCCATTCAGCTCTACGTCATGGGACGTCTGGTGAGTGGACAGACGCCAACTCGAGAGCTGTCGCGCTCCTGGTGGCTGGGGCAGGGCTTTCTTAATTAACTGTAATCCAATGAGTAGACGCGAGCGACTCGGGCCAAGCTCAGCCACTCCTGCCGTACAGATTCGAGCTAATTCGCGAGGTCGCCGCCTGATGATGGGTGCCCTCGGACATTCGGTTTGGGCCGGTTCGATTCCTGGGGCCGGATCGCACCACGCGCGTATACCAGTTTGGTCTATCGCTAGCCGCTTGGACTGAGTCGCTAAAGATACGCCTAGAAATGGGAGCAGCATAAGGATGGCGGCCTAACGGATTCCGGCTCACACCATGCCTAGTGTGGTTTGCTGAATGCTCGCGGCCTCATTAAGCCCGCCGCATCTCATTGTGCACACAAGGATTACTTCGCAAGGGAACGGAATGCCAGATGCGAGCGTATTCCCCCGTGAGGAAGCAAATGCAAACCTTGCTGCAAGACCTTCGCTACGCTCTGCGCATGCTCGCCAAGAATCCCGGCTTCACCGCCGTGGCTGTACTGACGCTGGCGCTGGGGATTGGCGCCAATGCCGCGATTTTCAGTGCAGTGAACTCGCTGCTTCTGCATCCGCCGGGGATATCGCACGCGCAGCGACTGGCCGCGATTCGAGTGCGGTACGAAAAGCTCAACCTAAAGAGCATTGTGGCGTCGGCGCCGGACTACACTTTTGTGCGCGACCACCGAGAGATCTTCGCATCGGCAGCGATGCAGACGGACGGGGGCTTCAACTACACGGGAGGCGATTGGCCGCTGCGGATGCGCGGGTCGCGAGTTACCTGGCAGTGGTTCGACGTATTCGACGCCAAGCCGCTACTGGGTCGTGTTTTCGCCGCAGAAGAAGACCAACCCGGCGCCAACCACGAGGTCGTGCTCTCCTACAACGCGTGGAAGTCCACCTTCGGCGGCGACGCGAACATCGTGGGACGGTCCATCCAGCTCAATCAGGAGCCGTACCGAATCATTGGAGTGATGGGTCCGGACTTTTTGTGGCCTAACCCGACCGACCTGTGGGCGCCACTGGGTCTGAAACCCGAAGACTTCGCGATCGACAACCTGTTCAATGAAAGCTACTTTGTGGTTGCGCGCCTGCAGCCAAACGTGAAGCTCGCGGATGCTACCGCATACTTGAACCTCGTGACGCAGCAAATCTGGGACGATCCGAGAGCACAGGGCTATCCGAAAAATTCGGGCTGGGGAATTTTTGCCATTCCCTTCACTGAATTCGTGTACGGAGACGTGCGCAAGCCGCTGCTGATCCTGCTTGGCGCGGTGGGTTTTGTTCTGCTGATTGCGTGCTCGAATGTGGCGGGGCTGCTACTTGCGCGCGCTTTGGGCCGGTCGAAGGAATTTGCGGTGCGCACGGCGCTCGGTGCTTCTCCGTGGCGGCTGGCGGGCCAGGTGCTGACGGAAAGCGTGCTGCTGGCGGCCGCCGGAATGGTCCTTGGCCTGGCAATTGCGTTCGGTGTGTTGCGCGCGTTATTGGCGCTGGCAACGGAGAACCTATTGACGGGCGTGGCGATTTCGATGGATGGGCATGTGCTCGGATTCACGGCGCTGCTGGCTGCGGTATCGGCGCTGATATTTGGCACCGCGCCGGCGTGGCGGATGGCGCGGATCAATCCACAGACAAACCTGAAACAGGGCCGTGGCACTGGTCACGGGACACGGGGCGATCATCGTTTTCGCGACGTTTTGGTGGTGAGCGAACTAGCGCTGGCTCTTGTGCTGCTGGCCAGCGCGGGGGTGTTTCTGAAAAGCCTGGCTAAGCTGCGCGACGTTGATCTGGGATTCAGGCCGCATGGCCTAATGAGTGCAGCGCTCGCGCTGCCGGACCGGGCGTACGAGACTCCGGCGAAGCAAATCAGTTTCCTGCGCAGCGCCCTGGAACGCCTGGCGAATTCGCCCGGCGTGGAGTCCGCGGCGGCGGCCGTGCCGCTGCCGTTCAGCGGTTTCGGCGGCTCGGCGTCGTTCGGAATTGAAGGGCGGGTGTTGCGTCCCGGCGATCCTGGACCGCACGGCGATATCCGACAGGTCAGCCCCGGATACTTCGATACGATGAAGATTCAATTGATCCGGGGACGGACATTCACAGATCAAGATCGCCTGGGAAGCCAGCCGGTAGCAATGATCGACGAAAACCTGGGCCGCCAGTATTGGCCGGATCAAGATCCGGTGGGGCAACGGATTCGCAACGGATCGAATTCACCGTGGAAAACTATCGTAGGCGTGGTAGCGCCGGTGCGGCATTCGCAGGTGGCGGGCGATGAGTCCTCCGCCGAAGGCGTGATCGGTGCGGCGAAGGGTGTTTACTACTACCCACTGTACCAGGTCGAATCAGCGGCAACATTTCTTATCGCCAGGACCAACGGCGACGCGGCGGGGCTGGGGGCGACGATTCGCGAAGCGGTTCAGGCCGTCGATCCCGGGCAGCCGATCTCGGATTTGAAGACGATGGACCAACGCGTGACGTTATCGTTGGGCCCCCGGCGGTCTGCGGTAGCGCTGCTGACGGTGTTTGCGGCGATGGCGCTGAGTCTTGCGGCCGTGGGGTTGTTCGGGTTGGTACGATACAACGTGGCGCAGCGGACGCAGGAGATCGGTGTGCGGATGGCGCTCGGGGCCTCGCGAAGGGATGTATTGAAGATGGTGCTGGGCGAAGGCTTGCAGCTAGCCCTGTTTGGTGTTGGAGGTGGGCTGGTGGCGGCGTTCGCCCTCACGCGGGTGATGGGGGGATTGTTGTACGGGGTGAGTGCTACTGATCCGCTGACGTTTGCGGGGATGGCGGTGTTGCTAACGCTGGTGGCGCTGTTTGCTTCGTGGTTGCCGGCCCGCCGAGCGACGCGAGTCGATCCAATCGTCTCGCTACGATATGAATGAAAACAGAAGGAGATTTTGAAGGACTAGGCCAATCCGTTGCGGCGCCGATCCGCTTGAAAGTGGCGCGTTTAAACCGTTGCTTCATCCCTCAGGCCCACGAATAGATGGCCGGCACCTTTGCAGTTCGGGCATTCTTTATTGCGGTAATATCCGGTTGCTTGACAGTGCGTACATTCGCTACAGTGCGTACATTCGCTTCGATCAAATGTTTTAGTAGCAATTGCGTTAATGCCGCGCCAGCGTTGTTCGCCACTGGCCTTGCAACAACGACCGTTTGCGACCCTCATGTTGTAACCAGCGCCGCCACACTCTGTACAACACGTAACAGGCAGTTCTCGCTTCATTTGCTGATGATACGCCTGTGCTAGTGCGTGCACCTGTTCCATACGGGACACCGCCCGGATAATAGTCGCGTCACCAAACTTCCTGCTGACTAACCCACGTGTTCGGGCGCATCAATTCGGGCAGAATGCTTTAGTTGTCCGGATGGGCTGCAGGCGCCGCCGAGTTGCGATGGTAGTTGGGATAGGGCGGCTTATTGTATGTGGGAAGGGGATTTTTCACCAGATCCGAGAGGAGTAACTGAACGGCCCTCTCGAGTTGCGGGTCGTGCCCCTCGCGCATGGCTTGGGGATCGAGTTCCACTTCGACGTCTGGCGCGATCCCTTGGTTTTCGACTTCCCATTTGTTGTTCGGAGTCCAGAATCCGCGGCTCGGCGCGGTTACGATGCCTCCGTCCATGAGATCTTCGCCGGGGCCGAAGAATCCCACCAGGCCTCCCCAGGTTCGCTTCCCAACGAGGAGGCCAATCTTGGCCTGGCGGAAATGCCAGGGCATGGCGTCACCACCCGAGCCTGCATATTCATTGATGATCATCACTTTCGGCCCGCGGATGAGGCTAACGGGAGTGGTCATGTCCTCGCCGTCGCGCGTGGCGCGATAGTTCATGAGCGTGCGGCGCAGATAATCCAAAATGTAGTCCGTGTTCGTCCCGCCACGGTTGAAACGCTCATCAACCACCGCTCCTTGCTTTCCCGCCTGGGAGAAGAAGTAACGATTGAAGAATGTGTATCCACTCGAGGCAGTGTCGGGCAAATAGACATAAGCCAGTTTTCCAGCGCTGAGCTGCTCCACTTTTCGGCGGTTGTCCTCCACCCACGCCAGTTGTCTGAGTCCCCCTTCACTCTCGACGGGAACGACCGTCACTTCGCGTGAACCTATGCCATCGGGATTCGGTCCGACGCGCAGAATCACGGATTTGCCAGCCGTTTCTTCGAAGAAACTGTAGACCTCATCAGTGCTGCGGAGGTCATGCCCATTCACCGCTAGCAAGTATTCGCCTTGAGTGACGTTTACACCAGGCTGCGTCAACGGCGCGTGCAATTGCGGATTCCAATTCTCGCCATCATAGATGCGTGAAAAGCGGTAGCGGCCGTTGTCAATCTGGTAGTCAGCTCCGAGGAGCCCCACGGGGATGCGTTTCACATCCGGGCCGTCGCCACCGGCAACGAACAGATGCCCCACCGTAAGCTCGCCCATGGCTTCTTGAAATATGTAGTTCAAGTCGGACCGCGAGGCGATTGCAGGAAGATAAGCGGCGTACTTTTTCTCAGTTGCTGCCAGGTCGAGACCGTGGAAGCTGGGGTCATAGAAGAAATCGCGCTCGAACCGAAACGCCTCGTGATACATCTCGTTCCATTCCGTGACGGGCTCGACGCGCACTTCCATGGAACTGAGATTCAATGTTTTTGCGTTCGAAAGGCCGCCACCTCCCGCCGATGCGCCCGAACTTGGGCTACCTGGACCTGGTGCGGGAGGAAGCGGCGCAATGACCCAGGTTTGTGGGGGCGGGGTGTTTCCGCCAGGCTGGGAGTCGTTAGGCTGGCGGTATAGAATCTTCTCGCCATTCGCCGAAACGTGGAACTCGAGAATGTTGTCGAGCAGTTTGTCAATCTTTCGCGTCTTAAGCTCAAAGCGGTGAGCCGTTAGTGTGCTTGGTCCACTCAGAGGCTCGACTAACGGCCCTTCCACGACGAAAAGCACGCCTTCTTTTCCGGAAACTATTTCCGTGTAGTTTCTTGCCGGGATCGGAAGCGCCAGGATACGCTGGCCGATCTTTTCAAAATCCACCTTCACGGGCTCCGGGAGCTTGGGCTTCTCCTGGCTTTGCGGTTTCGGGGAATCTGATTTCGTTTCGTCCGGTTTGGACGCTTCGGATTTGGCGTCGGGCTTCGCTTGCCCTTCTTCATCGCTTTCCGGCGCGAGTGGAGAAGGCAGATCCTTGCGCAAGACTACGATATAGACACTCGTAGTCACTGGCCGGTCCAGGCTGAGCATGGAAGTGTCCAACGTCGGACCCGCGTCGGTGCTGGCCAGGAAATAAAGATACTTGCCGCTCCTGTCAAAGATCGGCGAGAACGATTCGCTCATGCCGTCCGTCACGCGCTGGCTCTGACCAGTTTCCAAAGAATAGAGAAAAACCGAGCGCATGTGACTCACTTCTTGTTGCGTGTAGGCTAGCCACTTGCTGTCTGGTGACCACGCAGCTTGGAAAATTTGCTGTGGCCCGGTGAAGCGGTCATGAAACACTTTCACGGGCAATTTCTTTTCGAGATCCACGTACCACAAGTTCAGGCGCTTGTCGGTATAGGCCATCTTCTTGCTGTCCGGCGACCAGGTAGGAAAGTAGAAATATGAACCAGGAGTGCCGAGGCCGATCTTTTCTGGCTCGCCCTGGCCATTTTGATTCTTGATGTGCAGTGCATACTCGCCCGATTCATCGGAAAGATAGGCAATTTTGGTCCCGTCGGGGGACCACGCGGGAGAACGTTCATCAATGCCAGGCGAATTGGTCAGGTTGCGAATATCGCCCTTTTCCGCTGGGACAGTCAGGATTTCACCGCGGGCTCCAAATACGGCGCGTAAGCCGGTTGGCGAAATGTCCGAGCTCGAGATTCTGTTTGCCACATTCAAGAAGCGCGTCCGCAAGTGTGGCAGCTCGCCTGAGATGCGGATCTCAACTCTGTGCGCGGTGCCAGATTTCAAGTCGTAGAGCCAGATGGCGCCGAACTGCTCGATGACAATCGCGTCCGGCCCGGCGCTGGCATACTTAAAATCGAGCCCGTCGTTTTTCAGCGCCATCGACACAGCTTTCGACTGCGTGTCGTAACTCAAAAGAGACATTGGACCGTTGCGGTCGGAGAGGAAAAAAACACGGTGATCCACCCACATCGGGTTGAAGTCGTTGGAATTATCGCGCGGAACCGGGGTCACGCTGGAATCCGATAGCCTGACGATCCAAATAGGCGAGGTTCGGCCGCCACGGTAGCGCTTCCAGATCTCGAAGGCGTGGTCCAGCGGAACGTAGGCGAGTTCCTTTCCGTCGGGCGAGTAGGAGCCTTCGGCGCCGATTGGCAGAGGCAGTTGAGTTGGAAATCCGCCGTCGCGCGAGACCGTGAAGAGCTGGGAAGACCTGGAGGCGCTGTTGCGGGCCGACCTAAAAAGCACTTGCTGACCATCGCGCGTCCACCCGATTACTAGGTCTGGGGAGGGATGGTAGGTGAGGCGCCGCGGAGTGCCTCCTGTTGCGGGAATTATATATACGTCAGAATTTCCGTCGTAGCTTCCGGTGAACGCGATCTCATGACCATCGGGCGAGAAAATCGGGCCAGACGCGGCACCATTGCCCGCGGTGAGACGCACAGCTACTCCGCCGGCGCGCGGAACGCTCCACAAATCTCCCGCATACTCGAATACGATTTGGGTCGAGTTGACAGTAGGGTGATGCAAAAGCTGCGGAGGATGTTCATCCGCCAAACAAATGCGCGCCAGCATCAGCGTGAACAAAGCGGCCGTCCATCGGAACATGCGCATTACCACCTCATACTTTCCGGCACCGTTTACTTCAACATCTTGCGGAAGGAACTGGTTCCGATGCGCGCCAGTATACATTCGAAGCAGGTATTTTGTGGCTCGAACCGGGCGGATAGGCGAGAGGCGGCATCCATTTTTCGGGTGGCGCGAGCGAAGGGTGTCACTCTAGCGACTATCGGCGCGCTGATTGGGGCCATTGCTGTCGAACACCGCGCCAGTGTGTGCATTCTCAACAAGGACTTTTCCAGGATTGCCCGAATAATCGGTCTTGTACTGCCACGCCCATAGATGGACGAGGGAATGATGCCCGTGACCCGGATGGATAGTTTGCTCGCACGGCCGATAGGAGAGGAATCTTATCAGTGGAGACAGTTTGCCACAGCTGGCGACATGTTTCCGCGTGGCCAATGACCAATTTACGTGCCACAGTTAGCTTGGCGATTAGAGTTCCCGGCGGCATCGCCAGTCAAGGGTCGCAACGCATTGCGAGCGGCCAACAAACTTAGCACGGCCTGCATGCCCGCCGAGCCGCCAATGCGGCCTTCTAACTTTGGGGCAACCGCCTCATTGTTCTCACGCAGCACCAGATTGCATTTGTCCTGGACTTAAGTGGAATCCGCCGGTCGCCTTCTTCAGTTGCTAAGCCAGCCTGGCCTCGCTACGTTAAGAGCTAGTTGACCCGCAGATGCTTCCGGTGAGAAGAGTTTCATCGTCCTTGCTCAGGCGATGAAAATTGTTTTCCTCCGCGCGCGGAAAGGCAAGTGGTGTAGAATGCACCGCGTTTTCGAACCTCATGAGGCAATCCGCTCAGTGAGCGGGGACAAGCTCCGAAGATCAGGGTGCGTACGCAATAACCGCGCACCGGCAGCACCGGAGCGTGGCGGAAAACGATGAAACGCAAATCTCATGTAATCGCGGCCTTTTTCGCTCTTCTTACGGGGCTGGGGATCATTTCTGCGGTCCTCGAAAAGCGGGCAGCTGTCGCCGCCGCTGGTGACGAGGTGCCGCAGTTTGAAGTGGACCCCTTGTGGCCGAAGCCGCTTCCGAACCATTGGATCCTGGGCATGACCGTCGGCGTAGCCGTGGACGGCCAGGATCATATCTGGATCGTGCATCGGACGAACACCTACGAGCCCATGGAAATTTACGCCACCGCGAAGCCGCCCGCTGCGGAGTGTTGCGTTCCGGCTCCGCCCGTTCTTGAGTTCGACGAAGAAGGCAACCTCATCGGGCACTGGGGCGGCCCGGGCGCGGGTTACGATTGGCCGGATTCGAACCACGGGATCACCGTCGATTACAAAGGCAACGTTTGGATTGGCGGTAACAGCCGCGGCCCCGATCCCAAGGCTTACCACGACAACATGGTCCTGAAATTTACGCAGAGTGGCAAATTCCTCATGCAAATCGGCCATCCGGGCAAGAGCCTGGGCAGCAATGACACCGAGAACTTGAAGGGACCCGCGAAATTGTTTGTGGATAAAGCTACCGATGAATTGTATGTCGCCGATGGTTACGGCAATCACCGCGTGATTGTCTATGACGCGGAAACCGGAAAATACAAGCGCCACTGGGGCGCCTACGGCAAGAAACCCGACGACACCAACCTCGGCCCCTACAATCCAGACGCGCCGCCTGCCCAGCAGTTCCGCACGCCAGTTCACTGCGCAGAGCTTTCGAATGACCGCCTGCTCTACGTTTGCGACCGTCCAAACGACCGCATCCAGGTGTTCAAAAAAGACGGCACTTTTGTAAAAGAAGCCTTCATTGCCACAAAAACTCTCGGTGACGGATCGGTCTGGGACATCGCCTTCTCCAAGGATCCCCAGCAGAAATACATTTTCCTGGCCGACGGCTCGAATGAGAAAATCTACGTGCTGCTCCGCGATACACTTGAAATCCTGACCAGCTTCGGCGACGGCGGGCGCCAGCCCGGCCAATTCTATGCCGTGCACAGCATCGCCGCCAATTCGAAAGGCGACCTCTTCACCACCGAGACCTATCGTGGCCAGCGCGTCCAGAAATTCGTTTACAAAGGCATGGCCCCGGCCACGAAAAAAGACCAGGGTGTCGTGTGGCCAAAGTCCAGCAGGTGAGCCGCCCAATCAAGCTCATTCCCCGAAGGAGGGCATCATGCAAAGAGTTGTACTGAGTTTTCTGGCATTCGCATTCGTGTTGGCGATTGCCATTCCGACAAGTTTGCCGGAGCAAACGGCAAGTCCTGCTCCGCACCTGCCACGCGGAACCGCCACGGACGTTAGCAGCGCAGAAGTGCAAGCCATGGTGCAAAAGACGGAGGCGGATCGCGTCAGCGATCAAGCCATCCGCGTTGTGAGTGTCAACGGTGAATACAATGTCAGCATCGGCGTTGTCCATCGCGC
>Ga0066697_10000749_pt1 | contig 12341 bp, 8 predicted proteins | sample GraSoiAngelo_146_FD_66451 | JGI IMG/M metagenome (GOLD analysis project Ga0066697, IMG submission 66451) | Grasslands soil microbial communities from the Angelo Coastal Reserve, California, USA - 14_1009_05_30cm | ecosystem: Environmental > Terrestrial > Soil > Grasslands | place: USA...
CGCATTCTCGTGACCAACGATGACGGCTATCGATCCGAAGGCATTCGCGCGCTCGCCAAAGCGCTCAGCGAGCTCGGATCGGTCACGATCGTCGCGCCGGTCCTCGAAGCGAGCGCAATCGGCCACGCGTTGACGCTGCGTCATCCGCTCAGGCTCGAAGCCGTCGAGGAACACACATACGCGGTGGACGGAACGCCGACCGACTGTGTCAACATCGCCGTGACTCAAGTCTTCAACGGCCTTCCGGACCTCGTCGTCTCGGGCATCAACAAAGGCTGGAACCTGGGCGACGACATCACCTATTCGGGCACCGTCGCGGGCGCGCTCGAAGGCGCGCTCCTCGGCGTGCCGGCCATCGCCGTCTCACTGCGCCAGACGCGTGGCGACTACGATTTCACCTTTGCGGCGCGCGCCGCCGCGGTCATGGGCGACGCCATCCTGCGGCGCCCGCTGCCGTCGAGAACGTTTCTCAACATCAACCTGCCGAAAGGTCCGCCGAAAGGGTATCGCGTCACCGTCCAGGCCAAGCGCAATCACGTGACGTCGGTCGCCGAGCGCCACGACCCGAAAGGGCGCGCCTATTACTGGATCGAGGAAGGTCAGAACGAGTGGGAACCGCACGATCGGTCGGACTATCAGGCTGTGCGGGACGGCTACGTCTCGGTCACCCCGCTTCAACCCGATCTCACAGGGCACGAGGCGCTCTCAATTGTTGAAGAGCTCACATCCGGCATCAGGATTGAACACGATTTGCCGCAAGGATGGCAGAGGGCAGGAAGCCAGTGAGCCCGAAGAGGACTCATGCGCGGATGGATGTTCGCAATGCGGCGGATGAGGTAAATTGTCGTGTGCCGCGCGCATCGGCATTGTCTGGCCGGATCGACTATGTAGATCTTGCCGAACGTGTCGGCCAGGGTGTCACCGTCGAACCGCGCTCAAAGCGCTGGAAATCGCGTAACCGCTGAAGTAAGGTAACCGCCGAAGGTTACCGGCATGTGCAGCCGTCTGCGACTGTGTCTCGGCGTGTTCGCGCTGTTCTCCCTGCCGCTCGCGCCAGCTGTACAAGCCGCCGACTCTCCCACACGCAAACCGTTGACGTCCGATGAGCGCTCGGCGCTGATGTCGCTGCTGAAAGCGGTCGATCTCGCGCAGGAGACCGACGTTGTATCCGACGCGAACCTGTCGTGGGAAACCCACGTTCTCAAGGCGGGAAACGAAGTGGGATACGTGCCGTTCAGGCTGTCCTTGAGCGCGCTCGCCGACGTGGTGAAATCCGCCGCTATGTACGTTCGTGTCGTCTCGCGTCACGATGGTTATCGATCGACCGAAGAGGACTCGTCGATTCGCGAGTGGATACTCCATGGCGGAACGCTGCCGGCGCGGCCGCCCGAGACGATGACGATCGGCGCGGGCGAGATGCCCATCGGCGGACCGGCGGTCAGCTCCGGCCGGCGATCAATCTCGGCGCCTGCCGAGGCGTCTGCCGTCCTGGCCATGCAGCAGCGGCAGTTCGAGAAGGAAAAGGCGGCGGCGGAAGCGGCGAAGAGGCGCGCCGAATTGAAGCAGCGCGATCCGTATGTGTTCCCGTTCGAGGAGTACTACTTCTTCGACGTCAAGTCGCACGTGGTCGAGCGGGCCATCGGCGTGCCGCCGGGCGAGTACGACGTGTTCATCGGCATCATCGACCGCGCGCGTGCGAAGACCAGCAGCGCGACCATCGTGCGCCACACCATCAGCGTTCCCGACTTCTGGAATCTCGAGCTCCGGTTGAGCAGCCTGATGCTGGTGACGGGGGTACGGACGCTGGCGTCCGCGCTCGCGGCCAAGGATCAAGTCGAGCACCCGTACACATTCGGCCGCGCGGAAGTGACGCCGGTCAGCAAACCGATCTTCACCACCGACGATGTGCTCTCGGTCGTGTACCAGATCTGCAACTACGGATCGCCCGACGCCGACGTCACTGCCGAATACAATTTCTACCGCACGGCGAATGGCACGCGGACGTTGTTCAACCACACGCTGCCGCAGCAGTTGACCGACAGCGATCTGCCTCCGCCGATCGCGTGGGAGACGCAAGGGTTCGCGATGCAGCGCGTGCCGCTGCACCAGTTCCCCTCGGGTGAATACGAGCTCGAAATCGTCGTCCGCGATCGGCTGACGCGCAGTACGGCAAGAGAAACGACAACCTTCACGGTGCGATAGCGGAAAGCCGCTTCGAAAACCGCGGCGAGCGAGGGCGAGCCGCGACAGGCGCCGCGGGTAGGGCCCCGGCGCGAAAGAAGAAAATGATGCGACAGCGAATGTACGCGTGGACTGCAGCCCTGGCGAGCCTGGTGGTCGTGATCGCCGGCACAAGCGTCATCCTCTCGGGACAGACGGGAGCGAAGAACGGCGAGTGGCGCACCTACGGCGGCGACGTCGGCAACACCCGATACTCGCCGCTCGATCAGATCAACGCTTCGAACTTCAAGAACCTCGAGGTCGCGTGGCGATTCAAGACCGACTCGCTCGGCCCGCGCCCCGAGTTCCAGTTCGAAGGCACGCCGCTGATGGTCGGCGGCGTCGTCTACTCGACCGGCGGCACGCGGCGCGCCGTCGTCGCGCTCGATGCGGCGACCGGCGAAATGCTGTGGATGCACGCCGAACGCGAAGGGCCGCGCGGCGCATCTGCGCCGCGTCAACTCTCCGGCCGCGGCCTCGCGTACTGGTCCGACGGCGCGAACGATTCGCGGATCCTTTACGTGACGCCTGGGTACCGCCTCATCGCGCTCAACGCGAAGACAGGCGTTCCCGTGGTCGGCTTCGGCGACAACGGCGTCGTCGATTTGAAAAAAGACGACGACCAGGAAATCGACCTCGTGACCGGCGAGGTGGGACTGCACTCGACGCCCCTCGTCGCGCGCGACGTCGTCATTGTCGGCGCGGCGCACCGGTCGGGCGGCGTGCCGCGCAGCCGCATGAACGTGAAAGGCTACGTGCGCGGGTTCGACGTCCGCACGGGAAAGCGCCTCTGGATCTTCCACACGATTCCCGGTCTCCGCGAGTTCGGCAACGACACGTGGGAGCGCGACTCGTGGTCGTATACCGGCAATGCCGGCGTGTGGGGGCAGATTTCGGTCGACGAGGAGCTCGGACTCGCGTATCTGCCGGTTGAACTGCCGACGGGCGACTACTACGGCGGTCATCGTCCCGGCAACGGTCTGTTCGGCGAGAGTCTCGTCGCGGTCGATCTGAGAACGGGTCAACGGAAGTGGCACTACCAGCTGGTGCACCATGGCATCTGGGACTTCGACATCCCGTGCGCGCCGATCCTCGTCGACATCACTGTGAACGGCCGAGCCGTCAAAGCAGTCGCGCAACCGACCAAGCAGGCGTTTCTCTACGTGTTCGATCGCGTCACCGGTGAACCGATCTGGCCGATGGAAGAACGTCCCGTCCCGAAAGGCGATGTGCCGGGTGAGTGGTACGCGCCGACGCAGCCGTTTCCCACGAAGCCGCCGGCTTACGATCGGCAGGGTCTGCTCGAGAGCGAGTTGATCGATTTCACCCCGGAGCTTCACGCCGAGGCGCTGAAGGTCGTCTCGAAGTACAAGACCGGTCCGATTTTTACTCCACCCGTGGTCAGCAAGCTCGAAGGACCGCTCGCGACGCTGATGGGCGCGTTCGCGACGAACTGGCCCGGCGGCTCGTTCGATCCCGAAACGCACCTTCTGTACGTTCACTCTCAGTCGGGCGCGACGCCGCTCGGTCTCGTCAAGCCGGCCGATCCGAAGATCGATTTGGACTGGGTCCAGGGATCCGCCGCCACGGGAATGCGCACGACGCTCGGCTCGGGCGGCGGCGCGGGCGCCGACGCATCCTCGACCGATCGCGCCGCCGCGCGCGCGGTGGCGGCGCCGGTGGTGCCCGAGGGCGGCGGCGGAGGTCTCAACGTCCAGGGACTGCCGCTCATCAAGCCGCCGTACGGACGCCTCAGCGCCATCGATCTCGACAAGGGCGAGATCAAATGGCAGGTGCCGCACGGCGACACGCCGGACAACGTCAAGAACCATGCGGCGTTGAAGGGATTGAATATTCCGAAGACCGGCCAGCCGGGCAACGTCGGGAATATCGTGACGAAGACGTTGGTGATCGTCGGCGATCCGCGCGTGACCACGACCGCGACTGGGATCCGTGGTGCGATGCTGCGCGCCTACGACAAGGCGACGGGCGCTGAGGTCGGGGCGGTGTACATGCCTGCTGCGCAAGGTGGATCGCCAATGACCTATATGCTCGATGGCCGTCAGTACATCGTCGTCGCCGTCAGCGGCGCGAACTACTCGGGCGAATTGCTCGCGTTCAAGTTGCCGAACCGAGAACCGTCGACGCGATAAGAGCAGATTGCGGAATCAGCGCTCCACCGCGGAGCGCGCGGACGCGCAGGAGTGGCGGATTTCCCGGTTATTTGCTACGCACTCGAGGTGAGGACGTTATGAATCGTCGAGGATTTTTGAAGCGGACCGCGGCCGCGAGCGCAGCCCTGGCCGCGCCCGCGGTGCCGGTCGACGCGCAATCGGCTTCGCAGCGAACGGCGGCGTCGACGACGCCGATCATGTCCGCGGTTGCCGAAAACGCAAACCCACCCGACGCCGACGGGCTCACCGCCGATCGAACCGGTTCGGACTTCATGGTCGACGTGCTCAAGTCGCTGGGGCTCGACTACATCTGCGCGAATCCTGGATCGAGCTTCCGCGGCCTTCACGAGTCGGTGATCAACTACGGCAGCAATTCGCAACCGGAATTGATCACGTGCTGTCACGAGGAGTCATCGGTCGCAATGGGGCACGGCTACGCGAAGGTCGAGGGCAAACCGATCGGCGTGTTCGCGCACGGAACGGTGGGCCTTCAGCACGCGGCGATGGCCATCTACAACGCGTGGTGCGACCGAGTGCCCGTGTACATCATGCTGGGCAATCAGCTCGACGCGACGATGAGGCGGCCGGGCGCGGAATGGGCGCACAGCGTGCAGGATGCGGCGGCGATGGTGCGCGACTACACGAAGTGGGACGACACGCCGATGTCGCTGCCGCATTTCGCCGAATCGGCGGTTCGCGCGTACAAGATCGCGCTGACGCCGCCGATGGCGCCGGTCGTCCTCGTCGTCAATTCCGAGATGCAGGAGCACGCGCTCGCCGGCGATGCGAAGATCGCGATCCCGAAGCTCGCCGTCCCGTCCGCGCCGCAGGGCGATTCGGGCGCGGTCGCCGAAGCGGCGCGGCTGCTGGTGGCCGCCGAACATCCGGTGATCGTCGCCGACCGGTTCGCCCGCACACCAGCCGCGATGAAGCATCTCGTCGAGCTGGCTGAAACGCTGCAGGCCGCCGTCATCGATCAGGGCGGGCGGATGAATTTTCCGACGCGCCATCCGTTGAACCAGTCGCAGGCGCGTGCGATCGCGGACGCCGACGTCATCCTCGGGCTCGAGCTGTCGGACTTCTGGGGCGTCGTCAATTCCTATCGCGATCAACTGAATCGAACGACGCGATCGGTCACCAGGCCCGGCACGAAACTGATCAGCATCACATCCGGCGACCTCTACGTGAAATCGAACTATCAGGATTTCCAGCGTTATGCGGAAGTCGATCTCGCGATCGCTGCGGACGCCGAGGCGACGCTGCCGCCGCTCATCGAAGCGGTGAAGCGGCAGATGACCGGCGATCGAAAGCGGGTATTCGAGAGCCGCGGCGCGAAACTGGCCGAAGCGGGCAGCGCGGCCTTCGACCGATCGCGGCTCGAGGCGAGTTACGCCTGGGACGCGAGTCCGGTGAGCACTGCGCGGCTGTCCGCAGAAATGTGGGCACAGATCAAGAACGAGGATTGGGCGCTCGTCAACGGCACCGGAGGCGGATGGGCGCGCCGTTTGTGGAACTTCGACAAGCCGTATCAGTGGATTGGTGGATCAGGAGGCGCCGGCGTCGGCTACGGTGCGCCGGCGGCCGTCGGTGCCGCGCTCGCCCACAAGAAACACGGGCGGCTCGCGGTGAACATCCAGAACGACGGCGATCTGATGTACGCGCCAGGCGTGCTGTGGACCGCGGCGCATCATCGGATTCCGCTGCTCAGCGTGATGCACAACAACCGCGCGTATCATCAGGAGCTGATGCACGTGCAGAAGATGTGCAACCGCCATAGTCGCGGCGTCGATCGCGGCCGCATCGGCAGCGAGCTCGTCGATCCGCCGATCGACTACGCGAAGGTGGCGCAAGGGCTCGGCGTGTACGCAGAGGGACCCATTACCGATCCAAAAGATCTCGGACCGGCCATTGCGCGTGCCGTCGCCATCGTCAAACGCGGCGAGCCGGCGCTCGTCGACGTCGTCTGCCAACCGCGATAAGAGCTTATGAGATACCTGCTGATCCTCGCGGCCGCGGTGCTTCTGCAAACGAGTGCGACGCCGGCGGGCGATGCCGACAACGGCAAGACGCTGTTCGTCAAGGTCGGCTGCTATCAATGCCACAACTACGAAGGGCACGGCGGCGCGGCCGGCGCGCGCATCGCGCCGAATCCGCCGCCGTTCCGCGGGTTCGTCAGCTACGTGCGATCGCCGAAGGGCGACATGCCGCCGTACAGAGAAAAGACCCTGTCGGAACAGGATCTCGCCGACATCTACGCGTATCTGAGAAGCCGGCCTCGTCCTCCGGCGGCTGTTCCGCTGCTGACCTCCGATCCCGTTCCTGTCAGGAATCCGGCGGCTGCTTCCAGCGCGGACGTCAGCGGCAAACCGCTGATCGACAACGAGCGCGTCACCGTGTGGGATGTCACGGCAGCGGATCCGAACGGTCCGCGCGTGGAGGGCGACTCCGTCTGGGTGTCGGTGTCGCGTCCGGGCGAGGTGGTGGTGAAATCAAAGGGCGCGCGCGCCGACATCGCCGCGCTCGGCGGTCGCGCGATCGCGATCGATCTCAAGAACGCGCGCAAGCCGCCGCTCGAAAACAAGTCAGGCTACCCGAACGCTTTTCCGCGCCCCGGCGTCAGGAAGGTGCTCGAGAACGAGCGCATCATCGTGTGGGACTACTCGTGGACGCCGAATCAGCCGACCCCGATGCACTTCCACGACAAGGACGTCGTCGTCGTGTACCTCGCCGACGGTGCGCTGAAGTCGACGACGCCTGACGGGCAGAGCACGACGAACGAATTCTCGGTTGGCACGACGCGCTTCAACCTCCGCGACCGTGTCCACACGGAGGTCCTCGCGAAAGGGTCCGGCCGCGCGGTCATCACCGAGCTGAAATAACAGCCATGCGGCAACCGGACGGAGCGCGGGCGAGATGCCTGGGGCGCGAGGCTTTTGCCGAGCGAGATCCGGGGAGCGCGAGGTTAGCGGACGAACAAAGGGAGTGCCAGCGCGATCGTGGCGGCCGTTCGAAGGCAAACGATGGTAGAATAGGCACTTCGTCGCTTCCAGGGCGGCGTGCGGTACACATCTATATATGTCGGGGCGTGGCTCAGCCTGGTAGAGCACTCGGTTCGGGACCGAGGGGTCGGAGGTTCAAATCCTCTCGCCCCGACCACTTCTGATCAATAAAATCGGCCTTCCATCGACGGGCATCGTCGGTTGAAGGCCTTTTTTTGTGGGCGATTCCGAAATCAAACTCCGAGAATCACGCCGATCTCTTGTTCTTGGTACTCGTGGTCAGGGACGTACATAGTGCTTGAATGCTGCGCGCTAGGACCAGGTCCCACTACCGCGGTCACGACCGTTGCACTGCCGGCATCTACTTGATATTGGTACGCGATGGAGCTCAAGGCGTGTGCTGACGCGATTGGGATTCGGTCCGCGAACAAGCTGCGCAAAGACGAACTCGAGAAGGCCATCAAGTGCTTCCTCCGAACCGGTACGATCCGAAGTCCCGTCAAGAGAACCTTCTCGCCGCGAGGCCGGAGAGACGTCGATCGAGAGCTCCGCCCGGACCTTCCTGTCTCTATTTACACGAACGACGCGGACACCAAGCGTTTCCTCGAGTGCGAATCGCGAAAACTCGCTCCGGGCTTGAAACGAAAATCGGGTGCGCGCTACCGGCTCAATCGCTGGCGGGAACAGCAACTCACCAAAGACGTGAGATTAGAATGCCGAGCAACGCGTAAGCCGTGCCGGCCGACCGAAGAACTGACCCGGGGAGCGGTGTCAGAAACGGGTGCAGGGTTCGATCATGCGTAAACTTTGGCAGGACATTGCGTACGCACTCCGAGCCTTTCGCCGGCAGCCCGGATTTGCGCTTGTGGCGATTCTCACCCTGACGCTCGGCATCAGCGCCAACACCGCAATCTTTTCTGTCGTGAACACTGTCGTCCTTCGGCCGCTCAAGGCACCCGATGCGGCCTCGCTCGTTCGATTCATCACGACCACCGGTGCTTCGACGTCAATCGCCGGCGCCCAGTCGTTCGACGTCTGGCGACAGCAGACCGCCGTTTTCGAAGACGTGTCGGCGCACCGTCTCGAATATGTCAACCTGACCGAAGGGAGCGAGCCAGAACAGATTCCTGTTGCGCGCGTCACCGCCGAATTCTTTCGGCTCTTTCGTGTGCAGGTTCTGAACGGTCGTACATTTGCTGCGTCAGAAGACCGGCCGGGCGGCCCTCTGGTCGCAGTCCTAAGCCATGCCTTGTGGACTCGGCGGTTCCAGAATGACCCTACAGTCCTTGGTCGTCGTATCTGGCTTGGCAATGTGCCGCACGTCGTCATCGGAATTCTGACGTCCGAATTCGACACGGAACAATTCGATCCACAGCCCGATGTCTGGTTGCCGTTTCAACTCGACGCGCACCGAGTGGACGCTGGCAATCTCTTCACAGTCACTGGCCGGCTCACACAAAGGACAACACGCGCCGCGGCGAACGCCCAACTGGCCGTCGCCGCCGCTGCGTCCCGCCGTGATGCGCCAGGCAGCGTCAGTGCCCGGACCGTGTGGAGCGTGGAACCGCTCCACGATGCGATGGTCGGCAGCGTGCGATCGTCGCTGAATCTTCTTCTCGCCGCAGTCGGTCTTCTGTTACTCATCGCCTGCGTCAACGTCGCGAATCTCCTGCTCGTTCGTGCTGACCTCAGAACACGTGAGATGGCGATCAGGACAGCGCTGGGCGCGGGACGGAGTCGCATTCTCCGCCAGTTGCTGACAGAAAGCATCGTCCTCTCATTCATTAGCGGCGCGCTGGGGCTCGCCCTCGGCACCATTGGCGTGAGGATGCTGTTGCTGATGTACCCAAGCAACAATCCGTTCCGATTGGGCGACACGACCACGGCGATTCCACGGATTGGTATTGGCGGTGCCGCGGTTACCGTCGATTGGCGCGTCTTCGCCTTCACCATCGCCGCATCGGTCGTGACCGGCGTGATCTTTGGATTGGCGCCCGCACTTCACGCGTCTCGCGTTGACTTGGTCGCCGCGATGAAACGGGTCGTCGGTGGAGGCGGAGGCCGACACTCGAACGTGGGCGCAACGCTTGTGGTGGTCGAGGTCGCGCTCGCCCTGATGCTTCTCGTCGGTGCCGCCCTGCTGATCCGCACGTCGATGGCCTTGCGTGCTGTCGATGCAGGCTTCGACGCGCACAATGTCGTGACGATGCGCACCTCGGTGACAGCGACCCGCTTCGAGACGCGGGCGGGCATCGCGGAGTTGACACATGAGGGCGCCACAGAGATTCGCGCGATCCCAGGCGTCGTGGCAGCAACCGCGACGTGCTGCATGCCTTTGGAAACCGTGTGGCAGCTTCCCTTTGTCGTGTCTGGCCGGCCGCCGGAGACATTGACAAGGACTAGCAGCCTCGCGTTCACGGGCTTCGCGGGTTGGACGTTCGTCGCGCCCGAGTACTTCAACGTTCTGAGGATTCCGGTCATCCGCGGTCGCGACTTTACGGACCGTGACACGGCCAGCGCGCCAGGTGTCGTGATCATCAACCAAGAAATGGCGAGGCGCTTCTGGCCGACTGGTGATCCCCTGAACGATCAATTGGTCATCGGTAAAGGCATGCGGCGTGAATACGATCAGGAGCCCCTCCGCCAGATCGTTGGCATCGTCGGCAACGTGCGCGACACCGGGTTGTCGCGTCCGGCGAGGCCGGCGATGTACGTGCCCATGGCACAAGAGCCGGACGGAGTGACGACGCTGAACGTGCGGCTGTTGCCGATCGTGTGGATGGTCCGCACCGCCACACCGCCGTTGATGGCCGCCACGTCGATCGAGAAGGCGCTCCAGCGCGCTAGCGGGCTCCCCGTCACCCGGATTCGGTCGATGGACCAGATAGTCGCAGAATCAACCGCGCGATCCCGTTTTGACATGTGGCTTATGACACTCTTCGGTGGGTGCGCGTTGCTCCTATCCGCGATTGGTGTGTACGGATTGATGGCGTATTCCGTTCAGCAGCGAACGGCCGAGATCGGGATCCGCATGGCGCTCGGCGCCGATGCGAACAGCGTGCGCAATATGGTCTTGCGTGGGGGCATGGCTCTGGCGATCTCGGGCATCACCATGGGTGTTGTATCGTCGCTCGCGTTCGCTAGAATGCTCTCAGGATTTCTGTTCGGCGTGGCTCCGCGCGATCCAGCAATCTTCACGACGGTCACACTGCTGCTGGCCACAGTGGCATTCATCGCGGTATGGCTTCCCGCGCAACGAGCCACGCGACTGGATCCGGTTACCGCCCTGCGCCAGGAGTGACATGATACGGAAGCCGAGGAACGGCTGATCCGCGAAGCGGCGCTTGACGAAACGATTGCCGCGTCATTTCCTGCGAGCGATCCGCCGTCGACCGATCCGAACCCAGATGCGCACGATGCGCTCGGGAACCTCGTGCCGACTGACACGAACGCATCCTCACAACGCTGAACGGGACAACTGATTTCGTGGGCGATCGAGGCCGTCAATACTCCGAGGCTCGTGACTGCGCCCTCAAGAGGTTCCTCAGGCCTTTGCCAAAGCGGTCATCGATGAGGGATCCTACGCGACCGGTGCGGCATCCAAACTCGATGCAAGGGAGAACATTCATGGCGAAGCGACTGATTGACGCTGACGCGATTCTGAACCAAGCCAAGCCTTTGACGCATCAACAGGCGCACGAGATCCAGCCGTTCGGGCACCTGGTCAAGCTGCCCATCGCGTTGGCTGAGAACGTCTGTAAAGAAAGCGTGGAGAATCTCAACCAGGTACTCGCCGATACGATCACGTTGCGTGATCTGTACAAGAAGCACCATTGGCAAGTCGCGGGACCGACGTTTTACCAGCTGCACCTGTTGTTCGACAAACACTTCGACCAGCAGAACGAGCTGGTCGATAAAATCGCCGAGCGGATCCAGCTGCTCGGGGGTGTGAGTGTGGCGATGGCTCACGACGTGGCCGAAACGACTCTGATCCCGCGGCCGCCGAGAGGCCGCGAGGAAGTCCCCGTCCAGGTGTCACGCCTGCTGCATGCCCACGAGATCGTGCTGAGGGAAGCTCGCACGATGGCGCGGCGCGCCGCCGAAGCGGGAGACGATGGCACGAACGACCTGCTCGTCAGCGACGTGATTCGCAGCAACGAGCTGCAGGTATGGTTCGTCGCCGAACACGTCGTCGACATGCCGCTCGTGCAAGCGGTGTAACGTGGGCGATCCGGCTTCCCGGGCCCACTCGAAGCTCGACGAAGAGCTCGAACCAACGTTCCCCGCGAGCGATTCTGCCGCAAATACCGTCGAAACAGCTATCCGGCCGGGCGAATTGCCGCCCTCGACGAGCGGATCTGTTACCGACAACTCGACGCGAAAGCGGTTTGAGTTCTCCTCGAACGGCGAGACGGCGTTTCTGCTGTACGAACGGACGCACGATGCGTTGACGCTGATTCACACCGAGGTTCCGCCGGCGCTGCGCGGTCACCACGTCGGCGAGGCATTGGTCGAAGCCGCACTCCGAGCGGCGCGATCCGCAGGGTTGCGCATCGTGGCCGTGTGTCCGTTCGTGAAAGCGTACCTGCGAAAACACCCCGCTTCGCCATGAGCGAGACGTTCACGGCTGGCGCGCATCGACAGTAAAGGACCCGTACATGCCGGATCAGGGCTGCGCCCACATCGATGCAATTACCGCGGTGAAACGCCCGAAACGACGCGAATGCGAGGACTGCGTGAAGATCGGTGCGACGTGGGTTCACCTGCGCACGTGCCAGGAGTGCGGCGGCACCCACTGCTGCGACGACTCGCCGAATCGACACGCCACGAAACACGCCCGCGCAACCGGACATCCCGTCATCGCCTCGGCCGAGCCGGGCGAGCGGTGGCTGTATTGCTATCCGGACGATCAGTTCGCGGAGTACTGACAAACATGCGTCGCGGCTCG
>Ga0066697_10000756_pt1 | contig 12307 bp, 11 predicted proteins | sample GraSoiAngelo_146_FD_66451 | JGI IMG/M metagenome (GOLD analysis project Ga0066697, IMG submission 66451) | Grasslands soil microbial communities from the Angelo Coastal Reserve, California, USA - 14_1009_05_30cm | ecosystem: Environmental > Terrestrial > Soil > Grasslands | place: USA...
GCGGCGCGGGACTTCGAGCGTCTCGAGTTCCTCGGCGACGCCGTCGTCGATCTCGTCGTGGGCGAGGAGCTGTACCAGCGCTTCCCTGGCGCGACCGAGGGCGAGCTCACGTCGCTGCGCGCGAGCATCGTCTCGTCGGTCGCGCTCGCGTCCGTCGGCCGCGCGCTCGGGCTTCCCGAACGCGCTCGGCTCGGCCGCGGTGAGGAGGACACGGGCGGACGCGGACGCGCCGGTCTCGCCGCGAGCCTCTACGAGGCGTTCATCGGCGCTGTGTACGTCGACGCGGGCTTCGCTCGCGCGCGCGAGAAGGTGTTGGAAACGCTGCGCGCGTCGCTCGACGCGATCACCGATGCGACGACGAAATCGTCGAAGACGCTGTTGCAGGAGTGGGCGCAGGCGGAGCGGTTGTCTCTGCCGAATTACCGCGTGCTCGAGGCGACGGGGCCGGAGCACAAACGCGATTTCGTCGTTGAGGTGGAAGTGGCGGGACAGGTAGCGCGCGGGACCGGTGCATCGAAGCGCGATGCGCAGGAGTCAGCTGCCGCGAATCTGTTGAAGCAGGTCACGAAGTGAGCGACGACATGAAGGTGATCGACGGCGGCGTATCGAACGCGGTGCTCAAGACGCTCACGATGACCGGCTTCAAGTCGTTCGTTCACCAGACGCATCTCGAATTCGCGCCCGGCATCACGGCGATCATCGGCCCAAACGGCAGCGGGAAATGCTCACCCGGTTGGGTTCGCGTCACGCTCGCTGACGGCGGCGTGCGCCGGCTCGATGAGATCGTCGACGAAGCCATCGCGCGGAATTCGGTGGAGGTCATCGACGACGGGTACATCGCTCGTGATCCATCGGGCTCGGTGAGCGTCATTTCACTCGATCCGGTCGGTTTGAAACTCGAAGAGAGACCTGTGACGGCGTTCGTGAAGAGGACGGCACCGCCGAAGCTCATGCGGATAACAACACGTTCCGGTCGAGCTATCGAGGCAACGCCCTATCACCCGCTGTTCACGATCGAGCGTGGTCACCTCCGATCTCTTCAAGCCAGCGAGATCGCGGTCAAGTCGTTCGTGGCGCTTCCGCGCCACTTGCCCTTCAGCGCGGACCGCGCGGCTCTCCCCGTGGCGCGGACCGTCGCTGCGCTTGAACTGGCCACCGTCGGATCGTCTCGACGCAGCCGTGTCTGGGTTGATGACGCCGATGAGCCGAATCTGCACGTCAGCGGTGGTAACCAAGTTCGCTTGCCGGTGGTGGTCTCACGTGAGCTGGCGTATTTCGTAGGCGCGTCGATCGCCGAGGGCTCCAACAAGCCGACGCAGTTGTGGTTTGTGAACAGCGATCACCGATTCAGCGATCGCTACCAGAGCATCGTGCGCGAGCTCTTTGGACTCGAGCTCGCTCGGCGTGATCAGGATGACCCCGTAACCGAGAACCTGATCATCAGTTCGCGTGCGCTCGTTGTTCTCTTGTCCGCGCTTTTCGAAATGCACGAGACCGACCGGTCGGCGGTGAAGCGCGTCCCGAAGCGGATATTTGCGGCCCCGGAGGAGATGCAATGGGCATTCCTTGCGGGGCTGTTTGAAGGCGATACGTACCTAACCCACAAGCGCTATCGCGGACACATCCAAGCCTATGCGGAATACGCGTCTGCCAGCGAGGAACTCGCCCGCGGCGTTGTGTCGCTGCTACTTCGACTGGGCATCTTCGCCTCGATCCGGTCGAAGACAAAGTGGGCGACCAACACGCAGAAGAGGGTGCGGCGCACCTACTGGAGCGTCTACGTATATGGAAATGAGCAGTTGCGGACGCTCGCCCATCATCTGCGCTTCGCCGGCGACAAGCAGCGCGTCCTCGATGCGCTGTCGACCTATGACGTGCAGAGCAATCCAAACTTCGACGTCGTCCCTAGCGCGACCGACCTCGTCTATGCCGCTGCGCGAGCAGCCGGAGTCAGCATCAAGCGTCACCGAAAGGGCCGCGCAAGACTGGCGGCGTACTACGAGCGACGCTGCCACGCGAGCCGCCAAGGCATTCGCGAAGTCGCCGCGCAAATAGAGCAGATTGGCGCGACGCCGGAGGCCGCTCGCGAGATCCTCGATCGACTGGAAGTTCTCGCGGACTCGGACGTGTATTGGGATCAGGTCATCGCGGTCGAGGAGTTCGACTCGCCTTATGAGTGGGTCTACGACCTCTGCGTTGACGAATTCCACAATTTCGTCGCCGAGGACATGATCGTCCACAACTCGAACGTGGCCGATGCGATCCGCTGGGCGCTCGGCGAGAACAACGCGCGGATCCTGCGCGCGAAGAAGAACGAGGAGCTCATCTTCGGCGGATCGGAGACGCGCAAAAGCCTCGGCATGGCCGAGGCGATCCTCCACCTCGACAACACATCGCGACGATTGCCGATCGAGTTCACCGAGGTCGAGGTCGGACGCCGACTCTTCCGCAACGGCGACGCGGAATATCTCGTCAACCGCGCGCGCGTCCGGCTCCGCGATCTGCAGGATCTCCTGGCGGGCGCGAACCTCGCGGACAACCCGTTCGTCGTCATCGGGCAGGGTCTCGTCGATCAGATCCTCGCGCTGCGCCCGGCGGACCGACGCACGGTCATCGAGGAAGCCGCGGGCACGCGACGTCTGCAGCTGCGTCGTGAGGAAGCGCTAAACCGCCTGAAGCACGCCGAGGCCGAGCTCGTGCGCGTGACCGACATCCTTCGCGAGATCGGTCCGCGTGTGGAGATGCTCCGCGAGCAGGTGACGAGGTGGAACGAGTACGAGAAGGTGCGTGCGGAGCTCCGGCGCAAGGCGCTGCGCTGGTACAAGTCCAGCTTCGGCAGCACGGCCGAAGAGCGCGCGGCACTCGCAGCGAAGATCGAGAGCGCTGACCGGGAGGTCGCCCGCCTCGTGGACTTCGTCGCCGAGGGGGAGTCGCTCACCGCGGGGACCGATGAAGAGCTTCGCACGGCGCGCGAGGAGGATGAACGTAGGCGGATCGCGGCCGCGGACGCGACGGACGCCGAGTCGACGCTCCGCGAGCGCGTCGCCGCCCTGACGGCGAGCGTCGAGGCGATCGCGGCCGAGCGCGACCGAACGCGAACGACCCTTGCCGCGCTTCCCGCCGAGCTCGTGTCACTGCGCGAGCGGCGCGAGCGCATCGATGCCGAGGCAGCGGAAGCGGCGCGTCGGGCGCGCGAGTCCGCGGACGCGGCCCGCGTCGCGGAAGAGGACGCGTCGCGCACACGCGTCGCTCTCGCGGAAGCGCGCGCCGCGCGGGTCGAGGCCGAGCGCGCGCACCTGCTACGCGAGAGCGATGAGGTCCGCCTCGCAGATGAGGAGCGTTCGCTGCTCGCGCGCGACGATGAGCTCGCGAAAGCGAACGGCGACCTCAACCGCGAGCGCGCGGAACGCGAGCGTGAGCGCGCGCGCCTGGCGACGGAGATCGACCGTGCGCGCGAGACCGTGGCCGCTTCGGCCCGCGCGACCGAGTCAGCGGCCGAGCGCGCAGGCGCCGCGCGGAACGAGCTGCAGCGAATTGATGGCGATCTCGCGCTGCTGCGCGGACAGACCGCCGCGCTTCGCGAGGCCGCCGAGCGCGCCGAGTCGGAGCTCGTGGCGCGCGATGCCGGCGCGGCGCGGCCGTCGTTGCCCAAGGGCGTCAGCTGGCTCCATGAGCGCATCGCGATCCCGACCGAAGTGAACGCGGCGCTCGGCGAGCACATCGGCGTCGTCGACTCGAAGGACGCGCGCGACGCCGCGACACCGAAGGGCACGCGTCGCATCGCGGAGGGAGTTGCCATGTTCCTCGCGGCAGACGACGCGACGGCGATCGACGCCGCTGCGCGTCTCCGCACCGGCGTCGTCATATCACCGACGGGCATGCTCGTGCTGCCGGGGCTCGTCAGGCCCGCCGATCCACGCCGCAAAGCGGACCAGGACGCCCGCGCGCAGCTTCGCGGCATGGCCGCGCGGCTCCGTGAGGAGCTCGCCTCGTCGGAGCGCGCGCTGGCCGAGCTGCAGACCGAACGGGCCGCAGCTGAAGACCGACTGGCCGAGCTGGACGAGCGCCTGAGCGCCGCGCAACGCGCGCGCGGCGATGCCGAGCGCGTCGTCGACGCGCTCCTCGGTGATGACGCCGACGTTCGCGACCTCGTTCGCGTGACCGACGCGCGGGCTGCATCGATCGAGCGCGAGCGCGCGGAGATACGCGAACGGCGCGAGCGCCTCGCCACGGACCGTGGCGCGGCGAAATTCGCGCGCGCGAAGGCCGCGGATACCTTCGCGTCGACGGAACGGGCCGAGCAGAGCGCGAACGACGCGCACGGCGAGACGACGCGCCGTGCCGAGGCCGCGCGTCTCGACGCCGCGACGAGCGAGGAACGGCGATCGTCGCTCGTGCGGCTGCGCGACACCCTCGACGAGCAGGTAGGCGCGACCGAGAAGCGCATCGCCGACGATGAGGACCGCCTCCGCGCCCTCGCATCGCAGGAGCGCGAAGCGCGAGCACGTCTGGACGCGGCGCAGTCCGACCTCGGGCGCGCCGCCGCGAACGCACGGGAGGCCGAGCGAACCGCCGAACTCGCGCGCCAGCGTGCCCTTGCCGCGGAAGGTTCGCGCCGTGAGTCCGAGCAGCGGCTCGCCAAAGCACGGGAACGTCTCGCGGAGCTGCGCGGCGAGCGCGGCAAACTCGCGGTCGAGGAGGAGCGCGCGGCGGGCGCGCTGCGCCTGCTCGCGGAGCAGGTGCGCGCCGAGCTCGGCCTGCCCGAGGATGAGCCGCTGCCCGACCCGACCACCCTCGAGCTCGAGGACGAAGGCGATGAGAAAGATCGCGGCAGCACGCTCGCTGCGCTCACGCGGCTGCGTCGCCGACTTATCGCGCTCGAGCCCGTGAATCCGCTCGCCGCGACCGAGCTCGCTGAGATCGGGCAGCGTCACGACTTCCTCGCCACGCAGAAGACCGATCTTGAGCGGGCCATGGCCGACCTGCGCACGCTGGCCGACGAGCTCGCGGCGACCATCGCGGAGCAGTTCAGCACGACGCTCATGGCCGTCGATCGCGAGTTCGGCGTCTTCTTCCAGCGGCTCTTCAACGGTGGGCAGGCGAGCCTGCGCATCTCCGATGATCCGGAGGAGGCGGGCATCGACATCTATGCGCGGCCGCCGGGTAAGCGCATCGGCTCGCTCGCGCAACTGTCCGGCGGCGAGCGCGCGCTCACCGCGACCGCGCTTCTCCTCGCGATCCTCCGCGTGAAGCCCGCGCCGTTCTGTGTCCTCGACGAGGTCGATGCCGCGCTCGACGAGCGGAATGTCGGTCGGTTCACCCAGGCGCTGCGCGAGCTCACGGACCGTACGCAGTTCGTCGTCATCACGCACAACCGCGGGACGATCGAAGCCGCCGACATGCTCTACGGCGTGTCGATGGACGACGCCGGCGTCTCGAAGGTGATCTCGCTCAAGCTATCCGAGCTCGACGAGCAGCGCGTGCGCGCGGGCTAGCGCGAACTGCGCTGGCGCAGCGCCGCGCTCGGCATCGCGTGGCTCTGCGCGGCAGGGTGGGGCATCTACTACCTCGTCGTGGTCGGCCGCACGAACGAGGCGTACATCGCCGACGCGGTCTTGCACTTCATCATCGGATACGCCTGGGCGCGCGCGATCATGCAGCCGCAGTACACGATGGTCTTCGCGCTCATCGCGATCTTCCTCTCCGGCGCGTACACGAGACTCGCGATCGGCATGGGGACGGCGGAGATCTACTTCGCCTGGGCCGGACCGCTCGCTGCGTTCGCGCTCGCTGATCGAACGACGTTTCGGACGATCGCGTACTCGATCAGCGCGTTCGCACTCGGCGTCATCGCGTTCCTCTGGCTCAACCCCTAGCGTTCATCTCGTGAGCCTGTCGGATGGCCTTGCGAAGACGCGAGGTGGATTTCTCTCGCGACTCTTCGGTCGCAAGGCCGAGGAGCCGATCACGCCAGAGTTCCTCGACGAGCTCGAGGAGGCGCTGCTCCGCGCGGATCTGTCGGTCTCTCTCGTCGATCCCCTCATGGCGCAGGTGCGCGATCTCGCGTCAACAGGCGAACTGAAGACCGTACCGAAAGCGCTCGACGCGGTTCGCGAGGTGCTCGTCGCGGAGCTCACGAAGCAGGACGCGTCGCTGCGGTCGGGCGGGAAGCCGCGCGTCATTCTCGTCGTCGGAGTGAACGGCAGCGGCAAGACGACGACCGCGGCGAAGCTCGCGAAACGGCTGCGGGACGCGGGCGAGTCCCCCTTGCTCGTCGCCGCCGACACGTTCCGCGCTGCGGCGATCGAGCAACTCGAGACGTGGGCGTCGCGGCTCGACATCCCGATCGTGTCGGGTCGCCCCGACGGCGATCCGGCGGCCGTGGTGTTCGACGCCATCAACGCCGCGAACGCGCGGGGCAACAGCACGGTCATCGCTGACACCGCGGGGCGGCTACACACGAAGGGTCACCTCATGGATGAGCTTGGGAAGATCGTCCGCGTGACTGGTCGCGCGCGCGAGGGAGCGCCGGATGAGGTGCTCCTCGTACTTGACGGCACGGCGGGGCAGAACGCGATCCAGCAGGCGCGTCAGTTCACGAAGGACGCGAACGTGACAGGTCTCGTCATCACGAAACTCGACGGAACGGCCAAAGGTGGCGCCGTTTTCGCGATCGTCCACGAGCTCGGCCTGCCGGTGAAATACCTCGGTGTCGGCGAGAAGGCCGACGACCTCGTACCGATGGACGCGCGCGCGTTCGTCGACGCTCTACTGCCTCGCGCCGCCTAATCCCGCGCGGGTGCGCGTAGTCTTCTCGCGTGGCCATCGTTCGACTTCGACCCGATGATCTGAAGCGCGCGATCGCGAGCGATTCGCTCTCGCTGCAGTTCCAACCGCAGGTGCACGCGCCGACAGGAAAGCTCGTCGGCGTCGAGGCGTTCGTGCGCTGGCCGCATCCCGCGTACGGGATGATCGGGCCGAGCGACATCATCCCGCTCGTCGAACAGGGTCGCTTTCATCTCGACTTCGATCGCTGGGTCGTGAACGCGCTCTGTGAGCAGGTCCGTAACTGGGATGGCGAGGGATTCGACGTGCCGATCGTCGCCGCGAACCTGTGGGCGCAGACCCTGCGCTCGGGCAAGGCCGTTGACATGTTGCGCGAGCGCATCCTGGCCGCCGGCGTGAGCCCGAAGACGATCGAGATCGAGTGCCCGCGCGGCACGCTCGCGGACAAGAAGCTCGCCGAGACCGCGCGCCGCCTGCGCGTGCTCGGCGTGCGCACTGCGTCCGAAGAGTTCGATCGGTCGCCGGCCGCTGCCGCGGTCGACTTCGACACGCTGAAGATCGGCTATCCGCTCGCGCGCGATCTCCTCGTCGCCGGTTCGTCCGCCGGCGCGGCCGTCGCGGCCATCGTGGCCGCGGCACGCACGGTGAACGCCCGTGTCGTCGCGGACAGCGTGGAGTCGGCCGAACAGGAGGCCGCGCTCGTCGCCGCTGGATGCGACATCGTCCAGGGATACCTCTACGGCCCGGAAGTCTCCGCGGCCGAGCTTCGGACGCTCGCGTCCGCAGGAGCGAAGCGCGTCCCCGCTTGACCGGGACCGGGCCGTCTTCGCCATTGTCTAGCGAACCCCGCAGCCCGTTCCCAGCGTCCGATCTGCGGCGCGCGCTGCTCGGCGAGCTGCGCCTCGTCTACCACGCGCAGGTCGACATGCGGAGCGGCAAGGTCGCCGGCGTCGAATCGCTCATCCGCTGGCAGCATCCGGAGCGCGGGCTCATGCACGCCGTCCCCTTCGTCCACGACGTCGCAGCTCACGGTCTCGCACCGGACTTCATGCGGTGGATCCTCGTGACGGCGACGAGGCAGCTCGCCGAATGGCGGCGCCGTGGGATGACGATGCCGCGTATCTCGGTGAACGCGTGGCCCGTGACCATCGGACGCGAGCTGCGCGACGATGCGCTGGCCGCGGTGCGCGACGCGGGCCTCGCGCCAAGGGACCTCGAGCTGGAGATGCAGCCCGAAACGTCGTTCGAGCCGAAGACGCTGGACGCGCTGCGCGAGATGCGCGCGTCGGGCCTGCGCATCGCGCTGGACGATTTCGGCGACGGTGATCTCCGATACCTGTGGCTGCGCGAGGCGCCGTTCGACACGGTCAAGCTCGGGGTGAGCTTCGTGCTGCGCTCCGCCACGGCGTTCGACGACGCGGTGATCGCCGCGGCAGTCGCGCTCGCGAAGACCATCGGTGCGGTCACCGTCGCGGAAGGCGTCGAGACCGTCGCGACACGCGACCGCGTGCGCGCGCTCGGCGTCGACATCGGACAGGGCTTCCTGTGGGCGCGGATGATCTCCGGCGACCAGGTGCCGGCGGCGGTCGCGCGCATCGGCATCGACGGGATGACCGCCGTCACGCCCTAGCCTGTAGTCGTGTTCGAGCAGCTCTCCGACAAGCTGAACGTCACCTTCGAGCGCCTGCGCGGCCGGCCGCGGGTTTCCGAGGCCGACCTCGAGGAGGCGCTGCGCGACGTGCGCGTCGCGCTCCTCGAGGCGGACGTGAATCTCAAGGTCGTGCGGCAGCTCATCGCGACGGTGCGCGAGCGCGCGCTCGGCGAGAAGGTGCTCGAGTCGATCACCGGCGCGCAGCAGGTCGTGAAGATCGTGCACGACGCGCTCGTCGAGATGCTGGGCGGCGAGGCCGCGCCGATCGAGCGCGCGGCGACACCGCCGACCGTCGTCCTCCTCGTCGGTCTGCAGGGCTCGGGGAAGACGACCACAGCGGGCAAGCTCGCGAACACGCTGCGCAAGCAGGGCCGCCATCCGCTGCTCGTCGCCGCCGACGTGCACCGACCTGCGGCGATCGATCAGCTGCGTGCCCTCGGCAAGCAGCTCGGGATCCCCGTGACCGAGGTGAACGCCTCCCGAGTGGCGTCCGACGTCGCGGCCGCGATCGCCGCCGCGCCGGCTCAGGCGAAGGACACGGTGATCGTCGACACCGCCGGCCGCCTGCACATCGACGACGAGATGATGAAAGAGGTCGAGGCCGTCGTCGCCGCGGCGAAGCCGCACGAGGTGCTGCTCGTCGTCGATGCGATGACCGGACAGGATGCGGTCGAGGCGGCAAGCGCGTTCAAAGCGCGTCTGCCGATCAGCGGTCTCGTGCTGACGAAGGTCGATAGCGACGCGCGGGGCGGCGCGAGCCTCTCGATCCGCGCGGCGACGGGCATCCCGGTGAAGCTCCTCGGCGTCGGCGAGAAGCTCGACGCACTCGAGGTCTTCCATCCCGATCGGCTCGCGCAGCGCATCCTCGGGATGGGCGATGTGCTCACGCTCGTCGAGAAGGCGCAGGAGGCCGTCGATCGCAAGACGGCTGAGGAGCAGACGAAGAAGCTCCTCGAGGCGCGATTCACGTTCGAGGATTTTTACGCGACGCTGCAGCAGGTGAAGCGCATGGGTCCGATCGGCGATCTCATGAAGATGATCCCGGGCATGGGCGCGGTCGCGAAGCAGCTGCCGACGGGTCCGGAGGCTGAGGCGCAGATGAAGCGTATCGAAGCGATGATCTCGTCGATGACACGCGCCGAGCGCGTCGACCCGACGATCATCAACGGCTCGCGCCGCCGCCGGATCGCCGCGGGCTCGGGCACGACGGTGACCGAGGTGAACCAGCTGATCAAGCAGTTCGCCGAGATGCAGAAGCTCATGAAGCAGATGGGTGGTCTCGCGAAGAGCGGCCGGCTCCCGCGTATCCCCGGCATGCCCATGCCACGGTAGTCCGGTACACTTAACGGTCGACCGCGCGTTTCACTCATTGTTTGGAGGATCACCGAAGACTTGGCTGTTCACATCCGCCTGCGCCGCGTCGGCAAGACGAAGGCCCCCACGTACCGGGTCGTCATCGCCGATTCGCGCGCGCCGCGCAATGGCAAGTTCATCGAGTCCATCGGTCACTACAACCCGCGCACCGAGCCCGTCGACCTCGTCGTCAACGCGGACCGCGCGCGCCATTGGATCAAGAACGGCGCGCGCCCGACCGCGACCGCGCGGATGCTTCTCGTTCGCAGCGGCATCCCCGAGGCCGAGGTCCCGCCGGCCGCCCGTTGAGCCGCGCATGACCGAGGCATCGAGCGCGCCGGGCAAGCGGGAGTTCGTGGAGCACGTCGCGAAGCAGCTCGTCGATGCGCCCGATGCTGTCGTCGTGACCGAGGAGCTCGACGGCGACTTCACGAAGCTGCATCTCCAGGTCGCCGAGGGTGATGTCGGCAAGGTCATCGGCCGCGGCGGCCGACTCGCGAAGGCGCTCCGCGCGCTCGTGAAGGTGATGGCGACGCGCGATGGATCAAAGGTCAACCTCGAGATCGACTGACCCGCACTCCGCCGAAGTCGGTGGCACGGACGGCGAGACGCTCGTCGTCGGCGAGATCCGCGGACCGCACGGTGTTCGCGGTGAGGTGCGCGTCGATCCGCGGACCGACGTTCCCGATCGCTTCGCGCCTGGTGCGGTGCTGCTCTGCGACGACGTCGGGCCCCTCACCGTCGAGACGGTGCGTGGCGAGCTGGGTCAGCCGATCGTGCGCTTCGAGGGCATCAATTCGCGCGAGGCGGCGGAGCGGCTGAAGGATCGGCTGCTGCGCGTCACCCGCGAGCACTCGCGCGCGCGGATCGCGCCGGGGTCATTCCTCTGGGCCGATCTCGTCGGCATCGCCGTCGAGACGCCAGACGGGCTTCGACTCGGGACGGTCCGCGACCTCCTGCGTGCGGGGGGCGCTGACATCCTCATCGTCGATGGCGACGGCGCCGAGCTCTTGTTGCCGATGATCGAGGGCGTCGTGCGATCGATCGACCTCGTTGAGCGCCGCATTGTCGCCGTGCCTCAAGAGGAGCTCAAATGACCGCGAAGCAGCTGCGCATCGATGTGCTGACCCTCTTTCCGAAGATGTTCGAGAGCCCGTTCGCGGAGAGCATCGTGTCGCGCGCGCGGCAGGCGGGGCGGCTGCAGCTCGAGATCCACGACATCCGTTCGTGGACGACCGATCGCCATCACGTCGTCGATGACGCCCCGTACGGTGGCGGAGCGGGGATGGTGCTCAAGCCCGAGCCGCTCTCGCGCGCGATCCGCGCGGTGCGCGGCGCGGACGGCCACGTCGTCCTCCTGTCGGCGCAGGGCAAGCGCTTCGATCAGGGGGCGGCGCGGCGGCTCGCGGCATTACAACACCTCGTGCTCGTGTGCGGTCATTACGAGGGTGTGGACGAGCGCGTCATCGAGTCGGACATGGACGAGGAGCTTTCGATCGGCGACTACGTGCTGACCGGTGGCGAGCTCGGTGCGATGGTGCTCGTTGACGCGGTGACGCGGCTCGTGCCCGGTGTGATCGAAGCGGCGTCGCTCGAACACGAGTCGCACACGGAGGGCCTGCTCGAAGGTCCGCAGTACACGCGACCGCCAGAGTTCGAAGGCAAGAAGGTCCCCGCGGTCCTCGTCTCGGGCGACCACGGCGCGATCGCGAAATGGCGGCGGAGCGAGGCGATCAAGCGGACGGCCGAAAGACGTGCCGATCTCCTCGAGCACGCGAAGCTCACGCCAGCGGAGCGCGTGCGCCTACCGCGTGACTCTGCGAAGCGCGACATCCGCGACGCGGATCTCGTCGAGGCGTATCGATCCGGCGTCGGCTCGTACCGCATCGCGGCGCGCTTCGGCATCTCGCCGGCGACCGTGCGCGCCCGGCTACGCGCGGCGGGAGTTCGACTCCGCGCGGCGCGAAGCGTCGTGCGTGGACCGAGCGCATCGGAGGTCGCGCGGATGCGCGCGACCGGGCTCACGGTGCGGCAGCTCGCGTCGCACTTCGGCGTTTCGCATGTGACGATCCTCGATCGCCTGAAGAAGGCGAAGCGTTAGTTCTGCTAGACTCGTCTCCTTCGTGAGCGCTATCACCATGCCGATGAACGACGTCTTGAAGACGCTTGCCTCCGAGCAGCAAAAGGCCGAGGTCCCAGAGATCCGGCCTGGTGACACCGTTGCCGTCTCGGTGCGCGTCGTCGAGGGCAACCGCGAACGCCTGCAGAAGTTCGAGGGCACGGTCCTGCGTGTACGTAACGGCGGCCTCGATCAGCAGATCACCGTGCGACGCATCGCGTCCGGCGTCGGCGTCGAGCGCACCTTCCTCGTCCACTCGCCGCGCGTCGAGAAGATCGAAGTGACCCGCCACGGTCACGCCCGCCGGGCCGCTCTCTACTTCCTCCGCGACCGCGTCGGCAAAAGCGCAACTTTGCGCGAGAAACGCCGCTAGCGGCCGCTGGCACGGCCGATCCCGT
>Ga0066697_10000769_pt1 | contig 12247 bp, 13 predicted proteins | sample GraSoiAngelo_146_FD_66451 | JGI IMG/M metagenome (GOLD analysis project Ga0066697, IMG submission 66451) | Grasslands soil microbial communities from the Angelo Coastal Reserve, California, USA - 14_1009_05_30cm | ecosystem: Environmental > Terrestrial > Soil > Grasslands | place: USA...
CCCGACATCATGGCGCCGAGGCTCGAGTTCGGCGACCACATCCACCCGAACCCGTTCGGCTACCTGCAGATGGGCCAGTCGATCAACATGTCCCTGATCGACAGGCGCTGAAGAGCACGCATCAGTCGACGAGCCGCGCCCCGCGCCGGGGCGCGGCTTCTAGCGCGCGGCCGAGGAGGCCGGGCCGCCGTCCCCCGCGCGCCGCAGCCGGCGCGCCTTCGAGACCGGCTTGTTGCGCTGCGGCGCGGCATAGATCGCGTACGCGACGTCGCCGAGCAGCCCGAGCACGACCACGCCCGCCACCGCGACGGCGGCCGGATGCCGGCGCTGGAATTCCTCTTCGTGGTCTCGCTCGGCGAGCTGGTGCTGCTCGTCTGGCTGATCGGCTGGGGAACGCGGCTGCGCGACTAGCGCTGCGTCGAGAGCAGCTCCTTGGCGAAAGGACCTGGGTGCCGCCGCGCAAGGCGGGTTCTCTCTCCGGTCACATCGTATCGCTGCCCAGCAGCAGCGGGTCCAACGCGATGTGGACGGCGTTCTCGTTGCGGTCGCCGTCAGCGAAGAGTTCGCTGCGCGGGCGACGATCGAAGTCGCCCCCGACGGTCACGTTTCCCAGCACTTGGATCCCGCCGCCCTTCGCGTACAGCAGCTGGCCCTCGGGGTCGGCGACGACCACGACGAGAGAGAGGGCGCGAATGGATCCGGAGTGGGTCCTGACGAGCGCCTTCCAGAAACCACCCTTGCCGGCCCCCTCGGTGACGCCGTCCCACCGCGCCTGGTCGTGGGACAGCGCGGCGTTCACCACACGGATGCTCGGTGTGAGCAGCGCGTCGGCGTTGAACCGGGCCTTGAGCTCTCTCCCGATGGCGGCGTTGAGCGCTTTCACTTTCGCCTCGTCGGCCTTGCCGGTCGTGGGGTCGAAGACCCCGCCCGCCTCCTTGGTCTTCGCCTCGATGATGGGGCCGACGTCGCTGCCCGGTACCACGGCGATCCCCGAGTTCTTCAGCTTCGCCTCGATGGCGCCCGCAAACAGCGCGCGCACCGGCTCCGGATCCTCCAGATCACCCGGCAAGCGGACCGGCGCGAGCGCGACCGTTTTCAGCGCCGGATAGAAAGATTCTCGCGGGACTTTGAACGGATTGTATGGCTTCTGCGTCGAGCCGCAAGCGCAGGCTACGATGGCGATCGTCTGCAGAGCGAGGCGGAACCGCGCCATGGCTTACCCCCGGCAATGAGTCTACCGCCGCCGGGACGGGGATCGTCAATCCCGGGTGATCTCGACGGTGTCGAATTGCTCCGCTTAATTGTTCTCCGTCCCGGCGCCATGGATCGGTGAGGCTCACTCCTCAGCTCACCGCTTTCTTCACGAGCGCGCCGATCCTTGCTTCTTCGGCGGTGGTCAACTCCTTCAGCGCGAATGAGGTCGGCCACATGGCGCCTTCGTCGAGGTTCGCATTGTCGCTGAAGCCGAACGTCGCGTACCTCGTTTTGAACTTCTGGGCGCTTTGGAAGAAGCAGACGACATTGCCGTCCTTGGCATACGCGGGCATCCCGTACCAGGATCTCGGCAAGAGGGCTGGCGCGCTGGCCTTGATGATGGCATGGAGCCGCTCGGCCATGGCGCGATCGCGTTCCGCCATCTCGGCGATCTTCGCGAGCACGTCGCTTTCGCCGTCCGCCCTGCCCGCGCGCGGGCCGCGGCGCGCAGCCGCCTTCAGCTCTTGGGCGCGCTCCCTCATCGCGGCGCGTTCCTCGTCCGTGAATCCCTTGGACGCCTTGGCAGTGGTTCTCTTGGAGAACGGCCGCGTGCCCTTCCTTGCAGGTTTCCTTTCAGCCATTGCGAAGCTCCTCCCTGCGCCGAAGCGGCGACGATCGCGAGCTCGACTCGTAAGCGTCAAGGCCCCTGTGTGGAACATTTCGCGCTTGCGGCGGAACGCAGCGGTGCCCGCCCCTTCGGGGCGCGACGGACAGGGGGCTTGAAGACACGCGAAGGCCCCATCGGCTAATGGCCGACAGGGCCCAGGTTGTCATGGTTGCGGGGGCATGATGGATGAATCATCTACGACACCGAACCCTCGGTTTTTCAGCAGGTTACGTCGTCGGCACGTCATGGCTTCGCTGCAAACCGCCGAGTAAGCGTAGGGGCCCGTCGAGGACGGGTCGGCCACTACGAAGGGCTGTGTCAGGGGGTTCAGCGAGTATCCTCGTGTTCTCTCTGACTCGGTGGAGCCAACTGTGGCCGAGGTCGTTGAACGCGTCGAATGCCAGGACGGTGAAGAACTGCTCGCGGCTATTTCGCTTCGAGGGAAGTACTTCCGCGGGCGCCGTCGTGAGTCCAGAAGCGGGATGGAGCGATGGATCTTCCGCGGCCAAGCGCAAGAATGGCCGCTCCTCCCTTCCGCGCTGCGCGCGGGCGAGCACGGACCACTGATGTTCCACTCTCGTGAAGGTTGGGCTCGGGTTGCGCCGACCAACACGGTGGAGCAGCACAACGCGGAGTTGTTTACGATCCAGAAGTTCTTCTGGGAGGCTGACTCGCAAGGCCTCTCGCTTCCAAACGACAGCCAACTACTACGTCGGCAACTGGCCCAGTTCGACATGATTGTGGATGACCACTTTGAAGAGAGGGCCGACGGGTTGCCAATGGCACTGTGGCCACCCGAAGTGTTGCTATCAACATTCGCTCTTGCCCAGCACCACGGAATTCCGACGCGTCTGCTCGACTGGACGCGAAAGCCATTCGTTGCGGCGTACTTCGCCGCGCGGGACGCTGCAAGAGAGCGGTTCAAGAACGATGCAATTGAGCCCACGCGACTCGTGATCTACGCGTTTAAAGCGAGCGTTCTCGAGCTCGACTACGCAGAGCGTAGAGAGCGCTTTACTTCCATCGTCGCTGCGCCTCGTCACGGCAACCCGAACCTTCATGCACAGGCCGGGGTGTTCACGGTCGAGCGTCTCCGAAGGCTTTCCATCGGCGATCCGGTCGACCGAAGGCCTTTTGACGAGCAACTCGTTGCGGCGGCGAGAAACTATCCCGACGGCGAGTGGCCATTGCTCAGAGTCTTCACCTTGCCGAACCGGTTCTCAACTGAGCTTCTGTGGCTCCTGTACTTGGAGGGTCTCACCGCCAGCGCGGTGTTTCCGGGCTTCAATGGAGTGGCTGAAACACTCAAGGACGAGGAACTGTTCCAAGGACTCGGTCTGCCAGAGCGCTGATTCAGCGTCGATTGTGGAGTATGCAGTGCCGGTCCCGCGATTCCGTCCAGCTCCTGCTTGCGCCCATCAACGCCGGCGCCGGTTGTTTCTTGACCGCGCCTTCCGCGTTTTTGTTCGCCATTGGCCGATCTCCGGCCTCGCGGGCTCTACAGGTAGCTGCTTTTTCAGCGAGACGGGTGCCGCGCGGATGCCGGGCAATGTCGTGACGCGGTCTGACCACTCGCCCGTCGCGGGTTCTTTCTGTGCATGATTACCACCGGGGAACAGCCTGGGCACATCTAAAGATTTTGACGTTTTTGGAAAAGCCATCGTGCGGTGTAGGCTCCGCTCCGGGAGGACAACCACTGCCTGATGCCAAACCGCCGACTCGCTGCCGATGAGCTAATCGTCGCGCGCGCCGTCCTTAAACGCTTGCGCGCGCGCCTCGTAGCGCTCAGTGCAGGAGACGAGGACCTGCTCTGGGCGCTCCGGCGGAAGATTTTCAAGGAGTTGATCTACGACGAGCGCGGAAAGCCGATGCAGCGGAGGGCGCTCAAGCTTGTCAAGCGGATGCAGCAAGGCGGCAAGTGCGCGCTCTGTCGGAGAAGGTTGCCGAAGGCGTACTGCGTCCTTGACCGACTGGTCGCGATGAAGGGGTACACGGTCAAGAACACTCGCTTGCTCTGCCCGGCCTGCGATACTCGCGTACAGAAGGAGCGGCGTTACGTCTAACTACGGAACGACAGCCCCGCCCGATGCGTCCACCCAGCCCGAGTTGGCCGCGTTGCGCCAGAGCGGCTTGTTGAGGCCACGATGAAAGACCGGACCAAACCCTGGGGCGAGTCCCTGAGTCAGAAAGTCCGCGCTCTGAGCGGCAAGGACGTCGTCGCTTGCAACGGTCCATCCCTGAGCCAGAGCGGTCAAGACGCATTGGTCCGGAAGATCGACGCTGCCGTTTGGACCGACAGTAAACTGCATGCCGCCGATCCCCCATGCTTCTGGAATTTATGGACAGCCGGGTACCACACACACGAAGTGCGTTCAGCCCACTTTATTCACGTATGGACCCACGGTCGACGCATGCACGCCGGACGCTGCGCGAACGAACACCGTCCAAATCAATTATCTGAAGCAAGGCGCCTACCAAGGACTCTTTCAGCAGGGAACAACTGTTGTTTACCACGACGCGATGACGCAGACCGGGTCGTGGCCATCACCGCAATCCTGCCTCTGTACCGACATCAGCGGAAACCATAGTGTCTGCGGCTCAACACCTTGCGCGTCCTTCTAGGTTGAGACAGCACCTTCTTCAGATGCGGGTTGTTGGAGTCGTTGCCACTGTCTGTCCGGATAGGAGCGGACCATGCGGTTGGATGCGCGGCACGTCGCTTTCGTTCTTGCAGTCGTCGCGTTCGGCTGCGGATCGCGCGGACAGCCTTCCACTTCAACAGCGAACACCTCCGCCGCCGGACTCTGTTGCGAAAGCACGGGGGCTGCGGTTCCGGGTTCTTCCGGTAATACGCGGCCAGCGGCGACGCCTGCTTACGATATCACACGACTGATGTATGGCGTGCCCCTCGACTTAGACGAGGAGGGCAACATTCTGCTCCAGCCCGCCAGCGACCGTGGGGCCATCTTATTACACGCGGACGGCGTCCGAGTAGACAGATTGCCTCACGACCTGACTATCGGCCGCCTCTCCGGCGGTGGCGAGGTAGCTGTCGGGTCCACGTCCGATTCCGCCGGGATAACTGCGGTTCTTTTTGACGGAGTATGGACAGACCTCAACACGTTGCTTTGTGGAAGCAGCGAATGCTGGGCGAACAATGAGGCAATTGGAATCGACGCTGGAGGACGGATCGTTGGAAACCGGTACAGTCTTTCAACACGGCTAAGCGCTTATACAATATCGCCGAATGGCATCGTCTCGACGCTGGTGTTCCCGGGGGCGACCTCAACTGGGGTGTGCGACGTCAATTCCCGCGGCGAGATACTTGTCCACGCCGTCTTTAGCAACTCCGCGTACGAGCGCGCCGTCATCGTGTCGACTTCCGGGGAGCCGATCGGTATTACCATTCCCAATGGGCATGTATGGGCTAACTCGATCAACGAGCGGAGCCATGTGGCAGGTTGCACGCAGGCTGCTGGTGTCAGCCATCCGTTTATTTGGGCTGAGGGAAAGCTCACGGATCTAGGCTCCATTGGCCCCCGGTACGGTGAGAAGTTTTCTTGCGGAGTGAGCATATCCGACGAAGACGTGGTTGTCGGCGATTCGAGTGCGCCGACGATCAGAGGTTCCACGCATTTCGTGTACGCGAACGGGACGATGTTCGATCTCGATGCTATATCAGGAATCGAGCTCGATTACGTCGTCCGTATAAATGCTAAAGGTCAAATCTTGGCGCGTGATAGTTTCGGCTACGTTGTGCTCTTGAAGCCCCGCTGACCTCACGCGCGGCTCTGGTTCAACGCGCTGATTGGAACAAATCGGGCGCTAGCCTTGACCGTTTCACGAACGACATCGACCAAGTGCATCACGAACGTGTCCGGATGCTGTGCTCGATCCCGATCGGCTTCAGAACCTCGGGTGGAAAGTCTTCCAAGTTGAACGTGACGATGGACCTCCGCACCGCACGCCATCGCCGCCGCCGCCACTATTGGGACTGGAGGCCGTGAAGCGCATCGAGGCGGGGCGCGCGATCAGCGCCCCTGGTTCCGGACAAGATCTGATCAAAGTCTCCGGCACGTGGAGCATCAGGCGGACACGACGTGAAGGTGCCCGACTCGCCTCGCGCGGTTCGGCGCCCGGATGATGTCGACGTCGCTGCCGAGCATCCGAAGGTACTTGAGAAGCCTCTCGGTCGAGAAACCGGAGATCCGCCCTCGAAGCAGCGCCGATACTTTTGGTTGATCGATGCGGAGGACCTTCGCTGCCGCAGCCTGCGTCAGCCGCCTCGACGAAATGATCCTGGCGACCTCTGCGGCAAGCTGCGCCTTCGCCAGGGCCTCGTCGGGCGCGGACACATCGAGATCGGCGAAGACGTTTCCGGTGCTGACGCTGAAATCGCGCTTACTCTTCATCGCTCGCTCCCCTGAAGTGCCTTGCTGCGTGAATCTCCTTCGCACGACCCAACCGTTGCCTCACGATGTCGATCTCGTGCTTCGGCGTCTTGATCCCCTTCCTGGACTTCTTCTGGAACGCATGCAGGACGTAGACCGCGTCTTCGAACCTGACGGTGTAGGCGGCGCGGTAGGCATTGCCGTCATAGTTGTCCACGACCTCCAGCACTCCACCACCGCCCAGGCCCTTCAGGGGCTTCGCGTCGGGGTGCTTCCCGCCGGTTTGAGCGAGAAAGAGCGCGTACCCATCACTCGCCTCACCTCTTCCGGGAAACTCTTCAAGTCCTCCTTCGCCCTTCCGACCCACACCAGTGGCTTCGGCGGAGCGAGCACGGACCAAGTATGCCAATTCTGGCATGAGGATGCAACGTCGAGGCCGACGGAGGTCTGTTCGGCGCGCTGGATGTGAGGTAGGCCAGCGCGAAGAGCGGCAACCCACCTGTCTGGCGGCGATTCGTCCCAGCGTCGCCAGCCGCCTGGTGCGCACGCACCGAATGCCGCGTATGAAGCGTGGCACGTGATCCGGTACAACTGCACGAGCAGAGCGATTCCCAGGCCTGCCTCGCAAGAGATAGGTCACGCCTATCGCCGCCAAAGGATCTCCATGCTGAAGCCCTTCGTCACTACTGTAGCGCTCCTCTCCGTCGTCCAAGCTTCCTCCGCACAACAATCCACGCCCGCGCCTCGCGACGTCCCTGGGCGTTCCATTCCCGTCCCAACGACCGTCAGCCCGCAGATGCAGGCCGTCATCGGTGGGCCGTTGAACCCGCTCTATAACGAATCGCCGAAGAACGCAGATGAGTGGAAGGCGATCGTTCAGAGGACGGCGCAGGCCGCCGTGGCGCGTCTCCCGAAACTCCGAGAAGCGCTTGGCGTCACCGTTCAGCCAACCAAAATCGGCGGTGTGAGCGCCTTCATCGTTACTCCCAGGACCATTCCGCCTCGTAACCGCAACCGCGTGCTGCTGCACTTTCACGGTGGTTACCGGGTCCTCTACCCTGGCGAGTCGGGAACGAGCGAAGCGATCATGATGGCGGGACTCGCCGGGTACAAGGTCATTTCGGTCGACTACCGAATGCCGCCCGACTTCCCGTTTCCTGCTGCGCTCGACGATGCCGTCGCTGTCTACCGCGAGCTGCTCAACACCAATAAGCCATTGAACGTCGGCATCTTCGGGACGTCAGCAGGCGGTAGCCTCACCATCGCGACCTTATTGCGAGCCAAGGCCGAACACGTGCCCATGCCTGGTGCCATAGCGCCCGGAACACCGACCGTTGATCTCAGCGGGGCTGGCGATACATTGTTTACCAATGCTTTCGTGGACAACGTTCTCGTCGCGCCTGAGCCCTTCATTCGCGCTACCGCGCTGCTCTACGCTAACGGACGCGACCTGAAGGACCCGCTGCTGTCGCCCATCTATGGCGACGTACATGGATTTCCACCAGCGATCCTCACCAGCGGCACGCGCGACCTGTACCTGTCCCACACCGTGCGCATGTACCGCAAGCTGCGCGCCGCCGGAGTGGAAGCGGTGCTGCAAGTCTGGGAAGGTCAGTCGCATGGCCAATATCGCGCGGACCTCGACGCCCCAGAGACCAAGGAATACTTCGACGAAGTCGCCCACTTCTTCGACACACACCTGAGCAAGTAAGGCGCGCATTTGCGTCAATCGCGCGAGTCGGCACAAGAAGTCGCTGGCCGGTGCTCCCGATGAGCGGCCCCATCATCCGAGCCTCCTGCCTTCGGGCAGATCGCGCGGCACCTGATCGCGGATGCGAGAGTCAGGTCTGTTCCCAAGTCGTCATAGAGTGCCTGCGCACCCAAGCCATTACGACTGCGCCGCGTAGCGCCCGGCATCGGCCGGGCGCAGGGCAGTTCTTGGACAAGATGCAGACACGATCGCGTAACCCCCTGTCGCATCGACTAGGCTAAATGAGCGCAGCGTCAAAGGTGGTCATGCGCTCGGCAACCCCGAACGACGGCGTGGGCTGTTACGCGCCAAACGGGATCGTCCAAGGAGGCCAGAGCGCCAAAAACGAGGAGCATCACGATCGTCGCAATTGAGTGCAGGCCGAGGCGTTTTCCGAATGCCGTGACGTAGCCTTCAATTTGTCACGCGGCTTCTGATTCAAGCGGCGACCTGTCGCGCACGAGCACGATCTTGCCCGTCACGCCACCCTTCCCGAGCAGCTCGTGCGCCTGTCCTGCCTCTGCAAGAGAAAATCGTCGCGCGATGAGTGGCTTGATCTTCTGATGTTGAAGGAGGTCGAACAGAGCGGTCAAATCCTGTCGAAATTGTACCGGCCTCAGCCGTTTGCGCCACTGGATGCTGTAGGGGACCACCCGTTTCCGGCCAGGGAGAAGCCAGCCGCCGGCAATATACAGCCCGAAAATCGGGATTCCATGAAGGCGATTTCGACGACCTGAACGACCTGAAGCCAATCGGCCCGCCCGTAGGGAAGAAGTAAGACCATAGGCGACTACCGTCCCGCCTGGACGGAGAGCCTTGCGGGAACGCCAGATATGGGTGCCGCCGATGCTGTCAAGGACAACGTCTACGCCCTCACCGGTGAGGCGGTGAATTTCATTCACGAAGTCGAGCTGTCGGTAATCGATTGGGGTACCGCCCAGGTCGGAAACGGCCGATGCTCCTCGCGAGGAACAGGTACCGTACATCTCCAACCCGGCGAGCCGCCCGAGCTGCAATAGTGCCGTGCCGACCCCGCCTGCTGCGCCGTGGATCAGCGCGCGCTGACCCTCTCTGACCTTAGCCGAACGGTGCAGCATCTGGTACGCCGTTACGTAGTTCAGCACGAGGCTGACAGCCTCGGCGGCGTCCAACCCAGATGGCACCGGAACCAGTTCACGTTGCGGCAGGCAGACGAACTCCGCGTACGCGCCGCTGATCGGCAGTGCGGCAACTATCTGGCCTGGTTCGACTGCAGAGACGCCGTCGCCGAGCCGATCCACCACGCCGACCAGATCCCAGCCCGGCGTGAACGGCAGCGGGGGCGTCTCGGGATGAACGCCCTCGCGCGCCATCAGGTCGGGCAAGCAAACACCCGCGGCAAGGACTCTCACCTGCACTTCGCCCCTCTTCGCCTCGGGGCGCTCTTCTTCGAGCACCTGAATTGCATCGGGCCCGCCGTAGTGAGTAACGATGATGCGCCTGTGTTTCACGGACCGCTTCCTCGCTCGCGCACGCCGCCGCCGATGACGCCGAGGACCATGGGGCACCTCTGGCCTGGAGTCCTTGGAATTGGCGTGCCAGTTCTACGGCGGTGATCCGGGCCTATCTGCGCGCAAGACTTGCGCAGAACCGAGCCTGATGCACTTTTGCCGGTAAGACTTGCGTTCGGACTGCCAGGGATCTGGCCGCGAAGTCGCTAGGCCAGTTTGCCGAGGCGGAGCTGCGCTGTTCCTTGAGAAGCCCACGGTAGTTGAACATGGGCATCTCGAAATTGCCCTTCTTGAAAGCCCTCGCGATGTGATGGAAGTGGCGCTCGATGGCAGCGCGGCTGAGTCCTCGGGCCGTCGATGGAGTCAGTCTGCCTGGACGGCCAGGATGTTTCATCGCTCACTGCGGCGAAATCGCTCTGGAGCGATCGATTGCGGACAGCCACGAAGCGCATGCGACTTCTCCTAGCCTCACCAGGTTCGAGATCTCGCTCGAATAGCTCACTGCGAACGATTTACACCGTACTCGAGAACCCGAAGGGGTCTGGCGCGGCGCCGTTGGCGCAACTGTTTCAGCGCTTCGAACCAGAGCACGCAAGCGAGGCCAGCGCCGAGACTGAACAAGAGATCTTCGGCGTGCAGCGGCGCGAAGTGGAAGAGCTGCTGTGCGAATGGCACGAACAACACGACAGCCAGCAGCGCCGCGGTGCCGCCGACGACCCAGCGAAACGCGGCGTTGGGAACGCGCAGCATCGCGACGACCGATCGCGTCCCTGATCGGTTGACGAGGATGACCACCAGGAAAGCGACGACGAGCGTTGCGAACGTGAGAGCACGCGCAGCTTCCGGCGCATGCCCGATGCGGGCGAGCATGAACACCGCCACGCAGGCAGCAAGAACGCTCAGGCCCTCTGCCACGGCGAGCGAGAGAGTCTGGCGGGAAAACAGGCGTTCATTCGGATGTCTTGGCGGCCGCCGCATGATGTCCGCCTCTGCCCCCTCCGCTTCGAAGATCAGCGTGCACGACGGGTCGATGATCAGCTCGAGGAATGCAATGTGCACCGGCAACAGGAGGAGCGGCCAGCCGGCGACGAACGCTGGCAGCAGCGACAGCCCGGCGATGGGTATGTGCACGGCAAGAACGAAGGCGATGGCCTTCTTGATGTTGTCGAAGATGCGGCGGCCCAGCCTCACGGCAGCGACGATTGATGAGAAGTCGTCGTCGAGCAGCACGAGCGACGCTGCCTCGCGTGCGACGTCCGTTCCACGGCCTCCCATGGCGATGCCGATGTGCGCCGCCGCTTGAGTGCGGGGGCGTCGTTGACTCCATCGCCCGTCATCGCGACCACCTCCCCGTTCGTTTTGAGTGCGGTAACGAGGCGGAGCTTCTGCTCTGGGATCACCCGGGCGAACACCTGCACGTCCTGGACGCGTCGTGCGAAGAGGGGCCGCAGGCCTCTATGTGACCTGCGAGACGCTCCTGGGTCCTGAGCGAACACGGGAAATCGTCGAGCGGATGAGTGCAATGCCTGACGTACGTGTCGCTCCGTATCGCAAGCCCGCTGGCTGATTGCACACGCTGAATGTCGCGCATCGTCGGTCTAAACGGGCTGCGAAGTCGTCTTGACTGCCGCGACGGCGCGCTGTCGCCAGAAGTGAGCTGGGAGGAGACAGATGGCAATCAGCACCAGCTGGGAACCGATGAAGCCGGCGAGGGCGCGGAAAGCGCTGTCCATGAATCCGTACGAGTGGAGCCCCACTCCGAGCATGTTTACGCCGAACCACGACAAGCTGGTGATCACGTTTCCGAAGATCGCCATCGCCATGATGCCCTTTTCACGAACGTAGCCTCCCCAGCGAGCGTGGAGGATCACGGCGTTCCAGAGGACGATGAGAAGCGCGCCGTTCTCCTTCGGGTCCCAGCCCCAGAACCGTCCCCACGACTGATCCGCCCAGATGCCGCCCAGCACCGTTCCGACGAAGCTGAAGAACAGTGAGAAGCAGATCACCCCGTAGGTCATCGAGACCAGCGTCCGGCTGTTGGTGGAATCAGGACGCCGGCTGAGATGCCGCCGCAGGGTGTACCCGATTGCGAGTGCGCCAGCCAGGAACGTCCCGCCGTACCCGATGGTGATGGTGATGACGTGCGTCGCAAGCCAGAAGTTCGAATCCAGCACTGCGCGCATCATCTCCATGGTGTCGCCGTCACCCATGAGGTGATGCGCGACGATCAGCGACGCAAAGCCGGAGGCGGCGGCGACAGCAGTGCCGAATCCCTTCCGGTAGATCCGTTCCAGCGCGATCCCGAGGACCACCGCGGTCCAGCCGACGAATACGGCGGAGGAGTAAAGGTTGGTCACCGGCGGCCGACCCTGCAGGAAGATTCGCGTCACCAGACCCGCGGTGTGGATCAGCGCCCCGGCCACGAGAAGAGCGAACGCCGTCGGTTGGAGGACGGAGCGCTTCCAGAGCCAGGACGCGAATACGGTCAGCAGGGCCAGGACGTAGATGACCATCCCTGCATAGAAAGGCTGCGCGCGGTTGAACAGGCGCTCCGAGTCGGCCTGACCAAGCGAGTCCGGCCGCCGCGAAGCTGCGACTTCGCTGATCGCCACCACTGCGCGATTGAACGCCTCCTGATCGTTCTCGTCGTAGGCCGAGGCGAGCCGTGCCAGGGATTCGAGGGCCGGATCCATCGTGCCGCTGCGCGCGGCGCCCAAGGCCTCGCCGACGCTGCGCCAGGCGTCCGCGCTTGCTC
>Ga0066697_10000770_pt1 | contig 12239 bp, 12 predicted proteins | sample GraSoiAngelo_146_FD_66451 | JGI IMG/M metagenome (GOLD analysis project Ga0066697, IMG submission 66451) | Grasslands soil microbial communities from the Angelo Coastal Reserve, California, USA - 14_1009_05_30cm | ecosystem: Environmental > Terrestrial > Soil > Grasslands | place: USA...
CGGCTGAGCGATTTCAAGACGAACGAATACGCGCAGCTCATCGGTGGCGAGCAGTTTGAATCAAGCGAGCAAAATCCGATGCTGGGCCTGCGCGGCGCAGCGCGTTATTATCATGGAAAATTTCGGGACGCCTTCACGTTGGAATGCGAAGCGATCAAGCGCGTGCGCAACGAGATCGGGCTAAAAAACGTGATCGTGATGGTGCCGTTCTGCCGCACCCTCGACGAGGCTGATAAAGTGCTGCACCTGCTCGCCGACAATGGCTTGGTGCGCGGCCGCGGCGGACTGGAGATTTATATGATGTGCGAGATACCGTCGAATGTTGTTCTCGCGGAGAAATTCGCCGAACGTTTTGACGGTTTTTCCATCGGCAGCAACGATCTAACGCAGTTCGTGCTGGGAGTCGATCGAGATTCGGCTGAACTCGCCAGACTATTCGATGAAAGAAATGAAGCTGTGAAGAGCGTCGTTAGCGACGTGATTCGCCGCGCGCACAAGGCCGGCTGCAAAGTCGGCATCTGCGGCGAAGCACCGAGCAATTATCCGGAGTTCGCCGCGTTCCTGGTACAGTGCGGCATCGATTCGATCTCAGTAAACCCAGACCGGTTCGTTGAGACAAAGAAGATCGTGGCAAAGGCCGAAGCGACTTCGGCATAAAAAAGGAACCGACAGCGCGCGAGCGCCCGATTCATTTTTTACAAAGATTAGGAATGTTTTTATGTCGGGAAGAATTTTCCCATCTCGTCCCGCAATCGCGGGATCGATCGCGCTGCTTGTTTATGGTTTTTCCGCTGCTGCGCAGGAACCTGCGCATACGTTGCAGGGACCAATCAACAGTTTCGCGCCGGTCGTCGAAAAGGTCGCGCCCACTGTTGTGACCATCTTTACTACTCAGACTATATCCCGCCCGGCTTTGCAGTTTCCGTTTTCCGATCAAGCGCTTCGCGAATTTTTCGGCGGACAGCTTCCTCGAACGCAAGGCAAACAGACAGTGCAAGGACTTGGCTCGGGTGTCATTGTCAGCCCGGACGGATACATTCTCACTGCCAATCACGTGGTATCGGGCGCGGAGGAAATCATGGCGGGCCTTGGTGCGGAACTCCGCAAATATAAGGCGAAGAAAATCGGCACCGATCCGGGCACTGATGTCGCCTTGCTAAAAATCGACGGGAAAAACCTGCCAGCGATCACATTTGCAGACAGCGACAAAGCGCGTGCCGGCGATATCGTACTCGCGCTCGGTAACCCATTTGGCCTGCGGCAAACGGTCACGATGGGAATCATCAGCGCGGTAGGCCGCGGCGGCATGGGCATTGTCGATTACGAAAATTTCATACAGACCGACGCGGCTATTAACATGGGTAACTCCGGCGGCGCGCTCGTCGATACTGAAGGGCGGCTGGTAGGCATTAACACTGCAATTTTCACCCGCACTGGCGGGAATCAGGGCGTTGGTTTCGCCATTCCGTCAAATCTCGCACGCGATGTCATGCAGAGCCTGCGCGAAAAAGGACGCGTGGTGCGCGGTTACATTGGTGCGTCGGTGCAGACGCTCACGCCGGAACTGGCCGACGCCATGAAACTAAAGGGAGAACCAACCGGTGCGCTGATTGGCGAAGTCACTCCGAAGAGTGTAGCAGAGAAAGCCGGCATCAAAAGCGGTGATGTGATTACCACTGTCAATGGAAAAAAAATCAATGACGCGCGCGAACTACGCTTGATGATCGGCTCAATGGCGCCTGGCACGAAGGTGCAGTTGGAAGTCAACCGCGAAGGCCAGAAGAAAATGTTCGACGTCAACCTTGCCGAGATGCCGCCTGCCGAAGCTGGGCCTTCGCCTGAAGCTTCACCCGAGGAAAGCGCCCAACCTGAAAAGGCCACCGTTTTTGGAAGCGCAGTCGTCGCGGATGTTACCGATGATGTGCGTCGTGTACTAAATCTGCCAAAAGATGTCCAGGGCGCGGTTATCGTGCAGATCGATTCCGACTCGCCGGCGGCGCAAGCTGGCCTGCGCGAAGGCGACGTGATCCAGGAAGTTAACAAACAGCCAATAAAAAACGCCAAGGACCTCGTCGCGCTCACCAAGAAATTGAAGCCGAACGAAAAAATTCTCATGCGCATCTGGAGCCAGGGCCGTAGCGGCTACGTGGCGCTCGAACCGAAATAAAGGCTGCTGTAGCGGTAGCTGTGGCCGCTGCGCATAGGTTCATCACCGAGTTCTGAGAACTCGATCCATCTCAAATATCTAAAATCGCCGTGGCTTTCCATCCGCCATTGGCTTTTTCGACGCGGAAATCGTGAAGCGTAACGGCTTTCACATCGGCACGCTGCTGATGGCGTGCGGCATCCAGCGGCTCGCCGGCCGCCGTCGCCGTTAAAAAATAGGCGCCCTCTTTCTGGTGGATTTGCGCGTCGCGAATGCGCAGTAGGAGCCGCTCGGCGTCTTTAAGGTAAATGAGCTCCTGCAAAAAATCGAAAAGCAACATATCGATCTTATCGTTCTCCAACTCGACGCGGCGCATCTCGCGCGGGTCGATCGCTTCGATGTTCTCGATCATGACGTTCAGTGTCGCGTCCGCTGCGGCCGTGAACAATTGCGGCAGATCGCGTCCCGTCGCTTCGAATGCGATGTCAGCGGTGCCTACGTCTTCCAGATACTTGTAGGGCATTTCAAATACCGTCATTCCGACCGAATCGGAGCGAAGTGGAGGAAACCCGTGGCATTACCGTTGAGGTTCATCACGGGATTCCTCCACTTCGCTCGAAATGACGCGCGGATGAGACCTCGCATTTCTTCAGACGATCGACAATCGCCGATTTCGTCGCAGCAATTTCTTTCCCGATGAAAACCAGCTGCGTTTCAGCGGACTCGAAAGGCTCCAGCTCCCAGCGGCCGGCAACGAAATTGAAAAGCTGCGCGCCATCCTCGAAACGCACGAAGCCTTTTGCGCGATACACATTCGAAGGCAGATCCTCGGCAAAGCGTTCAAAGCAATCGCGCGAAAAAATTTTGTCGGATGTGAATGTGAACGATTCGAACTCCGGCTGATGCTTGTGCGCGGGCGAGGCGATTTCTTTCTTGCGCCCAAGTCCAAACAATAGCTCGGGATCAATCCGGCAGCGCTCCGTGCGGATAATCGCGGCAGTTGGATTGATGTCGCGCAGTTTCGTTTCCAGCGGCTCAATCTGATCGGGGTCGATCAGATCAATCTTGTTCAAAAGCAAAATGTCCCCGCCTTCAATTTGCAGGCGCGTGGTGTGGCCGAGTTCGGGGAAGCGAATAAGGGCGTCGGCGTCAATGACCGAAACTACTCCGTCGAGCCGGCATTGAGGTAGCGCCTCCTGAATGTTGAACACGAGAGCCTCAGGTTCCGCAAGGCCGGTGGTCTCGACGATGATCATCTCCGGTGCGACTTTTTGAATGATTTCATTCACCGCCGCCTCGAACTCGCCGAGCAGCGAGCAGCAAACGCAACCGCCGCCCAGCTCAGCGATGCGGACGTTTTTGCCCTCGATCACTTTCGTGTCGATTGCGATCTCACCGAACTCATTCATCACAATCGCCATCTTCGCTGGCTTCGTCGCGAGAACGTGCCGGAGCACCGTGGTTTTGCCGCTGCCTAACGGGCCGGTTACGAGCGTGATTGGAGTGCGGGGAGTCGTAGGCGGATAATGATTCATGATCTGCCAGTGCCGATCAGGCGACAAATTGGTCAGAGGTCACTGTTCACTGATCATTAACCCTGTCCAGACCGCGACTAGCGCAGAAGAAATCGGCGAATCACCGCTGCGCTCCTAAAGGGCCTTGCCAAATTTCCGCCTAGGAGACGGCAGCAGAAACTGGTGTCGGCGCTGACGGGGCGGGCGCCGGTTTCTTTTTTGCTGCGGCTTCGGCCAGCTTGGCATCAACCTCGGCAGCGTCGGTTGGGCAGATTTTGTGGTAATAATCGTTCGACTTTGACAGCTCCTCTTTGCGCTGAAGCAGGTGGTTGAATCGCTCCCGTTTACTCAGCTCGAACTCCTTATCCATCTTGATCGCCTCAAATGGGCAGACCTCGACACAGATCTGGCAGCTCATGCAGACCGAGATGTCGATGTCGAAGACCTTCGGATACAACTGCGGTTTGCCCATGTAATCGGGCTTCTTGTCGTCGCTTTTGACGATGTAAATGCACTGCGGCGGACATTCCTTCTCGCAAATTTTGCAGGCCACGCAGCGCAAACCCGCGTGCGGATCGTCGCCGTCATAAATCAGAAACGGAAAATTACGATAATTCTCCGGAAGCGGATTGCGCTCTTCCGGATACTGAACTGTGATCAGGCGATCCTTCTCGAAATAACTTCCCACGAAGTTCCGTGCCGTGACCGCCATTCCCTTGAGTATGCCAGAGCCGATCATGTGTTGTTATCGATCTACTTCTCCCATCACGATATCGACGCTGCCGAGAATTACCATTACGTCCGCGACCGTGTGGCCGAGGCACATGTCTTCGAGAATGGTGAGATTGATGAAGCTCGGCGGGCGAACCCTGTAACGATACGGATTCGGTCCTCCATCGCTGATCAAATAAAAACCGAGCTCGCCTTTCGGTCCTTCAATGCGGCCATAGGCTTCGCCTATAGGCGGGCGAAAAGCGCGGATCTTCACTTTCGGATTCAGCACCGGTCCGGGCTGAATCTGAGCGAAGGCTTGTTGCAAGATCGATACACTTTCGCGCATTTCGAGCGCCCGCATCATCAACCGATCGTACGTGTCGCCGTGTTCACCGAGCGGGATTCGGAATTTGAAATGCGGATAATACCCGTAGCCGTCCACTTTACGAAGGTCATAGTTGACGCCGCAGGCGCGTAGCATCGGGCCCGTGACGCCGGCGTTGATCGCCAACTCGGCGGAGACTTTCCCGACATTTTGCGTGCGTCCGATGACGATCTCGTTGCCGAGGATTAGTTCCTCGAATTCGTCCAGAAACTTCGGAAAACGATCGACAATCTTTTTCGCCCCGACCAGCCAGTCGTCGCTCGCGTCCACGCGGCAGCCGCCGAAACGCATGTAATCGCACATCATGCGCGAGCCGGAGAGCGATTCGAAAAGATCGAGAATCTTTTCGCGCTCGCGGAACGCGTACATGAGCGGCGTGCCCCACGCGCCCATGTCATTGAGCAGAAACCCCAGCAGCGAGGCGTGATTCTGCAGCCGAGTCAGCTCGGCAAGAATGATACGCAAATACTCGGCGCGTTCAGGAACTTGGATGCCGGCCAGCTTCTCTACACTCAGGGCGTACGCCCAGTTATTTGTCATCGAGCAGAAGTAGTCGAGTCGATCCGTGTAAGGCATCGAGCCGAGGTAGCTGGTGTTCTCGCCAATTTTCTCGTGATTGCGATGCAGATAACCGAAAACCGGTTTGAGTTTGCGAACGATCTCGCCATCCAGTGCCACATTCATCCGAAACACGCCGTGGGTCGATGGGTGCTGCGGTCCCATCGATACTTCGAGCAACTCGCCTTCGAGCCGCGAACCCATGCTCACTGGCGGCCGTTCCATTGCTTCGAGTGTTTGAACGGTTGCGCTCATTTCAAGTTGTCATCCTGAGTCGCGAAGATGACGAAGGATCTCTGATGTTCCCGAAGCTCTCGGGATACCGGAAATGGCCAGAGATGTTTCGCTTTACTCAACATAACAGGTCAGGAAGGCTTTAATTCCTCTTCGGCCGGCCGCGGCGGATAGTGCTGTTTCGCTTTCTCCAACACCTCGTCGTGCGGCGTCGGCTCCCATTCGTAATCGTCCGGCTCGCGGTAGTCTTTGCGCATTGGATAATCTTGGAACTCGTCCCACATCAAAATGCGTCGTAGATCGGGGTGCCCGTCGAACCGGACGCCGTAAAGATCGAAGATCTCACGCTCCTGAAATTCAGCGCTTCGCCAGATCGGCGTAAGCGACGGCAATCGCGCGCCATCCGTACGATCTGCGGTGCGCATGCGAATGATCACTGGACCGTGCTTGTGCGTGATCGAGTAGAGGTGATAGACCGCCTCGAGATAGCCTGGGATTTTTCCCTCGATCGTTTCGTTCACTTCCTTTTCTTCGCCATCAACGAGCTTTTTCACTTTCACCGTCTTCTTTACGGTGCGATCAAGCCAATCGACGCCGGTCGCGTTGGAGCAAAAATCCAACCGTAGCGCTGGATCAACGCGCAGAAATTTAGCGATCCCGACAGCATGTTCATTATCGATCAAAAGCGAATGCTGCTGCGAGGGGCTCCCGTTTGCCACGATGTCGATCTTTACGCCAGGCGCGGCTGCTTGGATTCGGGCTTTGATTTCTTCCAGGGATTCCATCATTGAACAGTCGTCATCTTGAGCGAAGCCGGGGGATCCCGCGGAACGATCTTTAAGGTTTTATCATGGGATTCCTCGACTTCGCTGCGCTCCGCTCGGAATGACGGAATCATCTTTCAATTTTCGGCGGTTGAAACACCACGGGATTCCCGGGCGGCTCTAAATCGTGTTTGCCAAACGCAGGCACTGGGAATTCGCTCGGCTGCTTGGGATCGAGGTGCACGGCTTTGTGAGCGCCGGTCAACTTTTGACTGTCGATCTTGCTTTGCAATTCCATGAAAGCGTGCAACAACGCCTCCGGTCGCGGGGGACAGCCGGGAATGTAAACATCAACTGGAATGTAGCGATCGATGCCCTTTAGTACGTTATAGCCTTGCTTGAATGGTCCGCCGGAAATAGCGCACGCGCCCATGGCGATGACGTATTTGGGATCGGCCATCTGGTTGTAAAGCCGCACTATTTGCGGCGCCATTTTCTTGGTCACTGTGCCAGCAACAATCATCAGATCGGCCTGGCGCGGTGATGGCCGGAAAATTTCGCCACCGAAGCGGGCAATGTCGTAGCGCGAGGCTGCCGTGGCGATCATTTCGATTGCACAGCAGGCCAGCCCAAATTGCAATGGCCAGATGGAGTTCTTCCGTCCCCAATTATAAAGGTCCTGCATGGAAGTCACCCAGACTCCCTGCCGTTGCAGTTCTGTGCGAAGTCTTTCGTCGATTTGCTCGCTCATTTCCGCTTCAGCCCTCCAGCGAACCGTTTCAACAGTTCAACGTTGCCACTGTAAGCATCCTTTGCCCCAAGCCCAGGCGAGACCTTCAACCAGGAGCAATAGGAAAACCAATATCGCGATGAATGCACCGACAGGCAACCCGGTGAATGCTACTGCGAAGGGCACGAGAAAAACTGCCTCTACGTCAAAGATCAGGAAGATGATCGCATAAAGATAATACTGCGAGTGGAACTGAATTTGCGCGTCGCCGATCGATTCGACTCCGCATTCATAGGTCGACGTCTTATCCGGGCCTGGTTTTGAGGGCTGAAAAATTCGTCGCCAGATCCAGGCGAGCGCCAGCGGGATCAACGGAAAGGCCAGCGCCACACCGACGAAAATGACAATGAACAAATACGGGTTCGGGGTCATCGGTTCTCTACCAAATTCGCTCGGAAAGGGTTGCTGCCAAGTTCAAAACAAACCAGCAGCCAGCCCGCAGCAGGATTTGGCCGACCTTGAGACGTGGGGAACTGATGAGGACGCGCGCTGGAAATTACTTCTCGTCGTCAGAGCTTCGCCCGAACCAGCGTCGTCTTTTCGGCTTGGGTTCTTCGGCCGGCGGCGTGGCTGGTTTTTCTTCTTTCGCAGTCGGCTCTTTGTGTTTCGGCTCTTCCGGTTGGGGTTCCTCGCGTTCGGGCGATTTTTGCTGAGGCTTTGGCTCGGCTCCCTTGCGCTTCGCCTTCTTTTCTTTTGCAGGTTTTTCCTCGACACCCTGCTCCGCATCCACCCATTCGATGAACGCCATGGGAGCCGAATCGCTTTTGCGGCGGCCCAGCCTGATAATGCGAGTGTAACCGCCATTACGTTCCGCCGATCTTTGCGCGATATCGTCGAATAATTTTTTTACAGCATCTTTTTGGCGCAGCACCGCCAGGGCCGTCCGGCGCGCGTGAATCGACCCGTTTTTGCCGAGCGTCACCATCTTTTCCGCCAGCGGTCGAACTGCTTTCGCTTTGGCCAATGTGGTCTGGATTCGTTGATGCTCGATCAGTGAGCAGATCTGATTGGCCAGTAACGCCTTGCGGTGCTCAGCCGTGCGGCCAAGCTTGATTGTCTTTTTCTGGTGTCTCATGGCCAACCGAATCCGAGCTCAGGCTAAGGCTTCCTCCTTGGCCGCCGCAGGGGGCGTGGCGCCGTCGGTGCTCGCCGCTGTCTCCACAAGGCCCGGATCGAACTTCATGCCCAAACTCAGCCCAAGCTGTTGCAATTTGTCTTTGATCTCGTTGAGCGATTTCTTGCCGAAATTGCGGTACTTTAGCATTTCTGCCTCAGTTTTTTGGGCAAGCTGACCAACGGTGGTGATATTCGCGTTGTTTAAGCAATTCGCCGCGCGTACGCTGAGCTCAATTTCGTTCACACTCATGTTGAGCAGCTTCTTGAGCTTCAGATTCTCCTCGCTGATCCCAGCGGGCGTCTGATCGAATTCGATCACTTCCTCGTTGAAGTTCACGAATACATCCAGATGATGCCTCAAAATCGCAGAGGCTTGCAGCAGCGCCTCGTCGGGGGTCAAGCGTCCATCGGTCCAGACCTCCAGAATGAGTTTGTCGTAATCTGTGCGCTGACCGACACGCGTGTTTTCGACGGCGTACTTGACGCGCGTCACGGGTGAAAAGATGGAATCGATAGGGATCAAACCGATCGGCTGATCGGGGCGCTTGTTTTCCTCGCCGGTGGCAAAACCTCGGCCGACACGTACTTCCAGCTCAGCATCAAATTTATGTTTCTTGTCGAGAGTGCATATCAGCTGCTTCGGGTTCAGCACTTCAAAACCCTGGATGGCTTGGATGTCGCCGGCGGTGACTTCGCCCACCTTGTTCACAGTAAGCGAAAGTTTCTTCGGCTCGTGGTCCTGGCCATCCACTTTGAATTTCACTTTCTTGAGATTGAGGACGATGTCGGTCACGTCCTCGACAACACCGGGCAGCGTGGCGAATTCATGCTGCGCGCCTGTGAGTTTTGCCGCGGTGATGGCCGCACCTTCCAACGAGGAAAGTAGGACGCGTCGAAGCGAATTCCCAACGGTGTGACCGTAGCCGGCCTCAAACGGCTCGGCGGTGAATTTTGCGTAGGTATCTGTGGCGGTGCTCTCATCCTTGACGAGAGTTTTCGGCATTTCAAAACGACCGTAACGGATTGACATATTCTTTAAGGGGTGAGGGAAGAGTTATGAATTAAGAAAACGACTCAGGCCTGGCGGCACGTCATTCTTCTGCCTTCTTATTTCTTCCTTCGGATTGCCGGGTTCCCCCTGGCGAGTGCGGCCTCGCGCCAAGCGACGGAGACCCAGGGACCAACGGCGTAATTTCAAAAACTCGCTGCGGAACACCGAATAAAGACCAGATCTGCGATTTTGCAAGCGCACATTCCGCGATTTTTGATCTGATTTTGCGATAATCGAGCTATTTTGAATCGAGATGCATCGGACGGATCATTCCCGTTTTCGCAAGAGCCACGATTTTGTGCCCGATTTTGCGCACGCAGAACGGCGTACCCGAATCGTGATCGGGATTACCGCCGTGATGATGATCGTCGAGATCACCGTCGGTTTGATGTCGCGTTCGATGGCGTTGCTGGCCGATGGCTGGCACATGAGCACCCATGTCCTCGCGTTTCTGATAACGGCGGTGGCGTATTATCTCGCTCGGAGGCATGCGGCCAATGTGCGCTTCAGTTTCGGCACTGGAAAAGTCGGCGTGCTAGGCGGATTCACCAGCGCGGTGGTGCTTTCGATCATCGCGTTTTTAATGGCCGCCGAATCAGTCCGCCGGCTGTTTATCCCGCTAACAATCCATTTTAACGAGGCGATCGGCATCGCTTGCGTTGGATTGCTGGTGAATCTGGCCTGCGCTGCGTTGCTGGCGGATCGTCACCAGGATCCCGGCGGCCGAAGCGCTCATCACCATGATCTAAATCTGCGCGCAGCTTATCTGCATGTCCTTGCAGATGCTTTCACCTCGGTGCTTGCAATTACGGCCTTAACTGGCGGCAAGTTTCTGGGTTGGGCGTGGCTTGATCCGGTCGTCGGAATTATCGGAAGCGGCGTCGTTTTTTCCTGGGCTTACACACTGTTGCGCGACAGTAGTGGAATTTTGCTGGATCGCACGCCGGCATCATCAGATTTACCTGATCGAATTCGCCAAGCTGTGGAACGCGATGGCGATTCGATCGTGACCGATCTGCACGTCTGGCAGGTCGGCACTGGGAAATTTGCGGCCATGATTTCAGTCGTTGCGCATGAGCCGAAGAGCTCGGATTCTTATCGGGAGCTTCTCCGCGAGCACGACGAACTGGTTCACGTCACCATCGAGACACAGCATTGCCGCGAAGATCACGAGTCAATCGTGAGGCCTTGAATGGTCAGCACACTCTGGCAGGTCGTCGCCGCTTACATTTTCGCTCTCGCAGGTGGATCAATCAGCACGTCACTGCGATTTTCCCACAAGCCGCTCTGCGCCCTTATCAGCTTTGCTGCCGGAACGCTTCTTGGCGTAACGCTCTTCGCAATTTTGCCTGAAAGTCTGGGCGCCTGTCCGTGGTGGGCCGTGATATTGGCGCTGGCCACGGGATATGCGCTTTTCTTCTTTATCAGCAAACACGTTCATCACGTTTGTCCTGCATGCGCGGCCAGTCACTTCGATGCCGACGCGGCAAGACATTTTAGCGACATCGCTGGCGCGCTAGTTGTTGCGCTTGCGATTCACAGCACGACCGACGGCATCGCGTTGGGAATACAGCAGGCAGCGCCCGTGGGAGAACCGACGAGTTGGTCGCTCTTTTCCGCTCTGTGCATTCACAAGGTCCCGGAAGGTCTAGCGCTCGGTAGCCTGCTAGTCGGTGCCGGTTTACAACGCGCAGCGGCGCTCGGCTGGGTGGCAGCAGTGGAAGCGACCACGCTCCTCGGGGGACTGATCGGCTTTATTTTCTTGGGTAAGATCTCGTCTCTTTGGCTCGACCTAATCATGGCCTATATAGGTGGCGGCTTCTTATATCTGGCCGTGCATGCCGTGCTCGGAGAGATGTTGAGGCATGGGAAAAAACTTGTTCTGACTAGTTTTTCGGTGGGAGTGGCGTTAATTGCGATTGTCAATATCGGCTTGAGAGCGCTTGGATAGGAGTCGTTAAGTTGTAGAGACGCTTGTGCCAAGCGCCTGATATTTTTACCTTCGGCGGTCGGCGCTACACCCATGCACTTTTTCTATTATCGGGATGGCCATCTGTACTGCGAGGATGTCGATCTTGCGCGCGTGGCCGAGAAATTTGGGACGCCCCTGTACGTTTACAGCGCCGGAACAATTCTAGATCATTATGCGCGGCTTGATGCGGCGCTCGCACCGCTCGATCATCTGATTTGCTACGCAGTCAAGGCGAACTCGAATCGCGCGATCCTAAAGCTGCTCGTCGATGCAGGGGCCGGGTTCGACATCGTTTCCGGCGGCGAACTTCATCGCGTAATCGCAGCCGCGGGCGATCCGGCGCGTTGCACGTTCGCCGGAGTCGGCAAGACGCGCGAGGAGATCGAGTCCGCGCTGGAGCAGCGTGTTTACAGCTTCAATGTCGAGAGTGAGGCGGAGCTAGATTACATCAATCGCCTCGCCCGTACGAAAAACTTGCGTGCGCCGATTGCAGTGCGCGCCAATCCCGATGTCGATCCCCGCACGCATGAATACGTTTCGACTGGCTCGCACGAGAACAAGTTCGGTATTGCGCTTGGCCAACTTCCGGCAGTTTACGAGCGCGCAGCAAAAATGCGCAACGTCGAGATCGTCGGCGTACAAATGCATATTGGCTCGCAAATCACAGAAGCCGAGCCGTTCGCCATTGCCATCAAGAAACTGGCGCCGATCGTTCGCGAGCTGAAATCAAAATATGATATCAAATTCTTCAGCATTGGCGGCGGCATGGGAATCATTTACCGGCGCGCGCTCGATAGCGGATCAGGCCAATGGTGGCACGACCACGGCGGCGAACCGGCCGCGTTCAGCGTGCGCGATTACGCCGACGCCATTGTGCCACCGTTGCGCGACCTAGGCATTCGGATCCTGGTCGAGCCTGGTCGTTTTCTTGTCGGCAACGCAGGCGTGTTGCTGACACGCGTCCTCTACGTCAAAAAATCGGGCCAAAAAAAATT
>Ga0066697_10000780_pt1 | contig 12174 bp, 7 predicted proteins | sample GraSoiAngelo_146_FD_66451 | JGI IMG/M metagenome (GOLD analysis project Ga0066697, IMG submission 66451) | Grasslands soil microbial communities from the Angelo Coastal Reserve, California, USA - 14_1009_05_30cm | ecosystem: Environmental > Terrestrial > Soil > Grasslands | place: USA...
GCGTATTGAGCCGCTCCAATTCCGGCCTCGGCCCCGAACACAAGGCATTCAGTTAGCGAGTTGCTGCCTAGACGGTTTGCACCGTTCATGCTGATGCAGGCGACTTCTCCCGCAGCGTACAGTCCAGGTAGGCCTGTGTAGCCGTGAATGTTGGTGTGGACGCCTCCCATCATGTAGTGCTGGCCGGGCCTGACGGGTATCATCTCATGAGCTGGATCTATCCCCAAATATTTCTCGGCCAGTTCCTTCACGAAGGGGAGTTTCGCCTCAATCGTCTCCTCGCCTAGATGGGTGAGATCCAAATGGACATAACTGCCGTATGGGCCCTCGAATCCCCGGCCCTCCTTGATCTCAGTCATCTCCGCCCGTGAGAGTATGTCTCTGGGCCCGAGCTCCATCTTGTTGGGAACGTACGTCTTCAGAAATCGTTCGCCATCCTTGTTGAGTAGATGGCCACCTTCGCCCCGCGCTGCTTCTGTGATCAAGATGCCAGTGTTGGGTAGCAATGTTGGATGATACTGAACCATTTCCATGTCTTTGAGCGGCACGCCGGCGCGGTAAGCCAATGCCATACCATCGCCTGTCTTGATCCATCCGTTGGTTGTGAATTGATAGATTCTACCGCATCCTCCTGTAGCTATAACGACTGCCTTGGCTAGGAACGAGACGAGGTCGCCTGAGCGCATGTCGATCGCGGTAACGCCGTCAACGCGTCCATTTTCTACAAGGATGGATGTGGCAAACCACTCGTCGTATCTACGAATATTCTCGAACTTCAAGCTGGTCTGAAAGAGACTGTGCAGGAGGTGGAAGCCAATCTTGTCGGTAGCAAACAATGTTCTCTTTACGCTCATTCCTCCGAATGCCCGGACGCTAATTCGGCCATCAGGGTCTCGGCTGAATGGACAGCCCCAGTGCTCAAGCCGTACTGCTTCCTTGGGGGCTTCTTTCACAAAGAACTCTACGGTATCTTGGTCTGCTAGAAAGTCGCTCCCCTTGATAGTATCATATGCGTGTAGGTCGAAATTATCGTAGTCGGTCCTCAGGACGGCAGCCATGCCGCCTTCCGCGGATACCGTGTGGCTGCGCATAGGGTATACCTTTGACACAATGGCGATGTCTAGCTTGGGGTTGAGCTCCGCTGCAGCAATGGCAGCTCGGAGTCCAGCTGCGCCACCCCCAATGATCAAAACATCGTGGCTGAGATGTTCCACTATGATTCAGTTTCCTGCATTCGACGAGCGGCTGTTAACGAATCGGCCCGTATTTTAAATAGCGTTAGGAAGTCGGAGGAAAAACCGGCGATGGGGCAGGAGTCCCTAGTTGACTAGAACGCTGCCTTCGCGACTCTGAGGGCTTGGCCTTGTGTATCGTCAAGTCGCATCTGGACTGAAAAGAGGCCTCTCAGCGCGCCCAAGAATCGTGGCTCTGTCGTCTCTATATTGACGAGAAATATTGCAGTGACAGTTGACGGGCTCAACAGCTCGATCAACTGTTTGATACCAGAGTAGACTTGCTCCCACCTTTCACCACGAATGAGTTCGGTGATACTGTCAAAGACGAAGCTCAACGCAACGAACATGTTATTCTCGAAGAAATCCGTAACCAGCGAAGTTACCAGGCCGAGCTCTTTGTCCGGGATCTGGATCTCTCCATCCGGAGATTCGTCGGGAACAGATACGAGAGAAGAAGCCACGACTATCCTCACCATTCTCTTTCCCTTCAACGATCTGTACAGCTTGCTCGACTTGGATGTGAACAGGGCACACATCTCAGCATTGGCGATTCCTTCGTCGAAGAACTTCTTCACCACGTCCTCAAAGTTCGCGTTTGAAGAGTACTCAAGAAGAATCTTTGAACCCTCAATCTTTGGATGGTCCAGGTTGAGAAGAGTTGAGAATGGGTCCGATGCTTCTGAGAGGTTGACGAGCTCAACGTCTGCGTTCTTCTGCAAGAAATCAGCAACTTGGGGCCTTGGAGCCTTGCTAGATTCTAGCAGAAGCACTTCAGCTTCTGGCTCATTAGGATTCTTGGATTCTCTTGCAATCGATCCCATCGAGCTTTGGAGGTCCTGCCGTTCCAGCTCTTTCACGAACACGATTGCTGTCTGGCTCAGACCAAATTTGTCGGAGAGACCCTCTTTCCCAGACCTTTTGTCATCGGAAATGGTCGAAGGGGTGACAAATTTTCCGTTCTCTGTCCACTCGTTGAATCGCGAATCGCTACCTGACAGCCCTTCTACTAGCCAGGTGGCCGGAGACTTGAGGACGACCTTAGCACCGGCCTCGATGGTGCTTCGAAAAGCGGAGGACAGGAATGATACCGTTCGCGTACCACTATCGTGAAGGACAAGGTATCGTTTCCCGAATTTTATGAGACTTTGCGGAAAGAGGCTGCTTTTCAGAAACCTAGTTGTTCCAGGAAGAGAACGAATGGAAACGGCTAGCAGGCAATATAGCGTTGAACTGATAATCAGCCCTAGCTCGTAGGAAAACGGAATCATCGGCGAAAGGAGGAAGAAAACTACGAGCCCTACGGTGGGAAAGCAAAGCCAACTGGACAACATGAGGAGGAGAGAGTTTCTCGTATACGAAGTCTGGGCACGACGCAGAGATGAGAGAAGCATCAGGGAAGGATACAAGACTATGGGAACCGCTACAGCAACAGTGAGCGCAGTGTACCAAGCGGGAAAGGTGGGCAGCACATAGGCCTCGTTCCCGTATGACGTGAGGGAAGAGGTGACCGGATCAAAGACAATTGTGACAGCAAGCCATGTGCCAAGAATGAGAAGAAACAAGGGGAATAGCATGGTTCTCTTGAGAATGATCCTCACAGATTCTCCCCACGTCCTCGCTTCAGGACAAAACTGAACAACGGCTGCGGCATGGCCAAAGTTCACGGCGACCAGGAAGAAGCCGACAAGCATTGCGTATGTTGCGAGGACGTTTTGGGTTAGAATTCTGTCGATATCAGCCGCCAGAATTAGGAAGAAGTAGATGTTGAGCCAAATCAGGTTCTCTCGCGCAATCCCGACAAAGGAGGGCTTCTGTCTGAAAAGTAGCCACAGAGATAGGGCTGGGGCCACCATCGCAACTAGGTCTAGATAAACGGGGGTGGACATGTTACCCTTTCTTGGTCCTGTAAGTGTTCGTGTTAGTGTGTTTGGACAGTGGCGAATGTTTCAAGGTGACGTAACTGGACCGTGTGGCCGATTGTTACTCGGCTTTTCCGCGCGGCATAGTCTTGTTCCGTGGGGTCGGGATGTGTGTTTCGATTCTTCGCTTTAGCAACTGGTATCCTTCTTCGTTCAACCTCTTCCGGCGCCTGTTACCGGCCCAGATGGGGCGTCCCCACATCGGGTCCGACATGTATCTCGGGACCAAGTGCCAGTGAAGGTGTGGCATGGAATTCCCCAGCAACTCATAATTCATCTTGTCAGGCTTGAACGCTTTCGACAAGACGTTCGCAACAAGAGACATATCTTCGAGAAACTGTTTGCGATCCTTGTCAGCAAGCTTGTAAAGTTCTTCCTCGTGCCATTTTAGTGTCAGAAAACTGTACCCTTCGAACGCCTGGTCTGGGTTCAACTTGGCGACTGCCACCCTCGACTCGTAAAAGATCAGATTCTTGAGCTCGAAGATACCTTGGCACATCCAGCAGTCGGCCTGCAGACGTGGCAAGATAGGACGATGCTGGGCTGGAATCCGATTGTTTTTAAGATAACGATGAAGATTCCGTTCGCCGAGGTTAGAGATCTTCGATTCCACGGAGACCACTAGTTTGGGTGTCGACAGCTGACTCCTGGATCGGTGGGCAAGCTTGGCAGAGAATACAACCCTCACCAGACGGAGCAGGAGACGCTCAACTGGTGGAGTTCTAACCGAACCTATCAAAAGACCAAGAAGAAACTCGTCAAACGTCGCAAGTTCTACTTTCTAGACGGTCCACCCTACGTAACCAACGCTCCCCACGTGGGGCTCGCCTGGAACAAGACGCTGAAAGACATCGTGATCCGATACTATCGGATGAAAGGCTTCAATGTCCACGACCAGCCGGGCTACGACTGCCACGGTCTTCCCATCGAAGTACTGATAGAAAAATCGTTGAAGCTAAGTTCGAAAAAAGACATTGAGAATGTTGTTGGAGTAGACCGGTTCATCGCTGACTGCAAGAAATTCGCTGAAGAAAACGTTCAGGCCCAAACGAAGGTTCTGAAAGACCTCGGGATCTGGATGGACTGGGACAACCCATACCTGACCTACAAAGACAGCTACATCGAGTCTGTCTGGTGGACGATAAAACGCGCCGAAGAGAAACACCTCCTCTACAAAGCCTTGAAAGTGGTCCACTGGTGTCCTCGATGCGAGACTGCGCTCGCCGGGTACGAGGTCACAGACGAATACCGAACCCTTCAAGACTTCTCTATCTACGTGAAGCTTCCTCTAGTCGACAAGCCAGGACGATTCCTACTCATCTGGACAACAACGCCCTGGACCCTGCCTGCAAACTTGGGTGTGATGGTTCACCCAGACAAACCCTACGTCTTGGCGGAAGTCGACGGAGACAAACTCATACTCGCGAAGGAGAGGATTGAACAGCTCCTTGGAGGACGAAGCTACAAGATCTTAGAGGAATTTCAAGGACGAGAACTAGAGGGCACACGATACCGGCCACCGCTACAGGAAGAGACCCAGGCCCAAACTGGAGGAGACCGGCATCGGGTTTTGCTGAGCGCGGAACACGTTTCAATGTCGGAAGGAACCGGAGCCGTCCACACCGCCCCGGGTCATGGAGAAGAGGACTTCGAGGTCGGCACTAAATATGGACTCCCAGCCTTCTCGCCCGTAGACCCGTCAGGGCGCTTCACGAAGGAGGCAGGAAAGTATGCGGGTCTCTCCGTCAGAGATGCAAACAGAGTGATCATCGAAGACCTCCAGGCCAAGAACCTTCTCTGGAAGGAGGAAACAATAGAGCACTCTTACCCGCACTGCTGGAGGTGTAAGACCGCACTCATACTCCGAGCTACAGATCAATGGTTTGTCAAAGTCACTTCCATCAAGGAAAAAATGCTGAGCGAAAACGAGAAGGTCCGATGGGTGCCGGAATGGGCCGGGTCCAAAAGATTCCACGACTGGCTTGAAGGCGCCAGGGACTGGGTAATATCGCGCCAACGCTACTGGGGAGTCCCACTACCAGTATGGACCTGCGAAAAATGTGGGGAACATATCGTGATCGGCTCGAGAGCAGAACTCGTCAAGCTCGCCATACGCCCGCCGAAACAGTTTGAGCTGCACAGGAACGGTGTCGACAAAATTGAGGTCAAGTGCAAGTGCGGGGGGAACGCAAGGAGAGAGTCTGACATTCTAGATGTTTGGATGGACTCCGGCACTGCCTCTTGGGCCAGCCTCGACTATCCAAAGAACTCTGCCGAGCTAAAACGCTGGTGGCCAGCTGACTTGATCCTAGAAGCACATGATCAGACAAGAGGCTGGTTCTACAACCAGCTCGTTCCCAGCGTCTTTGCCTTCAACCGAAGCCCATACCGAAGAGTGTTGATGCACGGACATACCCTTGATGAACAGGGAGAAAAAATGAGCAAGTCGAAAGGCAACTTCGTCAGCCCAAGCGACGTTGTTGGCAAGTACAGCCGTGACATCCTTCGATTCTACACTGTTCAGTCAACACTCTGGGAGGATTTCCAGTTCTCATGGAACGCCGTTGAGGTGGCAGCGAAAGATCTTCAGATTGCCTGGAACGTCTTCTCGTTCGCAACCCTCTACATGAACCTCGACAAGTTCAAGCCTGACGCTTGGTCGGTCAAGAGACTCTGGAGCAGCCTTAGGCCCGAGGACAAATGGCTGGTGTCTCGTAGCGAGAGCTTGCTGAAAGAGGTCGGTGACAATATGGAAGGCTTAGAATTCCACCTGGCCCTGCGGCGACTCAGAGCGTTTGTAATAGAGGATTTAAGCCACTGGTACATCCGTCTCGTAAGAAGACGGTTCTGGCAAGAAAAACAAAACAAGGACAAGCTTGCCTCGTACTCAGCACTCCATCATGCACTAAAAATCTGGGTGATCCTAGCGTCTCCGTTCATCCCATTCTTGACCGAGACAGTATACCAGCAAGCATTTCGCAAAACGGTGAAGTCGGATCTGGAGAGCATTCACATGTCCTCTTGGCCAAGTTCTAGAGCGATGTGGATTAACAAGAGGCTTGAAGAGAACATGGAGATAGTACAACAGGTCTCCGCAGCATCATCGTCAGCCAGGCAATCGAAAAAAGTAAAACTACGCCAACCAGTCGCTAGGACCCTAATCGTCACAGACAGCAGCAGAGTAAGGCGAGCGGTCAAGAGCCTAAGACCACTATTCCTTCAACAGACAAACTCGAAAGACATTCGCCTCGTCGGACTCGCAGAAGAAGAACAGCTCAAGAAGCTGATAGTTGAACCGAACTTCAAAGGACTTGGACCCGTTTTCAAGGGAGATGCCAACAAGGTCGCCGAAGCCCTACGATTAACAAATGGCCGGCAGCTCTTCCAAGCCCTTCAAGCCAACAAGTCTTACGCATTGAAAGTGAATGATCGAGACTACACAATTACTGGGCAGATGGTCTCGTTCAAAGAGGAAATGCCGGAGAACTTTGCTGTGGGAAGCTTCGACGATGGCCGCGTGTACGTCGATCTTACCATTCCGAAGGAACTGGTGAGGGAAGGCTTCGTAAGGGAAATTGTGAGACGATTACAGGAGATGAGGAAACGCCTCGACCTTCCAGTAGACGCCTTCGTTGAAGCATACGTAACCGTTCCTGACGCCCAGAAGCTCGAATGGTTGGAAGATGAGCGAGATTACCTAATGGAAGAGGTCAGGGCGGAGACACTGCATCTCCTTCGTCCCGACCAAGAAAAGCCCAAGGTAAACGCGGAAGAAAACTGGCAGATAGAAGGTCACACGTTCCAGATGGGCCTATTATCCAAAGACGCGCTTCGCTAAGATTGCCAAACCGGATCAACGCCCAAAGGGTAGGCTTTCTCGTCAATCCGATAGCTGGAATGGGTGGAGCAGTAGGGCTCAAGGGCACCGACGGCAAGAACATATTACAGGAGGCGATCCGAAAAGGTGCAAGATCGGTCTCCCCAGAAAGGGCCCTAAGATATCTGGAAGAGGTTCAGAGAAGCGACAAGGGCATCGAGTTTCTAATCGCCCCGGGAAAAATGGGAGAGAACATTGCTGACCAATTGAAGCTTGAGTATGAATTGGTTGGGCGAATTGGAAGGGCAACTACGTCCGAGGACAGCGTGAGGATCTCTTGTCTCATGAAGAAGAGAAGAGCAGACTTGATCGTTTTTTGCGGTGGAGACGGAACCGCCCGAGATGTATTGAAGGGCGTTGGCCAAGATACTCCCGTTCTAGGTGTTCCCGCTGGTGTGAAAATCTACTCGTCAGTCTTCGCTATCAATCCGGGAGCCGCGGGAGAATCTACCGTCGCGTTTCTTCAGGGTCAGATTCCCAAGAGGTTGGGTGAGGTGGTCGATGTTGATGAAACTGCGTTCAGAGAGAATCGATTGTCAGTTAAACTGTTCGGCCATCTTACGACCCCCGATTCGGGACCGCTGATGCAACGGTCAAAATCAGTTATTGGATCATCCGAGAACACTGAACTAGACGCGATCGCGGAATATTTCCAGGAGGAGATCGACCCAGCCTACACTTACGTTCTCGGTCCTGGATCAACATTGGAGAGGATTGCGAAGCGATTGAGAGTCAACAAGACGCTTCTAGGAGTTGATGCTGTGAAAGGGAATGGCACTCTCTTAGGAAGGGATATGGACCAAAGGGCACTGCTAAGCCTCGTCGGCAAGAGTCCTACTAAGATCGTGATTTCACCGATAGGTGGACAGGGCTTTCTGTTCGGACGAGGAAACCAACAGATCACCCCAGAGGTGATTCGCAGAGTGGGTATCGAGAACATTATTGTGGTTGGATCGAGGAGCAAGATCGAAGCACTAGATCCCCGACGTCTGCTTGTCGACTCTGGTGATGATGAGATAGATCGACAGCTACGAGGTTACCTTCGGGTGATCACGGGATACAGGGAGGAAATGGTCATCAAGGTAGAGTAAGCGACCGACTCTCGCAGCTGACCCCTGCTGTGCCCCCATCTTGATGACCGACAGTAACACTACACTCTAAGTCAGTAGGACCCTTTAACATAACGATTGGTCATGCCCACAGCCCACAGAAAGGCCCTGAAGAAAAAAACAAAATCCAAACCCGTGAAGAAACCTCGGAAAGCCTCTCATCCTCACAAGTCTTCTCCAAAGACTATTTCCCATTCTAAGAGAAAGACCACAACAGAGAAAGAATACGTCACCTACGTGTATGAGTGCACTCGCCCTGGTTGTGGCTACAAGATCTGGCGAGACGACAAGGGTGAACCGGGACAGCTGCGCAGCGATTTGAAGTGTCCAAAGTGTCACCATGTAGAATTCCGGTGTCTCGGCAAAGGGGATTTACCTGAAAGCTTCCAAGTTCCAATCCCCCCGAACCCTGTCGATTTCAACGCAGTCAAAGCCTCTGAGATAGGATCTAACTAGCACATCCCTTACTATCAGAACAATGCTTGAAGGCCCACCTAAACTGACGTGGTGATTGCTGCTTGGTGCGGGGGGTGGGATTCGAACCCACGAAGGCCTACGCCACAGGATCTCTCCTGAAGCCGGATCTTAAGTCAAGCACCACTCCCACCTGAGTGGTCCTGCCCCTTTGACCTGAATCCCGCCCTATAGGACAGGATCCCATAGAGGTCTCGGGAACCCCCGCTGGTAGTGCAATCGGCCTCAGTCCATTCTTAAAGACAATCCAAATTATGACGTCACGAAGGTATGATAGTTCGGAACCTGAGACTGACACCCCTCGTTCTTCAGTCTGAGGTACAATCTCCACAAATTCCAGAATGAATCAGCCCCTTCTTGCGGAAGGGTCTGGCGGAAAGGATGTCTCCCAGTAGGACCGTTCAGAAAGCTGTCACGCCAGATTCTGTCAAATCGCTCATGATCATCGAGGCAATCGTGATAGCGTTCTTCTCGTTCTGGCTTGCTAATGAGTACGTCTACAACGTATTCTTCCGGATATACGTGAACAGCATCTTTATCGAACACTTCACGACCTACACAATCGTATTAGGCCTAGGAATAGGTCTAGCAGGGACAGCTGCTGCGGCGACTCTCTACAAGAACCTACGGGAGGCAAAGGTGAGGCTGGAATCAGTTGCTCCAAAGATTAGAGGTTCTGTCGAGAAAATGCTAGCCGCTGTTCCTACCATGGAGACGCAGGGGGCCGTTCCCACGATCAGCTCTGTTTCCGTCTCTCAACCCGCCTCGGGAGCATCTACAACGATCGGCCCCCCGGTTCCTCCTCCAGTTTCTTCTTCCCAGCAAACGGAAGAGAAGAAATAATTTGCCTTAGGGTTTCTCGCCTAGTTCTCTGGCGAACTCTGATAATAGTTCTTTTTGCCTGCGGGAGAGGTCTCTCGGGATCTCAACATCAACTCTTACAAGCTCATCTCCTCGCCCCCATCCTCCGACCCTGGGGAAACCTTTGCCTTCCAGACGAAACACTGTTCCGGGTCTTGTCCCCGGTGGAATCTTTAGCTGCGCTTTACCGTCGATAGATGGGATTTGAAGTTCTCCGCCGAGGGCGGCCTTTGGAAAACTGACTTTGGTCTCGTAGAGAATATTGTCTCCGTCGCGTTTGAACTCGGCGTGAGGCTTCAATCTTATCCGAACATAGAGATCTCCACTACGCCCTCCCTGAGCAGCGTTTCCTTCTCCTCTAATTCGGAGGCTCTGGCCTTCATCCGCCCCAGGGGGAACCTTCACTTGGAGTTTGGTCCTGGTCCGGTCAAGGCCGCTCCCGCCGCAGTTTTTACATGGCTTGTCAATGATACTTCCTTCTCCCCTACACTTGGGGCATGTGGTTATTTGGACGAGTTGGGCGAAGCCGGCTCGCCGCACTGTTTGGACCTGGCCTCGGCCATGACAGTTGCTACAAGTCTTTCTGGAGCTTCCAGGCTGGGCCCCGGACCCGTTGCATTCTTTGCACTCTGCGAGCCGGGGTATCTCTATCTCTCTCGTCGCTCCATGGGCGACCTCGTCGAAGTTGATCTGTAGATCGTAGACCAAGTCCTCACCTTTGGCGGGTCCACCTGGAGCTCCATAGCTCTCGAAGCCTCCGAATCCGCCGAGGATTCGTTCCACGAAGCTGCTGAAGCCGCCGCCGAATGTGCCGAACCCCATGTCCCGGAATATGGAGTCAAAATCGGCGCCTCGGAAAATGTCTTCAGTGTTATATTTCTGGTAGATGCCTTCTCGCCCGAACTGGTCGTACTGTTTTCTCTTCTCATCATCGGACAGTATCGCGTAGGCTTCGGAGATTTCCTTGAACTTCTCAGTTGCCTCTGGGGCCTTGTTTCTATCCGGGTGATACTGTAAGGCGAGCTTGCGGTAGGATCCCTTTATGTCATCCTTGGACGCGTTTCGAGTAACCCCGAGCACGTCGTAGTAGTCTCGCTTCTCCATCCTTTCCGATTCATCTCGCTCTACCGAGAGCCTTCGTCCTTTACCTCTCTGAACTCCGCGTCTACGACATTATCATCTTTAGGGGGGCTTGCTCCAGGAGCGCTTGCCTGCTGGGCTGACTCTCCAGGCTTCTGGGCAGTGACCTTCTGGTATATCTCCGCGCCAATCTTCTGCAGAATTCGCGAGAGATCGTCACTGGCCGATTTTATCTTCTCAGCCTCCTTCCCGGATAGCGCGCCTCTCAAAACGCCTGCTGCCTTGTCAATGGTTTCGACCTGTTCTTTCGTAATTTTGTCTTTCAACTCGTCTTTTGTCTTGTCTGCGGTATACAGCATGCTCTCCGCTGTGTTGCGAAGTTCGACCTCTTCCTTTCTCTTCTTGTCCTCTTCTGAGAACTGTTCAGCTTCATGAACCATTTTCTCCTTTTGGTCCTTCGAAAGCTTGGTCGAAGCAGCAATCGTGATCTTATTCTCTTTTGACGTAGCCAAGTCTTTTGCGGAGACGTTCAGGATACCGTTGGCATCGATGTCGAAGGTCACTTCGATCTGTGGAATGCCTCTTGGTGCTGGCGGGATTCCAGTTAGGTTGAACATCCCCAGAGATATGTTGTCGGAGGCCATGGCACGCTCTCCTTGGAGCACGTGAATTGTGACTGTGGTTTGCGAGTCGGCCGCTGTCGAGAATATCTGGCTACGCTTTGTCGGAATGGTAGTGTTTCTCTCCATAATCTTTGTAGCGACGCCTCCCAAGGTTTCTACGCCTAATGACAGCGGTGTGACGTCCAACAGAAGGATGTCCTTGACCTCTCCGGCGAGAACTGCGCCCTGAATGGCTGCTCCAACGGCCACGCATTCCATTGGATCGACTCCTCGCTCTGCTTGTTTGCCGATTATGTCTTCGACGAATTTTCGGACGAGTGGCATGCGGGTCTGGCCACCGATGAGTATGATTCTGTCCACATCCTTCGACGTAAGTTTCGCATCATCGAGGGTTCTCTTGATCGGTGTCTCAACTTTTCGGACTATAGGATTGGCGAGCTCTTCCAGCTTGGCCCTCGATAGGGTTGTGTGGAGGTGTTTGGGTTGGGATGAGTCTGCTGAGATGAACGGCAGATCTACATCGGTTGTGAGGAGAGTGGAAAGTTCGATCTTTGCTTTTTCCGCGCCTTCCTTGAGCCGCGTCATAGCGGCACGGTCGTTTCGCAAGCTTATGCCGGTCTGGCGCTGAAACTCAGTGAGCAAGTACTCGACGATCGCATTGTCGATGTCAGTCCCGCCTGTTTGCGTGTCTCCGCTAGTGGCTAGAACCTGGAAGACTCCGCCGCCGAATTCCATCAGGGTTACATCGTGTGTTCCGCCTCCGAAGCTGAACACCATGATTTTCATCTCCTTGTCGGCCTTGTCCAGCCCATAGGCGAGACATGCTGCTGTGGGTTCATTGATTATTCTGGCGACCTGGAAGCCGGCTATCTCTCCAGCGTCCTTGGTTGCTTGTCGTTGGTTGTCGTTGAAGTGGGCTGGGACTGTGATGACTGCTTTCTTCGTCGGTCGTCCTAAAAACGTCTCGGCGTCTTGTCTTATCTTCTGAAGTATGAA
>Ga0066697_10000793_pt1 | contig 12105 bp, 8 predicted proteins | sample GraSoiAngelo_146_FD_66451 | JGI IMG/M metagenome (GOLD analysis project Ga0066697, IMG submission 66451) | Grasslands soil microbial communities from the Angelo Coastal Reserve, California, USA - 14_1009_05_30cm | ecosystem: Environmental > Terrestrial > Soil > Grasslands | place: USA...
GTATATTCTGTGATTTTTACTCAATTTCTTCATCATTGGCGCAAAAAACAACAACTGTTTAGGCGTCAATATATCGAACCAAATTCTCAAACATTTTTGATAGAATCTAAGGATGGAAAAAGTTTTGCTTATATCAACTTTCGGGGCAAGAAAATCTCATCCTTTAACCCTGATATTACTTTTAAGGAAAGTTTTTCTTAGCCTATACTCTTAGTTCGCATGATTTGGCTTCAACGAAAGTTGTTGTTTATGGTCTAAGTACTGAGGGATATTCAATTGCATGCCAAATGGCAATTAAAGGAGCTGACGTTTTTATCGTTGATGAATCTGCTCATATGGCAATTTCACTTAAAGCGGAGATCGCAAAGACATATCCAAATGTTACATCATTAAAAGAAGATGAACCCTTATTGGGTGTTGAACCAATTGATGTTGCAATCTCACATTCTGAATACCTGTTTTTTGCTCCTCGAATAAGAAAGACAGGTCAAGAGGCAAAAATGGAAATTCATTCAAAATTTAAAGACGCTACTGCACCTCTGAAAAAAGGCGGTTCAGTAATATACAATCTGCCTACTGGAATAGGTGGAAATAATGAAACAATATCTCTTCTAGAACATGTTACAGGACTGGAAATGGGAAAAGGTATATCGTATTTTTACTATCCTCTTTCAAGAAGTCATGCACCTGAAATAATTGGTTCATTTAATGACAAGTTAGATGACAAGTTAGCCAAATTACTTGAAACAGACAAAAAAGGAAAAAAATTTGCGTCAATTTCCTCGGCAGAAATTCTACATGCTATAAGAATTTTGACCCACTTTGCTAGCCTATCTAGCGTTCTTGAGGTATGCAAATTTGCGCAAGACTCTCCAAGTAGCAATGACCTTGTATTTACTGAGTACAAAGACATCTTTTTAGATGACATGACTAACGGACTATATGATTTGAGATCACTTGGAACATCCATTGAGGGGGCTGGGACAATGATGTATCTAGTAAACGGTAGCATCAAGGGGATTGAAGGTTATGTCAAGAGGTTAATTGATGAGATTCGTTCCACACTCAAAAAGAACGAACTGAAGGCAAGCAGAACTAGAGTTGTACTTGTGTGGACCCAGGACTCGTACGAAATGCGAGGGGACAAGGTAGACATGTTAAACTTACTTGTCACTAAATTACGTGATTATATAGGAGATGTAGAAGTTCACCAAGGTCCTGCACTTGATCTCTTCCATAGTGACAAAACAACCATTATAGTTGCATGCTCAAAGTTAGATTATGATAAAATAATCAAGAATGGCAAAGATTCTGACCTAATTGTTATCAAAACGAATCCCTTGTGTGAGATATTATAATAAGGGTAAAATTATACAAGAAAAATGTGATCCAACTTGTCTGACTCACATAATGAAACAGCTGAGGACCATTTAGAAACTATGCAAGAATCAAAAAACGAAGAGGTAGAAAATAAGACAACTCTTGAAGAGAAAATAGAAGAACTCAAATCACAGCTTAAAAGTGAAAAGGAAAAAGCTGCGGCATATGAAAAAAAGATTCAATACCTACTTGCAGATTTTGAAAATTTGAAGAAAAGAACTGAGATAGATGTTCAAAATAGAGCAAATTCCATAATTGACGGGAACATTCTAAACCTCTTATCGATTTATGATGATTTCGTTAGGGCACGGGAAGCATTGTCAAAACAAGGCGCAAAAATAGAAGGATTGGACGCTATTCTAAAAAATATGGATTCATTTCTTTTAGAATCAGAAGTAAGACCTATTGAGGCACTAGGTGAGATTTTTGATCCGAGACTCCATGAGGCCATGTCGATAAAAAAAGATCCTTCTCTCGAGGAGAATACGGTCACAACAGAACTACGTAAAGGATATGTTTTGAAGGACAGAGTTATTAGACCTAGTTTAGTAGAAATATCCAAGAAACGTATCAAGGAGACGGACAAAGATGACTAAGATTATAGGTATTGATTTAGGCACCAGTAATTCCGCAGCTGCTGTAATGATGGGAGGCAAGCCTACACTCATCCCAGCTGCCGAAGGAACTACTGTTGGAGGAAAAGCCTTCCCATCTGTAGTAGCTTTTACAAAAGATGGCCAACTTATTGTTGGAGAACCAGCAAGGAGGCAGGCAGTAACAAACCCAGAGGGTACAGTAGTTGCAGCAAAAAGGAAGATGGGAACTGATCATGTTTTCAAAATATATGATAAGGAATACAAACCACAACAGATCTCAGCCTTTATTTTGCAAAAGATAAAAAGAGATGCTGAGGCGTTTATTGGCGAAAAAGTTGAAAAAGCAGTAATCACCGTGCCAGCTTACTTTAACGATAACCAAAGACAAGCAACAAAAGATGCAGGACAGATTGCAGGACTTGAAGTTGTAAGAATAATAAATGAACCCACCGCAGCGGCACTTGCATTTGGACTTGACAAATCCAAACAAGACATGAAAATTATGGTCTTTGATTTTGGCGGAGGCACATTAGATGTTACTATAATGGAGATGGGAGGTGGAGTCTTTGAGGTAATGAGTACCTCAGGAGATACTCAATTGGGTGGAACTGACATGGATAAAGTCTTGATAGACTATATCGCAAATAACTTTAGGAAAACATCTGGTATTGATCTATCAAGTGATAGTGCTGCAATGGTAAGGATACGGGAAGCTGCAGAAAAAGCAAAGATAGAGCTCTCTTCCGTCTTTGAAACTGACATCAACCTTCCTTTCATTTCATACGAACAATCCTCAGGACCTAAAAACTTGGAACTAAAAATAACAAGAGCAAAGTTTGAGGAGCTCATAAATCCAATAGTAGAAAGATGCGGGCCATCTATGACAAAGGCGTTAGAGGATGCAAAACTTTCTCCTGGTGATATAAGTAAGATCATCCTAGTTGGCGGTCCTACGAGGATTCCTCTAGTAAGAAAATTTGTTGCCAGTGTAATGAACAAAGAACCCGAAGCTGGTGTTGATCCAATGGAGGCTGTGGCACTGGGAGCCGCTATTCAAGCAGGAATCATAGCTGGCGAGGTCACAAGCGATATAGTTCTTCTTGATGTAACGCCCCTTACACTTGGAGTAGAGGTTCTTGGTGGATTGAGGGAACCGCTTATTGAGAGAAACACTACCATTCCTACAACTAAGAGTAAAATTTTTACCACAGCAGCGGACAACCAAACTGCTGTTACTGTTCATATAGTTCAAGGTGAGAGGCCCATGGCAACTGACAACGTATCTCTTGGCAGTTTTAATCTATCTGGAATTCCTCCGGCACCAAGAGGGGTTCCTCAGATAGAAGTCAAATTCGATTTAGATGCAAATGGAATTCTTAATGTTACAGCAAAAGACATGGCAACACAAAAAGAAGCAAAGATTACTATCAGCGCAAGCACGAAACTTTCAAAAGATGATATTGAAAAGATGAAAAAAGATGCCGAACTCTACGCAGAACAAGATAGAAAGAAAAAAGAAGAAGTAGAGATCAAAAATGAGGCTGAAAATTATATCTATGCCACTGAAAAATTGATCAATCAAGATCTAAAGGATAAAATATCTCAAGAACAGGGAATCAAAGTCAGCAATGCCATCAAAGAACTCAAAGAAGTTCTAGAAAAAGGGCCTGCTGAAATCAAACCAAAACTTGATGCCTTAAAGAAATTAGTAAATGAGATTAGTACAGAACTTTACAAGAATGTAACACCTCCACCTGGAGCTGGTGGCCAAAGCGGAGAAGGAACCGCGGGTCAGTCTACAGGTGGTACAACGAACTGATGTTTATACCATGGAATAGCTAAACGATATCAATTGTTATGAGTACAAAACGCGACTATTACGAAGTTTTAGGTGTCCAGAAAAATGCCTCGCAAGATGAAATAAAATCTCAATATAGGAAACTTGCTCTCAAATTCCATCCGGATAGGAACAAGTCACCTGATGCACCTGAATATTTCAAAGAAGTCTCAGAGGCATACGCCGTCTTGTCTGATCTTGAAAAGCGTAAGATCTATGATACATACGGTCATGCTGGCGTAGATAACAGATATAGTGCAGAGGACATATTTCGAGGATCTAGAGTTAATTTCGAGGATATCTTTGGAAGTGGTTTTGAGTCGATTTTCGAGTCTATCTTTGGCGGGGGAGGTTTTAGATTTGGAGGATTTGATTTTGGTGGATTTGGTAGGGAAAGAGGCGCTGATCTGGTCTATGATACCACAATAACACTTGAAGACGCCCTCAAAGGCAAACGTGAAGAGATAGAACTACCAAGAGAAATCGATTGTGAGAACTGTAAAGGCTCTGGCTGCGCACCTGGCACATCTTTGAGAACATGTTCTGTGTGTAATGGCCATGGTCAGGTCAGGACATCTCGTAGCAGTGGATTTTCTACATTTGTTACTGTTCAACCATGCAATACCTGTAGAGGTCAGGGAAAAATAATTGAAAGGCCATGTTCAAAATGCAAGGGAAGCGGAAAGCAAAAAGCGACTAGAATTTTTTCCTTTGAAATCCCAGCTGGGATAGAAACTGGCGAATATCGAATTAAGGGAGAGGGACAAGTCATCCAAAACGGTATTAATGGAGATTTGATAGTTAGAATAAAGGTAAAACCTCATGACAAATTCAAGAGGGATGGTGCTGATATATTCTATGACGAAAATATCTCTATGATAGATGTAACATTGGGTAGAACCCTAGTAGTACCAACTCTAGAAGGAACAGAAAAGATTAGTGTAGAACCGGGAAGCCAACCAAATACCATGATAAACTTAAAGGGAAAGGGATTACCACGCCAAGAAGGAAGAGGTAGAGGAGATGAACACGTCAGATTAGTTGTAAATATACCAGAGAAACTTGACAAACACCAACGTAAATTGCTTGAAGAATTAAGGGATAGTTTTGATAGGTGAATAATATGTTAAAAATAGCGCTAGACGTGGATGGTGTTCTTGCTGACGTGATACAATCTTGGTTATCATACAATAACAAGCTACGAACTACCATTTTAAAATCAGATATATCAGAATGGGATTTTTGGAAACATCATAACATTGACAAATTTGATTTTTACAAGGAACTCTCTATGTGCTGGAAATCATGGAAAGATATTCCTCCAACTGAAAATGATATATCATTAACTACCCAAGCACTGTCAAAGCTTGGTACAGTTGATATAGTTACTGCAAGAGAGGAATCAACCCATAATGACGTAAAAAACTGGCTTGAATTCTATGACATTACTTTTAAAAATTACATTGGAGTAGCTGAGGGGCTGGAAAAAGCTAGCTTGGATTATGATATTTTTATCGATGATTCACCCTTAAACGCAAAAAGTATGCTAGAGAAAGGCAAGTCAGTAATACTGTACAACCAGCCTTGGAATCTAAAATTTGATGATCCACGAGCAAAAAGAATTCACAAATTGAAAAATGCAATACCTGTAATTGATAAAATGATTGCCAAGTAAACAAAACGATAGGAGACTTGTGAAAACACGTAAGGTTTTTACTGTATAATTCGAGAAGGAAAGCAGCACTAAGAGATATTATCTTTTAATAGATCATATTAGATAGTATGGAAAGAAAATGTATTCTCTGTGGTTGCAAAGACCATAAGCTAATTGGCTGTAACAAGCATCTGTCTAAACGTTGTAGTTGTTTTGCAAAATGAGTATATCTTTCGTTATTATGGGTTTAAACTTGTAATAAAGACACTTATTGTGGAATTTTAATTCTCACGTTGCGGGGGTCGCCTAGCCTGGTCAACGGCGTAAGGCTCAGAACCTTATCTCTTAGGAGTTCGTGGGTTCAAATCCCACCTCCCGCATTACTAGTATTAATTGCCTTTTGATTTGTTATCGATTTTAGACTTTATTTTATTTTCCAATAATTGATTTAGTTTCTGGCCGTCAACTTTTCCACGTAGGGTTTTCATAGCAAGACCCATCAGTGGACTAATTGATCTAGTACCTTGTTCTTCAATTATCTTGGTATTAGATTCGATCAATTCATCCAATTGTTTATTCAACTCTTTTTCATCTAATGTTCCTAGGGTATGTTCTTTGATGACATCAAAAATTGATTTTGATTTGCCGCTCATTACACCCTCGAAGATTATCTCAAGTGATTCTTTTGCAATCTTTCCTTCAGCTAATAAATTGAACACTTCTACAATCTCGGGGCTCTTTAGTAACTTTGCGTCCATTCTCCTTCTCTCCAAATTAGTAATGGTTCCACAAAGAATCGAAGCTACAAAATTAGGAGAAATTCTCTTGTCTTTGCATATAGTTTCAAACAAGTCCAGGTATTCTGAATCGAATACTTGGAGTGCAAGCTGAGGATTCAACTCATACTGCTTTTGTAGTGACAACAAAGTCTCTTCCCATGATTTTGGCACTTTCATAGCAGCTTTTTCTAACTCATTTGTGCTAACAATAACTGGCAAGATGTCTGTTTCCGGATACATCCTAGACGCGCCAGGTCTAGGTCTTAGGTATACTGTTTCACCTGTGGCAGTAGCCACTCTTGTTTCTGCTGGGACTCCTAACTTTGCATCTTCGATTCTTTTCATAATAGCCTCAATTACAACTTCAAGTCTTTTTTCATTTCCAGCCAAAATGACAAATCCATCTGTTTGTTGCATATCAAGAATTTTTCTTACCTGTTGAATTTCTTGATCTTCGATTCCATAATTTGGAAGTTCGTCAGAATGAAATACTCCTCCCAGTCCATAAAATCTTACAAGCTCGCCTAGTTGTTTTCCTAATCTGATACCAGGATAGGGCTCAAATCCAAACATCCCTGCAAAGCCTTTTGCCTTGATTACTTTTATGACAGAGCCTTCTCCAAGAGCCTTCTGAATGGTTTTTGATTTGCAACTTTTAAAAGCATCTGTAACATCTTTTACGTCTCGTTCTCTTGCTATTCTTTCAGTTTCTATCTTGTTTAGTTTCTCTGATATTATCTTAAGGCCGTGCTGTCTTTTTGCTTCATACGCGATGACTTTCTCAAGCTGATCAAGTTTTTGGACTCCTTTGACTTCTACTATACCTCCTCCATCTATTGATACATTGACATCCTGTCTTATTGTTCCAAGACCTCTTTGAACCCTCTTTGTTGCACGCAGTAGACGACCTATTGTAAGTGCGATTTTCTTAACGTCCTCAGGTTTTCCTGATACAGGTTCTAGTGCTATCTCTACTAGTGGTATTCCCAGCCTGTCAAGGCTATACTCCCTTGTATCTGCAGAATCCCGTAGAAGTTTTGCAGCATCCTCCTCAAGGCAGATACTTTGGATACCGACATTCTTACCATCTACTTCCAGATTACCTCCTAATGCTACAAGCATGGTTCTCTGAAAACCCGAAGTATTAGAACCGTCTATCACAAGCTTTCGCATTACATAGATTTCATTGAAAACATTTGATTTCAGTGCAGACGCGATAATTAGAACAGTTTCTTTGGCACTAGGATTGAGTTCATGGGGAGGTTCTTCGTCCTGTTCGACTAGGCAACTACACTCAGGATTTCCATAATATACTATAGTTTTTTCTTTACCACTTTCGAAAACTGCGCTTGGGTCAAATTCGCCAAGCTCACTTCTTGCTATACGTAGCTTACGGGCAAATCCTATTGAATATTCTTCAGATTCAATAGGTAGACATTTGCAAAATAGTTTCGTACCAGTTGCCAACTGTTGATGTATCTCTAATCCTACACGCAAACCAATTTTATCAATTTGGATTTCAGACACTTGTAATTTTATTGCCGTACGCGCTTTAAAGTTTAGTCTGAAAATTCGAGGGCAATATTTTCCTTCATAATCTTATTCATTTCTGCAGAATCCTTGGAATTTGCTAATGCCCACATGGCCTTGACCAGAGCTGTCTCAGGTATCATGTTTCCAAGAGGGGTTACTCCTAGATTTAGCAAATCCCTTCCGCTATCATATACTGTCATGCTCACCATTCCATCTATACATTGGGAAGTCATTCCAACAAACATTCCTTTTTTCTTTGCCTTTTCTATGGCATCATACATTATCTTTCCTACATGGCCTAGGCCCGTTCCCTCGAAAATTATTGCTTTGTATCCAGAACTTATGGTATAGTCCATTATCTTTGGTTCAAATCCTGGATAGTATTTTACTAGTGCAACTCGGTTATCGAACTTAATTTTGGGACTGTATTCTACTTTTGGAAGATTGAACAGTTTATTTTTTTCAATTCTATTGTCTTGAATTATAAAAGCAGGAGATCCTCCAATAGTTTGGAACGCATTTCTTTTACTAGTGTGATTTTTTCTTACTCGTGTAGCCCAGTGACAAGCAATCTCATCATCACTTGAAGTGTTATGCATCACAACAAATACTCCAGTCACATCGGTTTCAACTAAAAATCTAACAGCTGCAATTAGGTTCAATGCCGCATCGGACGAAGGCCTATCTGATGATCTTTGTGAACCCACCAAGGCTACTGGTTTTGGGAATCCTGATAATGAAAAGGCAAGAGCTGCAGCAGTGTACTGCATTGTATCTGTTCCATGTGCTACTATGATTCCACGATATTCAGATCTTGCGCAAGAATTCAATTTTTCTGCTATCTTTATCCAATGTTCAGGAAGTAAGTTTTCAGAATATTCTGAAAAGAGTACTTCGGTATCTATGTTTGCTATTCTAGAAAGTTCTGGGACGGTGGCATTAAGCTCTGACGCAGTAAGAGCTGGTGTGACTGCACCTGTTCTATAATCTATTTTGCTTGCAATAGTTCCCCCAGTAGATATGAGAAGGATCTTCGGCATTGCCAAATCTGTTTTTGGTTTTGGCATGTTTTCTTTTTTTGTTGCAGGAGATGATTCTAATTCAATTTTTTTGATTTTGTCAATCTCTAACCCTACGTTGTACCCATTCTTTAATTTGAGAACAATGTGACTATCATCACTGTATTCGTATCTTGGCATCAAGATTCCTAAATAGGTTAGATCCGAGTGTACTCTCACCTGATTTCCAACATCTACCTTGTTTTTTTTAAGAAAGTCTAGACTTTTTCCCTTGTATCCTGTGTAAGACATTTGTTAGGATTAGAAGTGTTATTTTATTAAAATTACCTGTAGTAGGGAACTGCCACTTTTTCGCCTATCTTTAGCTCCTTTTGGGTTCTTACTTTTCTTACAGCCTCTTCAAAATGTCTCATGGCAACCTTGGCTTCAGTGGCTTGTTTCTCGGCTTCTTTTTGGTCAGGATATTTTGCAAGGAATTCGTGTATGACAAGAGAAACTGCAGTATTAGCAATAGCCGCTACATCTGCGCCACTCATTCCATCAGTTGCCTCAGCAATTTTATCGAGATCCACATAATCTGGGTTCTTTACACCATTTGTAGTTGAATCTTTTACAATCGGAATGTCCTTTGTGGTTATTTCCAGTATCTTCTTTCTTCCTTCCTTGTCAGGCATTGGTACGAGAACTATCTTGTCAAATCTGCCTGGCCTTAACAACGCAGTATCTATCATGTCTGCTCTGTTTGTAGCAGCAAGAACAACCACGCCGTGTAGACTCTCAATACCATCAAGTTCAGTGAGAAGCTGACTGACAACTCTTTCAGTAACAGCAGTCTCGCCCCCAATTCCTCTTACAGGTGCTATTGAATCAATTTCATCGAAAAATATAACACAGGGTGATGCCTGCCTTGCTCTCCTAAATATTTCCCTGATTCCACGCTCTGACTCTCCAACCCACTTTGATAATAATTCAGGACCTCTTACAGAAATGAAGTTGGCCTCACTTTCAGTAGCGACAGCCTTTGCAAGAAGAGTTTTTCCTGTTCCACTAGGACCATGTAACAATATTCCCCTTGGCATTCTATGTCCAAGCTTTGAGTAAAGAGTTGGATATTTCATTGGCCATTCAACGGCTTCTTGTAGTTCACGTTTTACAGCTGCTAGTCCTCCAACTTCGTCCCAGCTGACATCAGGATTCTCTATGAAAACTTCGCGCATTCCTGACGGGGTAACTTCCTTTAAAGCGTTCTGGAAATCATCACCGTTTACTATAAGCTTGTCAAGTGTTTCAGGTGGAAGCTTTTCGTCTTCCATGTTAAGTTCAGGTAGTAATCTCCTAAGACACTTCATAGCGCCCTCCTTGCACAAATATTCCAAATCAGCACCGACATAGCCGTGGCTAATTGATGCAATCTTGTCCAAGTTCACATCATCGCTTAGAGGCATGTTTCGTGTGTGTATCATCAGAATGTCTTTTCTACCTTTCTTATCTGGCACCTTAATCTCAATTTCCCTATCGAATCTTCCAGGTCTTCTCAGAGCTGGGTCTATCGCATTTGGCCTATTTGTAGCAGATATAACAATGACCTTACCTCTGGCTTCAAGACCGTCCATTAGAGAAAGCAACTGAGAAACAACTCTTCTTTCTACCTCTCCTGTCACCTCTTCTCTTTTCGGTGCGATAGAATCAATTTCGTCAATGAATATAATTGATGGTGATTTCTCTTTTGCTTCCTTGAAAATTTCTCTAAGCCTTGCTTCACTTTCTCCATAGAATTTGCTCATTATCTCCGGACCTGAAATGCTTATGAAATGTGCGTTACTTTCATTTGCTACTGCTTTAGCTAGTAATGTCTTTCCAGTACCAGGAGGACCGTACAACAAAACTCCTTTTGGAGCTTCGATTCCAAGTTTTTCGAAAATTTCTGGGTGCCTTAGAGGAAGTTCGATCATTTCGCGAACTTTCTTGATTTCGTCAGTTAATCCACCAATGTCTTCGTAGGTTACTTGTGGAACGCCACGTAAAGTCTCGCCTTTTTCGGCTATATGGAATACAGTTTTTTGTGTTACAAGTACCGCATCAGCTGCTGGTGTAACTCCTATTACTTGAAAAGTAAGTCGTCCTCCGAAGTAAGGTACCATGACGTTGTCACCTTTTATCAAAGGAACACTTTCCAGCGCATCTGCTAGATATCTTTCATCAATTGGGGGAATTGCCTCCAATGGGGCTACTACTACCTTCTCTGCGGCAACTGCTTTTATCTTACGTACCGCAACTGTATCGCCTATTGCAATGCCGGCATTATTTCTCACAAGTCCGTCTACTCGGATAATGCCTTTCCCTTCATCGGATGGATAAAGTGGTAAACATTTTGCAACAGTTCTGCGTTTACCTTTAATTTCAATAACATCTCCTGTGGAAGCACCAAGTGAATCCATGGAGTCATAATCAATACGCGCTACTCCTCTCCCGACATCACGTGTATATGCCTCAAGTACTTTAAGGGAGAGAGTATTCTGACTCATAGTTTAGACACCCTCAAACTAATTTTTATACCTTTGTTGTCATTTGTCTAGGACAATTTAGATCAGAAGATTAAAATTTCCATGAGAGACCACATTCGCTGCTTTGGGTAAAAGACCACTAGTTAGAAGACGAGGTAGAGGCGGAATGCAATTTCGTGCTGCTTCTACTGGAAAGTTAATGCCAGCTAAATACCCACGATTTGCCCTCTCTGAACAACATGAAGCTAAGGTTATTGACATAGTTCATGAAACTGGTCGTGATGCTCCTCTTGCAAGAGTCAAATTTGAGAATGGAACATACTCTCTTTTTCCATCAGTTTTAGGAACTCGAATTGGCTCAAAATTATACTTTGGATTAAACTCCAAAATTTCTCTTGGTAACGTGATTAGTATACAAAACATTCCAGATGGTACACTTGTTTGCAATGTGGAAAAGCACTTTGGAGATGGAGGGGCGTTGGTAAAATCTGCGGGTTCTTATGCAACTGTATTTTCACATGGTTCTGAGGGTGTGGCATTAAAATTACCATCTGGCAAGTTTACAACTCTTAATCCGCAAAATAGGGCCATGATAGGAGTTCTTGCCGGAGGTGGAGTCGAAGATAGACCATTTATGAGGGCAGGTGTAGCCTGGAGAAGAATGCGTTCAAAAGGTAGAAAGTATCCAATAGTAAGAGGTGTTGCTCAAGCAGTATATGTACACCCACACGGAGGTGGAAGACACCAACATGTGGGTAGAAGCTCAACTGTTTCAAGAAATGCACCTCCTGGCCGCAAAGTAG
>Ga0066697_10000796_pt1 | contig 12067 bp, 8 predicted proteins | sample GraSoiAngelo_146_FD_66451 | JGI IMG/M metagenome (GOLD analysis project Ga0066697, IMG submission 66451) | Grasslands soil microbial communities from the Angelo Coastal Reserve, California, USA - 14_1009_05_30cm | ecosystem: Environmental > Terrestrial > Soil > Grasslands | place: USA...
GTAGTTCCCCGATGGCGTGAACACTACCCGCTGGTCGAGCGTGACCGGTCCCTTCACGTACAGAAACGCGTCCGGGCCCGGACCGCAGAACGGCTGCGGAATCACCTGATCGAACGACTCGACGAACCGGCGGTGCGCGACGAGCGGCTGTCCGTCGACGCTGGCAGAGAGGTTCAACACCGTCGCATGCCCATCGTTGGCAATCGGCACCGGGTCGGTGACGTCCGCCAACGGCCCGCCGATTGCCTGACGGAGACCGGCCGGGATGCCGTTGTAGATCACGGCGGGGATCGTCCCGAACGGTGACGGATTGATCGGACCCGTCGTGAAGAGCGGGACAGTGGGATCGAGCAGGCCGCTCCGCAGAAAGTCCACCACGACGATCTGCTCGGCGAGCTCCCAGCTGATCGTCTGGTGCTCGAGCGTGCCCGGAATGTAGACCTCGAACGGAGCCCCGCCCACGGTCGCCCCGCCGACGTCGAAGAACCGCAGGTGTAACCGCGCCTGATCGTACGTACCACATTCCAGCTCGATCGGGCTCCCCACCCACCCGCTCGCGGACGTATACGCGACCTCGGGTTGCACCTCGGCGTCGTCGTGCCACGCGCAGTTGAACGGGAAGGCGTCGGGAAAGCCGAATGCGGTGCGGTCGCCGTCGAGTAGCAACAGCGCGGCCCGGAGGGCGCGCGGATCGGCGTTGCCGATCCAGATGAGGCTCAGGGGGTCGGAGGGTTGTTCGAACCCGAAGCCGCTGAACGGCCACAGCTGCAGGGTTTGGCTGGGCAGCGCCACGGGAACGAGGGGGCTCGGGGCCGGAGCGCCGGCGCGCGCGGCACTCGGCTTCGGCTGGGAAGTCGCCGCCGGTGCCGTGGGGGCACCGGGGCGATCGTCACAGGCTCCGAACAAGGACAGCAGGAACGCGACGGCGAGGAAGCGATGCATTGGGCGCTCCGTGAGTAGAAACACGTGTCGGTCGGGCGCCAAGTTCGGCCTGCTCGGTCAAGCGGCGGTCAAGAGTCGCCCGGCCGTCGGGGACACGGCCCTCCAGTAAACGAGTCATACATTCTCCTTGATGTGAGCCGGGAGGCCCGCTCCCGTCACTCGCCGCTCAACCGCAACCGCTGGCCGCGTGTGACCATGTCTCGTTCGATCACGTCACGCACGATCCGGGCGACGAAGGCGTAGCCGCGCGATTCCGCCGTCAGCCACCCCTGCCACTCCAGCTCGTCGAGTGCGCCCATCAGCGCCTCTCCGCCGACGCCCGCGCGCCGGCCGAGCTCACCACCGTCGATCCGCCCGCCCGCGATGGCGGCCACGACGAGCACTCGCTGGGCCTCCGACGACAGGCGGCGGTAGTTGATGCGGATCGCCGCCACCACGTTGTCCGGGAGCTCACCCGGTAGGGTATCGTTCAGCGTACGGTTCGTCTCCGGCCAGGCCGCCGAGCTTGCGACGAGCTCCAGGCCACTGGCGACTGCGCTGAGCAACGCACCCACAAGCAGGGGAATCCCCGCCGAGTCGGCCGACACGCGGCGTGTGAGGCGGTCCAGCTGGTCACCCGCGTACGACGGCAGCGCCAGATGCGCGAGCTCGCGCACCGCGTCTTCACCGAGCGATCCCACCTTTACGGTGGTGCCGGAGAGCTGCCGCCCGAGGCGCGCGCGCAGCTCATCCAGCTCGGGACGCGACGGTTGGGGGGCTGCGGTGATGACGCAGAGGGCGGGCGCGCCGGCGAGGTCGCGGGCGGCGGCCCCCAGGGCCAAAAGGGACTCCCGATCGAGCCACTGGGCGTCGTCAACGAACACGAGCAACGGCTGCTCTTCCGCGACGGCCTGCAGCACCTCCGACAGGGCGCGTCCGGGCGCGTCGGCGGGCGTCCGCCCACGCAGCTGATCGAGCGCACCGGGCCGAGCGCCGGCGACGCCCGGGGCCTCGAGCAACCCACCGCGCGCGATGCCGAACACGCCACTCCACGCGTCCGCGCGGTCCGCCTCGACGGCCCGCACCCCCACGACCATCGCACCGTCCAGCCGGGCACGCGCCGCGAGCTCCTCGGCCAGCCGGGTCTTGCCGGTCCCCGCATCTCCCTCGATCACCACCACGGCCCCGCGCGTCCTCGTCCTGCAGGTCTCCCACACGTCGGTCAGCCGCGCGAGCTCCGCCGCCCGACCGACGAGGGGTCCGCGTTGAGGCCCCGACCCGCGCGCGGCAGCCTGGCGCACCTGCTCGGGAAGGCGCCACGCGCGCTCCTGGCGGACACGCTCCGCGAGCGCTCGCGTCTCGGCGTCGGGCTCGGCCCCGAGCTCCCGCCGCAGGCGCGCGGTAAACTCCTCGAACAAGGCCAGCGCCCCCGCGCGGTCGCCGGCGAGGGCCAACCCCCGCAGCCCCACCCGCACCGCCGTCTCGGGACGCCAGTCGAGTCCGCGGGCCCGCCTCACCATGTCATTTGCCACCGTCAGGTTCCCGTTGGCGAGGAGCTGCTCCGCCCGGCGTACCAGCACCTCTACCGAGCGCCGGCGCCAGTGCTCGCGCTCCGCAGCCAGCCACGTCTCGAACTCGGAGGCGCCCGGTACGCTGAACCCCTCGAGGAATTCTCCATGCACGAGGTCCGCCGCACCGGCGTAATCGCCGGCCGCCGCGAGCGCCTCGAGCCTATCGATATCGAGCTGAACGGCGTCGGGCGTTACCCGTACCTGCGCGTTATCGGACTCGAGCGAGCCATCACCGGTAGAGCGGCGCAGCTCGCGAAGTGCTTCGTTGAGCGAGCGTCGCGCCTTGTCGTCGGACTTGTCTCCCCACAGCATGCCGATGAGATGCTCGCGCGTGCGTGCGCGCTTGGGCGATCGCGCGAGATACACCAGGAGGGCGAGGTTCTTCCGCCACAGCAGTTCGGGGGGTGCGGCGGTCCCACGCACCCGCACGTCCACCGGCCCGAGCGTGCGAACCGCGATCACGGAGCTTCCTCGCAGCCGAGCGTCGCCAGCCGACGGGCGGCGCTGTCGGCCCGGGCGCGGTACGCCGGCTCGCCGGCCGCCCAGAGTCGCGCGACCACGCGATAGGCGCGGCACGTCTCTTCCCGTTCTTCTCCCGATCGCGCCAGGACCTCAGCCAGTCTCCACTGGGCGATCGGCGCGAACGCCCAATCGACCTCCACGGGCTGCGGATCCCCCGTCGGGTAACCGTACACATCGGAGTTCTCGTGCCACATGAGCTCGACAGCGGCCGTCGCCGGATGGAGTCCGCGCTCGCGCCACGCGGCCCGTGTCAGATACAGCACCGTGCGGAAAAAGGGATCATCCGTCTGCCGTGCGGGAAGCCCGGTCAGCACGTTCGTCGCCGAGAGCGCGGCGTCGTACGCACCTCGAGCGGCTGCGGCCTGAGCGAGAAGCAACGTGGTGAGCATACGGAGCGCCGGCTCACCGGGCAGCAGCTGGTGGGCCGGCGAATCACCGCTCCCCCTCGTCTGCGCCGCGGTCATCAGCATCCAGGCCGCGCGCCGCCGTCGCTCGGTCGACCCGATCGTGTTCGCCGCGGCGGTCTCTAGGGCCGCTCGCGCCGCGGCCCACCGGGCCTGCGCTTGCGTCGAGTCGGGACCGAACAGCACCAGCGCAGCCGCCAGCTCGTCGGCGAAAATCTCGAGCTCCGGAAAGCGGGAAGGGAGCTGGTCCGCGAGCGCCAGCGCGCTGTCGGGCCGCCCCATGCCGACGAGCGCGAGAACGCGAGCGACGCTCGCCGAGCGCTCGAAGCGAGGGTCGCTCCGGAGTCGGCTTGCAAACGCCAGCTCTCCCTGCGGTGTCCCGAACCCCGCGAGGTACCTCGCGCCCGCGTCCAGGTCGGTGATGCCAGCCCGTTGTGCGATGCGCACGAGCTCGTCGGTCGCCTGCCCCGCCATTGTCGGTGGGAGGAATCGCCACGCGAACGCCAGTTGGACGACGGCGATCGAGGCATACGAGGGATCGTTCGAGTCCACCAGGGGCGCCACCCGAGCGAGCGTTTGAGCGGCTCCGGCGGAGTCGCCTTCGGCGACGTACAGCCACGCGAGGTGTCCCAGCGCCGGGACGAAGTCCGGTTGCAGCTTCAGCACATCCCGGAACGATTGCAAGGCTTCGCGCCGCGAGCGCCCGACCAGCGGTCCCCGATGCAAGAGCTCGTCCGCCCGACGGAACTGACCGAAGAGGAAATCCTTCCACCGCCGGGTCAGGGCGTCCAATGAATCGAGCCGTGCGGCCTCGGGCAGCCACTGTGCCCGGATCAAGCGCCGGTAGGTCTCCGGGAACGAGTCGACATGGGCGAAATAGTGCGCGCTGTCCTGAGGATCGTCCTCCAGGTCGAACCAGCGACCCACCTCCGCATGCCGCCAGTAGCAGAGCCAACACGTCGAATCGAGCGCCGCGGCCTCCGCATAGGCGGCACGAGCGACGCCGTAGCGGGCGTGCGTGAAGGCATCCTCCGCGCGCCGAAACGCGCTCCGCGCGAACGCGTTCTTGGGCAGGACGCTCCGCGGCAGCGATTGATCGAGCGATCCCTCGGTGCCGAGGATCGCTCCGAACACCCGGTCAGCGAGCGTATCAGCCAGGGCGCGCCATTCCCCCGGTGCTCCCCGGACCTGAATCGTGTCCACGCGCGCTCCGGTGAGGTGGATCCGAACCACGTCGGCGTCGCGCGCGAACTCCACGCCGATGCCGAGTCTGCTGGGCCACCAGCGACCGAGCCCCGAGACGCAGTGAGAGGAAAGCTCGGGGTAGCGATCCAGACTCCGCGCCAGAGCGCAGGCGACCGAGTCACCGAACCCCACCGGCTGGCCCGCCGCGGGGCCGATCGCCTGCACGCGAATGCCGAGCGTAGACGAACGCGGTATGAGCGGCGGCAGCACCGCGTGCAGCAGGAGTCCGACGATCGTGCCACCGATGCCGATGCCGACCGCGTTCCGTTGATATCGGCGCACGCGCGTGCGCCACAGGGCCCGTCGGAACGGCACCGCATCGGGCCAGCGATCCGCCGGGTCGAGCGCCAGGCTGCGGCGAAGCACGCGCGCCACGAGCCACGGCACCCCCGACCAATTCCCGTCCGCCGGCGGACCTTTGTCCCAATGGCGACCGGTGATGGCTTCGTAGATCACCATCCCGGCCGAGTAAATGTCGGAGCTCACGTCCGCCCCCACGCCCGCGAACTGCTCCGGGGCCATGTAGGCGGCCGTTCCGACGGTCACTCGCGGATCGGATCGCTCCTCGTCCGTGGGCCGCCGGGCGATGCCGAAGTCGGTCAGGATGCCCCGCCCGTCTTCGATGAACAGGTTGGCGGGCTTTACGTCCCGATGGATGACACCGTTCGTGTGTGCCACTTCGAGCGCGTCCAGGAGGTCGCGCCCGAGCTTCCGCGCGGCATCGACGGACAACGGCCCGTGCTTCTCGAGATGACCCTGGAGGGTTTCCCCGTCCAGGTAGTCCATCACATAGTAATTGAGGCCTGCCTTTTCGTAGACGTCGTGAACCGCGACGATGTTGGGATGTCGCACAGCGGCGAGGATGCGCGCTTCGTTCACGAATTGTCGGGCCGACTCGGCGGTCCACAGCTCTGGCCGCAACACCTTCGCCGCCCGCAGGCAGTCGAGCGCCACCGCGCGCACGAGGTACACACTGCCCATGCCGCCGCGCGCCAGCTCGCGCAGCAGCTCGTAGTCCGGCGCCAGGGTCGCACGCAGGCGCTCAAAGAAGGCCGACACTCGACCGAGAACATCCCGGCGCTCAGCCGGAAAGTCAAACGGCCCCGGGATGCCCCGGGGCCGTTCCGCTTCGCGACGATCGAGCCTGCTACTGTACCTTGATGGTGATCTTCATGTTGAACGCGACGTGCGGCATGCAGTAGCCCTTGTACGTCCCCGCCGGAGCGCCGGCAAACGAGATGTCGTACTTCTCGTTGGGCTGCGTGAGGAAGGGTCCGGTCAGATCGCTCATCGCGTTCGCCATGCCCTTCTTCAAGGCCACCGCACCGCCCTTCGGGATCGAATCGGCGAAGAACGCGATATTGTGCGGACCGCCGGAGACGTTGATGAACCGGACGGTGGTCCCGGCCTTGATGGTCAGGGTGGCGGGCTCGAATGCCGCCTTGGTGGTGCCATCGCCCGTCATCTTGACTTCGACGACGGACCCGGCCGGCTCGGCGGCGGCCGCCGCGTTCGTCGCGGGAGCGGGCGAGGGGGTCGCGGGGGTCGCAGCCTCCGCCTGCGCCGTCGCGGGCTTTTTCTCGCTGCCGCAGGCGATGGCGCTGAACGCGACTAGCGTGGTGAGCAGGGTCAACCGCATTGCGAACTCCTCCTCCAGTACGATGACGAGTGCATGCTTGTGAACGCGTTCACAATATACCCGCGTGCTTCGAAAACGGGAGTCCTGCGAACTCGCGCGGGCGTTGCGTTTTCGCACCATCGCGACGACACTCCAAGCCGATGTCAGACCCCACGGTGCCGCACATCCCCGCGCTTGAGCTTGCCCGCTGCCTCGATCACGGTGAGCGGGTCCAGCTGCTCGACGTCCGCGCGCCCGAGCGCGTCGCGCAGGCGCGCGTCACGTTTGGCGCGACGCTCGATTTCCGCGCCGTTCCCGCCTCGGAGATGTATCGTCTCGCGACACTCGAGCCGTTGCGCCTCGACCCTGGGGCCCCGGTCGCCGTGATTTGCGGCCACGGCAATTCGAGCAAGCAGGCAACACAGTTCTTGCGGCAGCGCGGGTTCGAGGCGTACTCGGTGGCGGGCGGCATGGCCGCGTGGGAGACGGTGTATCTGCCGCGCCGGCTATCCCCTACCCCGGCGCTCGAGCGCGTGATCCAAATCGATCGCATTGGGAAAGGCGCGCTCTCGTACATCCTCGTAAGCGATGGAGACGCTGTCGTCGTCGACCCGGGCCGCCACCTGGACGTCTACGACGCGCTGCTCGAGGAATCGGGGGCCACTGCCGCCGCGGTGATCGATACGCACATGCACGCTGATTATTTGAGTGGCGCGCGCGTCGCCGCCGCGCGCTGGCAGGTTCCCTATTTCCTCCACCCGGACGACGCCCGGTCACCCTATGATGGGGTCGAAGGGCGCCTCGCCTATCAGCCGTTGACCGATGGCGACACGGTCGCTTTCGGACGGGCAACGCTCCGCGCGGTGCACGTTCCCGGCCACACGCTCGGCAGCCTCACCCTCGTCGCCGACGAGTCGCTTGCGCTCACCGGCGACTTTCTGTTCGTGCAATCGGTCGGACGGCCCGACTTGGGCGGACAGCGCGACGCGTGGGCGGCGCGACTGTGGGAGAGCCTGGAGCGCGCCCGGTCCGCGTGGCCGGGAGACCTGGTCGTGCTCCCCGCGCACTACGTGGGCGAGCGCGAACGCCGGGCCGACCGGAGTATTGGCGCGCGGTTCGACGTGGTCACGGCGACCAACGAGGCGGCAGCGATCCAGGACCCAGCGACCTTCCGGGCATGGGTGGCTGCGCACACCACCGCGCTGCCGGACAGCTACCGGACGATCAAACTGGCAAATCTGGGCTTGGCGACCGTGTCGGAAGCCGACGCGGAGATACTGGAGTTCGGGCCGAATCAGTGCGCAGTGAGTTGATCGAAAGTCTTAACCCGCCGGAGCCTGCAACACCACATACACCCAATCGGTCCCCCCGAGAGTTCGCAAGCCGTAGGGCACGCCGGCCGGGATGTGGACCAGGTCGTTCGCCGAGACCTCGACGCGATCACCGTCGAGCGACATGATGCCGCGACCGGCGAGCGTGAAGATCAAAACCCCCGCTTCGTCCTCGACCGAGATCGGCGCGACCGCGCCAGGCCCCATCACGTTGTGCTCGAAGCTCAGTCCGTGGAGCATGCCCGGGAGATTGAGTACGGTGTGGCGGCGCAGCTCGTCGGCGGTGCTGGGCAGCTTCGTGAGGCGGCGGTAGGTGTAGCGCGGCACGACTCCCCGTCCGGTAAAGCGCGGTAACTTTGCACCGCGAGGCGCTGCGGCGCACCCAAGATGGGGACACTCCCACATTCGCCGCAACCCCTTCGGGCACCACGACGTATCGGGCCTGCCCCTGGCTCCTCCCCTCCCGTGTGCAAGCGCCCGCCGGCTCGGCGTCTCTCATGACGTCTCTCACGGGAGTGGTTCGCCATGGCTTCGCCGCGTTGCGTCCTCGAAGTGCTCTCCATTCTCATCCTGGCCGTCGCCCCGTTCGCCCCCGCGGCCGGGCAAGGGTGGATCGAGCCCGGTCGACCGCTGCCACCATCTCCCATGCCCCGCGGCGGCATCGTCAAGATCCGCAGCGCGGTCCAGGTCGCGGTCACGGGCCGCGTGGCGCGCGTCAGCGTGGAGGAATGGTTCCGCAACGACGGCGTGCTGCTGGACGAGGCGAGCTACCTCTATCCGCTGCCGGGAGAAGCCACGTTCAGCGATTTCTCGCTGTGGCAGGGCGACCGCGAGCTCAAGGGCGAGCCGATGGACGCCACTCAGGCCCGTTCGATTTACGAGGAGATCGTGCGTCGCAAGCGCGATCCCGCGTTGATCGAGCTCGCCGGCCACGGCCTCGTGCGCGCGCGGGTCTTCCCGATCGCGGCGGGCGAGACGCGAAAGATCACGCTGCGGTACACCCAGATGCTCGACCGGGTGGGCGACGCCTGGCGGTTCCGGTACGTCGCCGGCACCGGCCCAGGCGCAGCGGCGCCGCGGGGCTTCCGGATCGCCGTCGACAGCGCCAGCCGATTCGGCGATCCCTACTCGCCCACTCACCGGATTACCTCGACACGTGACCGCGATCGGCTCGAGATCGCGCTCGCCGACACGGCGGCGCGGGGAGATCTGGAGCTGTTCTTGCCCCTCGCGCGAGGCCTGGTGGGCATGTCGCTGGTGACGAATCAGCCCATCGGCGAGGACGGCTTCTTCATGTTGCTGCTCGCACCGGGCACCGGCACCGCCACTACGCCGACGCCGTCCCGAGACCTCGTCGCGGTCCTCGACGTGTCCGGCTCGATGTCGGGAGAGAAGCTCGACCAGGCCCGGGCCGCCCTGGTGCAGCTCCTCGGCGGTCTCCGATCCAACGACCGGTTTCGCGTGATCAGCTTTGGGAGCGGCGTGCGTCGCTACGCGACCGGATGGACGCGGGCGAGCTCTGACAGCCTACGCGCAGCTCAGGATTGGGTGCGGCACCTCGATACCGACGGCGGGACCAACATCGCGGGCGCCCTGACCGACGCGTTCGCCGAGCCACCCCGCGACGGCGCGCTCGGTGTAGTAGTCTTTCTCACCGACGGCATGCCGACCGTGGGCGAGACGGACCCGGAGCACATTGCCGAGCAGGCCGAGCGCGGGCGCGGGCCGTTCCGCGTGTTTGCATTCGGGATCGGGTACGACGTCAACACGTACCTTCTCGACCGGCTGACGGAGCGGGCTCGCGGCGTGACCGAATACATCCAACCCGGCGGGGACATCGAGCAGGCGGTCGGCGCGCTCGCGGCAAAGATCGCGTCGCCGGTGCTGACCGATCTCGCGATCCGCGGAGACGGCGTCGAGCTCTACGACGCGCAGCCGCAGAATTTGCCGGACCTGTTCGGAGGCGACGAATTGGTCGTGTTTGGGCGATACCGGGCAGCAGGGAGCGGGGAGCGGGCTGTGACGGTGACGGGACGGAGGAACGGTCGCGAAGAACGATTCTCGACCGGGGCACGCTTTGGTGACGAGCAGACCAGCGCCGAGTACATCCAGCAGCTGTGGGCGGCGCGCAAGGCAGGCGCCCTCTCGCGCGAGATCCGCCTGCACGGAGGGAATCCGGAAATCGTGACTGAGCTGAAGCGGCTCGCCCTCCGATACGGCATTCTCACCGAGTACACGTCCTATCTGGTCCAGGAGCCGAATGCGTTTGTGGGCCGAGGGATGTCCAACACGCCCCCCGCGCCAGCGCCGCAGGATCAGGCGGGAGCGGATGCCGTGCGGCGGTCTCGGGCGGAAAAGGCGATGTCGGGTTCACTGCAGCTCGATGCCGTCGTCGTCACCGCCGCGGGCGAGTCGAACCCGCGTGGCGCCGCGACGGAGAACCGGACGGTCCGAGTGGGCGGGCGCGTGTTCGTGTGGCGCGACAGTACGTGGACGGACATCGCGCACGGCGACTCGCTACAAGTGGTGCGTGTCGCGCCGTTCAGCGATGCCTACTTCGTGCTGCTGCGCGCTCTCCCCGAGCTGCGGCAAGCCGCCACGCTCGAGCCGGCCGTGCTCGTAGCCGGACGCCGCGTCAGCATCAAGATCGAAGCCGGCGGCAAGACGACGTGGGCGGACGGGGAGGTCAACCGGCTCGTGAGTGACTTCCGATGATACGCATGAGTTGATGCCGGACGATCTGGCGGAGACCTATCGCTCCACCTACCGCGCGCTCGTGCGGTTCCTGTACCGCAAGGTATGGGACGCCGAGCGTGCAGAGGACCTCGCGCAGGAGGCGTTCGCGCGAGCGCTGGTCCACAAACCGGAGAACCCGCGGGGGTGGCTCTTCATCGTGGCAGCGAACATGGCACGCGACGAGGCACGGCGCGCGGCACGGGAGCGACGTCACCTCACGCTGCTGACGGCCGAGCCGCAGGACAGCGCTCCCCCGATCGATGACGCGCTCCACGCGGAAAGCGAGCGCGCGCAGGTGCGGGCCGCGCTCGAGCAGCTCACCCCGCGCGACCGGGAAGTGCTGCTGCTGTGGGATTCGGGGTTATCGTACGATGAGATCGCCGCCCAGACCGGGCTCGCGCGGGGTGCGGTGGGCACGACGCTGGCACGGGCGCGCAGGCGCCTGGTCGAGGCGCACGAAGCGGGAGAAAAGGGTGAACATGTCGCACGTGGATGATGGAACGCTGCACGCGTACCTGGACGGCGAGCTGTCGCCGCCCGAGACGCAGACGGTCGAGACCCATGTAGTCCAGTGTCCCGCCTGCCGAACACGCCTGGAAGAGGAGCGGGCGTTGATCGCGCGCGCGGCAGAACTGCTCGCGCGTGCCGCGCCCCCGGAACGCGAGTTGCCCGCGTTCCGCCCCGGCCACGCGAAGCCACCGGTACGGTTTTGGTGGCAGGTACGGCTGCCCCTCGCCTGGGCGGCGACGGTCGCCCTGGCACTCGGCATCGGGACCTACCTCGGCGAACGCAGCGGCACCCGCCTCGCGCGCACGGTCGAGCGCCCGGCAGACCTCGCGAATCGGATCACGCAGAACGTCCCCGCGCTCGATAGCCTCGCCGTAGCAGAGCGCCAGAAAGTATCCGAGCGCCGCGCCCGGCCTTCCGCGCGCTCTGTCACTCCGGCCCCGGCCCCGAGCATGGTCGAGGGGGAGCGGAAGGAGAGGCGCGCTGAGCCGCCGGCCGCTGCCATCAGGATTCGTGGAGCTAACAGGCTGAACGCCGGAGAAGTGGCGCCCGGGTTCGGCGATGGAGGGGTAGTGGCCAAGGCTGCCGCGCCGGCGCCCTCACGTCCGGAGATGGTGAGCCTCGGGGACCGTGGCTACGCCTTGAAGGACGCTCCGATCGGAGTCGACAGTGCGCGCCTTCTGCTCGGCCGGGATCCTCTGGCGGTACCGGATCTCCCGATCCGCGGGATCTACCGGGCGCGCATGATCGGCTATTCGGGGCTGGTGATCGTCGAGCAGGCGCTCGATTCGACGAACGTGATCGAGGTGATCAACGGACGGGCGTCGTCGCTCGCGCTCGACGCCGTCGTTGTCACCGCGGCAGGCGAGGAGCGCCGTGACGCGCGAAATCGCCCCGACTCGGCGGCACCGGCGCCGCCCCCGCCCCCGCCCCCCCCCGAACCGGCGCCTGCGGCAGCAGTGGAGAAGGCCAGGCGGGATGCCCTGGCTTTCTTCGTGGACGTCCGCGGGCCCGTCTCGGCGGACTCGCTCGCGGCGCTCCGGCGGGCGCTCCGACCCCTCCGGCCCTAGGTATTGGTCCGGCCGGCTAGTTCACTGTGATCGTTCCGGACATGCCGGTTGGCGGATTGCCGTTAATGCCGTGAAACCGGCAGTAGTAGTGATAGGTCCCCGCGGTATTGTATGTGTGCTGGAACGTCGCACCCGCCCCAAG
>Ga0066697_10000799_pt1 | contig 12060 bp, 17 predicted proteins | sample GraSoiAngelo_146_FD_66451 | JGI IMG/M metagenome (GOLD analysis project Ga0066697, IMG submission 66451) | Grasslands soil microbial communities from the Angelo Coastal Reserve, California, USA - 14_1009_05_30cm | ecosystem: Environmental > Terrestrial > Soil > Grasslands | place: USA...
GTCCTCATCTCGCTGAGGCCCAGATAGATCGCATCGAAGAGCGCAGTGCGGCCTTTCGCAGATGCCGAGAGTATGCGGCTTTGCAGATCTTCAACACTGCTGGTGAAGGCGCTCATAACTTCTGCGCGGTCGTTGAAACTGACTAGGAAGAATTTGTCCTGCCGATTGGCAGTCTTGAAAAACTGCAAGGCTGCTTCCTTGGCCTTACCCACTTTGTTGGCCATGCTGCCGCTGAGATCGAAGATGGCGCCAATGGAAATGGGGACGTCTTCGGAAGAGAAGTACTGGATCTCCTGCTCGACGTTGTTTTCGAAGACACGGAAGTTATCGGGCTCAAGCCCTGTAACCAGGCGGTTATACGGGTCAGTGACAGTAACGTTGACAAGCGCCAGGTCCACATCGACATGGACGGATTGGCCCTGTTTGATGACCTGGCCCGGGGTGTCATGCTTCACGTCGTCGGGGACGACGGATCGGGCGACCGCGGGCGCGGGGAATTTCCAGATGACGACGGCAAAGAGCAGAAGAGGAATGGACGGAACGAAGAAGACACGAGTCACAACCAAACTACTTTTCACAAGGTCTCCATGGTACCAACTGTCATAGCTCTGAATCTGAACGATTGTCGTCCGTTGCTTGACCGGTCTGCGCAGAATTTTGATACAGATTGTAGTCGCCAAATTCTTCTGTCCTCATATCGTCCTCGTTGACTCCCGAGGAATTGAGCATGTTGGTGATCGCATTGACCATTCGCGACGGGCCTGCAATGTAGTAGATAGGTCCATTGAGCCCGAGTAGATGACGCGTGAGCATCTCGCGATTAACGTGACCTTTTTCGTAAGGCCGAGCCAGAGCTTTATGCCTAGTGATCGTTGGAACGAAGGTGAAATTAGGATTTTGCACGGTCATGCTTTCAAGGTCTTCGATGAACGCGGCATCGTCCGTTTCCCTGTTTGAATAAAACAAATACAGCTTGTGTGGCAGACGCTCCTGGGTGGCCCACTGAAGGATGCTGAGAATCGGCGTAATCCCGATGCCACCCGCGATAAACACCGCAGGTCGGGTGATGTCTGTATGCAGCGTGAATGATCCCCGGGGACGGCTCACGATGAACTTCGTGCCAAGAGCGGCGGCCTTCAACGCGTTCTTGAAGGCAGTCTGCCGCATGCGCATCGCAATCATGATTGGCTCTTTGTCATGAGGAGAGCTCGCGAGCGAAAAGGTCCGGGAATTGTCGCTTTCACTTCCCATGCACGGCCGCGGGAAGACAAAGTCGGCATGTTGCCCAGCCCGGAATTCGTAACGACGACCATTTGTGTCAAACCAGAACGCCATCGTGTCTCTAGCAATTCTTTGCCGATCCATTAGTGCCATCTCATATTCAGCCATGAGTCGTCCTCGGTCTGAGTTTTGCCAGGGCCCCTTATGGGCGCCGTCGGCATTTCAACTACATAGACCAAATTGATCACGATTTATTCCGCCCTTGTCTTCACGCAGCATTCGCTGAAAGTAACAAACCAGCGATCCACATCCAAAGATGCAATGCAAAGAAAAGGAGTGGAGAGAACTGAAGGAGACCCAACGTCGGAATCTCGGAAGAACCATCCCAAGGCGATGTGGCGGTCGGTATGTGAATTACACGAACGCTTCCCATCGAATGGACCTTAAGGTCAGTCCATGATTGAATCCTGCGTCGACCACTAAATATTGCGAGGGCCACGGGAACCCGGACGGAGACTACCTACGGTGTTGCCCTTCGCGAATGGTTGGTGGGAAATCCCATACCTCTCCGGAAATTGTGAACTTCCCCAGAGGATGGGAATAACAGTGTTTGTGCGAACTGCGCTCGACGTATATCGCCCCAAACCTGCTGGCACGTATCTCGTTCGTACCGAAGTGCGCAGATCTTAAGAGCACGCCTTGCACACCTGCGAAGACTTCTCCTTCATGCACCGCAGTCTGGTCTCCTGACAGACTGATTGCGAGCGGCTCACTCTGCAAGAACAGCGCCAGCCGCGAAGTACGGACGTCTAGTGACTTGGCCGATCCCGACGCGCTTGGAAGACTCTGTCGAGTGTTCTGCGAAGAACGCGACATTCTCGAACTGCCGGTATCTAACCGAATGAGCGTCGTCGGCGTGGATACCGTGAGTCGTCCCGGATTGGTCTCTGGTACTGATGACGTCCCCGATTGTGCCGGGCAAAGTTGAGCAAAGGCGCTCAACATGCAAAACAAGCAAATTGGGACGATCTTCAATCTCGCTCCGCTGAACCACGCAACCTATTTCCGAAACAAATGCGGCACGTACCAGCGCGTGTATGTTGCTACTCCCAGTAACAGCACGACCCACCAGAGCACGAGGACGCTTCGCATCCACAGCTTGTATTTGGTGATTCGCAATTTTTCTGGCAAAACGCTCGTACCTGCTGACAGCAAGATGTACAGTCCCGCGATTTCAGTCATGGTTCCGAACGCGGCATGCGTCGTCGCCAGTGCGTAGTAGGCCTTCCCCAGCTTAGCCGGAACCCTGGGAAGCACATGAACGCGGAATGAAGGAATCATCATCACTGCGACTACAGCGAGGTTCAGAACCACGATGGTGGATTGGCACCAGGCGTGTTGCCGAAAGCGCCCCTTGCGAGCAAGCCGAGCACCGACCAACAGACCTATCCCCATGACGATTTCGAGGACGAGAACAAGATCGGCAGTGCACGGAGCAGCGGTTTCAAAGAATGCTTTTCTCAACAAATTGTCACTACGCAGATTGCCGACTGCGCTCCATTCATGTTTAGGTAAGAATCTCGCGTGGCAGAGGGCAGGCTTAATTCCGGCAATTAAGAGGGAAGTGCAAGATCGCACATCGGTGTCGGCCATTAACACTCCTCTGATCTGTCGCGGCGACAATACCCAAAGCCACAAACGTGATTGGAACACTGTATTTCGACGTAACTCCTTAATACCCGTAGGAGCTCGTCGTGGAGTCGCTTCCGCCAACCACTGGGCATGCCGTAAATTCTCGCCACGACTCGCGCCCTTTTAACAACGTGTTCGAATCCTTCCTCTTCAGCAGGATTACACTTTGCGTCTTTGCCGGGCCGCCGTTTTCTCCGGGCTCCGCAACACACACGTAGATTCCCGAGGATCTCTCGTCGAGAACCTTGATCGCCAACCTCTTCACCCCACCCGCCGCCTCGACGACGGCTTCGTTTTCGTCCACCGTCTGCGCCGTGAATCTGTAATCCGCAAAAGTCTTCTTTGCTTTTTCCTTCTTCGGCCGGAACGTGGACGGCAGCGAAGTCAAGTCCAGCTTCTCGACCACGAAGGCCGCTACTTTTTCTTTGGGATACGCGGCCTTATTGCCAGCGACCCCCAGCGGCGCGTATGACAGCGCCACAACCGCCAAAAAAAACTTTAGTTTTCATTTTGCCGCTCCTTGCCGCATTAGATTGTCTTGTTGGAGGATCCACCGAGTCTGGTCCCGCGGGTTTCGGAACACTTCTATCCCGGTCCATTCGCCGAGGTGTGCTGTCAGTGTGACGATAACTACGGCTGCAGCCTCGATCGGCAGGCGGTATCCGGGCATGACTCTTTCGTGGTTCCGTCGGGTTCTCATGTGGATGAACCACACCATCCAGATCAGGACGCTTGACACGCATCCCATCACCAGATGCATCAAAAGGATGTCTTTCAGTTTTTGACCCTCGAGTTCCCACTGCCACGCGAGAATGCCGGTGCCGATCACGGGTATGGTGGCGATCGCCGCGACGAGCAAGTTGTAGTAGGCGGTCGCAGCCAGCAGGCGCTGCTTCTTCCATTGCGCAAGAAAATCAAAGAGCACGCCGATGATAAACAGCGCGATCGGGAAGTGGATCAGCACGACGTGTTGCGCATGCTTTGCGAAAACCACCGTTTTTATGTCGAACGGATGCAAGGTTGCTCCTCGCTCACTGCACGATGACTTTGCCCGTCATCTTCGGATGAATCGAGCAGAAGTACGGATACGTTCCCGCTTTGCTGAAGGTGAAGGAGAACTTTTCGTCTGTGTCGAGCACTTTGGACTTGAACGTCTTCGAATCATCCGTGCTAACTACCGTGTGAGGGATATCGTCACGGTTGGTCCACGTAACCGTGGCCCCGACCGGCACCGTTAGTGTTACCGGTCCGAAGCTGAAGTTGTCGATCTTCACTTCCATCGTCGACGTCTTCTCCTGCGCACTTGCTACAGAACCCTTCCGACCTGTGCCGAAACCTGCCGTTCCCAGCACCAGTGCTGCTGCTAGACTTGCAATGGACACACTTCTCCTCATGCTTTTTCTCCTTTTTTGTCTGTTTCAAGTTCGAATCGTTTTCTGAGTTTGGCTACGTCTTGCTCACGCGAGCGAAGAATCCACCACAGCAAGCGCGTGCTGCCCTCGGATGTAATTCACATCGGTGATCCCCAGGACGCTCCGGAGTTGCTCGGCGGGCACCTTCATCGGCCCAGGTGAATCCGCCTTACCCGGCTGCGGTTGCGGAAACGCCGTGGACGCCGCGGTATGAAAAGTCACATTTCCTTCGACCTTCTGCATGGTCTGGTGGATGTGGCCATTTAGCACCGTCACCGAACCGAATTTCTTCAAATATGCCAGTGCCTGGTTGCTATCTTCGGTTCCCCAGCCCCACTCGGGGTACACGGACCACAGTGGGATGTGCGCAAACACAACAATCGGTGTGCTGTGCGTCAAATGTATTACATCGTCTTCCAGCCACTCAAGCTGGTCGTGGCCCAGCGTTCCGAGCCCGCCGGCCTTCAAATTCATCACATTGATCAGCCCGATGAAGTGCACGCCCTTCTTGTCGAAGCTGTACCATCCCGCGCCCTTGCTGCCTTTGCCGTAGCGCTCCAGGAACTGTTTCCCATCGTCATTCAGCACATCGTGTTCACCGGGTACGTAGAAGACATCCTTGGGCGTCGCGCTTTTCAAGATTTGGTCCACCGTATCAAACTCTTCGGGCTTCGAGAGGTGGCTGATGTCGCCCGTGTGCAGCATAAATTCTGGTGCGCCCGACAGGGCGTTGATCTTGTCCACGGCTGCTTTCAGGGTCCCCGCGACGTCCGGATTCGCTGGCTTGTTGAATCCCATGTGGCTGTCGCTGATTTGCACGAAGCTAAGTTCGCCCATCATATCCGCCGTGCTAGTCTCCGAAATTCGGCTCAAGCTGTACGAGTTCAAAACCCCGCCTTTCATCACACAAAGGGCCCCCGTCCCTGCCCAGGCCATACACTTCAGAAATCCCCGCCGGTCGACTCCGTCGTGGTTGTGGTCGTGCAGGAGTTCATCTTTTTTCTTCTCGAACATGCTGGTCCTCCTTATTTACTATGGTTTTTGCCCCTTCTCTAAAATCTGCACGTGCGGTTGGGACTGGTGACGCGGGATGGGGGTGGTCCTCGCCGCCATTGAACGTGCTTGCGTCCATCCAGACTCAGGCAGCGCCCGTCTTATTCCAAGTTCATCCGGGTTCATGTCTCTTTTCATGTTCGTCACAACAGAGCCACCGTCGAGAATAGAATCGCCCTTCATCCGGTTCTCACCTATGAAGCTTCACTGATCAGGGGAAGTCTTTGAACGATTTGGATCACGAAGACTGGCTGCGCTTCGAACAGCTCGTGCTGCCCCATGTCGACAATGCTTTCAACCTCGCGCGCTGGTTGTTGCGCAGCCGCGCAGATGCCGAAGACGTCGCTCAGGAAGCCTTACTTCGCGCTTGCCGCTTCTTCCGCGGCTTTCAGGGTGGAGATGCGCGGGCCTGGCTGCTGCAGATCGTGGGCAACACGTGTTACTCCTGGCTGGAGAAAAATCCCCCGAGGGGACTGATGGTGGAATTCGACGAAGAACTGCACCCGCAACCCGTTGCCACCCCCGAATCCATCGCGATCGCCGATGAAGGTCGGGAGCGCCTCAGCCGTGCCCTGGAAACTCTGCCGCCGCGTTTCCGCGAAGTCCTTGTCCTTCGAGAGCTTGAAGGCTGTTCCGACAAGGAGATCGCTGCGATCACGTCGATTCCCGTTGGTACCGTCATGTCCTCGCTCTCCCGTGCCCAACGCCAGTTGTATTCCGCGCTGGCAAACTCCCCTCTCAAGGAGGCTGTCCGTGAGGTGTGACTTTGCCGATTCCCTTCTTCAGTGCTATTTCGACGGCGAGCTGAGTGCTCTTAGCGCTGCTGAATTCGAGCGCCACCTCCAACATTGCGTCGACTGCGCCGTTGAGCTCGTGGACCTGGACTTGCTAAGTGGGAGATTGCAGCTCGCGCAACTCTATGAGGCCGCGCCGGCCTCGCTCAGGAAAAAGATTCGCGCCGATCTTCGCTCCGTCGCGCCCACGACTGCTATCGCCCAGCCTCTCCTTTGGCACTGGCTGGCTGCGGCGGCCACACTGCTTCTTGTCGCAATCGCGGGATGGAGAGCGAGTCCCTTGCTTCGCACCGACGACTATCAAGCCGAACTTGCCGAGGAAATTGTCGATGCGCATGTGCACTCGCTGCAGCCAGGCCACCTGACTGGCATCAGTTCCAACGATGAACAGGCTGTAAAGGGATGGTTCAAGGGCAAACTCACATGTGCGCTCCCGGTGCGTGACTTCGCGGATAAAGGATTCGCGCTGCAGGGTGGGCGCCTTGACGTTGTGGAAGAACGCTCCGTGGCGGTGCTCGTCTATGCGCGCCCCGGACACTAGTGGGTCCGAATATTCAAGCCTGCTTGAACGGAGCGCCGACTTGCGTTGCTACTCCGGCATCGAGTTTCCACTTCCTAATCCCCGCCAGTGGCCTGGGGAATGTTGGCCGAAACACCTTTATCTCGCCCGGCTTCCAGACCTACAACCTTACCGTTCAGCGTTCGTTCAAGATATCCGTGCACGACGTGCAGCGACAGCAACTTCTACTACGCGGCGAATTCTTGAATGCCTTCAATCACCCGAATCTTGGAATTCCCAGCCTGAATCTTACCGGAGGCAACTTCTTGAACGAAGCGGGCACGATTAACGGCGGCCGGGAGATCCGCGTTCTGCTGCGCTACAGCTTCTAGCAGAACATGCGCGAGGGCTCGCCGCATAGCGCACCGGCTTTGCCGATCCAACGTTGCAGGATGGCGACATCCACTCTACATATCCATAAAACCATTGACAGCCCGCGAGGATGCTCCTAGAGTCTCGGCTGAGAATCGGGCTCGGGCAGCGACCAGGGCGAGTTTTTTGACCATAGGGGAGTTTGCACTAGATCTCGCCTTTGCGGAAACGGCCAATCAGATGATCGCATGCGCGGACCGTCAACGCCATCATGGTAAGGGTCGGGTTCTGGCACGCCGACGACACAAAGCTCGCTCCGTCCATCACGAACAAATTTTTCACGTCGTGCGCCTGGTTGAACGCATTGAGCACTGACTTCTTCGGATCGTTCCCCATGCGGGCTGTTCCCAGTTCGTGTATGGCCATTCCCGGCATTTCGACACCCGCTTGCACGCGGATATCTTTGGCGCCGGCCGCTTCCAACATTTCCGCCGCCGTGGCGCCGGCATCCTCCATGAGCGCAGCTTCGTTGTCGCCGTGCGTCATGCTAATGCGCAAAGCAGGAATGCCCCAGGCATCTTTTAGATCGCGGTCGATCTCGATGTAATTGTCCCACCGGGCCAGCGATTCACCGAAAGCTCCGAGGGAAATCCCGTACTCGCCTTCTTTCACAGCCTTCTTGAGCGACGCTCCGTAGCCTTCGGCACTGAAGTTGAATCCAGCCTCGGCCCCGCCCTGGTAACCATAGCCACGTATGAACCGCGAATGCCTTTTGCTCGAAGGGGTGTTCCGGAAGCGAGGGACGTAAATCCCGTTGGGACGTTCCGGCTCGTTCGCATTCGGAAGAGTTTTGAATTCTGGCAGACGACCCGACGCTCCCGCGCCTACGACGTGATCCATCAAATAATGGCCCAGCGCGCCGCCCGAGTTCGCCAGTCCATTTGGGTATTCCCGAGTGGACGAGTTCAGCAAGATGCGGGTGGACTCCAATGCCTGCGCGCAAAGGATCACCGCTTTTCCGCGGACCTCCTTCACTTGCCGCGTCAAGCGATCCACGTAAGTCACACCGCGCGTTTTGTTTGGCTCCGTGTCCATGTCCACATGGCTTACCACGGCATTGGTAAACAGCGTGCAGTTCCCGGAGGCCAGCGCGTCCTTGACGGTCGTAAACGGGCTGCTGAAGTAAGAAAACGTGCTGCACCCGCGTTCACAAGGCCCGCAATAATGGCAAGCGAGTCGTCCATTGTGATTTTGCGTCAGGATCGCCGTGCGCCCGATCGTCACTGTGTGCCCGAACTTCGCTTTGACGCGTGCTCTGAGCTGAACTTCTCCGCAGCTCATTTTCATTGGCGGGAGAAACTGCCCGTCGGGCAGCATCTCATTTCCCTCCGTCGCTCCGCTGATACCTACGTACCGCTCCACGATGTCGTAATACGGTGCAAGATCGGCATAGCCAATCGGCCAGTCGTCGCCATACCCGTCGCGGCCCGCGGCCTTAAAATCGTTATCGCTCAGCCTGTAACTCTGACGGCCCCACACCAGCGATCGCCCACCGAGGATGCGCAGCCGCTGCCATGTAAATGGTTTGCCGGGCGGCGTGCTGTACGGATTCTCGAGGTCATTCACAAACCATTCGTAGTTGTATTCCATGCACGCGTAGCACTGCTTTTGCACCGGCCGCGTGCGCACCACCTCCGGCGAGTGATCGCGGTATTTCAGCTTGTAAGACGGCATGTGCTCAGTAAACTCTTTCGGACTGACCGCGCGCCCCGCTTCGAGCAACGCAACTTTCAGCCCCGCCTCCCCAAGTTGTTTCGCGGCCCAGCCGCCGGTGGCTCCCGATCCCACAACGACCGCATCGTAAGTTGTCTGCAAAGGGTCTTGCGCCATGTTGGTCCCGCTCACTTGTGATCCCCTTCTGGGTGTTCGCAGCCTTGATAAGGCCCGTGCGCAAACGCTCCGTCCCACCCCAGTTCTTTCTCGCCGATCTGCGAGCTGTAGTACGCACTCATGATGCGCCCCTTGAGCGCTTCAAAATGACCGTGCCCCGGATCGGCCACAGCACCCGTATCGCCAGCCCATCCACCTCCAATGCGCGGATACGCCAGCCCGTGCAACAGAATATCTTGGTCTTCCCGCGACAGATACCGAAACGCCGCCTTGAATCGCCGCATGCTTTCGCCATCCACATATCCCAGCGAATTCAAAAACGTTCGCTGCGTCTCGGGCGTCTCGGCAGCCAGCACAAGATCGATATAGCGATTCACCAGCGCTTCCTTAGCGCCTGGAGTGTCCGTCGCTGGGATAATCAAGTCGCTGAGCACAATCAGCGTTTCATTCTGATGCTCATCCAAAAAAAGTGGCTTCCATCCGGGTGCCGCAAGGTCTTTCGAGGCGTCCACACCGCTTTGTGCAGGCGTCAACTCGGATGGCTGCTGCGCTACACTCTGTGCCGCAGCAAGCGAAGGCCGCAACGCGGCTGCAGCACCCGCAAGAACGCTGCCACGAATCAAATCGCGTCGTTTCATGAAAACTCCTCGCCCCCAACCGGCCGTTTCCGGCAAGCTGCTGGCTCGCGTGTCAATCTTTGCAAGCACCGCGGATTCGCGATCCGACGAACCAGCTCCACGTTCCTGCGCATCGGGAAGTCTACACCAAAGGGAACCAAAAGCTAGACGGCTAACCGGAGATGTAGATCGAGCGAAGGTCAGATCAACGATGGTACATTTGCAACCTGCGTGCCATCACTGCCTTGATTGCGGCATTGGTCCTTGCGCGGGGCACAGCCGCGCAAAAGCCCGTATCCTTTCCCACCGAGGACGGAGGCGAAATCTACGCCGATGTTTATGGAGAGGGCGGCCGAGCCATCGTGCTGGCCCATGGCGGCCGTTTCAACAAAGAGAGTTGGGAGAAGCAAGCTCGCGCACTCACGTCGGCAGGATTTCGAGTGCTAGCGCTCGACTTTCGTGGTTACGGTAAGTCGCGAGGTCCGGGCCAGTCCGACCCACTGAGCGCGCCGCTCCACTTGGATTTGCTGGCCGCTGTCCGCCATCTGCGAAAGACGGGCGCGAAAAGCGTGTCGGTAGTGGGCGGCAGCATGGGAGCAGGAGCTGCCGGCGATGCATCGATCGCTTCGCGCCCAGGCGAGATCGATCGTCTGGTATTGCTTGGCGGCGCCCAACCATCAGGGCGGATGACGGCGTACTCCAGGGAACAAACGCGTAAGTCCAAAGAGGTACCTGTAAAGGCGACCTTCAATGGTGTTCCTTAGCATGGGATGCTTTTTCTAAGGTGCCAACTCCTTCGAATCCTGTCATTTGCTTTCGGGTCGAGCTTCATCTTGAGACGGGACCAACGCGGTACATTGGCGCATACAGCCATACAGCCATACAGCCAATGATCTCTCTTCCCTGTGCGCGGGCCGCTGTCCGCCGGGATCGCCGGAGGAACGGAAATGGAAAAAGTAACGGAGTCGGAGGACCATTCCTCCGAGCTCACGATCCAACAGCGCTGGGGCGTTGGTACCAGCAACACCTGGGGGTCTCGCTCACACCATCAAGCTACGAGGAATCCGTTTGGCAGCAAGAGGCAGGACCCACCGTTTTCACTCCCTTCGCTGAGACAAGCAACTATTTCGGGGATGTCCATAAGGTCTGGATGGTCAACTTTCGAGTCCGGGATCTCGACAAAATGGCAGCCCAGCTACGAGCCGCAGGAATCGTGGTCGAGATTGACCCGCAGTCTTATCCTAACGGCCGGTTCGCCCGCCTGCATGACCCTGAGGGAAATTCGATCGAATTTGTGGCAACCTACAGGACGAGACGCTCCAAGCTAGGTTGCCAAACAGTTCAGGACTGGATTTCTTCAGTGTTTTATGGGAGGCGCGCATTCGAGCAGGAAGTGCGCGTGGCCGCTGGCGGTTGCGGTGGATGCGGGCTAATGGCTATGGGAATTGAATCTTTGTTCGTCTGGAGTTTATTGATCTTGTAGGGTTTAGGAAAACCAGAGAAATGCGGAAATCGCAGTTCAAAGCGCCACTGTGAAGCATGACGTGATGAATTCTTCTTGCACCAAATTGGAGCTTGGATAACACTCGCTCAGCTGCAAGAAATCAATATTAAATTCGAGTGTAGGAGCCTCAGATGTTCCGGGGGAATGTGGTCTATCTATACACAGCGCGGGATGCGGCCGCGCCGATGGAATCGACTCAGGAAGTCAAAGCGGTCGCGGGGAGGGGCCTTGAGGGGGATCGATACTTTGATGGGAAGGGGCATTGGTCCAAAACTCCGGGCGTGAGCCGCCAAGTGACACTGATTGAAATTGAGACCATCGAAGCGCTGGAACGCGACCAGAACATTGCAGTTGCGCCTGGAGCAGCACGGCGGAACGTAGTTACACGAGGCGTGCCGCTGAATCACCTTGTAGGTCGGGAATTCCAGGTCGGAGCCGTGCGCCTGCGCGGAACGCGGCTGTGCGAACCGTGCGCTTACCTTGAAGGTCTGACGCAACAAGGCGTCTTAGCTGGATTGATGCATCGCGGAGGATTGCGGGCCGAGATCGTGACCGGCGGCACGATTCGTTTGGAAGACACAAATACTGAGTAACCCACGCACGGCAACGGATGAGAGAAACTCTCCATTCCGAGCGTCCGCTTTGCTGGGCTTCAAGATTCGCCTGCATGCTCTTTGATCACACTGTTGGCGTCAGTGAAGTCTCCGACGAGCTCGCTGTGTTCGATGTCCCGGCGGCGGTGCGTACACGTCGGAACATTGGGTCGTTTCCTTTTGCTTATTGCAGCGTCACGAGCACTTGAATGACGCCAGTGCCTTGCGGCAAGGGTTCAAGCGCCTTCCCGACAACCGCACCAAGCATCTTGCTTCGGTCGGTTCCTTTCATCGCGTGACCGGGAATGGAGGAAGTCACCAGCAGGTCGCCTATTTGGATAGGGCCATTTTCTGCCGTAACTTTACAGGGTACGATGCCCACGACTGCAAGAGGAACTTCGTTCTGTGGTGCA
>Ga0066697_10000801_pt1 | contig 12053 bp, 14 predicted proteins | sample GraSoiAngelo_146_FD_66451 | JGI IMG/M metagenome (GOLD analysis project Ga0066697, IMG submission 66451) | Grasslands soil microbial communities from the Angelo Coastal Reserve, California, USA - 14_1009_05_30cm | ecosystem: Environmental > Terrestrial > Soil > Grasslands | place: USA...
CCCACGTCCTCGTAGTGGATCGCCTGGATGCGTTCGACGAGCGCCTTGCGCTTCTTCAAGTCGCTCTCCTGCTTCAGCTCGCCGATCAGCCGCTCCTTCTCTTCGTTGCACCACCACCCCTGGAACGAGCAGCGGAACGCGACGTGGAGTGCGGGGTCGGCGATGAGCGGATAGCCCGTGACATATGCCTCCCACAGCTCCGGCTTCTGCACGCGCTGGTTGAGCGTGGCCCAGTCGACCACCTGGAGGTCGATCACGAAACCGAGCGCCTCGAGCTGCTGCTTGGCGACCAGCGAGTGCTTGTACATGAACTCGTATTCCCGCGTGCTGACCCAGCGCACCGTCTGGCCCGTGTAGCCCGCCTCTTTCATCAGCCGCTTGGCCTTATCTCGGTCGTGCTGGTTGTAGAGCGACGCGCCCGCGGTCGAGTACCACGGCTGCTCGGGGAAGAACAGCGCCGGCCCCAGCCGATAGAAGTCCTTGTGCCCGAAGCCGGCGGCCATGATCGGCTCCATGTCGAGCGCCGCCTGGACTGCCTGGCGCAGCGGCTTGCTGGTCATGAGGCCCGCCTTGTGGTTCAGCGAGATCAGCGTCCAGCCGCGAGGCTTCACGATCCGCGACTCGAGCTGGGGCAGCGACTTGATCCGCTCCCAGGCATCCTGCTTCATGAACATCGCGTGGTGATACTCGCCCGTCTCCACGCCGGCCAGCCGCACCGCGGTGTCGGGCACCGGAATGAACAGGATCTCGTCGAGCCAGGCCGTGCGCTTGCCTCCGAAGCCGTTCGGCGGCTCGGCGCGGGCCGCGTAGTCCTTGAACCGGACGAGCTTGACGTGGCGATCGGGCCTGTGCTCGACGAAGCGATACGGGCCGGTGCCGATGTATTCCTTGATCTGGCCGGTGTCGGCCGCCTCCACGATCTCCTTCGGATAGATCACGGCCGGCGGCTCGGCCAGGCCGTAGATAAGCGAGGCCGAGGGCTGCTTGAGGAAGATCACCACGGTGTACGCGTCCTTGGCCTCGATGGTCTCCACCCCCGGCCAGAGCACCCTGCCGATGGACGCGACCTGCCCCCAGCGCTTGAGCGACGCCACCACGTCGGCGGCAGCCATCTCCTTGCCGTTGTGGAACTTGACGCCCTTGCGGAGCGTGATCGTGTGGCGCAGCCCGCGGTCGGTCACGGCGTGCGTGTCGGCCAGCAGCGGGATCGGGTTCCACGCGCGATCATAGGTGAACAGCGACTCGTAGACGTGCCACATGATCTCGTTGGTGAGCACCGTGGTCGTGGCCTGGATGTCCAGCGTCGGCGGCTCGCCGATCGACGCCACCTTGAGTACGCCGCCCATGCGCGGCGTCTCCTGCGCGTGCGCGACCGACACCGATAGAACGAGGAGGGAGACGAAGGCGACGAAGGTCTTCATCGCTGGTGTCCTCCGAGCGAAGAATGGGCGCGCGGATGATACCATCCGCCGCAGTGCTGAACGTTCTCGTCACGATGCCGTTCGGCGAGGCACAGCTGGACCGCCTGCGCGCCGTCTCGCCCGACCTCTCCGTCTCCGCCGCCGATCCCGAGCGTGCCGACTATGCGCGGACCCACGTCCTCTACGCGGGGAACCCGCCGCGCGACCTCGCCCGGGCGCCGCAGCTCAAGTGGGTGCAGGTGCACATGGCGGGCGTGAACGCGCTGCAAGACCATCCGCTCTACGCGAACAGTGGGATCGCGATCACCACGACCAGCGGCGTGCACGCGGCGACCATCGCCGAGTACGCGCTGACGGTGATCCTGGCGCTCGCGCATCGCGTGCCGCGGATGGTCGAGTGGCGCGACAAGGGCCGCTGGCCGCCGGACGAGCAGCGCTGGCCCCTCTTCGTTCCGACGGAGCTGCGCGGCGCCGTGCTGGGCGTGATCGGCTACGGCAGCATCGGGCGCGAGCTCGCGCGGATGGCCACCACCGCGCTCGGCATGCGCGTGCTCGCGTGCAAGCGCGACCCGTCGCGCCGCGTCGACGACGGCTACCGCCTGCCGGGCACCGGAGACCCCGAGGGGACGCTGCCCCAGGCGTGGTTCGCGCCCGCGCGGCTGCACGATCTGCTCGCGCGCTCCGACGTGGTCGTGATGTGCGCGCCGCTGACGCCGGAGACGCGCGCGATGATCGGCGCCGCGGAGCTGGCGGCCATGAAGCCGTCGGCGTTCTTCGTGAACGTCGGCCGCGGCGCCACCGTGGACGAGGCCGCGCTGGCCGCGGCGCTGAAGGCCGGGCGCCTGGCCGGCGCCGCGGTGGACGTCTTCGACGAGGAGCCTCCGCCCGCGGGGCATCCTTTATATGGCGCTCTGGACAGCGTGATCGTCTCGCCCCACGTGTCGGGCTTCCTGCCGTCCTACGACGACCGCTGCACCGAGCTCTTCGCGGAAAACCTCAAGCGCTTCCTCGCCGGGGCGCCCCTGCTGAATCTGGTCGATCGCGCCCGGGGATACTAAATTAGTCCCATGAGCGGACCACTGCGGTTTCTCAACGTGCCGTACGGCGCCTGGCACGCGCGCGAGGTGCCGGCGCCCGATCCGCTGCTTACGCGCACCGATCCCGGCACGCCGTGTGGCGAGTACCTGCGCCGCTTCTGGCAGCCGGTGGCCTTCGCGCGCGACCTCGGCGACGTACCACGGCGCATCCGGATCATGGGCGAGGACCTCGTCGTCTTCCGCGACCGCTCGGGCCGTCTCGGCGTGCTCCAGCTGCACTGCTCGCACCGCGGCACGTCGCTCGAGTACGGCATTCTCCAGGAGCGCGGCATCCGCTGCTGCTATCACGGCTGGGTCTTCGACGTGGACGGCCGCATCCTCGAGACGCCCGGCGAGCCCGCGGACAGCACGCTGCGGCGGCGGCTGTGCCACGGCGCGTACCCGACGCACGAGTTCTGCGGCCTGGTCTTCGCCTACATGGGGCCGCCCGGGGTGACGCCCGTGTTCCCGATGTACGACACGTTTACCGTGCCGGGTCTCGAGCTGCACCCGGCCGCGCAGTTCCTGCTGCCGTGCAACTGGCTCCAGGTGAAGGACAACTCGATGGATCCCGTGCACACGTCCTTCCTGCACGCCATCAGCAGCGGCTATCACTTCACCGAGGCCTTCGGCGCACTGGCGGAGCTGGAGTGGCAGGAGACACCGTACGGCATGATCTATGTCGCCACGCGGCGCGTCGGCGAATTGGTGTGGGTGCGGATCTGCGACTTCATGGCCCCCAACGTCCACCAGTTCACGCGCGAGATCGAGGAAGCCGCCTCGGAGCGGATCGCGTCGCGCCCGGTGGTGATCCGCTGGGCCGTGCCCGTGGACGACACGCGCACGCTGAACTTCGAGCTGGCGCAGGTCGATCCGGCGTGGGGTCTGACGCCGGCGCAGATCGCGCAGCCCGGGTTCGGCCAGTCGGCCGACCGGCCGTACGACGAGCGCCAGCGGTGTCCGGGCGACTACGACGCGCAGTCGAGCCAGCGGACGATCGCGGTGCACGACCTCGAGCACCTCGCCGCGACCGACCGCGGCGTGATCATGCTGCGCAAGATCTTGCGGGACGGCATCCGGGCCGTCGAGTCCGGCGAGGCCCCGCGCGGTCTCAAGCTCGAGCCGGGCGACACGATCACGACCTATTGTCAGGACACCGTCGTGCGCGTCCCCGCCTCCGGATCGGCCGCCGCCGACCGCGCGCTGCTGCGCCAGGTCGGTCGTCGCGTCGTCGCCGGCGGCTACCAGCGGCCCTGACCTCCGCTGTCATTTCTTCAACAAACTGTCTCCCGCCCGTGGCCCGTCGCTTGCGTCGGACTCCGCGGGGTCGACACCCAAGAGGAGGAGTAGGTCACATGCGGAATTCACTGATGGGTCTCGTGCTCGTGGGTCTCTTGTTCGCCGTGCCCGCCCTCGCCGCGGAGGCCCCGCGGGGTGACGCGAAGTTCATCAAGGGAGCCGCCGAGGGCAACCTTGCCGAGGTGAAGCTGGGTGAGCTGGCTCAGCAGCGCGCCGCGTCCGACGCCGTGAAGGAGTTCGGCAAGCGGATGGCCACCGATCACCAGAAAGCGTACGACGAGCTCAGCCAGGTCGCCTCGCAGAAGGGCGTCGCGATGCCCACCGCGCTCGACCGCGGCCACCAGCGGCGCTACGACAAGCTGGCCAAGCTCTCCGGCGCGGACTTCGATCGCGCGTACATGAAGGAGATGGTCCGGGACCACGACAAGGACGTGAAGGCGTTCCAGAAGGAAGCCAACGCCGGCAAGGACCCGGACGTGAAGGCCTGGGCCTCCAGGACGCTGCCGACTGTGCAGGAGCACCAGCAGCTGGCCAAACAGGCCTACGCCGGCGTGCAGGGCAAGAACAGCCCGTCCGCGTCGCCGAGCCAGAAGTAGGGCAAGCCAGGCGCGCGCGTGTCCACCGCGCGCGCGATCAGGACGCCGGCTTCCTCGCGCGCTCGGCGACGGGGAGGCCGGCGCTCTTCCACGCCGTGAAGCCGCCGTCCATCTCGACGACGCGCGGCAGACCCATCTGCGCGGCGACGTCGGTGGCGAGCGCCGAGCGCCACGCGCCGTTGCAGTAGAAGACGAATTCCTTGCCCGACGCGAACACGTCCTTGTGATACGGGCTCTCGGGGTCGATCCAGAACTCGAGCATGCCTCGCGGGCAGTGGAAGGCGCCGGGAATCATGCCCTCGCGCTCCAGCTCGCGCACGTCGCGCAGGTCCACGAAGACGACGTCGTCCCGGCCGTGACGCCGCTTGGCCTCGTCGAGGCTGATGGTCGTGATCCGTGCCTTGGCCTCGTCGACCAGCTGGCGGAAGCCCTTCTTCATCTTCATCACGCTCTCCTACTCGGTGGCCAGCGACGCGCGGCGCCCGCGGTGATAGTCGGCGAGGGCGGCGTTCGCCTTCGCGATCGTCTCCGCCTCGTCGGCCACCCGTGCGAGGTCGCGGCCCGGCACCGCCACGTACAGCTCGTCGTCGCCCGCGCCGGTGTAGACGCGGTTGCCGATGCAGCCGGTGCTCGCGACGGCGCCGCCGGCCAGCGCGGCGGGCAGCGCCATGCACGTCGGGCGGCCGAGGAACGGCACCTGCGCGGCGACGCCGGCGCGCAGGGCGGCCTCCTGCAGCAGCATGAGCCGGCCCGGCGGACCGATGAAGAGGACGACGTCGGGATCGACCGGCGTGTCGGCGAGCGGCGCGTAGACGATCGCGCCGGGCGTCGTGGCCAGCCGCGCGATGCCGGGCACCTCCTCCATCTTGAGGTAGCCGAGGCCGGTCATGATCTCGAGCACCGTCGGCAGCTCACCCGCGCGCTCCGGCGGCAGTGGGAGGTTGTGGGTGTAGCTGCCGACCGGGCAGTTGTAGTGATCCGAGGCCACCGTGTAGAACGCGCGTCCCTCCATGGCCAGGCGCCAGAACGAGCAGCCCGACGGCTCGGAGCCGGTGAACGGCTTCACCGCCGGCGGCGGCGCATCCCGAAAGGCGATGGCAACCGGTCGTCGCGTGAGTCCCAGGCCGTCGCGCAGCCGCCGCTCGATCGAACCCCAGTCGGTCATGGGCCGCCTCCTCTGACGGCGTCCCACACCTGCTGGGGGTGCTTGGCCGCGTCGGGAACCTTCTTCCAGTGCTTGCGCACGACACCGTCGGGACCGATCCACACCGTGGAGCGGATCACGCCCTTCGTCTTCTTGCCGTACATCATCTTGTCGCCGTACGCCCCCCACGCCGTCATGAGCTTGCGGTCGGGGTCGGAGAGTAGCGTGAACGGCAGCCGGTACTTCTGCGCGAACTTCGTGTGCGACTCGCCGGAGTCGGCGGAGACGCCGAGCACGACGACGCCGGCCTTCTGCAGCTCCTTGCTGAGGTCGCGGAACCCGCAGGCCTCCTTGGTGCAGCCGGGCGTGTCGTCCTTGGGGTAGAAGTAGACGACGACGTCCTTGCCCTTGAAGTCGCTGAGCGAGACGGAGGTGCCGCCGGCGGCCTCGAGGGTGAAGTCGGGGGCCTTGCGCCCTTCTGCGATAGCCATCGGATGATCCTCCATTGGAGCACCTCGCTGCATCAGGGCTGAAGCCGCGCGCGGATCCGCTCGACCGCTTCCTCGGTCTGCTCGCGCGAGCCGAAGGCGGTGAGCCGGAAGTAGCCCTCGCCGCTCGGGCCGAAGCCCGCGCCGGGCGCGCCGACGATTTGCAGGTGGGTGAGCAGGCGATCGAAGAAGTCCCACGACGACACGCCCGCGGGCGTGCGAAACCAGATATACGGCGCGTTCCGGCCGCCATACACGGTGAACCCGGCGGCGGCGAGACCGTCGCGGATCACGCGCGCGTTGGCCATGTAGAAGTCGATCAGCGCGCGTACCTGCTTGGCGCCATCCGGCGTGTACACGGCGGCCGCGGCCCGCTGGATCACGTAGGGCGGGCCGTTCGATTTCATGTTCACGCGGCGGGCCCAGAGCGCGTTGAGGCTGTGGGCGCGGCCGTCGGCGGTCGTGCCCTGCGCGGCCTTCGGCACCACCGTGTAGGCCAGGCGCATGCCCGTGAAGCCGGCGTTCTTCGAGAAGGAGCGGCTCTCGAGGGCGACCTCGCGCGCCCCCTCGATCTCGTAGATCGAGTGCGGCGCGTCCTCGTCCACGATGTACGCCTCGTACGCCGCGTCGTAGAAGATCACCGCCTCGTGCTCGCGCGCGTAGTCCACCCAGCGCTTCAGCGCCGCGCGCGTGGCGACGGCGCCGGTGGGGTTGTTGGGATAGCAGAGGTAGATGAGGTCGACGCGCCGCTCGGGCAGCGCGGGCTGGAACGCGTTCTCGGCCACGCAGGGCAGGTAGACCATGCCTGCGTAGCGGCCGCTCGCGTCGGCGGCACCGGAGCGTCCGGCCACGACGTTGCTGTCAGCGTAGACGGGATAGACCGGATCCATCAGCGCGACGACGGCGTCGCGCGCGAAGATCTCCTGGAGGTTGGCGCTGTCGCTCTTGCCGCCGTCGCTGACGAAGACCTCGTCGGGTGCGATGGTCACGCCGCGCGTGCCGAAGTCCTGGGCGGCGATCTCGGCCCGCAGCCACTCGTAGCCGACGTAGGGCCCGTAGCCCTTGAACGTGTCGGCGCCGGCCATGTCGTCGGCCGCGTCATGGATCGCCCGCACCACGGCCGGCGGCAGGGGCCGTGTGACGTCGCCCACGCCGAGGTCGATCACGCGGGCGTCGGGATGAGCGTCGCCGAACGCCTTCTGGCGCCGCCGGATCTCGGCGAAGAGGTAGGCGGCGCGGAGCTTGAGGTAATGCTCGTTGATCCTGGGCATGGCGCGCACGCAGTATAATCCGTCGCCGCACGCATGCCACCCGGGAGGAGGATCCCGTCCGCGCGCTCTGACTCAGCGCGCCTGACGTGCGCGCATACACTCGCGATAGGCGGCCCGGTAGGCGGGATCGTCCGCCTTCCCCGCGTCCATGCCCTTGAGCAGCGGGTCCGGCGACTGCGTGATGATCGCGCCCGTCGGATCCGTCTTCTCGCCCGGCGCCGCGCCGGTGTCCGTCGGCGGCTTCGTGCTGGCGCCCGGCGCGCCCGCCACGGGAACGCCGCCCTGCGCCGGCAGCTCGCGGGGCTGGCGGCTGTCGTCCGGTGCCCGCTGCGCGACATCGGGCCCGCGCGCGCCGGGCGGTGCGGGCAGGGCGCTGGCGCCCGTCTTCTGTGCCGCCTGCTGGTTGCACCCGGCGATATCGCTGAGTGTCGGCTCGGCGGCGCCGGCGGCGGAAGCCATGAGCAGCAGCGCACTGATGATTGCAATCAATCCCATCAGGGTCTGTGGCAGCGTGATCATTTCAACGCCTCCTGCGGTCGAGAACTTCGCACAGGGTATCGAGGGTGCAAGTCAGTGGCCGGCGGGTTGGCTGGCACGTCGTTCGCTGCGTTGTCGCCGCCTGATCTTGACTCGGGAAGGAGGACCACATGGGGAAGAGCCAGCCGCGATCAGAGAATCGAAACGTGCGTGACGTCATGATCAAGGACGTGGTGAGCATCGATCCCTCGGCGTCGCTCACGGACGCCGCGCGCAAGATGGACGACGCCAACGTCGGGATGCTGCCGGTCGTCGAAGACGGCAAGGTGCTCGGCGTCATCACCGACCGCGACATCGTCATCCGCGCCGTCGCCCGCGAGGCCGATCCCGCGAGCACGGCGGTGGGCGACTGTCTGTCGGGCGACGCCATCGTCGCGCATCCGGAATGGACCACAGATCGAGCGATGCAGACGATGGCCCAGGCGCAGGTCGGTCGGCTGCCGGTCCTCGATGACGAGGAGCGACTTGTGGGCGTGGTGACGCTGTCCTCGATGGCGTTCCGCGCGCCGGACAAAGACGAGGCGCTCGAAACCGCGCAGCAAGTCTCGAAGCGCTCCGCCCGCCGGGCTTAGCGACATGGGGGGCCCCGAGATGGCCCCCCATACCCCCCACACGCTCGGGGCGCCCCGGCCAAGCCGTGGCACCCCTCGATACTCCGACAGGCTAGGGGGTATGGGGGACCCGTTCGAGACCCCCCATCTCCATGGTCAGTTCATCGGCGGGGAAGAAGCTTTCGACGCGGAGCTCCTGGAGCGTGATGTCGTGCGGCGTGCCGAGGGTGGTCAGGGTCGTGAAGTATCGCAACACGAGATCGCCCTTGCGGAACTCGATCGGCAGGAATGGCGCGGGCGAGGCGTCCAGGTCGAGCGCGCGCCACTGCCGCGGCGTGTCCGGATACGACAGCAGCTCCTCGAGCAGCGCGCGCGTCTCGGCGTCCGCGAAGCCGGTGGCCACGTCCCGGTGCAGCCACTGGATGAGCGAGGCCGCCGTGGGCTCCCAGTTCACGATCCACGGCCGGAACGCCTTCGGATGAAACATGAGGCGCATCGCGTTGGGCGGCCCGAGCGTGGCCACCGCGGCGGCGTCGAGGAAGAGTGCCTGCACGCGCGCGCTGCCCTCGTTGACCTTCAGCACGTTCCAGTGGCGATCGAGGACAAGCGCGGGGTAGGGTTCCTGCTGGCGCAGGATGAAGTCGAGCGCGCGGCGCGCCTGCGCCAGGGCGGGGGCATCGAGGCTCGTCGCGCGGTAGATCGCGGCGTAGCCGGCCGCCGTGAGGAGATCGTTGCGGTCACGGAACGGCACGTCGAGCGCGCGCGCGAGCAGGACGACCATCTCGCGGCTCGGCGTGGCCCGGCCGGTCTCGACGAAGCTCAGATGACGCGACGACACGCCCGCCTCGACCGCCAGATCGAGCTGACTCATGCCGCGACGCGCACGCCACTCGCGCAACAGCCGGCCGACCCCGCCCGCCTGGACCATTTTCTCCACGGCGCGGACTCTAGCATCTTCGCGTTACGCTGGACATTACCCGTGAGGTAATTGCCGAGACGGCGCGGCGTGGTCATGCTGCGCGCGGAGGTGAGCGGTGGACATCCAGAGCGTGCACAAGGGAACGCTGGCGGAGCACCTCGGCATTCGCTTCGTGGAGGCGACGCCGGAGCGCGTGGTGGCGGAGCTCGATCACCGGCCGGCGCTGACGACCGTCGGCGGCGCCCTCCACGGGGGAACGCTGATGGCGCTGGCCGACACGGTGGGCGCGGCGGCGACGTTTCTGAACCTGCCGGCCGGCGCCGCCACTACGACGCTCGAGTCGAAGACCAACTTCTTCGCCGCCGGCAAAGCGGGCACGGTACGCGCGGAGGCGACGCCGCTGCACCGCGGGCGGCGCACGCAGGTGTGGCAGACGCGCGTCACCGACGAGAGCGGCAAGCTCCTGTCGCTGACGATCCAGACCCAGATGGTGTTGGTGGCGTAGGAGGCGGAGCAGGGGCCCGGTCAGCGCATGCGCGTCGCGCTGCCGAGCCGGAAGAATCTCCAGCCGGCGACGATCGCCACGAGGCCGACCGCGAACGACGGCGCGTACGAGCCCGTCAGGTCGTACACGAATCCCGCGAGCGCCGGCCCGAGCCCGGCGCCGCTGCGCCAACCCAGCCCCACTACGCTCATGATCGTGGCCAGCGCCGCCAGCCCGAACGCGTCGGGCACCGCCTTCACGATCGTGTTGTCGGCGCCCGCGCCACCGAGGCCGAAGACGACGAGCGTGACCGGCACGGCCCAGGCGGGCAGGCCGGCCACGAACGCGACGAGCGCCGCCGCCTGGATCACCAGGCACACGCGCATCGTCGTGCGAACGCCGAAGTGATCTGCGGCGGCCCCGGCGACCAGGCGCCCCACGATCGCGCCGACGCCGAACGCGGTGAGCGCGAGCGACGCCTGCTCGAGCGGTACTCCGCGATCGCGCGCGTACGCCACGCTGTGCACGGTGACCATCATGTACACGAAGCCCAGAAAGCCCCATGACCCCACGAAGTACCAGAGGCGGCGGTCGCCCGCGGGCCAGCGCGCGCCGCTGCCCGCCGTGACGGGACGCGCCTCGGCGGACGGCGGATAGCTCACGCAGAGGCTGGCCGGCACGCCGACGACGGCGATGAGCGCGCCGAGCGCGACGTACGCCGCGCGCCAGCCGAAGCGGCCGATCAGCCAGGCGGCGAGCGGTCCCGCGGTGAGCCAGCCGAGGTTGAAGCCACTCAGCACGATGGCCAGCGCCATCCCCCGACGCGTGGCGAACCAGCGCGCGACGGTGGCCGCAGAGAGCACGTAGATCGACGACATCCCGACGCCGACGAGGAGGCCGTACGAGAGGTAGAAGTGCCAGAGCGCGTCGATGCGCGCGCTCAGCGCGAAGCCGACGGCGCCCAGCGCCACGGTCGCCGCGAGGACGCCGCGCGGCCCGCGGCGGTCGGCGACCCGGCCGATGACGAACGCGGCCACGCCTCCCACGACGAGGCTGATCGACAGCGCGACGGACACTGCGCCGCGGCTCCAGCCGAACGTGTCCGAGAGCACGGGAAGGAAGACGCCGAACGTCGACACCGCGGCGGCGATGCACGACGTGACGGCGAACAGCGCGACGACGACCCGCCAGCGCGGCGCGAGCATGCCCGCTCATCGTACGATAGCGCCATGGCCAAACCCTACGTGCTCGAGTTCGGGATGGGCGTGGACGTTCACGGCGCCGACGCCACGACGGCCGCGAAGCGCGCGGTCTCCGACGCGATCCGCCACTCCAGCCTGCCGTTCTTCGCCGACGTGCGCGCGCGCGGCGGCCGCATGCTGGTCGATGTCACGGTCGGCGTGCCGGATCCGAAGGCGGTGGACGTCGCGGCGGTCAAGCGCGAATTGCCGCACGGCGAGGTGACGGTGCGGGCGGTTGAGGGCGGGCTGCGCGTGCCCGTGGGCGACACGATCATCGCCTGCGTCGCCATCACCGTCAGTGTAGAGGGCTGACGCGGGCGTGAGGGCCGCGCTCGGGCTGGCGGCGCTGCTGGTCCTGAGCGGTGCTGCCGGCGCCGCCGACACCGCGCTCAGCGGGGCGGAGGGCCATCCGCGCGGGCGCCTGCCGCTGGCGCTGCACCTGGCGTCGTTCGGCGAGCCGGCCCTCGACGAGGCGGCCGGGCGTGCGGTGGAAGACTGGAACGCGCTGGCGACCGAGGCGCTCGGGCTGCGCGTGTTCGCCCCGGCGCCCAGCGTGGCGGCGGCCCAGGTGCTCGTCCGCGTCGAGCCGCCGCGCCCGTCGGAGGCCATGGGCGTCACCGAGATCGATGCCGACGCCGCCGGCGTGATCCGGCTGCCCGTGCGCATCGCGGTCGTGGGGCCGCACGCGCGTGGACAGGTGAGCCGCGAGGTCGTGCTCTACCAGGTGCTCGCGCACGAGCTGGGCCACGCGCTCGGCCTGGGCCACGTCGCCGACCCGCGCTCGCTCATGTGCTGCGTCGCGGGCGCCGTCGACTTCGCGGACCCGGTCACGCGCGAGGCCTACGTCGCGGCGCGCCGGCAGCCCGACATCCGCTCGGCCCGCACGCAGCTCGTCGAGCATTACCGGCGCTTCTGGAGCCGCGCGCCCTGACCGCTCGCTTGACGGCTCGACGCCGTCGCCCTACCGTAGCCGCATGACGACCCAGCCCGCCGCGATCAAGCATCTCTGGACTCACAAGACTCAGG
>Ga0066697_10000804_pt1 | contig 12039 bp, 7 predicted proteins | sample GraSoiAngelo_146_FD_66451 | JGI IMG/M metagenome (GOLD analysis project Ga0066697, IMG submission 66451) | Grasslands soil microbial communities from the Angelo Coastal Reserve, California, USA - 14_1009_05_30cm | ecosystem: Environmental > Terrestrial > Soil > Grasslands | place: USA...
TGGATCGTCGGCGCGATTCTTTCCATCTTCGGCGCGTTTTCCTTCGCGGAATTGGGCTCCATGATCCCGGAAGCCGGCGGCGAATACGCCTATCTCCGCCGCGGCTTCGGCCCCGTTTACGGCTTCGTCTTTGGCTGGATGCATTCCATCGTCGGCCGCCCCAGCTCCCTCGCTTCCATCTCCGCCGGCATGATGCGCTTCTTGAGTTTTCTGCTCCCCGTCATCGCCGCTCCGCTCTTCACCGTTCAAATCGCCATCCCAGGTCTGACCGGCTGGATTAAACCTTATGATTTTGTGTTTACCTGGGCCCAACCGCTCGCAGTTGTGTGGCTCCTGATCATGACCGGTGTGAACTATCTGGGCGTGCGGCTGGGTGGTGCGGTCCAGGTTTTTTTGACGACCATCAAGATCACGTCTGTGGCGATTGTGATTGGCGTGGCGTTTTTTGCGCCCGCGAGCGCCCCGGCGAGCGGCGCGCAACCCTTCTGGCCTGCGGCGGGAATGGGTGCCGGCGCGATTTTCAGAGCGTTTCTTGCCACACTTGCTGCGGCGCTGTGGGCCTACGACGGATGGGAAGATCTGAACCTCGTGGGCTCCGAAGTGGCAAACCCGCAGAAAAATTTTCCGCGCGCGCTGGTCGGCGGAGTCGGATTTGTTGCGGTGATTTACCTATTGTTCAGCGCGGCTTGCTTGAAAGTCCTGCCCTTCGAAACCGTGGCGGCATCGCGGCACATTGCTTCCGATGTCGTGGAGCACATCAAGGGAGCCACCGCCGCTAGTTGGATCACCCTAGCCATGGTCATCTCCGCCCTGGGCTCGATGAATTCCTCAGTGCTGAGCGGAGCGCGCGTGGGCTACGCCATGGCGCGCGACGGAATCTTTTTCAAGATCGTCGAAGGCATCCACCCAAAATTCCGCACGCCCGGCCGCTCGCTGATTTTCCAGGGCGTGCTGGCCAGTTTGATGGCGCTCACGGGAACATTCGAAGAACTGACCAATCTTTTCATCTTTGCCGCCTGGATATTTTACGGCGCCGCAGTCGTGTCCTTGTTTCGAATGCGCAAGACCGAACCCCATCTGCCGCGCCCCTATCGCTGCTGGGGCTACCCCTGGGTCCCCGGCTTATTCGTTGCGGGCGCGCTGGCCCTGACCGTAGATATCTGGCTTGAGCGCCCCGGCCGCTCCTCGATCGGGTTGCTTCTGATCCTCGTGGGGCTTCCATTTTATCAGCGTTGGAAACGGGTAAGTTCAGCTGCTAACGACGCGGCGTGAAGTTAGCCGTCGGGCATGAAAGAGCTGAATGAGGAAGCCACCGGCCAGAAGAGCCGCTCCGGGGGCCAACACGCACGCGAATAGACCAATGAACAAGGAAGCGAACATGATGTTGTGGGCGACGCGGTCATTGAGGATGGCAATCACAGGAAGCGCAACCAGAAAAAAGACCAAATAGGGCAGCACGGGAAAAACGGTGGAAGAAAATACCGCGCGTTGTGAGCCGCCTGCCCGATTTGATAGATAAGCTCCCATTGCGCCGATCAATGGCAGTGACAGCAGCCAGGGAATGTAAACCACTGCTACGGGAGCAACGAGAGACCAGCCGCTGTGTCGGGCGACCATCCAGGGATGGGGACCAAAAATCTGGATCAGCGCGAGAAGACCCATCGACAGCAAAAGGGTCAACAGGCTGGGCAACCAAAATTGCTTCACACGATTCGTCATGATGTTCTCCATCGTTCTGGCGGTTTGAATCCTTCGGCGTAGAGCCCGCCAATCCTTGACCTCGCTCAGACGGCGCTGCGCAGCGTCTTGCTCTGCAAATCCTTGCCGGCGCGCCCCTTCGAAAGTTTCTTCGAGATGCGCGGCGAGTTCTTCGATGACTTCTGCCCGCTCGTGCGGCTGGAGCGCGAGTCCGTCGAGCTGGCTGCGGACCAGCGCTTGCCAATCAGGCATGGGCCACCTTCTTGAGCCGCCGTAAGGCTTGGAAGAGTTCCGACCATTCCTGGCGGAGCGGCGAGAGTTTTTCCCTTCCGGCGGGAGTGAGGCGATAACAGCGGCGGCGGCGGCCGTTATCACTGGTTTCCCAACTGCCGCGAATCCAGCGGCGCTGCTCCATGCGGTAGAGCATGGGGTAAAGAGCCGCAAGGGTGAAGCGCAGAGCCCCCTTGGTTTGTTCCTCGATGCGCCGCGCCATTTCATACCCGTGGAGTGGACCTTCTTCGAGAATACTTAGAACGGCCAGTTCCGCGGTGCCGCGCTTGATTCCTGCTCCAATCATAGATTGCTCCCTTACATATAAGATTCTTATATATGAGACGGGCATTGTCAACCCGCCGTAAGGACAGATGTCCAAAGGCCAACGTCAAAGGTGCAGTGGGACTAAACGGAGGCGGCGCGGGCCGTGCTTGCGCCGGCGGTGATTGGCAAGATGGCGGTTTCGGCCTCGCGGGAAACGTCCAAGGCGGGATGGAAGAGTTTGGCGAGCGCTTCGATGCCGGTGGCGAGGCGCGGGCCAGGGCGCGAAAAGTAGCTACTGGCCTCAAGCGCATAGACGCGGCCGTTTCGAACAGCCGGAATGGCGTGCCACGGTTCAGGGAAGGACATGGACTTGTACTCGTCGCGAGCTTGCTCGGCGCCGTAGCCACACGGAGCGATCAGCAGAATTTCCGGCGCAGCATCGATCACATCTTCCATCATGACGCGGAAGGAAGGCGTGCCGGAGCGTCCAAAAACGTCTTCGCCCCCGGCGCGGTGGATCATTTCCGGAACCCAGTGGCCGCCGACATAGAACGGTTGCAGCCATTCGAGGAAGGCCACGCGGGAGCGATCCGCCGATAGCGGCAACTTTTGCTCCAACGCGCCGAGACGCACACCGATTTGTTTCAGCAGCGCTTCCGCCTGGGGACCGCGGCAGGATTCTTCCCCCACCCAAAGAATGTCGCGCCAGACGTCGCCCAAATCCTGCGGGTTGAGGCAAAGAACATCGGGGCGCCGTTCGAATCGCGTCAGCGCCGTGGCAAGATCGTCGGGAGACGCGGCGCAAACATGGCACAAGTCCTGAGTGACGATCAGATCCGGTGCCAAAGCCTCCAGGACCTCGGCATCGACGGCATACAAGCTTTCGCCGCGGTGCACATACTCGCCCACGAGCCGGTCAATTTCCACCGGCGAAGCATCGTGCGGCAAGCGCGAATGAATGACCACAGGCTTCGTGCGGGCGCGCGCCGGGAAATCGCACTCGTGGCTTACGCCCACAATTTCCCGATCCAGGCCGAGCGCAAAGAGAATCTCAGTAGCCGAAGGGAGCAGCGAGACGATCCTCATGACGGACGCAACTTTAACACAATTCTGGTGAAGGTTATTTGTAGAGGAAATATTTGCGGCGGATTTGGTCAAAGGCAGTCAGATCGGCGGACCAGCTGGCGACGATCTTCTCGGCAGGCGTCCCGGACTGTAATTGCTGGATGGTGTCGGAATTTCCGATCAGCAAGAGGAGTTTTTCGGGATCGAACTGTTGCGGATAGAGTCTATGCAAAATTATGGCTGTCTCCATGCCCATGCTCATGGCGCGCACCCGGTAGCGATCCGTGATGCGCACGGCGACGCCACCGCAACGCTGGCCGCTGTAGAGACCGACGATGGGGATGAAGGGTTTGGCCGCAAAATGCAGGCCGGCAAGATGACGTTCGTTCAGTGCGGCGGCGACTTCATCGCCGTTGAGCCAGGGAGCGCCAAATTCTTCAAACGGAGTTTCGGTGCCGCGGCCGACAGAGACACCAGCGTTTTGCAGGATTTCAATTCCGGGGTAGAGAACGGAACCCTTGGTAGTGCGGAGATTTGGCGAGGGAGGAATCCACCTGGTGCCGGTGCTTTCAAAGAAATAATTGCGATGCCAGTTTTTCATGGCGATGACATGCAGGTCGGCGCCAATGTGGTTTTCGGCGTTGAAGAGTTGGGCGAGTTCGCCGATGGTTAAGCCGTAACGCACGGGCAGAGGGAAATAGCCGACGAAATTCGTTTTGTCCATGTCTAGCATCGGGCCTTCCACGATTTCACCGCCGAGCGGATTGGGGCGATCGAGGACGAAGAACGCGATGTTGCGTTTGGCGGCTTCCTCTATGCAATAAGCCATTGTCGTCGTGTAGGTGTAGAACCGCACGCCGGCGTCCTGAACGTCGAAGACCAGCGCGTCAATGCCCTTGAGCATTTCATCGGTGGGGCGAAGCGTTTCGCCGTAGAGACTATGGACGGGAAGACCAGTGGCGGGATCTTTGGCAGAAGAGATCTTTTCATCGTTGCGGCCAGCGAGACCATGTTCCGGGCTGAATAGAGCGATCAGTTGAACGCCCGGGGCATGGGATAAAATGTCTACGGTACTGCGCCCTTGCGAATCTAGCCCGGTATGATTGGTGATCAGACCAACGTGCTTGCCGCGAAGTGGCGCGAATTTCTGTGATTCGAGAACGTCCAAGCCGGTTTGCACTCGTGCTCCGCGACCTGACTGTTTCGATGCAGCGCCCGCACGCACGTGGCCCAGTGAGAATAGTGCGACCAAGAACGTGAAATGAATGAACGTGGAGCGCCGGCGCCTGAGTCTAGTCAAAGGGTCCCCCGCTATCGCCACCATACAATGATATTCTGGAACGCGCTGGCCGCAGCCGCGTTGAGAGCACCATGTGCGTGTGCTATGTATAAATACAGACGGCCGGCGGCCGCGGGGGGATTCTAACCGATGAAAGGACGCCGCGTCCGTTTTTTGCTTCTGATTCCCGTCTCCATCATTCTCCTTATGGCCTATATCGCACACAGCCAGAACCACAGCACCTCGGCAAAAAGAACCGTCGTGAAGGAGGGCGCGGTGAAGAAATTGTCGCCCACCGCGTACGCCTGGGTGGAAACCACCCTCCGCAAGATGAGCGTCGAGGAAAAGATCGGGCAGCTTCTTTTCACCACTTATCACGGAAGTTTTACGGCCACGGACATGGCGGCCTACCGGCAGGTCCTGCACGACGTGACCGATCTCCACGTCGGCGGGTTCATCAACATCACACAAGGATCGCCGCTGGGAATCGTGAAGAGTCAGGCTTATCCCACGGCGGTGCTTAACAACCAGCTGCAGGCCAAGTCGAAGCTGCCGCTGCTGGTCGGCGCGGATTTCGAGCGCGGCACGGCGATGCGGCTGGATGAGGGCACGTCTTTTCCGACGGCCATGGCAGTCGCCGCCGGCGGCAATCCAAAAGACGCGTACGCCATGGGCAAGATCACGGCGCTAGAGGCGCGCGCCGTCGGAATTCACTGGATCTATGCGCCGGACGCGGATGTGAACAATAATCCTGGAAATCCGATTATCAACACGCGATCGTTCGGCGAAGATCCGGGGCGCGTCGCGCAATTTGTGACCGAGTTCGTTCGCGGCGTGCAGGAAAATGGCGGTGCGGCAACGGCCAAACATTTCCCGGGCCATGGCGATACGGCTGCCGATTCGCATATTGACCTACCCGTGATTCGCGCTGACCGTGCTCGACTCGATCAACTTGAACTTGTGCCCTTCCGCGCTGCCATCTCCGAGCAGGTCGACAGCATCATGACCGGGCATCTGAATGTTCCCGCTCTCGAGCCCGATCCAAACACGCCAGCGACACTTTCGCACAATATACTCACCAATCTACTGCGCAATCAGCTCGGCTATCAGGGCCTCATCGTTACCGATGCTATGGATATGGGCGGAATCACGGTGCGTTACGCGCCAGGAGAGGCGGCGGTGCGCGCAGTCGCGGCCGGAGTGGACGCCCTGCTGATGACCCCGGTGCCGGACGCCGCCTTCGAAGCTTTACAGGAGGCGGTGAAGTCCGGGCGCATCTCCAAAGAACGATTGGATGCCTCGGTGCGGCGGATTCTCCAAGCGAAAGCACGCTTAGGGTTGAGCCAAAACCGGCTCGTGGATGTGAACGCCATCAATCAGAAATTCGCGAGCGCTGCTTGGCAAAAAGAGGCGCAGGACATTTCAGACCGTGGCGTGACGCTGTTGCGCGACACACCACATCGCTTGCCGCTCGATGAAACGAAACCCTCGCGCGCGCTGCTGTTGGCTTTTTATGCGGATCCGGAGCCGTATCCGGGAGAAGACCTGGAACGGGAATTGCGGTCGCGATTCGACTCGGTGACGACCCTGCGTGCGGACACGAGATTTGCGAATGCCGGCATTCTGAAATTGCCGCCGCCGGAAAGTTACGACATCGCAATCTTGGCGCTGTTTGTGCGCGTGAGCGACCGCAAGGGAAATGTGGATGTGCCCGCGGAGCAAGCTGCGCTGGCGGAGCAGATTTACAAAACGGACAAGCCGGTGATCACCGTGGGATTCGGAAGTCCATACTTGATCGAGCGATTTCCGCAAGCTGAGACGTGGCTGGCGGCCTTTGGGATTAGCGATGTCGCACAGATTTCGGCGGCGCGTGCGCTGTTTGGGCAAATTCCCGTGCGCGGGCATCTGCCGGTGACCGTGCCGGGTGTGAACATGAAGGCAGGATTTGGAATCGAGCTGCCCGCAAACCCAATGACCGTGCAATCGATGGACACGCGCGGCGAAGCGCAGCTGCAACCAGCTTACGATGTGATCGAGAAAGCGATTGCCGACAAGGCGTTTCCTGGCGCGACGCTGGCTGTTGGTTATCGCGGGAAATTGGCGGTGCGTTCGTTTGGGAAATTGAGTTATGACGCCAAGGCGGCGGCGACTGCACCGACAACAATGTACGACATCGCCTCGCTGACAAAGGTGGTAGCGACTACAACCCTGGTCGCCAAGCTGGCGGAGGGGGACTTCGCTGTTCCGCTGGACCTGGACGCCAAGATCGAGCGGTATTTGCCGGAATGGGCGAGCGGGCCGAACGCGGAGTGGCGGCATCGAGTTACGGTACGGCATTTGCTGACGCACACTTCGGGGTTGCCGCCGTTTAAGGAGTATTGGCGGACCTCGAAGAATAAGCAGGACACGCTGACGAAAATATTTGCCGAACCGCTGGACTACGAGCCGGGGACAAAGGAAGTCTATTCTGACCTGGGAATTATCTTGATGGCCGAAATTACAGAGCGCTTGACGGGAAGAAAGCTGGACGATTTGGCGAGAAATTATATTTTTTCGCCGCTGGGAATGCAGAACACGATGTACCGTCCGCCGAAAAAATTGTGGCCGCAAATTGCGCCGACCGAAATTGACAACAATCTGCGGCACCGGCTAGTGCAGGGCGAAGTTCACGACGAGAACGCGTTTGCGATTGGCGGCGTTTCAGGGCACGCGGGACTTTTCAGCACGGCGCCGGATTTGGCGGCGTTTTGCCAGATGCTGCTGAACGGCGGCGTTTACGCACACCAAAGAATTTTGCGACGCGCGACGATTGCGCAATTCACGACGCCTCAGCAGCTTTCTGGCGGAACGCGGACACTGGGATGGGCGGTGCCGACCGAAGGCGGATCGAGCGGGCATTATTTCTCGGCGCACAGCTTTGGGCATACCGGATTTACCGGCACTTCGATTTGGATCGATCCCGACCGGCAGCTTTTTGTGGTGCTGCTGACGAATCGCGTGCATCCGACGCGGGAGAATACGAAGATTCAGAAGGCGCGACCGGCGCTGCACGATGCGGTGATCCAGGCGCTGGGATTGGCGACAGTGGCGTCGGCGAAATAAAGAGGTTCTAAGAAGAAGCCATTCAAAGTAAGACGATCATGAAGCAGGCCGATATGAAAAAATGCGCAGCAAATCATGAGCGAGCGGTCATAGCGAGCCACCAGCTGCCCGAAGTTGTCCAGCCATGCGAAACTGCGCTCGACTTGCCAGCGTTTGCTCGGGCTTTGCCCCTAGTTTTGAAACCGCTCAGTTTTCGGCTTTCTTGTGTGAGGAAAAACTCTTCGCAGCTGTCTGTCATCACCTCGCTCGTGCGGACGCACCCTTCTCGCCGTGCTCCGGCAAGGATCCACTCCAGTGGTGTGGAATTCGGACACGGCCGTGATTATTTCCATGCTGCATGGCGCTGGTGTTGGAGGCCACCACAAGATCAAGTTGGATGCGCTCCGGGCGCGGTATGAAATCGCAGAAGCTGCAGGACGCGCAGACCTAGGTGCAGAGTGATAATTTGATTTTCAGGACATCACGACTCACCAAGCGAATCGAGGACGGGATGGGGGGGAATTCGGGTTTCGGCCCGATGTGATTTTGCGCACTACGGCGGAGATGAGAGATGTGATTGCGAGGAACCCGTTCGCGAAGCGCCGCGGCGTTGAGCCGGGCAAACTGAGTTTTTCTCGCAAGTGATGCTGAGGCAGAAGTTCGGGAGAAGGTTCGTCCGATCAAGTGTTGTCCGGAGGGTTGGGGATGGAGGGCGACAGTTGTAAACCCATTTTTCCGAACGCCATGGGACGTTCAAAACAGTCGTAGACATTGCTTGAGACGGTGCTGAAGACACCCGGAACCGGGAGAAATCGGAACAGGGTGACGAAGTTTTACGAACCTTGGACATGGCGCCATTTATTGCCGGAGAGCTCTTTGCTTCAAATCGTGGGCGGCTTCGGCGAGGTCGGCGGGGCGGCCGAGGTCACGCCAATAGTAGTCGTCGGCACGGAAGGCGAGGATGTTTCGCCCCTGGGCAGAGAAGCGAAGATAGGTGGGGATGATCGAGAAGGTGCCTTCTTCGGCGATCATGGGCAAGAGGCGAGGAGAAATGATGTGAATGCCGCAGAAGGCCAGGGCGTGGAGCGACCGTGAAGAATCCTGTGAGACCTCCGGGACTGATGCTGTGGAACTCGGGACGTTTTCCGCTACCGGCAGGCCAGCTTGGGAAGAAGCGGAATCGGGCGCGATTTGAGGGTTTTCATGCTTGCTAACGAACTCCTTCTGCGTAGCGGTAATTTGGGTGGCACAGCCAGGATTGGCCATGCCACCGGCGCGGCGGCCGCGGAGTTGGAGTTGGTTGTTGAATAGGAGGAGGCGAGATGATTGGCGGGCTTGGACGGCCAGCGTGGCCAGGGCGTGACTTTCGGTATGGACTTGCAGCATGCGGTGGAAATCGATCGTGCTGATGACGTCGACGTTGTGGAGAAGGAAGGGCTCGTCGAGACGGCTGGGATCTTCGAGGAAAAACCAGGCGGCTTTCTTCAGGCCGCCGCCGGTGTCCAGTAACACGTCTTCGCGGGAGACCTCGATGCGCATGCCTAAATTTTTCTTGGACTTCAGATAGTCGATGACCATGTCGGCGAAGTGATGGACGTTGACGATCACTTCGCTGATGCCAAAGGTACGCAAGCGGGAGAGGGTGATTTCGAGGAGCGCGCGCCCACCGACTTCGACCAGAGCCTTGGGGCGATTATCGGTGAGCGGGCGAAGCCGCGTGCCGAGGCCGGCGGCGAGGACCATGGCTTTCATGCGGGGGCTTTCATTGGGCAGCCTTCCTCGAAGACCTTGAAACCAAAGAGAGAGCCTTCGCGTAAAAAAGCGCGCGAAGAGGAAGCGGTCCTCACACCCGCGGGCCGACCCCTTTGCGGCAGTGTCGAAATATTCGATCGCAGGGGCAAAAGGGAAAGATAAAATCGGCCTGCTCGGTTCAGAATGACCGTGGGGGTAGGCGGATCAAGAAGAGCGGTCTGCCTCGGAAGGCGGACTGCAAAGCACACCATTCGAGAGATGTTGGAAGCCTTCATTGGAGGGCTCTCCGCTTGCCCAGTTTCTCCAGTTGGAGATGGCGGACGGCGACTTCCAGACCGTTCCTGTTGCGCAAGCGCTTGGCCAATTGCTCGGCAAGGAAAACCGAGCGATGCTGGCCGCCGGTGCAACCGAAGGAAATCATCAGATTCTTGAAGCCACGCTGCTGATAGTTGCTGATGCTCGAGTCCACCAGCGACAGGACGCTGGCAAGAAACTGATGCACGCTTTCCTGCTGATTGAGGTAGTCGATCACCGGGGCGTCTTTACCGGTTAGAGTCTTGAAGCGCTCTTCGCGTCCCGGATTCGGGAGGCTGCGGCCGTCGAAAACGAAGCCGCCGCCATTGCCGCTTTGGTCTTTTGGCAAGCCGTGATGAAAGGAAAAACTGAAGATCCGCACAATCAAGTTTTCGGCTTCGGAAGCGAGGCCCTGCAATTTCTCCGAGGCCAACATGCCTTTGAATGCGTCCATCAGCGCCGGGAGAGGGACGGGGAGCCTGACGTGGTGGAGCAGCCAGCGGAGATTCTTCAGGGCGTAGGGAACGCTCTGGAGAAAATGAGCTTTGCGTTCGTAAAAGCCGCGAAAGCCATAAGCGCCGAGGGCTTGCAAGATGCGAATGTAAACGTAGGCGTAAAAGTGACGCAGGAATGCTTCGCGATCCAGCTTGATAAAACGTGCGAGACTGTCGAGATAGTGATCGAGAAGCTGCTGACGGAGGTCGGGCGGGAGATCGGCCTTGGCATCGTACAACAGTGAAGCGATGTCGTATTGCAGAGCGCCCTTGCGGCCGCCTTGATAGTCCACGAAAAAGGGCTGGCCGTCGCGCAACAGGATGTTGCGAGATTGGAAGTCGCGGTAGAGAAAGTAGTCGCGCGGAGCGCTCAGGAGGAATTCGGTCAGGCGGCCGAAATCGTCTTCCAGGGCTTGCTCATTGAAAGGGATACTGGCAAGGCGAAGGAAATAGTATTTGAAATAGTTCAGATCCCAGGTGATGGATTGGCGATCGAAGCTGGAGATGGGATAGCAGACCTTATAATTCAGATCGCGGCCGGCTTCGACTTGAAAGCGCGGGAGCATGGCGACAACCGTGCGATAGGCTTCGACGGCCTGGGGAGAAATGTTTTCGCCGGTGCGGTTTTTAGAAAGGAATTCGAAAAGAGTGGTGTCGCCAAGGTCTTCTTCGAGATAGGCGCCCTGGCTGAGGTCTTCGGCGTAAATTTCCGGAACGGGAAGGCCGTGGCGGCGAAAATGTTTGGAAAACTCGAGAAAGGCGACGTTTTCTTCGCGAACACCGTAGAGAATGCCAATGGCACTGAGTTTTTCCCGGGCAAGCCGGATGATCTTGCGACCGGAACCGCCAAGCTCACCCTGCAGCGGCTGGATGCGCTCGGGCGATGCGTGGAAATGTTCTTCAAAAAGCTTTTTGAGAACGTCCATGAATGCGATTTCCAGCCATTCTGTTTTGGCGAATCGGCGAAACTATCTCCTTTTTAACATAGCTGATTCCCCGGAATGTGATTTGGTTGACGGAGAGTTGCTATCCTTTGAGGTGCGCATGAAGTGTGACGATGCATCGTGCCGTTGTTCAATGCATTGCGCCTAGCTGAGGCACACGGCCAGGACTGGCGGTGCCACAGGACATTTTGCGTGGCCTGTATAATCCGGGGATGACTACCCAGCCTAAAAAGCGCAGACGCACGGAGCGCCCGCTCATACATCATCGGCTCATCGAACAGCGACTCACAGAACAGAGGAATGCGGCGTCAAGGAATCTGGACGGCATGACGGCAGTGGAGATTGTGCGGCTGATGAATCGCGAGGACCGCAAGGTGGCGGTCGGCGTGGGGCGGGAGATTCCGGCAATTGCGCGCGCCGTGGATGCGATTGTCAGCGGGATGCGCAAGGGCGGTCGGCTGATTTATGTGGGGGCGGGATCAAGCGGGCGGATGGGAGTACTGGATGCAGCGGAATGTCCGCCAACGTTTGGGACTTCGCCGAAACTGGTACAGGCGCTGATTGCGGGAGGAAGGCGCGCGATTACCCGGGCGGTCGAAGGGGCGGAGGATTCGGCGCGGAACGGAGAGCGGGATTTGCGGGCGAAGAAATTGACGCGCAATGACGTGGTGGTGGGAATCGCGGCGAGCGGGACAACGCCGTACGTGCTGGGGGCACTGAAGTTCGCGCAGAAGCGATGCGCCACCACCGTGGCGGTGACTTCCAACTTGCGGATGCCAGTCGGGCGGTTCGCGAAAATCGTGATTGCGCCAGAGGTGGGGCCGGAAGTGTTGACCGGGTCGACACGACTGAAGGCGGGGACGTCGCAAAAGATGGTGCTCAACATGCTCAGTAC
>Ga0066697_10000812_pt1 | contig 11984 bp, 13 predicted proteins | sample GraSoiAngelo_146_FD_66451 | JGI IMG/M metagenome (GOLD analysis project Ga0066697, IMG submission 66451) | Grasslands soil microbial communities from the Angelo Coastal Reserve, California, USA - 14_1009_05_30cm | ecosystem: Environmental > Terrestrial > Soil > Grasslands | place: USA...
GAGTCATCGCGCAAAACTTCGTCGTCGCCGACATGGATGAGAAGAGGTGGAAAGCCGGCGAAATCGGCGTAGAGAGGAGACGCGAGGGGATTGCGGGGATCGGTGTCGCCAAGATAGTAGCTTGCGGATGCCGCGATGTCGGAGCCGCTGAACATGGCGCAGCGATCGGTGTTGGTTCGAATGGAGTCACCGGTCGCGGCAAGATCGGTCCAGGGAGAAAAGACGGCTGCGGCTGCCGGAAGCGGAAGGCCTGCGGTCCGCAGAGCGAGCAGGAGCGCGAGTGTAAGACCACCGCCGGCGGACTCCCCCGCAACGACGATGCGCTCCGAAGTGTGGCCCGCGCCGAGAAGCGAACGATAGACCGCTACGGCGTCATCCACAGCGGCTGGAAATTGATTTTCGGGTGCGAGCCGATAGTCCGGAGCAAACACGCGAAACCCTTGGAGCGCAAAGAAAACAGTGATGGAACGATGCGTCTCCGCCGAGCAGGCGAAGTATCCTCCCCCGTGAAGATAGAGGAGCACAGTATTGTCAGGCGACGGGCCTTCGAGGCGCTCGCCCGGGACGCCGCCGAGTTGTATGGGAGAAATATGGACGGCGGACGGAACTTTGTACGGGTCGGGATGAAGGATTCGCCTCGCAACGCGATAATCCCGCACACCTTTCAAGCGGCGTTTTATGCGCCACTTAATGATCCACACCGAAAGCCGGGCTTGGAAGCTAGCCGCCATTCCCTGCCGCCACATTTGGAGTTTTGGGACGAAGAGAGGATATCCGATTCGCGGGAGGGATGAAAGACGAGGCGCTTCGGGTCAAGCTGCAGAGCGTTGCCTTTGACGGGCCCGTGGTGCAACCGTTGGTTCCGCTGAGAGGCTTCGTGCTTTGCGTCCACGCCAAATCAGCAGCGTGCAGGCGGCAAGGAGGACGGAAGTCACTCCTACCAAGACCAGCGATTGTGAGGTTGGCCGTGCCGGCTGCTTCAAGGGCGAATCGATCCTGGCCAAAGCAGGCAGAGCGGTGCGAGCGAGCGCGGGTTGCGCTGGATGAAGCGGAAGTAGAGAAGGTGACTGGGTTTTGGCTTGATGTCCGGGAGGCGGAAGTGCTCCGCTTCCGGAGACTTCAAACTCCGGGCCTTCCCCGGCCTTTACTTGGTTCACTACGTGGACCTGATAGCGGCTGTTGCCGGTTGCCAGGATCTGGAAGGCTGGTGACGGCGAGGAGAATTTCATGGCCAGCGGAATCATAACCGCCAACTGCTCGAACGGATACGCATGCTTTGTTTGGAAAGCGACGTGACCGTGGTAGGGCAGGTCGTAGTTGAACGCGAACTTGGTTGCTCCAGGACGCAAGGGGAAATTCACCGCGCAGTGTCCGGGCTGGCCGGGCACGGGCGTCACGGAAATCATCATGCCCATGTCTTCCGGACCTGCGGCCATGACAGAATCAATCTTGGCACTCGCCGGCAGATACACTTCAAATGTGTGCTCACCCACTTGCGTCAGAGGCGGGCTGGAAACGTTCGTGATCTCCACCAGGTCAGAAACGTGAAGCAGGTCTCCATTGGTTCCCGTGCGAAGGATTTCGATGCCGCCGGTTATGCCCTGCACCTGTGTGGCCGTGTCGAACACTTCGATGGAACGAGCCTGACCTGCGGAAACCTGCTGATCGTAGCTGACACCCTGGTGAAACACGCGCACCAGGTGTGGTTTGTCAGGACGTTGCACATTGAGGGTAAACGCCCCCTGTGCATCCGTCCTGGCACGCGCCTCCTCCGACATTCCGTTGCCCAGCCGAATCAGGATCACCTCATCGCCGGCAGCAGGTTCGCCCCGGCTCTGATTGCGGACCGAGCCAGTGACGTGGTTCGCTCCCGTTGCCCCGGTTGAAAATAAGACAAGCAGCGCCACGACCGGGAGCATCTTCCGTACACAGGATCGCTTGCCAGGCAGACGAGAGTTGATCATTCGTTTACTGCCTCGGCGGAGGAAGATGTCGGCTGGCGTGGCGCACGTCCGAACATGATGCCCGTTTCGACCTCGACGCGCTTTCCATCGCGCAGGTAGGGTCGGAACCGCCACTGAAATAAGGAATCCGTAATGGCCTTTGCTTGATCAGGAAAGGCGCTGAGAAAATGAACGTGCTTTACCTTGCCTTCTTTATCGATGATAATCCGCACGGGAACCGGATTGAATCGGCGTTCGGCAATGAGCGGATCAATTCTCTCCAGCACGTTTTCGCCCTGGGCGTAGTCCTTGATACACACCGGGACTTCACCGCCGCCTCGCCCCGAAATGGGACCGGCCTCAACCGGCAAGGTCATTCTGCCCATTTCCTGGATGAGACTCTCCATCAACTTGGTATCGCGACTGGTGAAGACGAATTGGACCATATGGCAGCGGATCTGAGTCGCCAGGGCGTGCCAATGCAATTCGGCGACTGGCGAAACATAGTCCAAGCGGACGAAGGAATGGTTCCCAATCCTGACAAGCGCCGGCGGCTGTTCCACGTTGTAGTCCGCGTTCAACTTGTCCTTGGTGAAATTCATCAGCTCCAGCGCGTTCCCCGCCGGTGTGAAAAAAAGATCCTGGGCGGTGATCAAAATAATGCCTCGGCTCGTCCCCTTGAATGTGTCTGCGGGCCGGATCTGTGCGAGTACGTAGTAACCGTTGTCCGAAGGAGGCGGACCGGTGTACCTCTCGGTCCAATCTGGCGAGAGAGTGTAGGTGAGACCAAAATACTGGTTGAGAAAGACTTTGTTGGCCACTCTCCCGCCTTCGGGGACAGGAGTCTCCGAATCGCTGGCACTCGACCAAGCGCCCTTAACCAGGATGGTCTCTGACAGCAGCTTATGGGCCTCCGGATTGTTGGCAAAGTCTCCCCCACTCTGAGGAGTGCCCTGCGCGCGGGCAAGCAGCGATACCGATAAACCAAGAAGCACAAAGCAACGCGATAATGTTGTCTGCATATTCAGAGCCCCGTTGTTTCAAAAATAGAAAAAATCGGGCGAGGCACTCTCGTGACTCGCCCGGGAGAAACCGTGACAAAGGATTACAGCGAGCGCAGGAAGTTCAGGATGTCCTGTTGCTGGCTGGGTGTCAGGTTTTGGTCGAAGATCGCCTCCACAGTGCTGGCTTCGCCGCCGTTGCTATCGTGTGCCTCGATAGCGCAGAGCAGGTTGCTGCAACGGCCGTCGTGCAGGAAGAAGATGCGCTGTCCCAGCCCCCACAGAGGAGCCGTACGAAATTGATCTCCACCGGCGCCGCCTTGGGAGACGTTGTCCACCAACGTTGCCCCCATGTGGTGGATCTCGATATCGGAGAACAAGTTGGCAGTGGCGTTGCCCAAACCAGCCGTCAACTTGGACGGCTGGGTGGTGAGCGACGGCGTATGGCAGACCGCGCAGCCCACGGCGCTAAAAAGCCTGCGACCATTAGCGATCGAGGTTGCTCCACCTGGCGAGGTAGTAGAGGGTGTGGGTTGATCCAGGAACTGCATGAAGACATTGAACAGCGCCGTGTCACTGGTGACAGTGGAGGCGCTGGTGCCATCGGAGTGGGTAGTGTCCTCAGGGTAGCCGATCCCTGCGAGGTTCAGGCAGTTGGCCGGAAGTCCGCTTCCCAATTGGTCCTCACCCGGCAGCGGCCGATCTTGCGTAAACAGTTCGTTGGAGATGCCCATTTCCACGTTGTAGGCCTCACCGGCGAAGATCATCAGCGACTTGTTCTGCGCCTTCCAGCCAAAACGGCTAATGGTGCCATCGCTACCGTTGTGATTGAAGGTGCCGCCGATGCCGAGACCATTGTTTGCCTGGGCCGCGTGATTGGCCAGCAGAGTTGAGTCGTCAATGTTTGCCATTAGTCCCGTGCCAAACGTCGGTGTGGGAATGCGGAAGATGATGTTGTTTACCGCCCTCGCAGCATTAAAGCTGGGCTGTGGCAGGTTGCAGGCCCCCGCATCAGCGCGGCCGGTAACGGTGAACAGGTCTTCCACTCCGCCGTTGGGCGCGTTGGTATTGGCCGTGCCGTTGGCGTTAAAAAAGAATGGGAACCGGGCTTCGCGCACCGGACCGTTGGCCACGACGAAAAATGGGATGGTGTTGGTGCTGCCATTCACGACCCCGTTGGCGATCACCTGGCTTTGGGGGTTGGGCCCGACATTCGGGAAGACACCGGAGGCCGGGCTGGTTCCGCCCGCTGCCGGTTGCGAATGACACGCCCCGCACGAGTCCAGGTTGAACCGTGGTCCCAGACCGGGGTTGTCTCCGGTAACCGTCTGGTGCTCGTTGAACTGCCCGAGTCCGGTTTGGAAGAAGGCCAAGTCGTTTGCATTGGCGCTGACGGAAGCAAACGGCTGGCCCGCGTTCACTCCCGTGTTGCTGCGTACTCCTGGATCGGTTTGAGCAAACGCCATTGCCGGAAAGAACAACGCCACCAACAATGCGTAAACCGAAGCGAACTTCATTGTTTTCATTCCTGGTCTCCTTCGATTGGGAAGCCCACCGTGCCCTCCAGTTTGGAACACTTCCAAACAGCTGTTCTGACTATTGGGCAATCTCGCCCCCCACGCGAGTCATCATTCGTTAGAACCTAGCTGTGTGAGTTTCTTTTACTACTCGCCGCTTGGCGACCACAAGAAGAAGTGATTAGCATGACCCGTCTTTCGTTAGCATTTTGTGTAGTTGCCTTGTTTCCGGTAGCGGGCCGGAGCCTGTGTAAAGCGTCGTTCAAATGCTCGGATGAAGCTGGAAGCATGCCCATATCCCACGTTGTGGGCAATTTCTTTCACGCTCAGGTAGCTGTTCTCGAGAAGATGCGCTGCTCTCCGAAGTCTTTGTTCGTTTAACCACTCGCCCATGCAAACGCCGGTCTGGTGCTTGAACAATCGTTGGAGATACGAAGGGCTCAGGTGGAATTCGAGGGCCAGATCACGTATGGTGAACGTCCCGGAATCAGCCATCCGAAGAATCTTCTGCACGCGCCGTTCGAGTACCGTGGGCGTCGATGGACGAGATAGGGCGACCGCGGCAGGCGGCATGCCTCCGTCGGGAATTGTGGCGTTTGTGCCATTTGTTCCTACAAAGCTGTCACGAGAATCCAGAGAGCGCACAGATACCTCCTGTAGGGATCATTATTGGCTTGAACGCGTCTGAGGGAACCGCAAGTTAACGACAGGTCCCTTGGTCACGTATCGAAGGCCTTCCCTTTTTACAACTTATCGGACGCGATTCTGAGCGCCGGGAGAAACCAGGGTTGGGTGAAATTGGACCCGGGGAAAATCGCGAGGAAACTATTCGACTCAGCAAACCATGTCAATGGTACTTCTGTTAACTACCCGATTATTGGCCATCGGTACAGGGAAGACCAGGCCTGGTGCATTCGAAGCATCTTCAGTGTGACATCAGTGGCGAATGCCAGCCCAGCACCTCAGGGCGGAGTAAGCGAGCCTGAACGGTCAAAAGAGTGTGTGCAATTCGGGACCCAGCTCACATCAGACCGCCAGGACGACTTTGCCGAACTGCGAGCTGGATTCGAGATAGGCATGGGCTTGGGCGCAAGCGGCCAGGGGGAAGATGCGGTCGACAACGGGCTTGAAGCGTCCGGAGGCCACCAGGCGCATGACGCTGCGGAGCTCTGATTTGGTGCCCATGTAGGACCCGAGTAGCGAAAGCTGTCGACTGAAGAGGAATCTCAGATCGACCTTGGCATCGTAGCCTGTGGTGGCGCCGCAGGTTACCAGGCGACCGCCGGGGGCGAGACTTGCGAAGCTGTCGTCCCAGGTGGCCGTCCCGACGTGTTCGAATACGACATCCACGCCGCGCTTACCCGTGATGCGGCGGACTTCATCGCGGATTTTCTGGTTCTTGTGATTGATGAGATGGTCGGCGCCGAGTTGTTTTGCCTTTCGCAGTTTTTCATCGGTGCCGGCAGTGGCTATCACGCGGGCGTCAAAAAACCTGGCAATCTGAATGGCGGCGCTCCCGACGCCGCTTCCTGCCCCAAGGATGAGAACATCCTCGCCGGGCTGCAACTCGGCTCGGACAAGAAGCATATGCCAGGCGGTTTGGAAGACAAGCGGAATCGAGGCGGCTTCTTCAAAGGTCAGCTTTTCCGGATACGGCATGCAATTCACTTCGGGAGCGCGCAGAAGCTCGGCGCAGCCGCCGTCGATGAGGTAACCAAGATTGGTGAAGTGGCGGCAGCGGTTATCCTGGCCGGAGACGCAGGCCGCGCATTTGCCGCAGGTCACGCCTGGGGCGAGGACCACTTTCTGGCCAACGCGCACGGTAGTGACATCCGCTCCGATCTGGGCGATTTCACCGGAAACGTCACTGCCGGGAATGTGTGGTAGAGGGATCGGCACATTGGGATTGCCGATGCGGACCCACAGGTCAAGGTGGTTCAGCGCGCAAGCTCTCACGCGAACGAGGACCTCGTTCGGGCGGATCGCCGGGTCGGGAGCGTCCGTGTATTTCAGGACCTCAGGTCCGCCGTGCTGATGGAAAACAATGGCTTTCATGAGGGCCCCCCGGAGGCCGAATCAACCCTAAGCAGCGAACTCACGCTCTCTGACCGACCGATCGTAACATAGCGAGGGACACAAGTCCGATCGACACCCAGCGTTGACAGCGGCGTGCACGCGCCGTAGGCTGTGGGCAGAGGAAAAACGTGGACTTGTTTGAAGAGATTGTGAAGATGAGACGGGCCGGGCGGCGGGCAGCGCTGGCTACGATCGTTCACACCAACGGATCGATCCCCAGCTATGAGAGTTCGCGGATGCTGGTGCGCGAGGATGGCTCGATTGCGGGGACTATTGGTGGCGGGTGCGTGGAGGCGGAAGTATGGGCAGCGGCGCGCGAGGTGATGCAGAAGGAATCGCCGCGCAAAATGGTTTTCAACCTCAACCATGAAGCGAGCTACGACAATGGGCTGATTTGCGGGGGAACGCTGGAAGTTTTTGTCGAGCCGATTTTGCCGCAGCCCACGGTGTATTTATTCGGCGGAGGGCATGTTTCGACGGCCGTGGCGAAGGCGGCCAGTGTGGCCGGCTTCGGCATTGGAGTGGTGGATGACCGCGAAGCGTTTGCGAATGCCGAGCGATTTCCAATGGCCCAGGAGATTCACACGAGTTACGAGGATGCGTTTCAGAGAATTCATCCGAACGCGTCGAGCTATGTGGTGATCGTGACGCGCGGACACAAGGAAGACATGCGCGTATTGGCATGGGCGGTGCGCACCGAGGCGCGGTACGTGGGCATGATCGGCAGCAAGCGCAAGGTTTTGTCGGTATACCAGGCACTGAAAATCGAGGGCTATAGGGCAGAAGAATTCGACCGCGTTTACGCGCCCATGGGATTGGAGGTTGGCGCGCTTTCACCGGAAGAGATTGCCATTAGCATCGTGGCGGAACTGGTTGCGGTGCGGCGAAATGTGGCTACCGCAGCGCACAAAAAACTGAAATACGAAGGGCGCCCGGCGCCGATAGACTCCATGGGCGAGCGCTGAAAGGGAGCACATGCTGGCCGCCGTCATTCTCTCCGGCGGGGCTTCGAGCCGAATGGGCTCGCCGAAGGCGCTGCTTTCCTACCAAGGAAGGCCGTTCCTCGAACATCTGCTGGAAGTGACTTCTCACCGAAACGTTGGCGTCCGCAGAGTAGTGCTCGGCGCCCACGCCGAACCCATCGCAAAATCCGTAGAACTCAAGGCCGATGAAATTGTCATCAATGAAGATTGGGAAAAAGGGCAACTCAGTTCGATCCAGGCGGCGCTGCGAAGCCTGCCGCCGAGGACTGACGGAATCCTGCTGTGTTTGATCGATCATCCGTTGATCAGCACGGCGCTCGTTCAAGAATTGATCGAGCTGTTTTATACGTCAAAGAAGCCCATCGTCCTGCCGGTGTATGAGGGCCGTCGCGGCCATCCGGTGATATTTTCCTCATCCTTGTACGACGAATTACTTCACGCCCCGCTGGAGACCGGAGCGCGAGCGGTGGTGTGGGCACATCCGAGCGCCGTTGAGGAAGTACGGACAAACGAAGAAGGCTGCGTGCTGAATCTGAACGATCCGGAAACCCTCCATAAAGAGCTGGGTGGCGCGTAAACAGGCTCGACGGCTTCTTCCCTCTCGCGCGACTTGGTCGTCAAAGAGAGATACTGGCAAAAAGATTCTGGCCCATGTCCTCGCGACTTTGCGTTTGGTTCTTTGTCTGTGGCATAGGGCAGACAGGGCTGTCTACTTCCGACCTTCTTTCGGCGGCGATCTATTGTGCCATTGTCTATTTCGTATTCGGGATCATGGTAAGCAGACCGATTGCCGTCCTATGCGGTACGCGCACCTATGGAGGTCCGCCAAGCTCCTTTTTTCCGCGACTTCCTACATGGTCCCGGGAGCTTCCCGGCCGCTTCGTTTCGGGCTCTGGAGCGCGCAGCTTTCTCGCTGGTGTATTGCACGCGGTGACCGTTGGCAGGCCGCCAAAAAACGACTACGTGCGGACTGACCGACTGACCGGAGAAAACCGCTAAGTTGATTTCTCGACCAGGGCTTTCAACGCGTCGATGGCGAGCTGCGCCCCGTGAAATGTTACCGGCGGCAAGCCGCCGAGAGATATCGAGAGACTTTCAGGCGTCAGGGTGCGGGCTTGGGCGACAGACCGCCCACAGATTTGCACGGTGAGCAGCGACGCGCAGGCTATCGAGGTAGTGCAACCGCGGCAGAGGAAGCGCGCCTCAGCGATATGTCGGTCCACGATCCGCGCGGAGAGCTTGAGGATGTCGCCGCAGACAGGATTGCTCACTTCGACGGTGGCAGTGGCGCCGGGAAGTTCGCCGGCGTTTCGAGGGTTGCGGAAGTGATCTAGAACGGCGTCGCTGAACACTTACGAAAGTATCCCAAAGACAGTGCTAGGACTGCAACCCAGCATGAGTCAAGAGACCTCAACGCGCGACACAGCGCTCGCATCAGAGAGCTACAAAAACTCGCAAGAATATTCTGCCACAAAAGGATTTATTTCTTGGGGGGCAAATACTTTTTTTCGATGGAGGCAATCACCACGTAGTTCGGATCAACCATCTCGGTGAGATGGATTTTGCCAACTTTCGAGAGCAGCTCATAGGCATCGAGTTCGGAGAGGCCATAGCCGGCGTGAATCCAGGCTACCAGTTCGGTGAAGGCGATGCGCACCGCGTCATCGACGGGACGATAGATGCCCGCGGCCATGATTTCTTTTTCGTTTTCGAGTCGTGGCCAGCCAGTGTGTTTCCCCTTCAGGAGATCGAATTGCAGCCGGGCCTTCATGGGAACTTCGATGGCGCTGCCCGCAATTTCGCCGTCACCCATGGCGGCGTGGCCATCACCAAAGTAAAAGAGTGCTCCGGACACGTTCACGGGCAGATACAGTGTGTTTCCAGCGGAGACCTCCGGCGCGTCCATGTTGCCGCCGAATTCCGCGGGCACGATGGAGCTACGCGCTTCTCCGTTGGCGGGAGCGACACCGATACAGCCAAGAAATGGATGGAGCGGAATTTTCACCTGGTAGTTGGAATCGAGGGCCTGAAACGTAGCGGTGCGGCCCGCGTGGTCGATCGGGTAAAACCAGATTTTCTCCGGCAGCGCTTCTTTTTCGAGCATCGGCGTATAATGCGTGGCGTTTATCGCTCCGAAGCCGGGTGAAAACGTGCCTACACCCTGTTGACCATCGACCTGCAGATCGAGGATATGAACGATCAGCGTGTCGCCGGGTTCCGCATCTTCAATATAGAAGGGACCGGTGAGCGGGTTATCTCCTTTAACGAGCGCAAACGTGTCGCCAGGCTTTTGGAGCGCGTTACCGAAGCAATCCAGGGAGTTCGCGTCGAGAATGTTGCCGGGTTTCAGCCGGGCCACGGGGGAAGCGACACCGAAGACGTATTTCACTGTGTCAAGGGTGGCGTGATATTGGACGACTTCTGATTTGGACGGCACAGATGGAGTCTGAGCCAAAGTAGAGATCGGCAGAATCAAACTGAGAGCAAAGAAATGGACGCGCACGAATGGCCTCCGACAATTTAGAGAGGCAGTCGAACACACTCCTGGAGTGGAGTCAATCCACAGTCGCGCGACTCAACGTCCCAGGTGTCTGCTATTCTCTCGCGGTAAGCATGAAAACCACTCGACGAACACCATTGCGCATTGTTTCGCTGGCCCCCAGCGCTACCTCGATTCTGTGTGCCATCGGGGCGAGGCGCGCTCTGGTCGGCGTTACCAGGTGGTGCGCTGCTGTGGCACCGGTCGGCAAACTGCCGAAGCTTGGCGATTGCTGGCACGTCGGTTCTGTAGGTGAAATTCTGCGGCTGAACCCCACGTTGGTGATCGGTTCCGTGCCGTATAAGCGGGAGACGGTCGCTAGTCTCCTAGAGCAGCCGTTCCCTTTTCTGGCCATGAACCCGCGGACGCTCGCTGATATCGCCGCGGACATTCGCTTGTTAGGTGCGATTATGCAAAAGGCAGCCGCTGCCGAGCGAGTGCTACAGAAGATGCGCCATGCGTTGTCGGAAATCGAGAAGAAGGCGCGGCGATCGAAGCAACGGGTGCGCGTCTATTGCGAGGCGTGGCCGAATCCGCGGATCAGTTCTCCTCCCTGGGTGGCGGAACTGGTGAACATCTGCGGCGGTGAGATGGTGGTTCCCGCCGGCGAGAAGATCACCGAGGCGCAGGTAGCGGCGGCACGGCCCGAGGTGATCGTTCTCGCCTGGGCGGCGACAGGCACGAAATCCGACCCCAGGCAGGCGTACGAAGTAAGGTCGTGGAGAGATATGCCGGCAATTCGAAACCGACAGGTACACGTAGTCCGCGATGAACTGCTGAACACGCCGGGGCTTCCGCTGGTCCAGGGCGCGAGAGAATTATGGAATGTGCTGCACTCACGAAACCAGAGCGACCACAAAGTACGAAGAACAAATAAAGCGGAAACGCAGAGGAACCCGGAAAGATGATCATCGTGGTGGCGGCGGTGATTGAGCGCAGCGACCGGCGATTGCTGATCGGGCAGCGGCGCCAAAACGACACCTCTCCGCTCAAGTGGGAATTTCCAGGTGGCAAAGTCAGAGAGGGCGAAACGCCGGAGGCGGCACTTGCAAGGGAATTGCAGGAAGAACTCGGAGTGACGCTGGTGAAAAGCGTTGAGCTTGGCCGCGTACGTTATCACTATGCTGGAACGTCCGATGAGCTTGAAATCCGGTTCTTCGCCGCAGCCATCGCGGAATCGGAATTATTGCCGCGCACTTTTGAAAAGATCGCCTGGGCCTTGCCAAGAGAACTTGGAGAGTATGACTTTCTGGCAGCCAATGGCGGACTCATCGCGCAATTGGCTACCGGACGGATCAAGCCTGCAGACATCCTCGACAGTGCAGAAGAAACCGATGCGAGCCATGGCCCGGCCGCAGACTGAGGACTATTTCTTAAACGACCGGCGTCATGAGATCGCTGGGTTTGGCTTGTCGGCATTAATGCCCAGGTCTTTGATGGCCTTGTCGAGGACGGAACGCTCGATCTTGCCGTCCACGAAAAGCTCATGCAGTGTGGCCAAAGTGATGAAACGGGAGTCGACCTCGAAGAAGTCACGCAAGGCGGCGCGGCCTTCGCTGCGCCCGAAGCCATCGGTGCCGAGTGCCGCTAGGCGCCGCGGCATCCATTTGCTAATCATATTCGGTAAGGTCTTCAGGTAATCGGAAGCGGCGACCAGCACTCCCGGCGCGTCGGCGAGGCATTTAGTAACGTACGGGACGCGGGCCTTTTCGCTCGGGTGCAAACGGTTCCAGCGCTCGCACTCGATGCCGTTCTTATAAAGCTCCTTGTAACTGGTCACGCTCCACACGTCAGCCGCAACGCCGTACTTGGTTTCGAGAATCTCCTGCGCGCGCAAAGCTTCGTTGAGAATTGCGCCACTCCCGAACAACTGGGCGCACAGCTTCGCTTTTGTATTTGCAGCGGGCCGGAAGCGGTACATCCCC
>Ga0066697_10000818_pt1 | contig 11945 bp, 4 predicted proteins | sample GraSoiAngelo_146_FD_66451 | JGI IMG/M metagenome (GOLD analysis project Ga0066697, IMG submission 66451) | Grasslands soil microbial communities from the Angelo Coastal Reserve, California, USA - 14_1009_05_30cm | ecosystem: Environmental > Terrestrial > Soil > Grasslands | place: USA...
AGCGCCGTTCGCTCGCAAATCCAGCAATCCACTAGGCTCCCGCCACCGCCTCCCCCAAGCCGGCCCCAACATAATGGCCCGTTCGCACGCGGAATTCACGCTCTGTTTCGCCAGAGCTCCGGACCAGGGCCAGGAAGTCGTTACGTTCGAGCGCGGCGACCACCAGGGGTCCGACCGCGGTGACCGTCGCCGACCGCGGCCGGCCGAAGAGGAGCGCCAGATCGCCGAAGCCATCCCCCGGACCCAGCGTCCGCGCCGGTCGCCCGTCGGCCAGCGTCACGAGGGCTTTCCCCTCCCGGATGATGTAGTAACGGTCGCCCGGCTCCCCCGCGAAGAAGACCGCGTCGCCGTCTCCGAAGCGCTGCGTTTGCAGCCGAGCGGCGATTCGCTCGAGCTCCTGACCGTTCAGTCCCTTGAAGAACGGAAGCGTGGCGAGCGCGTCCCGCTCCCCCCGTGACGCCCTTATGCGGGCCACCACCTCGTAGCGGTCCTTCACCCACCGGTTGAAATGACCTCGACCGAGCGACCAGAGCTCGACTGGTTCGATCGCCTGGATCGTGGCCGAGCGGACCGTCTGATCGAGGAGTGCGAGCTCGCCGAAACCTTCTCCCGGGATGATCGTGCCGAACTCCGTACCGTCCGGAGCGATGGCTCGGAGACGGCCCGAACGGACCAGATAGAACCGATCACCAACACTCCCGGCGGCGAAAACGATCTGCCCCTCACCGACGCTCTCGACATTGAGGTGCGACGCGAGGGCGGCCAGGGCGGGGCGTTGCAGGCCGGCGAGGAAGCGAACTCGCGCCAGGAGAGCGATGCGAGCCACAAGCTCGCGCTCTGCCGCCCGCGCCCGGCGTGCCGTAGCGAGGCGGGTCGCGGTCCGAGCCGCGCCGACAGCCCTGGCCGCCAGCGCGACGGCGAGCGGACCGACGAAGACGAGCGCGATGAGGACGAGGATCAGCACCCCGGCGGGGCCGATCGCAAGCAGCTCTTTCGCGGCGATCCCGATTCGGGTCTGCCAGATGAGAAGCGAGAGCGCCAAGGTCGCAAGCGAAATGAAGATGGCCACCGAACCGAAGACGGCGAGGCCGACCTCCTCCCGCGACCACCGCGCGCGCCGGCGGAGCTTGTTGACGGCCTGCCCACGCACGAAGGCGAGCGCACGCTGGCGGAGGAAGGGAGCATCGAGAGCGTCGACGAGGACGTGGTATCCATCGAGCTCGAGGATCGGAAGAAGGTTCAGAACGAACTGGAAGACCAGGAGGCTTGAAGCCTTGAAGGCGATCGCACCGGCGAGCGTATTAGGGGCGAGCTCAGTGACCAGGCTGCACGCGGCGGCGACCGTGAGGCCCGCGAAAGGCCCAGCGAGCGACACGATCACCCGTTGCCGTCGCGAGCCGAGGCTCATGTCCGTCGAGTCGACGTAGAAGCACGGGAAGAGGTAATACATCGCGACCCCGAACCGGCGCACGTGGCGCCCGAAGTGACGGATGGCGAGCGCATGGCCGGCCTCGTGCACAGAGATCGACAGAACCTGTAACAGCGTGAGAGCGATCAGACCGAGTACGTAGGACCCGTTGAGGGTGACGAGCTGATGGATCGGCGAGCGTGTTTGCTCAAACCAGAGGACGAGACCGAGAAGCCCGAAGCCGACGAGGATCGTCGCGCCGATCCGCGTGAACGCCAACCATCCGATGAGCCGGTAAACGCGGTCGACGGCGCGGTCGGCATTCGTCCAGCGGGCGATATCCCAGACGATCAGGCGGCGCAGCAAGAGCGACAGCCGGGTGAGGGGATCGCGTCGGGCGCGGATCGCACCGAGCTTCTCGTAGATCGGCGGCGGCTCCTCCCCGAAGAAGCCGTTCACGCGCAGCGCGCTCGTGAGCCGGGCAAGCCGCTCGAGCGCGAATGTGCCGGAACGCTCGAGGTGCTCGACGAGGATCTCCTGCACGGAGCGGCGGCCGTCCATGAGCTCATACAAGGCAACGTCGGCCGGCTCGAGCCGCGCATAACGGCCCGCGCCCCCATCGCCGTGTGGGTTTTTCAGCACGGTGTACCGTCCGCCGCCACGCCGGCTCAGGTCCGCACGCTCGATGTCCGGCAGCGGCGTAGGCACGAAGGACGCGTAGTCGAGCCGACTACGCAGGACGTCCCAGGCGTCGACCATGTCCCCTCCCCGTCCAGAGGGAGGGTACGACCGGCAGCGTTGCCGGTCTACATGCGATGGGTCAGCCGGGGTGATCACTGTGTAGCGCGGGTGATCTCCGTCGTGCGCCACCGCGGCGAGCCGCCGACGCGGAAGTGCACCGTTCAGGCGTATATTCCACACGTCACGTCGGGGGAATGTGTGGGGAAGGCGCGGGCGGGGCTTCTCATATTTACGTCGCTGCAGCGCGAAATGTTCGCGCTGCCCGCACGGTGGCGCGCTGGTGCTCGCGTGTATTGATCGACGTGCGCGCGGGGAAGGGGAGAGGCTGTGAGTGGTCGTCATTTCCTGGTTCGTCGGCTTGCCATCGCGATCCTCGTGTGGGCTGTCGGATTCGTCGGCTTTCCGACATTGATTGCCGAGGCGGCGTGCAGCGACACGCAGCTCGTGCCGACGTTGGGTCGGTGGGAGGTTAATCAAGGTCTCGGCTCGTACGACCGGCTGACGCGCGGCAAAGACATCCTCGTTCGCCTCTACATGACCTTGCCACCGGCTTCGACGTGCACCCTCGGGGGCAGTCAAGGCGTCACCATCAAGGCCGCGTCCCTTACCGTCTCCGCGACCTGGGGCGGGTCGACCCACACCTCAAGTCCGGCTCTCAACGCGTCTAACGCCCTCAGCCTGTCCTCCGTAGCCCTTACAGCACCGCCGGCAAACACCGATTCGAAGCACGATCCGCTCTTCCTCGTGGCGGGGAGCATCCCGATCTCGGTCTCACCGCCGGCCACCGGTACCCCGGCGATCTTCCCGAGCTTCCCTGCCACCTTCTCAGTCCAGGTCACCTACGACCAGAAGGTCTCCGCAACTAAGACCAACGCCGGTAGGACGGCGCTTTTCAGCACGACCAAAACGATCGATCAGGAGTCCAAGGCGATCCGCATCCTGTTTCAGCCGATCGGCGACGGCACATCCACGGTGACACAGTTCAGCGAGAGCGACCGGACCGCTGTGCAGAACGCGGTTCAAACGGTGCTTCGGGTCCTGCCCGTTCCCGCAGGGCCGGCCGGCTCGCTGATCCTCGCAGGGAGGACCGGCGGGATTCGCTACGACATCAACCCGAGCCTCTTGGACGTGAGCGGTATCGCCGGGGCCTTCCAGACCAAGACCGTGGGCGGCGTGACGGCGACCAAGTTCTGCGCGACGCAGACGGTGTTCACCTCGCTGGCACCGCTGCTTGGGACGAGGCTCGACAATTTCAACGCGGCGCAGACGGCAGCGCGACCCGATGGCGCCGAGGACGCCGCCGACTACATCGTGGGCGTCTACGGCGAGAGCATCAGCTTTGAAAGTGGCCAGGGTTGCGCGCTAGGTATGGCCGCGGTTGGCGGAAAGATATCGGTAGCCCGCGCGGTCTCGGACAAACCCAAAGTGGGCAGCACGCCCGCGCAAGTCTCCTACACGGGCGCGGTCATCGCCCAAGAGATGACGCACAACCTCGGTGGCCAGCCGTACCCGCGCTCGAGCACGTACCACTCCTCGTACGTCCCAGCCGACAACACGGACCCTGACGGTGCGTACAACATCGCCTCGGGGGCGCAGCTAACTGCGGACAAGACCGTCATGAACGTCGACAGCTCGACGAGCCCATGGGACAACAGCGTGACCGTCCTCGAGAAACCCGACTTCGAGTACGCCCTCTGCCGGTTCGGCGGCACGATTCCCACCGGAGCGGAATGCACAGTTCCGGTCCCGGGCGGAACCTTGACGGGCGTCGCCGCGATGGACGCATATGTGGCCGCGGGCAACACCGCGACGGGCCTCATCGAGGGCTACCACGCCGCGAGTGCGCGGACGACGGACGATCCGGATAGTCCGTACCGGCTGCTCGTGCTCAAGGGTGGCCTTGTCCTCAACAATCCGGCCGGCACTCCTCCGGGGACCGGCGTTCCGCTGTCCTTCATCTACACGCATGGGCAGGGCCTCCCGAATCCCCCTGGCCTGTTCTCCTTCGCGCTCCCGAGCAGACTCGCGGCCGGAGCGGATGAGCTCAAGCTCGTCACCGGTGGCTTTGAAATCTTCGATGTCCACAAGAACCCGGCTCCACCGACCGTGACCTCGATCACCCCCGCGACCAACGACCTTCTTGCGCCGGGCCAGTCCGCGATGTTCACGAACAGCGTCACGCCGCCGGTGATCCCGCCGAAGCCGGACGTGTACTTTCTGCTCGACTCGACCGGCAGTGAGACGGGATTGATCGGCACGTTGAAGTGCAGCTCCGTGGCGATCCTCAACACGGTGAGCCAGAGCACGACCTCCGCACGCTTCGGTGCCGGCGATTACAAAGACTTCCCATACGACCCTTACGTCTTCAAAAACGCCGCCCCGATTCCCGCGAGTGACGATGGCGGACAGGCGGCCTTGGACGCGATCGGCCGGAACATCCAGACGCCGTGTCTGCCGACGGCCTCGATCGCTAGCACGATCACCCAGGGCGGTGCCCCCAATTACGCGGACACATACGTCACGCCGTACGTCGCAACTCATCCAGCCACGATCAAGAGGTGGAAGGCGCAATTCACTGGTGGCAGGCTGGGGAATGGCCGGCCTGGCGTCCCCTCTGGGATCCAGCTCAAGGTTCTCCGAAGGGACTCGGACAACCCCAATGTCATCCACGTCATCAGCGCTGGTACCGTGCATGACCCGAGACCCACGCTCCAGACGCGCTTCGGCGGCAGCTATCCATCCTTTGCGACGGAAGACTCCGCCATCGAGTTCGGGGAGAGCGGTCTCGACATCCTTGCCGGGGACATCGTCGGGGTCACGATCCACTCGGACCCCGTCGCCGGCGCCTATTTCTATCCTTTGGTGAGCAGCGCGGATACCCGGATCGTCACCCGAGATGAGCCGGCCGGAGGGTCGATCGATCTAAACGATTCCTTCACGGGCACGCTGCAAAACTTGGCTCCGGCGCTCCAGGTGGATACGACATTTGGCTGGACCGCATCGGGCGGCAGTGACCGTCCGGAAGGATCGCTCTTCGCCCTGACGGAGATCTCCGCGCCGACAAGCCCAGGCTTCGACGTGAAGTGGCGAAGCGACTCAACGCGCATCCTGGTCTGGATCGGCGACAACCCTGATCACGATCCCGTCTGCAAAACTCTCTCCGGCCTGGCAAACGACATCACCGAGGCGAGTGCGACGGCCGACCTCAGCGCGGCGAACATCAAGGTCATCGCGGTCAGCGTCAACAGCGGGGGGAGTTCGCTCGGTCTCAACGGCGACCCGACGAGCGGTAGCACGGACTACACACCGCCGTGTTCGATCGGCGGTAGCGCAGGTCAGGCCACGCGGATCGTGAATGCGACAGGAGGTGTCCTCAAGGAGGGCATCTCGGCCACGGGCGTCGCCCGGGCGATCGAGGACAGCCTGCAGGACCTGCCCGCCACGGTGACCCCGCAGGTGGTCTCGGGCATGTGCAGCGGCGACCTCTCGGTCACATTCGCCCCGACGTCGCAGACGGTCACGAGTGGCACCGAGACGGCGCCTTTCAGCGAGACGGTGAACGTGGCGTCGGGCGCCACGGATGGTCTCAAGAACTGCACGATCGAGTTCCTCGTGAATGGAAAGCGCGTGACCTTGCCGGACGAGTCGCCCGATCCCGCTTTCCGCCAGGTCGTCACCATCGCAGTAGGAGCGACAAAGGTCACCGTCCAGGCGCAAGCGGTCAGCTACAACGCGAATTCCGTGGCGGACTTCATCTACCACTGCCCCGGAACGCCATTCTTCCCGATCGCCACCGCCGTCCCCCACACCGGTGGCGCGCCCACCGGAACCCCACCGTTCAACTTGATGTTCCAGACTCAGATCGACTCGGCGTTGGTTCCAGGTGGCATATGCACCGTGAGCACGCTCGTCACTGACATGTTCCAGCGAAGCGCGCTCGACCTAGGTGACCCGAACAGCACGACGACACTCCACGTGACGAGGAAGCCGCCGCGCGACGTTGCCATCTACACGCCAACGGACGGAACGAAGTTCGGGACGAGCGCGACGGTGGTCGCGACCGGCGGGGGAAGTGACCCCGAGAGCGGCACGATGAGCTTCGCATGGAGCCTAACGGGACCGTCCACGTCGCTGACCGCGACAGGCCCGAGGGCGACTTTCGTGCCACCCGGCGGGTCGTGGGCGCTCGGTGACTACACGCTGACTTTGACCGGCAGCGATGTGCCACTCGACGGCACCGGCACCGCGTCACGGACGTTCAGCGTCGTCGGCGACTCCGCGCTGCCAGCGGTCTACAGCTTCGTGGGGTTCTTCGCCCCGGCGAAGAACTGGCCGGACGCGAACCAGGTGAACGGCGGCCAGGGGTTCACTCCGAAGTGGATCCTCCGCGATCTCAACGGTCTCGACGTCACGACGAGTAATGCCATCGCAGGTGCCCAGCTCCAAGAGGTGAGCTGTGTTAACCGGGCGGCCATCGGATCGCCGGTCTTCAATTGGCAGGTTGGCGCGACGATGATTCGCTACGACTCAAAGGGCAGCCAGTGGGTCGCCAACGTCGCCATCCCATCAGGGATCGGCAAGTGCTACACGTGGACGCTCGAGCTTGCTGACGGAAGCCTGCACCCACTGTTCGTGCAGGCCGTGAAGTAGGAGGAGGGTGAGATGAGACGCATCCTGGTATTGACTCTCGCGGTCCTGCTAACGAGCGGCTACTTCCCAGGCCCAGCGGCGGCGGTCGATACCCAGGGACCGGCGTGCGCGAACATCAAGACCGGCTCAGGAACCTACCAAGTTCGACCGGGCCCCGGGCCGAGCGGCGACGCGGCGTTCCACTTCGAGTTCACCATAGCGACCGCGCCGTGCGACTTCGTGACGTACTACCTCTTCATCAGCGACTCGAACGGTGGCAGCAGGACGGCCACCTATCCGGCTACACCCGGTAACGACGCCTTGGCGCTCTGCGGAACGACCCGGTTCTGCTACGACCACAGCTATGGCTCGACGACCGCGAGCCCGCCTCCGCCGACGGTCTTGACCTTGACCGGGGAGACCAAGATCCATACGCACACCGCCGACACCGCGCCACCTCTCCAGTTCGTCCTGTGCGATGCGAATCCGACCGATCCGACGTATCCGGACTGCCCGAGTCCCGATAACTCGTGGGATCAATGAGCGCTACCGGCTAAGAATCGAGGAGCGAACGGGCCCGCGCCTCCGTGTCGCGGGCCTGTTCCTCGTCTCCAAGACGCCGCAAGGCGTCGGCTGCGGTCCGCAAGGCCTCCGCCGCCTGCGGGCGCGCGCCTAGTTCGATGAACAGCTTTGCTGCCTGCTCCGCCCGGGATGCGCTCTGACGGAAATCTCCTCCCTGGCCGAGGTGCACCGAGGCGATCGTCTGGTAGACGTCGGCGACCGTGTACACGTGCCCGATCTCTTCAGCGACCTTGAGGGCGGTTTCCGCGTATCGCAGCGCCTCGGCGTAGTCACCGTGCATCATGAGATGCGAGGCGAGATTCCCATAAGCCGTGGCGCGCCCTGATCCATGGTGGATGCGGTCGAACTCCAGCGCGGCACGCCGATCCCAGGCGATCGCATCTTCGAGCCTGCCCCGTCGCCGCTCGACGAACCCCAGGTTAAGCAGACCGCCGGCCATCTCCGCAACCGCGCCGACCCGTTCCGCAAGCTTCAGCGCCTGCCCGTAGGCCTCCGCGCTCTCTTCGAGCCGCTGAAGCCTCAGGTAGCTGTCGCCACTAACCCGGAGCGCGGCGAGCTCGCCGGCGACGTCGCCATACTCGCGAGAGATCTCCAGGGCCTCTCGGGCATGAGCGAGCGCCTCTTCTCCGCGCCCCGCGACCGCCTCGGAACGCGCTAACCGCACCAGAAGCTGGGCCACAACGGTGTCGCGTCGCGCTCCAGCAGCAGCTAGTGCGAAGCGGGCGACATCGATCGCGTCCGTGAACCGACCCTCCACCGAGAGCGTCTGTGCTCTCTCGAGCGAGAGCGGCAGCACGTCGGCGGCGTTCCCCGGCAGCGCGACAACGGCCTCCTCTATCAAGGCGAGGGCCCGCGCGTATTCGCCAAGGTTGCGGAGCATCGTCGCCATTCCACGCCAGGCCCGAACGTCGTTCGTCGAATCGCGGACTTGTGTGAAGAGGCGAAGCGCCAGGTCGTACTCACCGATGTGTCCGCGGACCTCGGCGAGCGCGAGAAGCAACGACGGCACTCGATCGGAGAGCCCAGGGTCCCGCTGGGCCCGCTCGATGGCGCGGCTGAAGCTGTGTATGGCCTCTGCATTGGCGAAGAGTCGCTTCGCGCGTTCGCCGGCGCGCCCGAGCCACGTGACGGCGCGCTCGTCGTCGTCGCCGCGATCGAAATGGAAGGCGAGTATGTCCGTGAACTCCTCGACCCGGTCGGTGAAGAGCTCTTCGATCGCGAAACCGACCTGCGCATGGGCCTTGCGCCGGCGCGCGAGAAGCTGCGTCTGGTAGGACACCTCTTGCACGAGCGCGTGGCGGAACGCGTATCGCTCCTCGGGAGCGACTTCGTACGGTGCGACGAATCGCTCGGATTCAAGGGTGGCCAGCGCCGGGCGGATCGCGCCAATGGAGGTGATTCGGCCGAGCACGCGCGTCCAGAAGGTGCGGCCAATGACGGCCGCTCCTTGCACGACGCGCTTCGGCTCCGCGTCCAGAGCGTCGAGCTTCGCCTCGAGGAGATCCTGGATCGTCGCCGGAACGCTGGTCGCGCGACCCGAGATGAGCGCACCGACGACTTCCTCGATGAAGAACGGATTTCCGCCGGTCCGTTCGAGGACGAGCGCGCGAACATCTGGGTCGAGCTCCCGCCCGGCCACGCGATCCACCATCGCGCCCGCCTCTTCGCCGGCCAGTGGCTGGAGTTCAACTGTCGTCGCCGGCCAAGGGCGGGACTCGTCTCGCGAGGTCGAAATGAGCAGCAGGCGAAGCTGCGATGCCCGGATCAGCACGTCCGAGAGGGTCGAAGACGATGCAGGGTCGATCCAGTGGACGTCTTCGAGCGTGAGGACAAAGGGACCGCGAGCACTGCGGTGCTCGAGGTACCGGCCGAGCAGGCTCACGAGCTGTCTGCGCTTTCCCTCGGGATCGAGGTCGGAGCGCACGCCGTAGCCGAGGACCTCGAGAAGCAGCGCGACGGCGCTCTCTTTGAAGGACAACCGCAGCGGTCGGAGGGAAGCCCCGAGCGACCTCCGCGCGCTCGCCTCATCCTCGGCAAGCTGGACACCGAACGCGCGCCGAACGAGGTCGGCGACCAGCGCGTAGGGTTGGCCACTTTCGTACGAGCTGCAGCGCGCCGACGCACGCCAGACGCCGTTCGGAAGCGTCGCCAGGAACTCGCGAACAAGGCGCGACTTGCCGACCCCTGGCTCGGCGTGCAGGTGCGCGAGCTGGCCGGTGCCGGCGGCGGCGCTCCCGAAAAGCGCGGACAGCCGTTCGAGCTCCTTGGCGCGGCCGACGAGCGTGGTGCCTGCATCTGGAGCCGCCTCGAGCTGACGACCGACGACGCGGTACGCCGGTACCGGTCGCGCCTTTCCTTTCAGCGCGAGCGGTGCGACCGGCTCGAAGAGGAACGCTTTGCGCGCGAGCTGATAGGTGCTCTCGCCGACGAGGACGTCCCCGGGCGGGGTGGCGCTTTCGATCCGCTGCGCGGTGTTGACCGCGTCTCCGGTCACCGTGTAGGCCAGAACGTCGCCTGGCAGAAGCCCAGCGACGACTTCCCCAGCATTGATCCCGATGCGCAGAGCGAGCTTTACCCCGAACTGGCGCTCGAATCGCTCGTTCTCTTGGCGCAGCCCCGCATGGATCGCGAGAGCCGCATGGATCGCGCGCGCAGCATCGTCCTCGTGGGACAGAGGCGCACCGAAGACGGCCATTACGGCGTCGCCGATGAACTTGTCGATGGTCCCGCCGAATCGCTGAACCGCGCGCGCAACCACCTCGAAGTAGGCACGAAGGACGATCTGCTGATCCTGGGGCGCGACGCGTTGCGCGAGCGGCTCCACGAGATCCGCGAAGAGCACGGTGACGATCTTCCGCTGTTCCTCGAGCCGATGGGCCTCTCGCTCGGTGACCTGGAGCGATGCGCCTGCGTCTACGCGGGCTGCGGCCGGTCCGGCCGGATGCGCCGGCTTGGGCGCGACGCGACGGCTGCCGATGAGCCGATACGCCCGCGGAGGTGGGGCACCGGCTCGCGCCGCGAGGAAGGGTCCGGCCTCGAAACGAAACCCGCGCCGGGCCAGATCGAAGGTTGCCTGGCCCGCGAGGACTTGATCGGGGGGCGCCGAATGTTCGAGTCGCTGCGCGAGCTCCACCGTTTCCCCGAGCAGCGGCTCGCCCGGCCCCGTGCTCAAGACCGGCCCGGTGTTGACGCCGACCCGGAGCGACAGGCGGACGTTGTACCGCTGCTCGAGCGCCTGGTTCTCTTTCCGCAGCGCCTCGAGCATCGCAAGGCCGGCGTGGAGTGCGGCGCCGGCTGCGGCGCCGGATGACGACGCCTCGAACTCCGCCCGGACCGCGTCGCCGATGTACTTATCGACACTGCCACCGTATCGCTGGATCGCCGCGGAGAGGTCGTTGAAGTACGCCCCAAGGATCTCGCGAAGCTCTTCGGGATCCAGACGCTCGCCCAGCGCCGTCGAGCCGGAGATGTCGGCGACAAGAACGGTTACCACGCGCCCGTCCGGCGCGCGCTCCGTCAAGCCGCCCGCGGCACGCCCGCGATCGGCCCTCGCCGACCGCTTCGCCTCCCTCATCGCCCTGAAACTGTACGTCGCGGCATGCAGCGGCAGAAAGGGCCGCCTTCCTTGCATTGGACTGAACCTCAAGGCACGCCGAAAATGGTCGGCGCGTGGATAGCCAGCCGCTCCTCTTCTACGCCGACGGGTACCGATTCCCGGACGTGTACCACACGACGAAGTTCCTTTCCCCCGATCCGATCATCGCGCTCGAGGACGTCGAAGAGCTCGTCATCGTCGCGAGCTCGCTCGAGGAAGGGCGCATCCGCAAGGAATCGCGCGCCACGAAGGTCGTGAACATGAACGACTTCGGCGCGCAGGACCTCGCCGCAAAAGGCCTGAGCGGCCCGGAGTTCTTCGCGGAGATCATGAAGCGCTTCCTCGAAGACCGAGGTCTTCGCCGCGTCGCGGTCGCGCCGTATTTCCCGGTCGCGGAAGCCGACATCCTCCGTGAGGCGGGCATCCAGCTGCTGATCGCGAAGGACCTTCGCGAGCGTCGCAGGGTCAAGCGTCCCGACGAGATCGAGGCGATCGAGGCGTCGCAGCGGGCGACCGAGGAGGCCTGGCGCGAGGGCGTCGAGGCGCTACGCCGCGCGAAGGTACGTGCGGACAGGACCCTCGAGCTCGACGGTGCCGCGTTCACGGCAGAGCGACTGCGAGCGATCGTGGAGACCGCGCTCCTCGAACGCGGCTGCGCCTCGGAGGGAGCGATCTGCGCGCCGGGGCCGCAAGCCGCGGATCCCCACCAGATCGGGACCGGTCCTCTGCACGCGGGCGAAGCGATCGTCATGGACATCTTTCCCCAGCACAAGGCCACCCGCTACTGGGCGGACATGACGCGCACCATCAGCAAAGGCGAACCCTCAAAAGAGGTCCGCAAGATGTACGAGGTCGTGATGCGTGCTCAGGACGAGGGCATCCGGGCGCTCCGTCCCGGCGTGACCGGACGCCACGTACACGAGCTCGTCGAAGACATCATCTGGAGCGCCGGCTACGACACGCAGCGTCCGGGCCAGAAGCGCGACCCCA
>Ga0066697_10000831_pt1 | contig 11899 bp, 11 predicted proteins | sample GraSoiAngelo_146_FD_66451 | JGI IMG/M metagenome (GOLD analysis project Ga0066697, IMG submission 66451) | Grasslands soil microbial communities from the Angelo Coastal Reserve, California, USA - 14_1009_05_30cm | ecosystem: Environmental > Terrestrial > Soil > Grasslands | place: USA...
GTCTCCCACGGCTCGATGGGGTCGCCGTCGTAGAGGGCGAAGACTTCCAGCTCTCGCCACTGCTCGGCGCACAGCTTCAGGATCGCGATGGCTTCGTCGATGCCGCCCAGATACGCGTGCGTCTTGCCGAACACCTGCATGGTGACGCGGGGGCGGTGCTTGTCCTTGAGCAGCACTTCGCGCGCCCGCACGAAGTACTTATCGGAGTAATAGCCCGCCTTCATTTTTTCGACGGGCAAATTGAAAATGGCGGGGTCGAGACGCTTCTTGCGGGTCATGGCCGAGGTAAACTAACCCCGGGCGACAGCCCGGGGTAAACCGCCGCGGGCGCGATATCCGTGAGTCACCGGACGCCCGGCCAGCCGAACGTCGCGATCAGGGTGTCGCCGCCGACGAGCGGCAGCCGCCGGGCGACGTTGTTGAGCCGGCCGCAGACCACGCTGGCCGCTTCGATCACCCCCGCGTCGGTCACGCGCAGGCACACGACGTCGACGTCGCGGGCGAGCACCCGGTCCTCGCCCGCCGGCGCGGGCTCCGGCCGCGTCAGCGACACCTCGAGCGGCCGGCGGCGCAGCGTCACGCGGCTCGCCGGGGCATCGAGCACCAGATCGAAGGACGCCGGCGCGCTCACCGCGTCCCCGCGCGCCAGCAGCACTCTGACGATCACGCGGCGCGGCCGCGCTACCGCCTCGATGGCGAACTCCGGTGCTTCCTCGACGGCCTCCACCTCTTCCGTGGGCCGGGTGGCGCCGCTCACGGGCGTGGCGGCCACGTGCACCTCGATCCATAGCCCCGGCGGCCGCCGCGACGGCGGACCTCCGGGATACAGCCGCGCGGTATCGCCCCAGCCGAGGCGCGCGGTGCGCCGGTATGCGTCCTCCTCCCAGATCGGCAGGCCGCGCCGCGACCGGCCCACCAGCCGCCGCGAGTACACGTCGGCCGCGAGCACCGCTGAGTCGGGCTCGGGCGTCACGCCGAGCAGCGCCGCGAATTCCAGTGTGTCGGCGCGGAGCCGCAGCCGCAGCTGCGTCTCCGTCGGGCCGCTCACGGCGCCGGTCGCGAGCACCGTCGTGTCGGCGCCGCGACGCTCCAGCAGCCGCACCCGGTAGGTGACGCGCCGCGCCGGCCCCTGCAGGGGGGCCGCCAGCCCGGCGGCGATCGCGCCCGCCGCGAGGCTAGCGAGCCACCAGTGCCGCACGCGTGTCCTCGAGGCTGCCGCCCGGACCGCCCCAGCGCTGGTAACCGAACCAGCCCCCGGCGAGCCCGGCCAGAATCCCCAGCAATACCCAGAACGCCAACGCCCGCCCGCGGATCACGGGACGGGGCACGATACGGGCGTGCGGGTCGCCGGCGGATTTGGCGAGCGCCACCCGCAGCTCCAGGTGGCTGGCGCGGGCCGCGGCGCAGCTGGCGCAGCCGAGCAGGTGACGGGCGAGCAGCGCCCGCTCGGCGAGCGACAGCTCCCCCTCCAGCTCGGCGTCGATGCGGCGGATCCATTCCTCGTGGGTTTCCATCACACCTCCTCGCGCACTCGATAGCGCAGCGCCCGGCGCTGCATCCAGCGCACCGCGAACGCGTCGGCGAGCGCGCGGAACACGCGGTTCCACATCCCGTACTTCGTCTTCCCGTGCAGCCGCGGGCGGTGGCGCACGGGGGCCTCCGTCACCGTGCCGCCGCGCATCCTGACGAGCGTCGGCAGGAACCGATGCATGCCGTTGAACAGCGGCAGGTCGCGCACCGCCTCGGCGCGGAACGCCTTGAGCGAGCAGCCGGTGTCGCGGATCGTCTCGTGGTTCAGCCAGTTGCGCACGCCGTTGGCGATGCGGCTCTGCAGGCGCTTCCACGGCGTGTCGTGGCGGTTGGCGCGATAGCCGACCACCGCACTGGCGCCGCTGCGCCGCAGCTCGGCGAGGAGCACCGGGATGTCCGCCGGGTCGTTCTGGAGGTCGGCGTCGATCGTCACGATCGTAGCGCCCCGCGCCGCCTGGAACCCGGCCGCGAACGCGGCGGTCTGGCCGCTGTTGCGCTCGAACGAGACGATGCGCAGCGCCACGTCCGTCGCCTTGAGATGCTTCAGCTCGTCCAGCGAGCCGTCCGTCGAGCCGTCGTCCACCGCCACCACCTCGTAGGGCGTCCCCCGCAGCGCCGCCGCGATCTCCAACAGCAGTGGCGCCAGGTTCTCGCGCTCGTTGAACACCGGCACGACCAGCGACAGCTCGGGGCTCACGCGCGGAACGTAGAAGCGCGTTGCACGGTGGGCAAGTTGACAGCGCCGCGCCTGGCGGGTAAAACCAAGCGATTCCGCTTCCCTGGGAGCATGCTGTGAGCGATGTGGTGTCTCGCCGGGAATTCCTCGCCGCTGCCGCGGGTAGCATCGCCGCCGGCGCGTACTTCGGCGTCCCGCACCCAATGCGCCCACCGCGTCCCCTGCCCGCCACTTCGCGCTGGGCCGCGAAGCCAGTGGTCGTCGCCAGCGCCAACGGGCTGCGGGCCGTACAGAAGGCGTTCGACCTGGTGATGCAGGGCGCGGACACGCTGGACGCCGCGATCGAGGGCGTGAAGATCGAGGAGCTCGACCCCAACGACAACGCCGTCGGCTACGGCGGCCTCCCCAACGCCGAGGGCGTCGTGCAGCTCGACGCCTCGTGCATGCACGGCCCGACGCGCCGCGCCGGGGCGGTCGGCTGTCTCGAGGGGATCAAGACGCCGTCCGAGGTCGCCAAGTGCGTCCTCAAGTACACCGACCACATCCTCCTGGTGGGCGAAGGGGCGAAGCGGTTCGCGCTCCAGTACGGATTCAAGGAGGAGAACCTGCTGACCGACGCGTCGCGCGACGCGTGGCTGCACTGGCGCGCCAACCTGAACCCCAGCGACTCCTACCTCGACGTCCCCGCGGGAGAGACGATGCTCGCGCGCCCCACCGGCACGATCAACTGCGACGTCGTCGCCCCCGGCGGGGACATCTCCTCGGTGACGACGACCAGCGGAATCGCCTGGAAGGTCCCCGGCCGCGTGGGCGATTCGGGCGTAGTCGGCGCGGGCCAGTACACTGACAACGACATCGGGGCGGCGGGCTCGACCGGACTCGGGGAGGCCAACATCAAGGTCTGCGGCGGCTTCCTCACCGTGGAGCAGATGCGGCGCGGCATGAAGCCCACCGACGCCTGCCTCGAGACGCTGAAGCGCGTGGTCAGCATGACCGAGAAGCGGCGACTCACCGCCGACGGCAAACCGCGTTTCCAAATCACCTTCTACGCCGTCAACAAGAAGGGCGACCTCGGCGCCGCCTCGCTCTACCCCGCACAGTTCGCCGTGCACGACGGCACCGCGGCCAAGCTGGCGGACACCGCCCATCTTTACGACGCCGAGCCGCGCTAAGGTCGCGGCGGGGCTGCTCGCCGCCGCGCTCCCGGCTGCCCTCGCCGGCCAGCAGCGCGACTGGAAGACGACGCTCTATCCGTACGTCTATTACAGCACTATCGACGGATTCTGGGGCGCCGCGCACTTCGCGCATTACAGCCCCATCGGGTTTGTGGAGCGACCCGAGCCCAACTACGGCGGGCTGACCTTCGACGCCGCGGCGAGCACCAAGGGCAGCTACCTCGTCATCGCCGATGCCGAGGCGCCGGCGCTGTGGACGGGCTGGCGCGCCGGGCTCACCCTCACCGCCGCCCGCGCCAACCGCCTCGGCTACTACGGTCTCGGCAACGCGACCCGTCACTTCTCCGACAGCGCGACCGCGGCACAGCCTTACTTCTACCAGGTGAGCCGCAGCGTGCAGTCGCTGCGCGTCACGCTGCAGCGGCGTGTGGTCGGGCCGGTGCGCGTGCTCGCCGGGGCGATCCTCCAGCACACCGACTACCGCCTGCTGCCCGGGCCGAGCGTGTTCCAGCGCGATCTGGCGTCGGGCGCGATCGCCGCGGGGACGGTCCCGTTCAGCGATCACGTGGTGCGCGCGGGACTGATCGTCGACAACCGTGACAACGAGCTGGACCCGCATCGCGGCGTGTTCGCCGAGGGCCTCGTGGCGCGCGGCCGCGGCCACACGCGCTCGACCGCGGTGGCGCGGGTGTGGCTGCATCCACTGGAGAAGTTCTTCGTCGCCGCCCGGCTCGGCGCCGAGCGGATGACCGGCACGCCGCCGGTCGCCGCGCAGCAGGTGCTGGAGACGAGCGAGCAGCCGCTCGTGGCGTTGGGCGGCTACCGGACGCTGCGCGGCTTTTACGACGCGCGCTTCACGGGACCGGGGAAGCTGCTGGGCGGCGCCGAGCTGCGCTACGCCCTGCTGTGGGCGCCGACGGTGCTCGAGCTCAAGATCGTGGCGTTCTACGACGTGGGGCGCGTGTTCGGAGCGGGCGAGCCGGTGCGCCTCACGACCGACGGCCTGCACCACAGCGGCGGGATGGAACTCGCCGCCCGCTTTTTCCGCAACGCGATCGTGGTGGTGGGGTACGGCAAAGGGAGCGAGGGGGGGCAACTGCTGTTCGGGACGACGTGGAGCTACTGAGGGGCAGGTGCCGGGTTTCGGGTGCCGGGTGCCGGATACTCATGCCCGACACCCGACACCCGGCACCTAGATTTCGCGGATCTCCACCCCCCGCTTTCTCAGCTCCTCGACATACGGCCCGAATGGCACGGCTTCATCCGGCGTGCGTGCGCCCTTTTCGGAGATCCGTCCGTCCGCCTGCATCACCCCGGTGATCGCGAGCGAGTAGCCGGTCGTCCGCATCATCGCGCTGATGCCGGTGCGCTCGTCGTAGCGGTCGAGCAGCTCCCACGCCGCGCGCTTCCCGTTGCGCCCCCCCCCCGTCACCTCGATGCGCAGCGCAACCAGGTCCCGGCCCGCCGATTTCGTGAGCCCGGGAGCCACGGTCGCGATGAACGCGTCGCGCGGCACCACCTTCGTGCCCTTCACCGACACGGCTCTGGTGTCCAGCAACCCCAGCTCGCGGATCGCCTTCATGATCGCCGCGTGGCCGGGGTAGCGCAGCGTCTTGTACTCCATCGTCCGGACCTTGCCCTCGTACGCCCACGGCAGCGTCGAGATCCCGCCGCCGGTGTGAAATGCCTCCAGCCGCCCGACCGGGGGCGGGAAGTCCAGGTCCTCGAGCTCCGAGAGCGCGTCCACGCGCGCGGGCTTCCCCTCGCGCAGCACCCACGACGGCGTCGTGTAGTAGTCGAGCACGCCCTCCAGGGAATACACGATCTGGTAGTTCAGCGGCGGCTCGGGGCGCTGCGGCAGGCCGCCGACGTAGATCTTGACCGTTTCCGCCTGGCCGACGCGCCGGATCCCCTCGGCGGCGATGATGTTCACCATCCCCGGCGCGAGGCCGCAGTCGGGGATCACGCTCACGCCGCGCTTCCGGGCTTCGCGGTCCAGCCGCTTCTGCTTCATGACGATCGCGGTGTTGCCGCCAAGATCGGTGTGGTGCACGCCGGCGCGCACGGCGGCGCGCGAGACCGCGTAATTGAAGTAGTACGGGAGGGCGCACATCACCGCGTCGTGGCCCTTCACGGTCGCCCGCAGCGCCGCCGCGCTCCCGGCGTTGAGCGCGCGCAGCTTCAGGCGACGGCTCTTGACCCGCTTGAGGAACGGCGGGAGGCGGTCGGGGTGCAGGTCCGCCAGCGTGACGCGCTCGACCTCCGGCTGCCGCAACAGATCGTAGGCGCAGGCCGACCCTTGCAGTCCCGCGCCCAGCACCAGCATGCGCATCGCGCACGGCCTCCGAAGGTTTTCGTGAATCGGGGGAGCAAGCGGCCGGAAAGCTAGTCGTCGCTCCGGCACGGAGGAAGCGACGGCGCAAGTGCTTGACGCCCATTAGATTCGCGGGCGATGCCGATCGCCGATCTGACCCGCCAGCGCCTCGCGCGCGCCGCCCTCGAGCACTTCACGACCCGCGGGTATGAGACCACGACGACGGCCGAAATCGCCAAGAAGGCCGGCGTCTCCGAAGGGGCGATTTACCGTCACTTCACCGGCAAGCAGCAGCTCCTGAACGACTTGTACCGCGCCTCGGCGCGCTGGGCGACCGAGGTGCTCCAGCAGGCGGAGGCGGCGGGCGGGACCCCGCGCGAGCGGCTGGCGCGCCTGGCCCAGGCCCTCGTCGCCGGCGCGGGACGGGAAGCGGCGGTGGTGCGGCTCTTCTTTCTGCAGCGCCACGGCGACCTGCTCGACCCAGAGTCGCGCGACGCCGCCCAGCAGTTCCACGCAGGGCTCGAGCGCCTCGTCGCCGAGGGCAAAGCGGACCATTCCGTGCGACCCGGGAGCGCGGCCGTGTGGGCGGCGGTGTGGCTCGGCGTGGTGTCGCTCGCGCTGGACCGGCTGTCCTCGCGCGAGTGGGACGAAAAAGACGCAGGCGTAGGGCTGGTGTTAGATGGGGCATGGAACGCGATAGGCGTCGGACTGTCGGACCCTAAAGGACTCCCTGACGGTCGCGGTCGGACCGTCGGACCGTAGGCGCCTAACGGTCAGTCAGTCCGACAGTCAGACTGTCCGCCGCAGTTCGAGGAGTGCGACCTCCGGCGGCACGAAGATCCGGATCGGCACGCCCACCACGCCGATCCCGCGGCTCACGTAGAGCTGGCTGCTCCCCTGCACGAAGTGGCCCATCACGTACTTGGTGATGAGCCGGCCCGCCGACCAGCCGATCACCGGGAGGTAGATCTGGCCGCCGTGGATGTGGCCGGAGAGCGTGAGCGGGATGCCGCGCGGGGCCGCGCCGTCGAACGCGCCGGGCCGGTGGGCGAGCAGGATGCGGAACGCTCCCGGGGGCGCGTGGTGCGCAGCCACCTCGATCTCCCGCTCCTGCGGGTCGTCGAACCGCCAGTCCTCCGGATCGTCGATGCCGACGAGGGCGAGCGCCGCGCCGCCGCGCTCCACGATGTGGGTGGAGTCGCGCACCAGCACCTGCCCCGCCTCCCGCACCCCGTTCACGACCTCGTGCACCCCGGTGTAGTGGTCGTGATTCCCCAGGCAGGTCACGACGCCGAGCGGCGCCTGGAGGGCGCGGAAGGCGGCGACGTAGTCCGGAACGTAGGCCGGGTCGATGTCGATCATGTCGCCGGTCTGGAGGATCAGATCCGGACGCAGCGCATTCGCCTGCGCCACGAGCGCCTCCATCTGGTGGCGCCGCATGTGGATCCCGGCGTGGACGTCGGAGAGGTGCAGGATGCGCAGGCCGTCGAGGCCGGCCGGGAGGTCGGCGAACCACAGCGTGCGCCGGGTGACGTCGGGGAGGCGGTACGCGCTCCAGATACCGTAGGCCGAGAGCGCGGCGCCGGCGCCGGCGTAGGCATAGGTGGCGCGGGCGAGGAACTGTCGTCGTGTAAGTCGGACGGTCGGACTGTCGGACGGTCGGACCGTTGGGTCCCTACGCCGCATTCGGATGACGAACCCGTAGACCACCCACCCGATCACGTACAGCGCCACCAGCCCGAACAGCCCCCACCCCATCAGCTGCCACGCGATCCACGGCCCGAGATACGGGATCGTGCCCGTCCCCCACACGCTGCCGAACAGCACGCGACTCGCGACGAAGATCCACGGGAAGTTGAACACCGCGAACACGGCGGCGAGCGCCCCCCGCACCAGGCGCGCGCGCCGCGGATTGGTCGGGTCCGGCAGGCGCTCGCGCAGGTACAGGTACAGCAGTACCTGGGGCGCGATGAACAGGAGCAGATAGATTAGCCGCATGCCGTCACGTGCCTCGATCGCACTGGTCGCCGTGGCCGCTCTGAGCCCGGGCGCGGCGGCAGGCCAGCAGCTCTCCGCCGCCGACCGCGCCGTCGCGGTGGCCCGCCTCTGGGCCGAAGCCCGCTACAACGAAGCCGCCCTGGACCTGGTCCGCGCCGACTGGGACTCGGCGCTCGCCGCGAACTTGGTCCTCGCCGACCAGCGGCAGTCCGACGCGCTGTTCTACCGCCGCCTGCGCCGCATGCTGGCGCTGCTCGGCGACGGCCAGGCAACGATCCGTCCCCCCGCGTCCGTCCGCACCCGCGTGGCGCGGCCGCCCCTCGAGCTGCGCGCCGTCGAGCGCCGTCCGTTCATCGTCGACTACGCCGAAAACGACGAGATGCGCATCGCCCGACCCGAGCGACTCGCCGAGATCGTCGCCGTCCAGGGCGTCCCAGCCGAATCGTGGATCCGCGACTCGGTGCTCCCCGAGGTCGCGGGGGGGAGCGCGGCCGCTCGCTGGGGCCGCGCCGTCGAGCGCATGCTCGAAGGAGAGAAAGGTACTGCCGTCCACCTCCAGCTCCGACTCCCGGGCGGCGCCGAGCGGGGCGCCAGCGTCACCCGCACCGTGGACTTGGACGACGGCTGGCCGCTCGCGCATCCATCCCTGGAGGTCGACACCCTGCCGGGCGGCGTCGCCTGGGTGCGCCTCAACGCCCTCGACGATCCCGACATCGCCGAGCTGTTCGACCGCGCCCTGCCGGAGTTTCGCGGGCTCAAAGGCGTGGTCCTCGACGTTCGCGAGGACGCCGGTCGGCCCGGCGGCCGCGAGTCGGGATACCGGATCCTCGCCCGGCTCGTCGCCAAGCCGTTCCCGACCTCGCGCTGGCGCACGCCGCAATACCGACCGGCCTACCGCGGGGTCGACATGCCCGACTCGAGCGGCGCGTGGTTCTCGGTCCCGCCCGACACCGTCCTCCCGCGGCGGGACCGGCCCGCCTTCGCCGGTCCCGTCGCCATGCTCGCCTCCGCGCGCACGGCGGGCGCCGCCGAGGACTTGCTCGTGACGTTCCGCAACACCACGCGCGGCGCGATCGTCGGCGAGCCCTCCGCGGGCGCCACCGGGCAGCTGCTGGGGCTGCCGTTGGGCAAGGGGTGGGAGTTCGAGGTGTCCGTGACGCGCGAGGCGTTCCCGGACGGCAGCGAGTTCTACGGCACCGGGATCGCGCCCGAGCTGCCCGTCACCGTCACCGTCGCGGATTTTCTGGCAGGCAGAGATGCGGCGCTGGAAAAGGCGAGAGAATACATCGGCGGCAACAGGCGGTAAGGGAGGCACGGCAACGGCGGTACAGGCGGCAAGGGCGGCAGTTGCCGCCCGTTCAGCCACTGCCGCCCATGCCGCTACCGCCCTTCAAGATTCTCCCTAAAAAACCGAATCACGGTGCGCCACGCCGAATCCGCCACCTCCGGCTTCTCCCGCGCGCGCAGGAAGCCGTGCCCCACGCCGGGGTAGATGCCGTACTGATAGTCTTTCCCCGCCGCCTTCATCGCGGCGGCCGCGTCGGCGACCCCCACGTCGATGCGCGCGTCGTTCTCGGCGTACACGCCCAGTCCCTTGGCGCGGATGCGCGCCATGTCCTGCGGGTTGGGCGCCGGCCCGTAACAGACGACGAACGCCCTCAAGTCCGGGTTGTTCGTCGCGTAGCGGAAACTCTGCCCGCCGCCCCAGCAGAATCCGATCACGCCGACGCGGTCGGCACGCACCGCGCGCACCGTCTTGAGGTAGGTCGCCGCGGCGTTCAGGTCCAGCGTGGTAGTGTCGGGGTTGAGCGTGGCGATGAGTTTGCGGGCGCTGTCGGGTGAGGCGGGCGTCCCGCCGCGCCGCGACAGCAAGTCCGGCGCGATCGCCACGAAGCCGTCCTTGGCGAGCTGCTCCGTCGTCTGCCGGACGAAGTCCGACATCCCGAAGATCTCGTGGATCACGATCACCGCGGGCGCCGGATCCCGCCGCTCGGGATAGGCGAGGTAGGCGGTGATGGTGTCGTGGGCGCTGAGAAACTTTACGTATTCGGAGTGGATGTCGGGATTCACAGGGTCGGGCGGAGTCGGGCGGAGCGCCGACAAGGCAAGCACGGTACCCACAGCCGGCACCGCAAGCCACCCCGCCCGTCCCCGTCCGACTCTGCCCGCCCCTGTCCGTCCCTCACGGTCCATAACTCACCCTCCAGATCCGCCCGCTCGAGTCGTCGGTGATCAGGAGCGAGCCGTCCGGCAGCACCAGCAGCCCCGCCGGCCGGCCCCACCGTGAGCCGCTCGGCTCGAGCTGCCAGCCGACGACGAAGTCGGTGATCGACACCGGCACGCCGCCCTGCACGTGCACGCGCACTACCTTGGCCCCCGTCGGCACGGAGCGGTTCCACGAGCCGTGGTACGCCACGAAGGCGTCGCCCTGGTATCCGGCAGGGAACATGGTCCCGGTGTAGAACGCGATGCCGAGCGGCGCCGAGTGAGCGGTGAACGTGATCGCCGGGGCCGTGACCGTGGAGCAGTCAGCGCTCGCGTATTCAGGGTTGGGCCGGTTGGGCAGGTAACACTGCGGCCAGCCGTAGTTCTTGCCGTCGAGCAGGATGTTGATACGCTCGGGCGGCAGGCTGTCGGTCGCGGCGGTCGTCGGGCCGATGTTATCGCGGTCGTTGTTGGTCGCCCACAGCGCCCCGGTCGTCGGGTTGATGGCAATCCCCACCGAGTTGCGCAGCCCGCGCGCAAACACCCGGCCCCCCGTGCCGTTCAAGTTGTAGCGCATCACGGCGGCGCGCAGCGTGTCGGTCTCGGGGTCTATGTTCGACGACGACCCGATCGACACGTACATGTAGAGACCGTCGGGGCTAAAGGCGATCGAGCGGGTCGAGTGGCCGCCGGTCGGCAAGTTCGACACAAGTTGTACAGGGCTCGCCACGCCCGGGTCGTAGCGCTTGACGCCGTCTTCCTCCGCTACGTACAGCGTATCCCCGCGGAAGGCGATGCCGTGCGGTCCGAGGAGGCCGGTGAGGACGACGGTCCTCGATTCCGCGACGCCGTCGTTATTCAAGTCCAACAGCCGAACCACCTGCCCAGCGCCCGTGAGCGCGACATACACCGACCCATCCGGTGCGAGCGCCATGAAGCGCGGCCCGTTTTCATTGGCGTAGACGTTGACGTGGAACCCGGTGGGGATGTACAGCACGCCTCCCGGAACCTGCACGCTGTCCATGCCCGCCGGCGGCGGGGGCGCGGCGGCGCGCTCGCTGCGGCAGCCAGCGGCCAGCAGGGCTGCCGCAAGCACCGCCCGACCCAGCCCGACTCTGTCCGTCTCTGCCCGTCTCCTACCGTCCATACGTCACCCTCCAGATCTTGCCGGCGTCGTCGTCGGAGATGAGCAACGAGCCGTCCGGCAGCACCAGCAGGCCGACGGGCCGGCCCCAGCGCGTCCCCGTCGAGGTCGCGCCCGGCGGCAGCCAGCCGGTGATGAAGTCTTCGACGGCGGTCGGCTTGCCGTTCTGAATGTGGACCCGCACCACTTTCGCGCCCGTGGGAATCGACCGGTTCCACGAGCCGTGCAGCGTCATGAACGCGTCGCCCCTGTAGTCGGCGGGGAACATCGCGCCGGTGTAAAAGGCAAGCCCCAGCGGCGCGGAGTGGGCCTGGATCGTGATGGCGGGCGGCTCCACGTTCGCGCAGTTGGCGTCGGGATATTCCGGATTCGGCTTCCCGGGCAGGTAACACTGCGGCCACCCGTAGAACTTCCCGTCCTTCAGGATATTGACGTGCTCGGGCGGCAGGTCGTCGCCGAGGTTGTCGCGGTCGTTGTTGTTGGCCCACAGCTCGTGGGTCGTGGGGTTGAACGCCAGTCCCACCGAATTGCGCAAGCCGCGCGCGAACAGGTGCTCGCCCGTGCCGTCGGGATTGTACTGCACGACGGCCGCGCGTCGCGGGTCGGACTCGTCGCAGATGTTGCACGAGGAGCCGACGGCGACGTACAGCTTGTTGTCGGGGCCGACGACGACGGTGCGGGTCGAATGCCCCGGCCCGCTCGGCAGCGTGGCGAGCTTCAGCGGCGTCGCTGCCCCCGGGTTGAAGCGATCGAGCGCGTCGGTCTCGCCGACGTACATCGTGTCGCCGCGGAACGCGAGGCCGAACGGCTGGTGCAGGCCCTCCGCGACGGTGATCACGGTGTCGGCGACGCCGTCG
>Ga0066697_10000846_pt1 | contig 11847 bp, 9 predicted proteins | sample GraSoiAngelo_146_FD_66451 | JGI IMG/M metagenome (GOLD analysis project Ga0066697, IMG submission 66451) | Grasslands soil microbial communities from the Angelo Coastal Reserve, California, USA - 14_1009_05_30cm | ecosystem: Environmental > Terrestrial > Soil > Grasslands | place: USA...
CTGCTGCTCGCTGCCATCGTAGGCGCGGTCGTCCTGGCCAAGCGCAGGCTGTGATGCTGCTCGGACCCGCCCTCCTCGTCTCGGCCGTGCTGTTCGCGCTGGGCGTCGCCGGCGTGCTGCTGCGTCGGAACGCGATCGTGATCTTCATGTGCGTCGAGCTGATGCTCAACGCCGTGAACCTCACGTTCGTGGCGCTGGCGCAGCGGCTCGGCGTCGCCGGCCAGGTATTCGTGTTCTTCGTGATGGCGGTCGCGGCCGCCGAGGCCGCCGTCGGCCTCGCGATCATCCTCGCCATTTACCGCCACCGCCAGACGCTGAATCTCCAGAACATCAACCTGCTCAAAGGGTGATGCCCGGCTCGCTGCTCGACGCCCTCTGGCTGGTGCCGGCATTGCCGCTCGCGGGCTTCGTGCTGAACGGCGCCCTGGCGCTCACCCGACCCGGGGCGAAGCGCGCGGTATCGCTGATCGGCGTCGGCGTGCTGCTCCTCGCCTTCGCCGCCGCGGCGGGCGCCGTGGTGGCGTTCGCGCGGCTTCCGGGCGGCGAGCCGGTCGTGCAGCGCTACTGGGAATGGCTGCCCGTGGGCGACCTGCAGGTCCACTTCGCGCTGCAGCTCGACCGGCTGTCGGCCGTGATGATCCTCGTGGTCACCGGCGTCGGCGCGTTGATCCACCTGTTCAGCGTGGGCTACATGCACGACGATCCGGGGTACGCGCGCTACTTCGCGTACCTCAATCTGTTCGTGTTCTTCATGCTGATGCTGGTGCTGGGCGCGAGCTTCCCGGTGATGTTCGTCGGCTGGGAAGGAGTGGGGCTCTGCTCCTACCTGCTGATCGGGTTCTGGTTCAACGAGCAGATCAACGCCGACGCCGGGAAGAAGGCGTTCATCGTCAACCGCATCGGGGACGTCGGGTTCCTGGTGGCGATGTTCCTGCTGTTCCGCGCCACCGGCTCGCTCGACTTCGGTGACGTGTTCTCCCGCGCCGCCGGCACCTTCCCCCCGGGCGGGGCGCTGATCACCGCCATCACGCTGTTCTTGTTCCTCGGCTGCACCGGCAAGTCCGCCCAGATCCCCCTGTACACGTGGCTCCCCGACGCGATGCAGGGCCCGACGCCGGTGTCGGCGCTGATCCACGCCGCCACGATGGTCACGGCCGGCGTGTACCTCGTGGCGCGGTGCGGCGTGCTGTTCGCACTCGCGCCCGTCGCGAGCGCCGTGGTGGCCGGCGTCGGTGCCCTCACGGCGCTGTTCGCGGCGACGATCGCCCTGAAGCAATGGGACATCAAGCGGGTGCTCGCCTATTCGACCATCTCGCAGCTCGGCTACATGTTCCTCGGCGTCGGCACGGGAGCGCACGCCGCCGGCATCTTCCACCTCGCGACGCACTCGTTCTTCAAGGCGCTCCTCTTTCTGGGCGCGGGCAGCGTGATCCACGCGATGCACCACGCCTACCACGCGACGCACGCCCATGACGATGCCCAGGACATGCGCAACATGGGCGGCCTGCGGCACCAGCTCCCCTGGACCGCGTCCCTGATGTGGATCGCGACGCTCGCGATCTCGGGGTTGCCGCCCCTGGCCGGCTTCTTCTCGAAAGACGAGATCCTGAGCGCGGCGTTCGCACAGGGCGCGGTCCGCCCGATCTGGTACGCGTTCTGGGCCATGGGCATCGCGGCCGCCCTGCTCACCGCGTTCTATATGACCCGGCTGATGCTCTACACCTTCCACGGCGCGAACCGGACCGGAGAAGGCGCCCGGGCTCACCTCCACGAGGCCCCGTGGGTGATGACCGGGCCGCTCGTCGCGCTGGGCGGGCTGACGCTCGCGGGCGGCGCGCTCAACGTGTCGCCATTGTTCGGCGGGGGCACGTGGCTGCACCGCTGGCTCGAGCCCGTCACCGCGGCCGCCGACCGCCTGCAACCCGCGGTCGAGCTATCGCGTGCCACCGAGTGGGCGCTCGTCCTCGGCGCCGTGGCCGTGGCCGCGCTCGGAATCGTCGGCGCCCTGCGACTCCTCAAGCCGGAGGCGCTGGTGCCGGCGCGGCTCGCGCCACCCGAGACCGGGCTGGGTCGCGTGCTCTGGAAAAAGTGGTACGTGGACGAGCTGTACGACGCCGTCCTCGTGCGGCCCGTGATGTGGCTGTCACGCGAGGTCCTGTGGAAGGTCGTCGACGCCCGGCTGGTGGACGGCCTGCTCGTGAACGGCAGCGCCGTCGCGTCCCGCGCGCTTGGCTGGGTGGGGAGCCGGCTGCAGACCGGCGAAGTCGGCTTCTACGTGGTGCTGTTCGTGATCGGCGTCCTGGCCGTGCTCGGCGCGGCGGTGCGGTAACCGGTGTACGAGCGAGCGGTGCTCACCGCGCTGATCGCGTGGCCCGCCCTGGCGGCGCTGCTCCTGCTGCTCGTGCCGACGCGCTGGGCGAAGCACGTCGCGCTCGCCGCGAGCCTCGCCGAGTTCGCCATCGCACTGCCCTTGTGGTGGACCTTCGTGCCCGCGGGCGGCATGCAGTTCCAGCTCGATGTCCCGTGGATTCCCGCCTGGGGGATCCGCTACGCCGTCGGCGTGGACGGGATTTCCCTGTTCCTCGTCCTGCTCACGACCTTCCTCGTGCCGCTCTCCGTGCTGGGGAGCTACAGCTACATCACGACGCGCGAGCGTGGCTTCTACGCCCTGATGCTCTTGCTCACGGCGGGAATGCTCGGGGTGTTCGTCTCGCTCGATCTCTTCCTGTTCTACGTGATGTGGGAGGTCATGCTGATCCCGATGTACTTCATCATCGGGGTGTGGGGCGGGGAGAACCGCCTGTACGCGGCCATCAAGTTCTTCGTGTACACGTTCTTCGGGTCGCTCCTGATGCTGGTCGCGATCCTCGCCCTGGTGTATCTCACGGCCCAGCGCACGGGCGTGATCTCGTTCTCCTACGCCTATCTGATGACGAACCCGGGCGCGCTCGGCCCCGTGGCCTTCTGGTTGTTCGGCGCGTTCTTCCTGGCGTTCGCGATCAAAGTCCCGATGTTTCCGTTTCACACGTGGCTGCCGGACGCGCACGTCGAGGCGCCGACCGCCGGCTCCGTGCTCCTCGCGGGGATCCTGCTGAAGATGGGCACGTACGGGTTCCTGCGCTTCGCCGTGCCGTTTTTCCCGCAGGTGGCCCTGCACCCGGCGGTGCAAACGGCGATCGTCGTGCTGGCGCTCGTCGGGATCATCTACGGCGGTCTGGTCGCGATGGTGCAACCCGACTTCAAGAAGCTGATCGCGTACTCGTCGGTCGCCCACCTCGGCTTCGTGATGCTCGGCATCTGGGCGCTCACGCTGCAGAGCGTGCAGGGTGCGCTCCTGGTGATGATCAATCACGGCATTTCGACGGGCGCGCTGTTCTTTCTCGCCGGGATGCTGTACGAGCGGCGCCACTCGCGCATGATCGCCGCCTTCGGCGGGATCGCGAGAGTCGTGCCCCTGCTCGCGGCGGTGCTGACGCTCGTGTCGCTTTCTTCGATCGGGCTCCCGGCCACCAACGGGTTCGTGGGGGAGTTCCTCATCCTGCTCGGCGCCTTCCGGACCTACCCGGTGGCGGCCACGATCGCGGCCGGCGGCGTGATCGTCGCCGCCATGTACCTGCTGCCCGCGCTGCAGCGCGTGATCTACAACCCGCTCGATAAGCCGGAGAACGAGCGGCTGCCCGACCTGACGCCGCGCGAGCTGGCGGTGCTGCTGCCGCTCGTCGCGTGTATCGTGTGGATCGGGGTGTACCCGAAGCCGATCCTGCGGCGCACGGAGCCGGCCGCGCTGCAGTTCATCCAGTCGGTGCGCGCCTCCGCCGCCGCCATGACGGCCGGCCGATGAATCTCGATCTCTCGAGCTACGCCGACCTGATGACGGCGCTCGCCCCGGAGCTGGTGCTTACGGCCGCCGGGCTCGGCGTGCTGCTGCTCGTGGCGTGGCGTCATCGCACGGTCGCCGACCTGCGCGCGGCGGGCGCGGCGACCCTCGCGGGCCTCGGGGCCGCGGCGGTGACGACCTGGTGGCTGTGGTGGAACGGTGCGCACGCGGTGGGCATCCCGGCCATGATCGCCGCCGACGACTTCCGCTTCGTGTCCGATTGGCTGCTGCTCGGCACCGCCGCGCTCACGGTCCTCGTCTCGTTCCACTACCTCGAGCGCGAGCACCTGCTCGCCCCCGAGTATTACGTCCTGGTCCTGTTCGCGACGCTGGGTATGATGCTGATGGCGGGCGGCGAGGACCTGATCGTGGTGTTTCTCGGTCTCGAGCTGATGAGCGTATGCGTCTACGTGCTCGCGGGGATCAACCGCCACAGCGCCCCCGCCGCCGAGGCGGCGCTCAAGTACTTCCTGCTCGGGGCGTTCGCGTCCGGCTTCCTGCTGTATGGGATCGCGCTCGTGTACGGCGCGACCGCGACCACCAACCTGACGCTGATCGGCGTGCAGATCCGCACGCTCAGCCTGCAGTCGAACGCGATGCTGCTGATCGGCCTGGGATTGCTGCTCGTCGGGTTCGGGTTCAAGGTCGCCGCGGTGCCGTTCCATATGTGGGCGCCCGACGTGTACGACGGCTCGCCGACGCCGGTCACCGGCTACATGGCGACCGCGGTGAAGGCGGCGGCGTTCGCCGCCCTGTTTCGCGTGCTGGGCGAGGCCTTCGGGTCGGTGCCGGCGTGGCAGCACGTCGTGTGGTGGCTCGCAATCGCGACGATGGTCGGGGGCAACCTCATCGCGCTGGCGCAGCGCACCGTGAAGCGGATGCTCGCCTACTCTTCGATCGCGCACGCGGGCTACCTGCTCGTCGCGGTCGCGACGGGGACGAGCCTCGGCGCGGCGGCGTTCCTGTTCTATCTCGTCGCCTACACCCTAATGACGCTCGCGGCGTTCGCCCTGCTCGCCGCCAAAGGGCGTGACGGCGAGCGCGACGTCCTGATCGACGACCTGGCCGGCCTGGCCCAACAGCGCCCGTGGCTCGCCTTCGCGCTCGCGATCTGCATGCTCTCGTTGCTGGGCTTCCCCGTTACCGCCGGGTTCATCGGCAAATGGTACATCCTGGTCGCGGCCACCGCGGCCCACGAGCCCGCCCTCGCGACCGTCCTCGTCCTTACGAGCGTCGTCTCGGCGGGCTACTATCTCCCCGTGATTATGGCGATGTACATGAAGCCCGAGCCGTTCGCGCAGGCGCACGTCGGTATGCAGCTCGGCCGGCTCGGCGGCGCCGTCGTCGCGCTTTCGGTCGCCGGCCTGCTGTTCTTCGGCGTCCGGCCCAACCGCTTGCTCGATCTCGCCCGCACGAGCGCCGCCGCGCTGATGCCCCCGCCCGCAGCCGCACCGGGCGTCGCCGCTCCAGGGCCGACCATCCCGGGCCACTGACCCCGGGCGGGCTCCATGAAGCTCCCCGCCGCCATCTTTCGCGAGTACGACATTCGCGGCACCGTGGGCGATCAGCTGACGCCCGAAGTCGCGCGCGCCATTGGACAGGCGTTCGTGACGCTGTGGGGCGGGAAGACGTGGCACGAGCGCCCGCGCGTAGCGGTCGGCCGGGACAACAGGCCGTCCGGAAAATCGCTGGCCGACGCCCTGATTGATGGAATCGTGACCGCGGGCGGGACGGTCATCGACGTCGGTGAGCTGCCCACGCCGGCGCTGTATTTCGCCACGCACACGCTGCGGGTCGATGGCGGGATCCAGGTCACCGGTTCTCACAACCCCCCTGAATTCAACGGCATCAAGATGGTGCTCGGGGCGGAGCCGGTGTACGGCGGCGGCATTCAGCGCCTCCGCGAGCACATCGAATCCGGACGCCTCTTCGCGATCCCCGGCGGCACGCGCGAGTCCGACGAATCGATTCTGCCTAGGTATCGGGAGGCGGTCGTCCAGCGCAACGGGCCGCTGCCCCGGCCGGTCAAGGTCGTCGTGGACTGCGGTAACGGCGTCTCCAGTCTCGTGGCGGCCGACACACTCCGCCAGCTCGGCGCCGAAGTCGTGTCGCTGTTCTGCGAATCGGACGGCACGTTTCCGAATCACCATCCCGATCCCACCGTGCTCGAGAACCTGCGCGACCTGCGGGCCGCAGTCGTCCGCGAGCAGGCCGAGCTCGGCATCGCGTTCGACGGCGACGGCGACCGCATCGGCGCCGTAGACGAGCAGGGCCGCGTCGTGTTCGGCGATCAGCTGCTGGTGCTCCTCGCCCGCGACCTCGCGCGCCGCATGGGGCCGGGGCATGCGGTGATCTTCGACGTGAAGTGCTCCGAGGTGCTCTCGAAGGAACTCGTGCGCGCCGGGCTCCGGCCGACGATGTGGAAGACGGGGCATTCGCTCATCAAGCAGAAAATGAAAGAGCTGGGCGCGCCGCTCGCGGGCGAGATGAGCGGGCACATGTTCTTCGGCGGCGACTGGTACGGCTTCGATGACGCCCTGTTCGCAGCCGCACGGTTGCTGCGGTACGTCGCCGAGCGGGGCGGCCCGCTCTCGCGCCTGCTCGCGGACCTCCCGCAGACCGTGTCCACTCCCGAGCTGCGCGTGGACTGTCCCGACGACCGCAAGTTCGACGTCGTGGCGCGCGCCGCGAAGCACTTCGCCGCGAGGTATCCCGTGTCCACGCTGGACGGCGTGCGGATCACGTTCGCCGACGGCTGGGGCCTGCTGCGCGCCTCCAACACGCAGCCGGTGCTCGTGCTCCGCTTCGAGGCCGGCACCCCGGCGACGCTCGCGGCGTACCGCGTCGAAGTCGAGCGATGGCTCGCCGAGCAGGGCATACGAGTGTGACGCGCGCCCGCCGGCGGTGGGCGTTCCTGCTCGGCGCTGGTCTGCTGGTCGTGGTTCTGGTGGGCGGCCGCTGGCTGGCGCTCGAGACGACGGAGCGCGCCTGGGCGGCCACCATCCCGGGCGGCGGCATGTATCTCATGATGCGCGACCTGGCGCGGCTCGTGCGGGGCCTGTTCCTGCTCGCGGCCATCGGCTGGGCCACGGGGAACCTGCTGTTCGTCTATCGCGCCATCGGCTCGGTCCAGCTGCCGCGCCGGCTCGGCGATCTGGAGATCGTGGAGGCCGTTCCCCAGCGCCTGCTCCTCGCCGGCACGGTCGCGTGCGGTCTGGTGTACGGTGTCCTCCTCACGCTCGGCACGGGCGACGCGTGGCAGGAAGCGGCGCTCGCCGCCCGGCCGCCCACGTTCGGGATCGCGGACCCCGTGCTGCATCGCGACGTCGGTTACTACCTCGCGCGGCTGCCGTGGACCGAGCGCCTGCGGAGCTTCGCGCTCGTCGCCACCCTGTCGGCCACGGCCATCGTCGCCTTGCTCTACCTGGGGATCGGCTCGCTGCGGTTTCGCCGCTGGCTGCCGTACGCCAGCGCGCATGCGCGCGCCCATCTCGGCGTGCTGCTCGCGTGCCTCGGCCTGACCCTCACCTGGGGAGCGCTGCTCGACCCGGTGCAGGCAGTCGCCGGGCTGCACGGCGCGCTCACGCGCCGGGCCCTGGCGACGCGACTCCCCGCCGCCCCGCTCATCGCAGTGTTAGGCGTCGCTGCAACGGTGGCGAGCCTCGTGTGGGGGGTGCGGGAGAAGTCGGCGCTCCTGGCCGGGAGCTGGGGTGCCCTGCTCGGAGGCTCCTTCGTCGCGTTCCTCGTGCTGCCGGCGATGGTCGCCGTGGGTGGGAGCCGCAACAGGTCGAGGCAGCCACTCGACGGCGGGCTTGCCGCCGACGAGCGGCGGCTCGAAGCGCTAGCGTTCGGCCTCGACGGGGAGGGGCCCGACTCGCGAGCACCGCCCGGATTCCCGAGCCTCGAGGCCGCGGCCACGACCGTGCCTCTGTGGGACGGGCCCCGCGTGCTCGCGGTGGCGCGGCGGCGCGAGTACCTCGGCGCGCGCGCCACCCCGACCGCCGCGGCCCTCCTCCCGCGCCGGCTCGGCAGCGGGCGGGCGACGTGGATCGTCGTCCCGATGCCTGACCTCGACAGCCTGGCGCACACCCGGCCCATCCCGGAATGGACGGAGATCCATCGTGGCCCCTGGACGCATGCCGGCCGGCCGGTCGCCGCCGTGGAGGGCGACACCGGTCTCGACTTCGCGCCGCTCCTCACGCGCGACTCGACGATCTGGTTCGGTCCCGGGTTCCGCGAATTTGCGGTAGCGGCGCCCGACACCTGGCCCGCGCTGCGCGGCGCGGGTCTCCCGCTCACCGGCGGTTGGCGACGGACGGCGCTCGCGTGGGCGCTGCAGAGCATGGAGCTCACCCGTGCCGGCACCGACGGCCTCGCGCTCCTGTGGCATCGCGACGTTCCAGACCGGCTCGCGCGGCTCGCGCCGTTCGCGCGCTTCGACGACGCGACGCCGGTCGTAGCGGACGGTGCCCTGTGGTGGATCGCGTATGGTTATCTCGAATCGGCGTCGTTCCCGCTCGCCCGACCGGTGCTGTGGGACGGGCGCGACGTCCGTTATCTGCGCGCTGGGCTCGTCGGCATCGTGGGCGCCGCGAGCGGCGACACCCATCTGTTTCTCGCGCCCGGGGCCGACTCGCTCGCGCACGTCTGGGCGGGCATGCTGGCGCCGCTGATCCGCCCTGCGGACAGCCTGCCCGCGGCACTCCGGTCCCAGCTGCCATATCCGCGCCGCACGTTCCGGTTGGCCACGGCCTTGGTGTCGCGGTGGGAGGGAGGGCGGGGGAAGGAGGGGAACGAGCGCGGCGACTCGACCCGGTGGAACGCCCGCCCCCGCGAGCCGTTCGAGCTCCCGGCACCCGCGCCCGAAGAGGGCGGGGGGGGCGCTGGGGGCGGGGGGGACAGGGGGGCCATCCGCATCTGGACGGCCCAGGGCTTCGAGACGGGCGATCCCGCCGCAGTCGCCGCGCTCGTGGCCGGCGCGATGGAGCCCGCAGGACCCCGGCTGTTCGTGTGGCGACCCAGCCCCCCTATCCACCTTCCCGGCGTGCTGGTCGGGTCGCCGAGCGAAACCGCGCCCGGCGTGATGCGGTTGTGGAACGTGGCAGGAGAGCTCTGCTCGGCGCAGGCGTCGTTCGTCGAACCCGCGGGAGGGCCGCCGTACGGGATCGACACGGTGTTCCTCACGCGGGGCGAGCGCCATGGCCAGGGGCGCACGCTCGCGGTCGCGCTGCGCGACCTGCTCGCCGGCGGTGCCGCACCCTCAGGGGCCGAGGGGGCAGTCGGCGACACGTCGCTCGCCGCCCGCTGGGAAGTCGCGCGCCGGCTCGCCGCCCAGGCCGACGCCGCCCTCGCCGCGGGTGACTTCGAAGCGTTCGGCCGCCTCTACGACCAGTTGAAGGAGCTGCTCGGTGTGGGGCGCCGCAAGCTTGCTCCCGCTCATCAGCCCCGCTAGGTTGCGCCGCCGTGCAACCGGGTACCATCGTCGTCGCTCTGGGCGGGAACGCCGTCGCGCCGCCGGGCGAACGGCCCACGATCGCGAATCAGTTCCGCCACACGCGCGCCAGCCTTGCCCCGATCGTGGACCTGGCCCGCGACGGTTGGGGCATCGTCCTGGTGCACGGCAACGGTCCCCAGGTGGGCGACGAGCTGGCCCGCACGGAGATCGCCGCCGACCAGGTGGAACCGCTGCCGCTCGGCGTGCTCGTGGCGGCGACGGCGGGCTGGATGGGCTACATGATCCAGCAGTCGCTTCAGAACGCGCTGGCGCGCGCCGCGGTGCCGCGTCAGGTGGTCACCCTCATCACCCAAACGTCGTGCGATGCGAACGACCCCAATCTCCGCCAGCCGACCAAGCCGATCGGACACGCGCTTGATCCCGTGCGCGTGGCCCGGTTGCAGGCGCGGGGCGTGCCGGTGAGGGAAGAGCAGCCGGGCCGCTGGCGCCGGCTCGCGCCCAGCCCCCGGCCGATCGCGGTCGTCGAGCGCGCCATGGTCGCTCACCTCGTTGCCGCCGGGCACATCGTCGTGGCGTGCGGCGGCGGCGGGCCGCCGGTGTACGACGACCCCGTGCTGCGGCTCGAGGGGATCGACGCCGTCGTCGACAAGGACCGCGTCGCCGCCGTGCTCGGCCGGGAGATCGGAGCCGAAGTACTGCTGATCCTCACCAACGTGGACGCGGTGTACCGCGGCTACGGTACGAAGCACCAGGAGCCGATCCGCCGGCTCGACCTTGCGGGGGCGGACCACTTGCTCACGGGCAAGGAGCTGGGCACGGGAAGCATGCGACCGAAGGTCGAGGCGGCGGCCGACTTCGTGCGCGCGGGAGGTCGCCGCGCCGTCATCGCGGAGCTGGCCCAGGGCCTGAGCGCGCTACGCGGCGAGTCAGGCACGACCATCACCGGGAACGGGCCGTGAATCTGCACGAATACCAGGCGCGCGAAATTCTCGCGCGCCACGGGATCCCCCTGCCCGGGGGTGCGGTGGCCACGACGCCCGAAGAGGCGCGCGCCATCGCGGCTCGGCTCGGCGGGCCGGTGGTAGTCAAGGCGCAGGTTCACGCCGGCGGCCGCGGCAAGGCCGGCGGGGTGAAGCTCGCGCGAGACGCGGCCGAGGCCGCCGCGCACGCCTCCCGGATCCTCGGCATGACGATCAAGGGGCTCACCGTCCGCCAGGTCCTGGTCGCGCCCGCGGCGGACATCGCGTCCGAGAGCTACGTGGGCGTCATCGTGGACCGCGCGTCGCAGCGCCCGGTGCTCATGGTGAGCGGCGCCGGCGGCATCGACATCGAGGAGGTGGCCGCGCGGACGCCCGACCGGATCCATCGGCTGGCGGTCGACCCCCGCTACGGGCTGCTCCCGCACCAGGCGCTGGGTCTCGCGTTGCACTTGTACCGGGACGTTGGGCAGGCGCGCGCCGCGGCCGACATCATGCGGAAGCTGTACGCCGCGGTGTATGCGGTGGGCGCCTCGCTCGCCGAGATCAACCCGCTGGCCACGACGCCCGACGGCCAGGTCATCGCGCTCGACGCGAAGGTTGTGATCGATGACAACGAGCTGGAGCGCCATCCGGAGATCGCGGCGCTGCGCGACGCGACGGCCGAGGCCCCCTCCGAGGTAGCGGCCCGCGAGGCCGGGCTCACGTTCATCAAGCTCGAGGGCTCGGTGGGCTGCTGCGTCAACGGGGCCGGGCTCGCGATGGCGACCATGGACCTCGTGAAGTACTACGGCGGCGAGCCCGCCAACTTCCTCGACATCGGTGGCAGCTCGAACCCCCGCAAGGTCGTGGACGCCCTCCGGATCATCACCGCCGATCCGACCGTGCGCGCGATCCTGTTCAACATTTTCGGCGGTATCACCCGCTGCGACGACGTGGCGAACGGCATCGTCGAGGCGACGCGACAGCTCCGCTTGACGGTGCCCCTCGTCATCCGGCTCACCGGCACCAACGAGGAGCTCGCCGTCCGGATCCTCACGGAGGCCGGGTTTTCCGCCCTCACCGACATGGACGAGGCGGTGAAGCAGGCCGTGGCGCAGGCCGGGGCATGAGCGTCTTTCTGGACCAGAACACCCGCCTCGTCGTGCAGGGCATCACCGGCCGCGACGGATCGTTCCATACGCGACAGATGATCAGCTACGGCACGAAGGTGGTCGCGGGCGTCACGCCTGGCAAAGGTGGGCAGTTGTTCGACGGCGTCGTGCCGATCTTCGACACGGTGGCGGACGCCGTGCGCGAGACCCGCGCGAATACCGCCGTGATCTACGTCCCCGCCGCGGCGGCCGCGTCGGAGAAGATGGCGGCGTTCGAGCGGGCCGGGATCTCGGTGATGCGGCGCCCGGCGGACGTCGTTCCCCTGCTCAAGGAGCGCTTGTGAAACTGCGGGACGTGCTGAAGCCCGAGCACATCGTGGTCCCACTGCGGGCGACCACGGTCAAGGAAGCCACCGAGCGGCTGGCCGAGCGCCTCGTCGCGGC